>Ga0209062_1000310_pt1 | contig 171620 bp, 158 predicted proteins | sample Coa_R2_2_FD_187158 | JGI IMG/M metagenome (GOLD analysis project Ga0209062, IMG submission 187158) | Surface soil microbial communities from Centralia Pennsylvania, which are recovering from an underground coalmine fire - Coalmine... | ecosystem: Environmental > Terrestrial > Soil >...
CAGCGGGCGGTGGTCTCGACGCTGACCGGGCGGCTGGCGGGGGCGGGGGACCTGACCACGCCGGCCTACTGGCGGCGGCATCTGCGCGAGGCGGTGCGCTTTGCGCCGGCGATGCAGGAGCTGCAGGCGCGCGGCTGCGAGGTGTTCGTCGAGATCGGCCCCCACCCCACCCTCCTCGGCATGGCCCGGCGCTGCCTATCCGAGGACGCTGGCGCCTGGCTGCCATCGCTCCGAAACGACCGAGATGATTGGGACCAGATCCTGGAGAGCCTCGGCGAGCTGTACGTGCGCGGGGGTGCGGTGGATTGGGCGGGCTTCGACCGCGACTATCCCCGCCGCAAGCTGAGCCTGCCCACCTATCCCTTCGAGCGGCGCCGGTACTGGTATCAGGCAGCCGCCGGCGCTCGCTACGAGCACACGCGGCGCGGCGACGGCGGACGGGTGCCGCCGCCGGATCCCGAGCAGGCAGACGGTGAATCGACCAGCGTGAGCGATTGGCTCTATGAGATCCGGTGGGAGCCGTCCGAGTCCGCCACGGTCCCGCAGCGGGCGGCGGCCAACGTGCCCCCGCAGGGACCGTGGCTGATTTTCGCCGACAGCGGCGGCGTGGGCGAGGCGCTCGCGGCGCTGCTCGCGGCGCGAGGCAATTCGTGCACGCTAGTCTTTCCGGGCGAGGCGTACCGCGACGATGGCAGCGGCCGCGTGTACATCCGGCTGAACGAACTCGACGATGTACGCCGGCTGTTCGCGGCGGAGAGCCCCTCCGATCGGCCGGCCTGGGTGGGGATCATCCATCTCTGGAGTCTCGACGCGCCGGATCTCCAGGCCGCGGGCGGGGCGGCTTTCGAGGCAGCCCAGGGTCTGGGCTGCGCCAGCATCCTGGAGGTGGTCCAGCAGGTCGTCGCCAGTGAGCAGGGCGAGCTGCCCGGCGTCTGGCTAGTGACGCGAGGTGCCCAGCCTGTGCTGGCCGGCCAGGCCACTGTCGCGGTCGGCCAGGCGCCGGTCGCCGCCCTGGCCGGGGTTATCACGGCCGAGCACTCGGACCTCCGCTGTGTCAGCGTGGACCTCGACCCCGCCGGTGGGGCGGACGAGCCACAGCAACTGCTCGCCGCGCTAGCCGCCCACGATGCCGAGTACCGCGTGGCCTGGCGTGGTAGCGCGCGCTACGTCGCGCGGCTCGCTCGCACGCCACTCGACGGGCACGCCAGCGCGAGGGGCTCGGGCGATTCGACGGCGCTACGATCCGCACGCAACGGCGCGCACGGCCCACGCTCGCACGCCGCCCTGGACGCGGCGCCGGGCAAAGACCGGGCAGGTGTTCGTCCCGACGCCACTTACCTGATCACGGGCGGGCTGGGCGCGCTGGGCATGGTCGTCGCTCGGTGGTTGGTGGAGCAGGGCGCGCGCCACCTCGCGCTAGTGGGACGCACGGACGGATCGGAGACGGCTCGCGAGGCGGTGAGCGAGCTGAGGCAGCGCGGCGCCCAGATCGTGACACTGCGCGCGGACGTGGCGCAAGAAGAGCAGGTGCGCGATCTGCTGGCCGAGATCGCACGCACCATGCCCCCCCTACGCGGAATCGCCCACATGGCCAACGTGCTCGACGACGGCGTGATCCGACAGCAGGACCGGGGCCGGCTGCTGGGCGCCATGCGTCCCAAGGCGCTCGGCGCCTGGCACCTGCACACGCTGACCCGCGGGACGCCCCTGGATTTCTTTGTCCTCTTCTCTTCGGCCGCGGCTTTCTTGGGCTCGCCTGGGCTCGCGCCCTACGCCACGGCCAACGCTTTTCTCGACGCTCTCGCGCATCGGCGTCACGCAGAAGGGCTGCCGGCCGTGAGCATCAACTGGGGCGCCTGGCTGAACCTCGGGCTGGCGGCTGGAGTGGGCAGCTTCCACAACCGTCGTTGGGTAGAGCGCGGCCTTAGTTACATACGTCCCGAGCAGGGCGTGGGCATGCTGGGCCGGATCCTGTGCACGGGCGTGACCCAAATTTCCGTCTTGCCGATCGATTGGCAAAGGTTTTTGGCACCATTCCGCCCGGGCACCGTGCCACGTCTGTTCGCTGGCTTCGCCGCGCGGGCGACCGCGGGCGGCCCTGCCCGCCCTGCCGATGTCCAGCGGGCCGAGCGCATCCGCGCCCTGGAGGCTGCGACCGAGGCGGAGCGCGACGACCTCATAAGGATATGCCTGCGCGACCAGGTGATGAAGGTGCTGGGCCTGACCTCGGGCGAGCGACTCGACGAGACGCGCCCCTTGAGCGAGTTCGGCCTCGACTCGATTGTGGCGGTCGAGCTGCGGAATCGGGTCGAATTGGAGCTGGGCGTGCGGCTGCCAGTGAGCGCCGTCCTGTCTGGCCCCAGCCTCGCTCAGCTCGCCACAAACATCGCCCATCACTGGGCGGCGCGGCCCGCGACTGCGGTCGTTGCGGACTCGGCCGCCCCGGCCGGCAGCCCGTGGCGCCCCGAGGGCCAGGAGGGCAGCAGCAACGGAGGCGCCGTGAACGAGGCGAGCCTGGCCGATCTGCTGGCGAGCCTCGACAACGCCTCCGACGAACAAGTCAGCCTGCTGCTCAAGGCGATGTTGGCCGAGAAGGAGCTGAGCGCATGACCCCGGCGCTCGGAGACCTCGCCCACCTCTCGCCGGACGAGCAGCGGGAATTGCTGGCCCGACTCCTTCGAGAGAAGGGCAGTGCTACAAAATCCATCCATCGGTCATCCCACACGCAGCGCGGGATGTGGGTGCTCCACCGACTGGCCCCGCAGAGCACCGCATACAACCTCGGGCTGAGCTGGCGTGTCCGGTCCCCGGTCGACCTTCGCGCGCTCGAGCGCGCTTTCCAGGCGCTCGCCGCTCGTCACGCCGCGCTACGGACCACCTTTGCCCTCGAATCGGGCGAGCTTGTTCAGGTGGTCCACGGTTATCAGGCGATCCCGGTGGCACGAGTGGATGGGGGGGCGTGGGACGAGGACGAGTTGAGTGCCCAGGTAGCGGCAGCGGCTCGTCAGCCGTTCGATCTCGAGCACGGCCCGCTCCTGCGGGTGACTCTATTCAGCCGCGCGGACGCGGACCACGTACTCCTGATCGTCGCCCACCATATCGCGTTGGATGGCCAGTCGATGCAGGTCCTGGTGGATGAGCTGGGACTGCTGTACGCTGCCGAAACGGCCGGCGAGCGCGTAACACTGCCACGGCCGGAACGGCAGTACCCCGAGTACGTCGATTGGCAGCTCGCGATGCTGGAGAGCCCCGAGGGGGCACGGCTCCAGGAGTACTGGCTGCGGCAGCTCGCCGGCGAGCTGCCCAGACTGAACCTCCCGGCCGACCACCCCCGACCACCCGTCCAGCGGTTCCGCGGCGGCGCGCAAGAGTTCGCGATCGATGCGGAGGTCACCTGTCGCCTCCGGACATTGGCCAAGGCAAACGGGACGACGTTGTACGCGGCCTTGCTGGCGGCCTTACAGGTACTGCTCTATCGCTATACGGGGCAGGAAGACATCCTCGTGGCCGGGATTACCGCGGGGCGGAGCCGGGCCGAGTTCGAGCGCGCGATCGGCTGCTTTATCAATACGGTTGCTCTTCGGGCAGACTTGTCCGGCACGCCCACGTTTATCCAGTGCCTTTCCCGCGCGCGTGAGACGCTGCTGGGCGCGCTCGATCACGAGGACTACCCATTCTCCCTCCTCGTACAGAAGCTCCAGGCGGATCGGGACCCGAGCCGCCTGCCGCTGTTCGATGTCGCTTTCCAGCTCCAGCGCATCGAGCGCTACAACAAAGCCTATGGCGCCGACGCGCCAGGACAGCTCGACGCGGTGCACAACGTCGGCGGCCTGGAATTGGAGCCGTTCACCATCCAGGTGGCCGAGAGCCAATTCGATCTCTTTGTGAATGCCTTCGAGACCGACACCACGATAGCCGGCAAGTTCTTGTACGACCCCGATCTGTTTGAGGCCGAGACCATTGCGCGGATGGTCGGGCATTTCCAAGCGCTGCTGGAAGGCGTCGTCGTCGACCCGGACCGACCGATTGGGACGCTGCCGCTGCTCTCCGACGCCGAGCGGCAGCAGCTACTCGTCGAATGGAACGCGACCGCGGCGCCCTACCCGCGCGACGTCTGCCTCCACGACCTAGTAGAGCAGCAGGTCGCGCGGACGCCAGACGCGGTGGCCGTCGCGTTCGAGGGCGAGGGGGTGAGCTACCGCGAGCTGGACGCGCGCGCCAACCGCCTTGCCCACTATCTCCAGCGGCAGGGCGTGGGGCCGGACGTGCTGGTGGGGCTCTGCCTGGAACGGTCGGTCGAGATGGTCGTCGCGCTCCTCGGCGTGCTGAAGGCCGGCGGCGCATACCTGCCGCTCGACCCGACCTACCCCCACGATCGGCTGGCGTTCATGTTGGACGAGGCGGCGCCGCCGGTCGTGCTGACGCAGGCGCGTCTGCGCGACCGCGTGCCCGCTAGCGCGGCGCGCGTGCTCTGCCTCGACGCGGACTGGACCGCGATCGCCGCCGAGCCGGCCACGGCGCCCGGCGGGGCGGCGAACCCCGAGCACCTGGCGTACGTGCTGTATACCTCGGGCTCGACCGGGAAACCAAAAGGGGTCATGGTGCCCCATCAGGGCGTGGTGAACCGGTTGCTGTGGATGCAGGAGCAGTACCAGCTCACCACGGCCGACCGCGTGCTGCAGAAGACCCCCTACACGTTCGACGTCTCGGGGTGGGAGTTCTTCTGGCCGCTGCTGACCGGTGCGTGCCTGGTGATGGCGCGGCCGGAGGGGCACAAGGACCCGGGCTACCTGGTGGACCTGATTCAGCGGGAGCAGATCACGACGCTGCACTTCGTCCCGCCGATGCTGGAGGCGTTCCTGGACGAGCCGGGGGCGCCGGGCTGTCATTCGGTGCGACAGGTGTTCTGTAGCGGGGAGGCGCTGCCGTACCAGCTGCAGGAGCGTTTCTTCGCGCGGCTGGGCCACGCGGCGCTGCACAACCTGTACGGACCGACCGAGGCGTCAATCGACGTGACGTATTGGCCCTGTCAACGGCGCGACGGGCGGCGGACCGTGCCGATCGGCTTCCCGGTAGCAAACACCCAGATCTACATCCTCGATCGGCAGCTGCAGCCGGTCCCCATCGGAGTGCCGGGGGAGCTGCACATCGGGGGAACGCAGTTGGCGCGGGGGTATCTCAACCGCCCAGAGCTGACGGCGGAGAAGTTCATCCCGGACCCGTTCGGGGGGCCGGGCGCGCGACTGTACAAGACCGGGGACCTGGCGCGCTGGCTGCCGAACGGGGCCATCGAGTACCTCGGGCGGCTCGACCACCAAGTGAAGCTGCGGGGGTTCCGGATCGAGCTGGGCGAGATCGAGGCCGTGCTGGCCGAGCATCCAGCCGTGCGCGACGCTCTCGTGCTGGCGCGCGAGGACACGCCCGGCGACAAGCGGCTGGTAGCGTACCTCATCGCCGCGGACCACAGCGCGCCGGAGCCGGGCAAGCTGCGAGCGTTCCTGAAGGAGCGGCTGCCAGACTACATGGTGCCGGCGGCCTTTGTCGTCGTGTCGGCGTTCCCGCTGACCCCCAACGGCAAGGTGGACCGCCAGGCGCTGCCGGCGCCCGAGGCGACGCGGGGGGAGCGCGCCGCCCCGTTCGTGGCGCCGCGCAGTGAGGTCGAGCGCCAGATCGCGGCCATCTGGCAGGCGGTGCTCCGCGTCGAGACCGTCGGCCTCGACGACAACTTCTTCGACCTGGGGGGGCACTCGTTGCTGGCGACTCAGCTGGTCGGGCGCCTGCAGCGCCTGTTCGGGGTGGAGCTGCCAGTGCACAGCATCTTTGAAGCCCAGACGGTTGCGGCACAAGCCCAGCGGATCGAGTCCATCCGCTGGGCTGTTATGAGCAACCGGGCGGCGGGGGCGCTGGCTCACGGCGAGCGGGACGAAGTCGAGTTGTGACTTACCGTGCGCGAATCGACGCTCAAGGATCTCACGCATGAGTTACCTGGCTCAAGAGCAATGCAAGGCCACCGAGCCGTATCTGCCATCGTCCTCCGTACTGGCGCAACGGCACCCCGAGGCGGAGCGTCCCGACGCCCCCGAGGCCGCGGCGCCGGTGCCTCCGCGGGACTTGTCGGCGCTGCTAGCCGAGTTGCGTCGGCTCGACGTCAAGCTGTGGCTGGATGGTGAGCGGCTGCGGGTCAACGCGCCGGCAGGCACGCTGACCCCCGAGTTGAAGAGCGAGCTGGGCCGGCGTAAGGCGGAGCTCGTCGGCCTGCTGACGGTCGCCACGCGGGCGATGGGCGGTGGCGGCCCGCCGCCCATCGCCCGCGTGCGGCGGGATCGGCCCATCCCTCTGTCGTCGGCCCAGCAGCGGCTGTGGTTCCTAGACCAGCTTCAGCCGGGCAACGTGGCCTACAACATTTCGAGTGTCTTCAGTCTCCGTGGCCCTCTCCGCGTGTCGGTCCTCCAGCGCAGCCTGGAGGAGATCCTGCGCCGCCACGAATCGTTGCGCACCCGCTTCGAAGTGGTCGCGGGCGAAGCGGCCCAGATGGTCGACCCGCCCGGTCCCTTTGAGCTGCGCGTCGTGGATCTGTGCCATCTCCCAGCGTCGGAGCGGTCGGAGCATCTGCGGCAGCTGGTGCTGGAGGAAGCGTGCTATCCCTTTGATCTGCGGCGCGCGCCCATGATGCGAGCCGTCCTGTTCCGTCAGGACGAGGCGGAGCACGTCCTGGCGACAACGGTCCACCACATCGCGGCCGATGGCTGGTCGCTCGGCATCCTCGGGCGGGAGCTGGCCACCATCTACGATGCCTATCTCCACGACCGGCCCTCGCCGCTGCCCGAGCTACCCATCCAGTACGCCGACTTCACGGTCTGGCAGCGAGCGTGGCTCCAGGGCGAACGCCTACAGGTCCAGCTCGCCTACTGGAAACAGAAGCTGAGCGGGCCCCTGCCCACGCTAGACCTCCCGACCGACTTCCCGCGTCCGGTTACCCGCTCGGGACGCGGCGCACGCCACTTTTTCCTGATCGACACGGAGTTGCTGGACGCGGCGAAGGCGCTCAGCCGCAGCGCGGGCGCGACCCTCTACATGACGCTGCTCGCCGCGTTCAAGACGTTGTTGTACCGTTGGACGCGCCAGGAGGATCTGCTGGTCGGGGCGCCGGTCGCCGGGCGCGGCCACGTGGACACCGAGCCGCTGGTGGGCTTTTTCATCAACAACCTCGTGCTGCGCACTGACCTGTCGGGTGAGCCCACCTTCCGCGAGCTACTCGCCCGGGTCCGAGCCGTCACGCTCGAGGCCTACGCCAACCAGGACGTCCCTTTCGAGAAGTTGGTGGAGACGCTCCAGCCGGACCGGGACCCGAGCCGCCCGCCACTATTCCAGGTCCTGTTCAGCCTGCAGAACATGGACCTGGAGGACGTGCAGCTCGCCGATCTCACTGTGCAGCCGATCATCTTCGAATGCACCACCTCGCGCTTCGACCTGTCCTTCGAGCTGTATGAGCGGCCCGAAGGGATGTGTATCGCCGTCGAGTACAATACCGATCTGTTCGCCGAGACCACGATTCGTCGCCTGGCAGACCACTACGCCACGCTGCTGGCCGCGATCGTGGCCACGCCGGACGCGCGCATCTCCGAGCTGCCGCTATTGACAGCAGCCGAGCGGCAGCAGGTGCTCGTGGACTGGAACCAGACACAAGCGCCTTACCCACGCGCGGCCGGCGTGCAACAGCTGTTCGAGGCGCAGGCCGCGCGGGTGCCCGATGCCGTGGCGGTGGAGTTCGCGGGGCAGCAGATCACCTACCGCGCGCTGAATCACCGCGCCAACCAGCTCGCTCGCCATCTACAGAGCCTGGGGGTCGGTCCCGAGACGATCGTCGGCGTGTACCTGGAGCGGTCGCTCGACATGGTCGTCGCCCTGCTCGGCATCCTGAAGGCCGGCGGCGCCTATCTGCCGCTCGACCCGCTCTTCCCTCCCGACCGGCTGGCCTACATGCTGGAAGACTCGCGGGCGAGCGTGCTGCTCACGCAGGCCAAGCTCGACGGTACGCTCCGGCCGCGCGAAGCGACCGTGGTCTGCCTCGACGCCGAGTGGCCGCGGATCGCCGAGCATCGGGCTGAGAACCTGCGGGGGACTGGCGTCCCCGATCGCCTGGCGTACGTCCTCTACACGTCGGGATCGACCGGGCGCCCCAAGGGCGTCCAAATCCCACACGGCGCGCTGACCAACTTCCTGTGCTCGATGCGCGAGACGCCGGGGCTCGCGTCCGCCGACGTTTTGGTCGCCGTGACGACCTTGTCGTTCGACATCGCCGGGCTGGAGCTGTTCTTGCCGCTGATCACCGGCGCGCGGGTGGTCCTGGTCAGCAGCGCGGTGGCCGTCGATGGCGTCGCGTTGCGGGCGGTTCTGGAGACCTCCGGCGCGACCATTATGCAGGCCACGCCGGCGACCTGGCGCCTGCTGCTCGCGGCCGGCTGGGAAGGCGCCCCGACGTTCCGTGTCCTCTGTGGCGGCGAAACGCTGCCCAGCGAGCTAGCGGCCCAGCTCCTGGCCCGCTGCGGCTCGCTGTGGAATATGTACGGGCCGACCGAGACCACGATCTGGTCGACGATCGCCAGGATCACCGCGGCCGACGGCCCGATCGCGATCGGGCGCCCGATCGCCAATACCCAGACCTACGTGCTGGACGCGCGGCTCCAGCCAGTGCCGATCGGGGTGCCGGGAGAGCTGTACATCGGCGGCGACGGCCTGGCCCGGGGCTATCTGAACCAGCCGGAGCTGACCGCGCAGAAATTCATCCCCAACCCGTTCGCCGCTCCGGCGGGGACCGCGGCAGGCGGCGGCCAGTCCGCTCGGCTTTACCGGACCGGCGACCTCGTGCGTTATCGGGCAGACGGGACCTTGGAGTACCTGCAGCGGGTCGACCACCAGGTGAAGATCCGCGGCTTCCGCATCGAGCTGGGCGAGATCGAGAGCGTGCTCGAGCAGCACCCCGCCGTGCGCCAGGCCGTCGTGGTCGCGCGGGAGGACTCGCCCGGAGACAAGCGCTTGGTGGCGTATGTGACCCCGGCGCGGGAGGACGTGCTCCCAACGGCGGAGCTACGAGAGCATCTCAAGGAGAAGCTACCCAGCTATATGGTGCCGGCGGTCCTCGTCCCGCTGGCGGCCTTGCCCTTGACCCCCAACGGCAAGGTGGACCGCCAGGCGCTGCCGGCGCCCGAGGCGACGCGGGGGGAGCGCGCCACCCCGTTCGTGGCGCCGCGCAGTGAGGTCGAGCGCCAGATCGCGGCCATCTGGCAGGCGGTGCTCTGCGTCGAGACCGTTGGCCTCGACGACAACTTCTTCGACCTGGGAGGGCACTCGCTGCTCATCCTGCAAGTGCACAGCCAGCTCTGTCGCGCGTTTACGACAGACCTGACGATCGCGCAAATGTTCCAATACCCCACGGTTCGGGCCCTGGCCGACTATATCCAGCGACCGCAGCAGCGGGCCGCTGGCCTGGGCGAGGCGCAGGACCGTGGTAAGCGGCTGCGGGCAGCGTGGAATCACCGCCGATTGCTGGTTGAGGAAGGATAATGGCAGCCATGAGCGATCTGACCGCGGTAGGGCCCTCCGAGGCGGTAGCCATCGTCGGCATGGCGGGGCGGTTCCCGCGCGCCAGGAATCTCAGCGAATTCTGGGAGCGACTCGCGGCCGGCGAGGAGCTGGTGACCTTTTTCAGCGAGGAGGAGCTGCTCTCCGCGGGGCTTCCCCCGGAGCTGGTGCAAGATCCAAACTTCGTCAGGGCGCGTGCCGTCCTGGAGAACGCCGAGCTATTCGATGCGGCGTTCTTCGGGATCAACCCGCGTGAGGCCGAGATCATGGACCCGCAACAGCGCATCTTCCTGGAGTGTGCCTGGGAGGCGCTGGAGCATGCCGGCTACGATCCGGACCGCTACCCCGGCGCGATCGGCGTGTATGCTGGCCTGAGCCTGAACATGTACCTGTTCAACAATCTGGTCCCAAACCCCGAGGTGGCAAACGCCGCCGGGGCTTACCAATTGATGCTCGCGAACGACAAAGACTTCATCGCCACTCGGGTGGCGTACAAGCTCAATCTCCGCGGGCCAGCGGTGAATGTCCAGACCGCCTGCTCGACCTCGCTGGTAGCGGTGCAAATGGCGTGTCAGAGCCTGCTGAGCTACCAGTGCGATATGGCGCTCGCCGGCGGGGTGTCGGTGGGCTCGCCTCGCAAGGCCGGGCATTTGTACCAGCCCGGGATGATCATGTCGCCGGATGGGCACTGTCGCGCCTTCGACGCCAGGGCGCAGGGCATTATGGGTGGCGAAGGCGTCGGCCTCGTCGTGCTCAAGCGCCTGTCGGAGGCGCTGGCGGACGGTGATACGATACACGCCGTTATCCTGGGCGCGGCAGTCAACAACGACGGTGCCCAGAAGGTCGGCTTCACGGCCCCCAGCATCGACGGCCAGGCCGAGGCCATCGCCATGGCCCAGGCCATGGCCGGCATCGGGCCCGAGACGATCACCTACGTGGAGGCGCACGGCACGGGCACCGAGCTGGGCGACCCGATCGAGGTCGCTGCCCTGACCCAGGCCTTCCGAGCTGGCACGCAGGCGCGCGGCTACTGCGCGCTCGGCTCGGTGAAGACCAATATGGGACACCTGGATGCCGCGGCGGGCATCGCGGGGCTGCTAAAGACCGTGCTTGCGCTGAAGCAGCGCCGCATCCCGCCCAGCCTGCACTTCGAGGAGCCCAACCCGAATATCGACTTTGCCTCGTCCCCATTCTATGTCAACACCGCGCTCAGCGATTGGACGGCGAACGGCACGCCGCGGCGCGCAGGCGTAAGCTCGTTCGGAATCGGCGGGACCAACGCTCACGTGGTGCTGGAAGAAGCCCCGGCGCGACCGATCGCCCGCTCCGGGCGGCCCTGCCACCTGCTAGTGCTGTCGGCCCGGACGGCCAGCGCGCTGGAGAACGCGACGGATGCGCTCGCGGACCACCTGCGCGCCCATCCGGCGCTCGAGCTCGGCGACGTGGCGTACACGCTGCAAAACGGACGAAAGGCGCTCGGCGAGCGTCGGATCGCGGTGGTCGGCGGCGACGCCCAGCAGGCCGCGACGATACTGGCGAGCCGCGAGCCGCGCCGCGTCCTGGACGGGGCGCCCGGCTCCCAGAGCCGGGCGGTCGCCTTCCTGTTCTCCGGCCAGGGTGCGCAATACGTCAACATGGCGCGGGAGCTGTACGAGGTCGAGCCGGTCTTCCGCTCCGAGGTGGACCATTGCGCCGAGGTGCTGAAGCCGCACCTCGGGCTTGACCTACGCGCCGTGCTGTACCCGGAACCCGCCGCCGCAGAGGCTGCCGCGCGCCAGCTCCTGCAGACCGCCCTGACGCAGCCGGCGCTGTTCGTCGTCGAATACGCCCTGGCGCAGCTCTGGATGGCCTGGGGCGTCCGCCCCCAGGCGATGCTCGGCCATAGCATCGGAGAGTACGTCGCGGCCTGCCTGGCCGGCGTCTTTTCGCTCGACGACGCCCTGGCCCTCGTCGCGGCCCGCGGCCGGTTGATGCAGGAGCTGCCCAGCGGCAGCATGCTGACGGTGCCGCTCGCGGAAGCCGACATCGAGCCAGAGCTTGGGCCTGAACTGGCGCTGGCGGCGGTGAACGCTCCTCGCTTATGCGTCGTCTCTGGCCCGAGCCCACAGGTGGCGGCGCTACAGCAGCGCTTGGAAGCCCGAGGAATCGCCTGTCGTCCGCTCCACACCTCGCACGCTTTCCACTCGCCGATGATGGAGCCCGTCCTGGAGCCGTTCGCCGAGCAGGTGGCGCGGATCCGTCTGCAGCCGCCGTCGCTGCCGTACCTGTCGAATCTGACCGGCACCTGGATCACGCCCGAGCAGGCGACCGATCCAGCCTACTGGGCCGCCCACTTGCGCTCGACGGTGCGATTTGCCGAGGCCGCCGCCCAGCTCCTCGTGGACCCGAGCCTGATCCTCCTGGAGGTCGGCCCCGGGCACACTCTGAGCACGCTCGTCAAGCAGCAGTCCGCGCGGCCGGATGGCGGCCTCGTGCTCGCCTCGCTCCGCCACCCACACGAGCCAACCGCCGACCACACGTTCTTGATGACGACGCTCGGTCGGTTGTGGCTCGCGGGGACGGAGATCGACTGGCCGGGCCTGTACGCGGGCGAGTCTCGACAACGCGTCCCGCTGCCGACCTATCCTTTTGAGGGGCAGCGCTATTGGGTCGAGCCGCAGCCGCCGGCCGATCGCGAGCCTGCCGCTCGTCTAAACGGCAAGGTTTCGGTTGAGAGCCCCGGGTCGCTGGCGAAGCGGGCGGACCTCGCCACATGGTTCTACCAGCCTTCGTGGCACCGCCTGGACCTGCCTCTGGGGACTGGAGCCGCGGCAGAGCCGGAGCGGCAAAACTGGCTCGTGTTTGCTGATCGCTGTGGCTTCGGGGAACGGTTGGCACAGTTCCTCGCCGAGCGGGGGCATAGCGTCGTGCGGGTCGTGCCGGGCGAGCGCTTCGCCGAACCGGGCAGCGCCCTCTACGCGTTGCCACCAGCCGACCGGCAGAGCTATGACGCCCTATTCCGCGAATTGGATAGAGCGGGTTGGGCGCCGCACCGAATCGTCCATCTGTGGAACCTGGGTCCCGACGACCAGGATGACCTGACAACGGAGAAGCTGGAAGCCTCCCAGGACCTGGCCTTTTACAGCTTGCTCTACCTGGCGCAGTCGCTGGGCGAGGCCGGCCTGGCTGCACCGGTGCAGATCGACGTCATCGGCAATGGCCTGTTCGAGATCGTGGGGGCCGAGAAGCTCGCTCCGCACAAAGCCACCGTACTTGGGCCCTGCCGCGTGATCCCCCAAGAATATCCGCAGCTCACGTGCCGCTACATCGACGTGCAGCTTCCAGCCGGCGAGCTTGACGAGTCGCTCCTAGCGCGGGTGCGGAGCGAGCTGCAAGGTGCAGCGGAACACACGGAGGTAGCCTACCGCGGTCATCATCGCTGGGTGCCCACCTTCGAGCATACGCGGTTCGCGGCAGAGGCAGGCGTGCCGCCGATCCTCCGCCGGCGGGGCGTGTACCTGATCACTGGCGGTCTGGGCGGCATCGGCCTGGCCCTGGCGGAGTATCTGGCCCAGGCCGTTCAGGCGCGACTGGTGCTGGTAGGGCGGACGGGGCTGCCGGAGCGAGCGGACTGGGAGGCCTGGCTGGCAGAGCACGGGGAAGCGAATGGGAGCGGTCGCAGGCTCCGCAAGCTCCAGGCGCTGGAGTCCCTCGGTGCTGAGGTGCTGCTCGGTCGCGCGGACGTGACCAATCTGGCGGAGATGCGGGCCGTCGTCGAACAGGCCCGAGCGCGCTTCGGCAAGATCGACGGCGTCATCCACGCGGCCGGGGTCGCCGGCGGCGGCATCATCCCGCTGAAGACGCGCGCCCAGGCGGAGCGGGTGATGGCTCCCAAGGTCTTGGGGACCCTGGTGCTGCAAGCTGCCCTGGGCGGCGAACCGCTCGATTTCGCGGTGCTCTGCTCGTCCTTCACGTCGATCCTTGGCGGCGCCGGGCAGGTAGACTACTGCGCCGCCAACGCGTTTCTCGACGCCTGGGCCCACGCGCGGAATCAAGTGGGCGCCAGGACGATCGCCATCAACTGGAGCGTCTGGCAAGACGTCGGGATGGCCGTAGACACGGCGGTAGCTGCCCAGCTGCAACAGGCGAAGGAGGAGAATCTCCGGCATGGCATGCTGGCGTCCGAGGGCCAGGAGGCCTTCCGCCGCGTGCTGGCGAGCCCGCTGCCTCAGGTGGTCGTCTCCACTCAGGATCTGCCAGCGCTATTGCGATGGCAGGAGAGGATACGTGGCGCCGCCCCGCCCGACGGTCTCGACGCTGCGCCCGTAGCGCCCCCGCCCGCTGAGGCCGCGACGGAAACCCTCCACGCCCGGCCCCAGCTCGGGAGCGCCTACGTGGCGCCGCTCAACGAGGGGCAGGAGCGGATCGTCGGCGCCTGGCAGGAACTCCTGGGGATTGCCGAGATCGGGATCCACGACAGCTTCTTCGACCTGGGCGGCCACTCGCTGCTGGCAACCCAGCTCGTCGCCCGGCTACAGCGCCTGTTCGGCGTGCAGCTCCCGCTCCGGAGCATCTTCGAGGCGCAGACGGTTGCGGAGCAGGCCGAGCGGATCGAGACGATTCGCTGGGCCGCGGAGAGCAAACCCGCGGAGCTGGTCCTCGCCCAAGGCGAGCGAGACGAGATCGAGCTATGAGCGTCGAAAGCTTCCTGTCGACGCTCCGCTCGCTCGACGTCCAGGCCTGGGTTGAGGGTGAACAGCTGCGTGTGAGCGCGCCGAAGGGAGTGCTGACCGCGGAGCACCGGCAGCGACTATCGGCGCAGAAAGCGGAGATCATCGCGTATCTACGCACGGTGAACGGCACCAGCCAGCCAACGGCTCCGCCGCTGAAGCCGGCGCCGCGCACCGGTCCCCAGCCGCTGTCTTTCGCTCAAGAGGGGCTCTGGTTCCTCGAGCGGCTCATGCCGGGCACCGCCGCCTACAACGTCCCGGTGGCGCTGCCGCTTGGCGGGCCGCTCGACGTAGCGGCGCTGGAGCGCAGCCTGGAGGAGATCCTGCGGCGGCACGAAGCGCTGCGGACGACGTTCCAGCTAGTTGATGGGCAGCCGGCCCAGATCGTCGGCCCCCCCGCGGCATTCGCGCTGCCGGTAGTGGACCTGCGCTATCTCCCCGAGGAGGCCCGCGAAGGCGAGGCCGAACGGCTGACCGTCGAGGAGGCCGGGAAGCCGTTCGACCTGGCTCGCGGACCGCTGTTCCGCGCGACGCTGGTTCGAGTCGGTGACGATAGCTACCGCCTGCTCTTGAACATGCACCACATCGTCTCGGACGGGTGGTCGCTCGGCGTGTTGACGCGGGAGCTGGGAGCCCTCTACCAGGCGTACGCCGCGGGTCACGCGCCCGCGCTGCCCGCGCTCCCGATCCAGTACGGCGATTTCGCGCGCTGGCAGCGCGAGTACTTGCAAGGCGACGTGCTGGAGCGGCACCTGCGCTATTGGAAGCGAGCGCTCGGGGGAGACCTGCCGCCGCTTGACCTTCCGCTGGACCGGCCCCGGCCCGCCGAACCCAGCCTGCGCGGAGCCGTCCGGAGCTTCGAGATCGAAGCCAGCCTCTGCGCCCAGCTGGCCGCCGTGAGCCGCCAGGAGGGCGCGACACTGTTTATGACCCTGCTGGCAGCCTTCGACGTGCTGCTTTACCGCTATACGGGCCAGACCGATATCGTGGTCGGGACGCCAGTGGCGAACCGAAACCGCGAGGAGATCGAGGGGCTCGTCGGGCTCTTCGTGAACACGCTGGCCCTTCGCACCGACCTGGGCGGCGATCCCACCTTCCGTGCGCTCCTCCGGCGCGTACGGGAGGTGGCCCTGGAGGGCTATGCCCACCAGGACCTGCCGTTCGAGCTGGTGGTGCAGGAGCTGCGTCCCCAGCGCGATACCAGCCGCCCCCCCCTCTTTCAAGTGATGTTCGCTTTTGAAAAAGTACGCTTCGATCCGCTCACGGTCGGCACCGGGGCCTCCCGCTTTGACCTGACGCTTTTTCTCTGGGAGCAAGCCGATCGCCTGACCGGCCTGTTCGAATACAGCACTGACCTCTTCGATGCCGCGACGATCGAGCGGATGGTGGGTCACTTCTTGACAGTGCTCAGGGAGGTCGCCGCGAACCCCGACGCCCGCATGTCGGAGGTATCGCTGCTCTCGGAGGCCGAGCGGCACCAGGTGCTCGTGGCGTGGAACGCCACGGCGGCTCCGTATCCCGACCGCCAGACGATTCACGACCTCTTCGTCGAGCAAGCCGGGCGCACCCCGGGGGCCGTGGCCGTCATTGCCGGTGACGAGCGCCTGACCTACCGCGACCTCGACGCCGCTGCCGAGCGGGTCGCGGAGCGCCTCCGCGCCCGCGGGGTCCGCGTGGGCAGCCCCGTGGCGGTCTGTCTCAGCCACTCGCCGGCGATGGTCGCCGCCCTGTTGGGGGTCCTGCGTGCCGGCGGCGCCTACCTCCCGCTGGACCCGGCCCATCCCGCCGAGCGGCTCGCCTTCCAGCTGGCCGATTCGGGCGCGCCGGTGCTGCTGACCGAGCGCGCGCTGCGGGCCGGTCCGCTAGCCGCTCTGTCCTCGCCCGCGGCCATCGTCTGTCTGGACGAGGCTGAGCCCGAGGCGGCCGCGCGGGCCGCTGCCGCCTGGGAGGCGGCGGGTCCGGACGATCCCGCTTATATCATCTACACTTCCGGGTCCACCGGGCAGCCGAAGGGCGTGCGGGGCACGCACCGGGGGGCGGTCAACCGCTTCGCCTGGATGTGGGCCACCTATCCCTTCGAGCCCGGGGAGGTCGCGTGTCAGAAGACCACGCTCAGCTTCGTCGACGCGGTCTGGGAGCTGTTTGGTCCGCTGCTGCGCGGGGTGCCGGTCGTGCTGGCTCCTGCCGAGGCGCGAGGCGACCCACGCCGGCTGGTCACGCTGCTGGCCGAGCACGGTGTTACCCGCCTGGTACTCGTCCCCTCGCTACTCCGCGCCTTGATCGAGGCCTTCCCGGCTCTGGGCGCCCGCCTGCCGCGGCTCCGCTACGTAATCACCTCGGGCGAGGCGCTGGCCCCGGACCTGGCCCGTCAGTTTGAGGCGGCCGCGCCCGTGGTGCGGCTGCTCAACCTGTACGGCTCGTCCGAAGTCGCTGCGGACGCCACCTGCTATGACCCGGCCGCCGACCCGGCCGCCGGTGCCTGGCGGTCTGGAGCCGCACGGGTGCCCATCGGTCGCCCCATCGCCAACACGCGCACCTACGTGCTCGATTCGGCGGGCCACCCAACGCCGATCGGCGTTGGCGGCGACCTGTACGTGGGCGGCGCTGGACTGGCGTTGGACTACCTGAACCGGCTCGAGCTAACCGCCGAGCGCTTCGTGCCGGACCCCTACTCTACCGAGCCCGGTGCGCGCCTATACAAGACCGGCGACCTGGCGCGCTGGCGGGCCGACGGACAACTCGAGTACCTTGGGCGCGGCGATCACCAGGTGAAGGTCCGCGGCGTCCGGGTCGAGCTTGGCGAGGTCGAGATGGCGCTGCGCCGGCACCCCGCAGTCGATGAGGCTGCGGTGGTTGCCTACGAGCCATGCCCGGGTGACGTCCGCCTGGCGGCCTACCTCACAGCGGCCCCCGGGGCCCCCGCCCCGGGGGCCGCTGACCTGCGCCACTTCCTCCGCGGCCTGCTGCCCGACGTCATGCTCCCGGCCAGCTTCACGGCCGTGACGGCGCTGCCCCTGACGGTCAGCGGCAAGCTCGATCGCCGCGCCTTACCGGCTCCTGGCCAGCCCGAGCCAGCCGCCGCTTACGTGCCTCCGCGCACTCCCACCGAACAGACGCTGGCGGGCATCTGGGGCGAGGTCCTGGGCGTCGAGCGCGTGGGGATCCACGACGACTTCTTCGCGCTCGGCGGGCATTCCCTCCTGGCTGTCCGCCTCTTCACGGCGATCGAGCGCCAGCTCGGCGCTCGCTTGCCCTTGATGAAGCTCTTCGAGGGGCCAACGGTTGCGCGCCTGGCGGCGCTAATCGACGGAGATGCGGCGTCCGGCCGCTGGTCCTCGCTAGTCGAGCTGCGGCGCGGCCAACCCGACCGGCTACCGTTCTTCGCCATCCACGCCGTCGACGGCGACGTCTTCTGGTACGAGCCGCTCGCGCGCTATCTCGGGCCAAATCAGCCGTTCTTCGCGCTGCGAGCCCGTGGGATGGACGGCGTACAGGAGCCGCTGACGCGCTTTGAAGCGATGGCAGCATACTACATCGAGGAGATCCGGCAAGTGCAGCCGCACGGGCCGTATCAGATTGGAGGCTTCTCCTGGGGCGGCAGCATGGCGTTCGAGATGGCCAGGCAGCTTCAAGCGCGCGGCGAGGCGGTCGCGCTGCTCGCCATCATCGACCATGCCCCGTTGCAATCCGATTACTACTGCGCGAAGCGGGACCTTGGGTACGCGATCAGATACGCCCAGGATGTTCCCTTGCGCGTGAGACGCTTCCTGCGCGAGATGGATAATGAAAAGCGGCGAGCGGTCTTGCTGGCGAAAGCGACGCGCTTGGCCGAGTTGACGCGCTTGAAGCGAGCAACACTCGACGAGGTCGAGACTGCTGCTGCGCTCACGGCCGAGCGCATCGCCGAGCTACTTTACGGCAACGTCTCGGCATTGCCCCCGCACCATCGGAACGTCGTGCTTGCCAATTCGCGGGCAATACTGGAGTACACGCCCGGGGTCTACCGGGGCCGGATTACCGTGTTTAGAGCGGCCCACCAGCCGGTCACCTGCTCGCCGGACCCCGAGATGGCCTGGGGCGCGCTGACAACCGACAGGGTCGCGGTCAGGACTGTTCCCGGCTGGCACCTGACTATAATGCAAGAGCCCAACGTGAAGAACTTGGCGCGTGAATTGGCGGCATGTCTCGCCGACACGAGCGACCTCCGCGCCTCCCGGCTACAGTGTGCCGACGCGGACCGAGCGCACGACGCCCCTGCCGAGCAGGCGCGCCGACCCGCGCGGGCGCCAACCGCACCGTGGAGAGCGCCGCGACTGATGAATCCTACCCGCGCCGTGACGGGCAAGCTTGTCGTTCGTCGATGAGGGCTGTGTCCACGCCAGCCGCGTTCTCCCTCGAAGCGCAGGACGTCCAGCTATGGGCGGCCGCGCTCGATCAGCCCCCCTGGCGTCTGCCGTACCTGCTTGGCGTCCTTTCAGACGACGAGCGGGCGCGCGCTGACCGGTTTGTCTTCGAGCGTGACCGCCGACACTTCGTCGTGGCGCGCGCCTTCCTGCGCCTGTTATTGGGCCGCTACCTCGGCGCCGACCCGTCGCGTATCGTCCTCGCCTACGGGCCACGCGGCAAGCCCTCCCTCGGTGGCGAGCGAGCGGACGCCGCGCTCCAGTTCAACGTCGCGCATTCCCATGGGGTGGCCCTGTACGCCTTCACGTACCGGCGGGCGATCGGCGTCGACGTGGAGCTGGTGCGCCACCTCGAAGACATGGTCCAGCTTGCCCGACTCGTCTGCTCCCCACGGGAGCTGACGGTCTTTCTCGCTTTGCCTCCGGAGCAGCAGGCGAACTGGTTCTTCAAGATGTGGACGCGGAAGGAGGCCATCGTGAAGGCGACCGGCGATGGTCTGGCTCAGCCGCTGCAGGAGCTGGATGTGAGTTCCCCGCCAGGTGACTTCGGCACGAGCGTCAGTCTCGGGGGCACCTGCGCCCGCCCGGCCCTGGTGCGCTGGACGGTCAGGGACGTGACGGCGGTGCCGGGCTACGCCGCAGCCATTGCCGTGGAAGGGCCGGTGGAGCGGCTCACGTATCAGCGCTGGGAGTGACGGCGGGCGCCGGCACGGGGGGACTCGCACGCGATGCCAGGACCTGACGAACGGTGTCGCGGGCAGTGCGGAGATCGGACCAACGGAGAATCCCCAGCACCACTGCCGCGAGGACAAACGTCGCGCCCCCCGCGGCGATAGCCAGCCACGGCGAAACGTCGCGGCTGAGGGCGGCCACCGTGACGAGGCATACGCCGCAGATCAGGATACGGAGCAGCCGAACGCGGCTCGCCCGCGACAACACCCCGGCGGGTAGCAGGAAGCACGCTCCGCCCAGCATGATCGACTCCGTGATCACTTCGGCGACGGCCGCGCCAGTGGCCCCATTGTGGAACCGGGCCTCGAACACCGGGATCAGCACGGCGCTCAGAGCCGGGATCGCGACGGCGGCCAGGACAGCGACGCCGAGCCAACGGCGCTCGTCACAGAGCGCGACGAGCGCGGTCCCGAGGATCATATCCACGGCTGCAAGGGCGCAGGCCACGGTGAGAACCGCCATGACGGGCACGGCATTGGCGAATCCCGGCCCCCAGCCCAGCAGATCCGGAATCGCCGGCGCCAAGGCAATGATCATGCCGTTTGCCGGCACGATCAGCAGGAGCATCAGACAGAGGGTGCGGCCCAGCACCTCCTGAAATGCTAGCCGGTCCGCTCGGACACGCGTGAGGGCGGGCAGTAGCGGCTTCATGAGGACGGTGGGCGCGAATATCGGGATGCCGGCGATGCGGGAAGCGGCCGCCCACCACCCGATGGCGCTTGCGTTCAGGAGCACCCCGGTCATCACCACGCTGCCTTGTCCACGTACCATCAGCGTCAGGTTCCATCCCATGAACGGGAAGCCGCCGCGCAGGAGCTCTCCCCAGAGCCGGGGGCTTATCGCGCAAGGCTGTAGCCGAAAGCCCGTGGTGTACCAACCGACCACGACGATGAGGACCGTGACGACAAGTCCGGCGACCATGCACTCCTCGAGGCTACCGCCCTTCGCGAGCACGGGGAGGCAAGCCGCCGTGGTGACGATCTGGGACGTGGCGCTGAGCCAGGCATAATGCGCGTGGCGCTCCTGTCCGTTCAGAACGGAGAGCAGGACCGACTGCGGCGCCCCGATCACGAGGCCGACGAGCGCCAGGCGGAGCACGTCGGGGTGGGAGGCTAGGACCCCGAGCGCCGGTAGTAGCCACATCAGGACGCCTCCGACGAGGAGCCCGGTGACGACGAGCAAGCCGAGCGCTGCACTCCCCAGCGGCCCGGCGCGCTCTGGGTCAGCCGCGACGGCACGTGAGAGGTAGCTCGGTACTCCCCACGTGGCCACCGTGCTGGCTATGCCGACGACCGCCAGCGCGAGCCACAGTTCGCCAAGGTCCTCGGCGCTCAGATAGTGCGGCAGCAGCATCACGGTCGCGAGGCTGACCAGCCAGGTGATCGGCTGCGTGCTGAGCAGCAGCAGCGCGCCGTGGACGACGGCGGTGCCGGCGGGCAAGCGACTGCCGCCCGCCGCGGTGGGGTCAGGATCAGCTACGGGCACGTCTTGCTTGGGAGCAGTGGCGCCCTCAAACTCCTGGGGAGGTGTCCGCTCGTCGCGGGTACTCGTCGGTATCGCCGGCAGCAGGTCCGTCTCGTTCCAGGTCACTCGGTCGGTCTCCAGGAGTTCGCCCAGGTGGCGCGCAGCGGCGGCCCGCTGCTGCGCTCACGCACGCTCTCGCCCCTCGCGGCTGGCGGTGAGGACGCACACTGAGCGTCGAACCCTCTGACTGTACGGCCCAGGAGCCGGGGGCGCGTGGAGTGTCGGTTGCGTTCTGGTTGTCCCCGACGGGAGGCGGGAAGCCCACGCGAGCCCGCATCGTTGGACAACGCCCGCGCGGTGCAGTGCGGCGTCACGAAGCACAACTGGTACCGTTGGTGCTATACAATGCCCCGGCGGGCCTCAGGGTGTCGCCATCTCCGTCGCGTAATGACACGATGGACGTTTAGGCAGCTGCGATGAATGCACGCGATGGCATCTTCGACAACCCTTGGATCGTGGGGCGACAACGAAGCAGCGATGAGCCACGCCTCCGCTTGTTCTGCTTGCCACACGCGGGGGGCGGGGCATCCCTGTTTCGCGGCTGGGCGGACGCGCTCCCGCCGGAGGTCGAGGTGTGCCCGATCCAGTTGCCGGGCCGAGAGAATCGACTGCGTGAGCCGCTGTCCACCCGCCTGATCCCCCTCGCCGAGACGCTTGCCGCGGCTCTTCGCCCATGTCTGGATCGGCCCTTCGCGCTGTTCGGGCATAGTATGGGCGCGTGGATCGCGTTTGTGCTCGCACACGAACTCAGCCGGCGCTATCGCGTAGCCCCCGCCTATCTGTTCGTCTCGGGCCGGCGTGCCCCCCACCTGGCCGCTCGCGAGGCGCCAATCCATGCACTGCCAGATGACCAATTCATCATGGCGCTTCAAGATCGCTATAACAGCTTGCCCGACGCTATCTTGCGGGAGCCCGAGCTGCTGGAGATCTACTTGCCAATCGTTCGTGCGGACATGGCGATGGTGGAGACCTTCGCCTATGCTCCAGACGTCATGCTTGCCTGCCCCATCGCCGCGTTCGGGGGTACCGAGGATCGCTTGGTCGCTCGCGACGAACTGTCTGCCTGGCGCGAGCACACGACAGGCAGCTTCACCCTCAAGCTGTTCGAAGGCGGGCACTTCTTTGTCCAGACCGCGCGCCCAGCACTCTTGTCGGCGGTGTCGCGCATACTCGGGGGGACGGCCAGCGGGAGCGCGCTCGGCAGCAGGGGCAGCTAGTCGTCGCGGGCCACTTGCAGGAGCGCGACGAGTCGCCAGGGGTCGGCGCCCCACAGGCTGGCCAGCGCCTCCGCCTCGTCTTCGAGGTGCTCGGGGGCCGGCTCGCGGGCAAGGAGGATGTGGGGCAGGGCGCCCAGCGAGCAGCCGAGCGCCGCGGCGAGCGCCGCGTCATCCCAGCCGCGCGCCCGGGCGTAGGGCAAGAGCACGGCGGCGAGCCGGCCGGGCTGCGCGGCAGCCTGCTCGGCTAGCTCCTGAAGTACGGTGCTCACGATGGCATTCTCGCGTGGTCGTGGGGTTGGGCGGCGGGGCAGAAGGCCGGCTGGCACGCGGATGACGGCTCCCCTCCGTCAGAGGCTCCCAGGCCCGGGCCGCCAGCCGCATGACGTAGCAAGAGTTATGCCAAGCCGCTGGGCGCGTGGCTAAGCACGCGCCCAGGTTGGGGTGCATGTTTGGCGAAGACAAACATGCACCCCAACCTGGGCCGGCCGCTTAGCTGGTGGCGCCGGCGAGCAGGCGCTGGATGATGGCGCGGAGGCGGGCGGCGGCGGCGCCGCGATGACTGAGGCGGTCCTTCTCGGCGGCGGGCAGCTCGGCCATCGTCTGGCCCCGTTCCGGGACGTAGAAGAGGGGGTCGTACCCGAAGCCGCCAGTGCCGCGCTGCTCGTAGGCGACCGTGCCACGGCACTCGCCCTCCGCGTGGTGCTCGGCCCCGGCGCCGTCGATGAGCACCATGTGGCAGACGTAGCGGCAGCCGCGCTCCGCAGGCGGCACGTCGGCCACGCGGCTGAGCAGCAGCGCGTTCTTCTCGGCGCCGTCGGGCAGCCCTTCCCAGCGGGCGCTGTAGACGCCCGGCGCCCCGCCGAGCGCGTCCACCTCCAGCCCCGAGTCCTCGGCTAGGGTGGGCAGGCCGGCGGCGGCGTGGTAGGCGTGGGCCTTGATAGCGGCGTTGGCGGCGAAGGTGGTGCCGGTCTCCTCGGGCACCAGCGTCAGCCCCAGGTCGGCCGGCGTGACGAGCGTGAGCGGCAGGTCGCCGAGCAGCGCGCGCAGCTCGCGCTGCTTGCCCGCGCTCGTCGTCGCCAGCAGCAGCCGGTCGCCCGGTCGCAGCGGTGTGTCAGCCACGGTGCTCCCCCATCGGGCGCGCTGAATCATGGCATGTTTCGCGCGCACTCTCAGTCTATCCGACCCGGCGGCATACAGGCCCCGCTTCGACAGGGGCCACGCGGACGGCGTAGTCGGGGGCGCGAGGGGCGGGCTACAATCTGGCCGGTACAGGGAGGCGGGTATGCAGGCGGCCACGGCGCCGCGGGCGTTAGGCATCGGCCCGCTGCTCGGGCGGTCGTGGGCCAGCTACCGCGCTCGCTTCGGGCTCTACCTCGGCGCCACGGCGGTGGCGCAGCTGCCGACGGGACTGCTCACCTGGCTGGCCGGCTACGGCGCCTCGGTCTCGCTCGACGCCGTGCTCGCGGCCACGCTCCCGGAGGTACACGCGCCGGGCGAGGCGGTGGCGGCGCTGCTGGGCGTCGGCGCCGATCGCGCGATCGGCTTCTGGCTGCTGCTGATCGCCGCGACGCTGCTCCAGGTGGTCGGCACGGTGCTGAGCGCCGGCGCGCTGGCGTACTTGCTGAACGGCGAGCAAGCGGCCGCCGGGCGCCGCCCGGCGGCCGGCGCGGGCGCGATCGCCGGCGCCTACCGCGCGGTGCTGGAGCGGCTCGGGCCGCTGTTCGGCGCGATCCTGCTGGCCGGCGTCATTATCTGCGCCGTGCTGCTCGCGGTGTGCGCCATTTGGGTGGTGCTGTTCGCCGCCCAGTACATGCTGGCGCCGGCGGGCGAGGCGCCCCCTTCGTGGCTGACGGCGCTGCTCTCGCTGGCGCTCGTCGGCCTGGTCAGTGGCGCGCTCCTGTACGCGGTCTACGCCTTCGTGCGCTGGGCCTTGTTCATCCAGGCGGTGGTGCTGGAGGACGCGGGGGCGGCGAACGCGCTGCGGCGGAGCGCGGCGCTGCTGCGTGGGCGCTGGTGGCAGACTGCTCTGCTGCTCACGGTGCTCGCCGTCGCGCAGGGCGTCCTGGGCGGCGCCGCGTCGCGGCTCGTCGCGGCGCTGCTGGGCGGCCAGGCGGATGCCGCCACGACGCTGCTGCTGAGCGGGCTGGGGCTGCTGGCGGCGAATCTGCTGTTTTTTCCCCTGGCCGCGAACGCGCTGACGCTGCTCTATCTGGGGCTGCGGGCGCGCGAGGCGTAGGCCGATGAGATAACCGCGCGCGGAGCCGTGGTCCGCATCTTGCATTCTAAGAAAAAGTAAAGGCATTGACGACCAGACGGGATGAGTACGATGCAGGCGAACGGCCAGTGCGCGGCAGGCTCTCAGGATCACCCACACACGGTGCTGGTCGTGGAGGACGAGCCGGCCGTGCGCGAGATGGTGGCCGACTTCCTGCGGGACGAGGGCTACGAGGTGGAGGAGGCGCGCGACGGGGCGGAGGCCATTCACCGCCTGGACACGCATCGCCGCCGTGCCGACCACCTGTGCGCCGTGCTGTTGGACATGATGCTGCCCCGCGTGGACGGCGTGGGCGTGCTGCGGCACCTGGCCACCGTGGGCGCCGGGGTGCCGGTGGTCGCGATGAGCGCCAGCCGCGAGCACCTGGCCGCGGCGCTGGCGGCCGGCGCGCGGATCGCCGTGCCGAAGCCGTTCGACCTCGATCGGCTGCTTTCGGCCATGCACATGAACTGCACCTGCCCCCCGAATTGAGCTACCCTCGCCCCCCGCTCCTCCGGCGCACTCGATGTCCGATGCGGGCCAGTGGTCTGCCTCTAGCCGAGCCGAGCGCCGCTGCCCGCCTTTAGTCAGCACGCCGTATAATTCCGGAACATGGGGAAGGGGCTGACGCGGGCAGGCGCCGCGTGCTGCCGTGAGGAGGTGTCGCCATGGCGATGTTGCAGGATCCCGCCACCCGCGAGCAGGCGCTGCAAGCCTACTACCGCGATCTGGAGCGCTACCACGCCGCGCCGCTGTGGACGGTGCTGCACAGCCTGATCACGCCCACGCCACAGCCGAAGGCCGTGCCGCACCTGTGGTCGTGGGCGGAGCTGCGGCCGCAGGTGTACCGCGCGGGCGAGCTGATCGGGACCGACGAGGCCGAGCGCCGCGTGGTCATGCTGCTGAATCCGGGGCTGAACGGCGAGTGCGCCATCACGGGGACGCTGTACGCGGGCTTGCAGCTCATCCTGCCGGGGGAGATCGCGCGCTCGCACCGCCACACGGCCGCCGCGCTGCGCTTCATCGTCGAGGGCCACGGCGCCTACACCGCGGTGGACGGCGAGAAGACCATCATGAACCCCGGCGACATGGTGCTGACGCCGAACTGGACCTGGCACGACCACGGCAACGAGTCCGACGAGCCGATGGTCTGGCTGGACGGCCTGGACCTGCCGCTAGTGAACCAGCTCGACGCGATGTTCTTCAACCTGTATCCCGAGGAGCGCCAGCCGCTGCCGAAGCCGGTGGACGACTCGCAGCACAAGTACGGCTCGGGCGCGCTAGTGCCGACCTACGAGCAGCACCTCGGGCTTCATTCGCCGCTGCTGAACTACACCTGGGACCGCACCCGGGCGACGCTCGCGGACATCGCGACGCGTGACGCGGGCAGCCCGTTCGACGGCGTGGTGCTGGAGTACGTGAACCCGCGCACGGGCGGGCCGGTCATGCCGACGATCGGCTGCCACGTGCAATGGCTGCCGGCCGGCTTCAGCACGCAGCCGCACCAGCACACGAGCAGCGTCGTGTATCACGTCGTCGAGGGCGCGGGCTACACGCTGGTGGGCGACCGCCGGCTCGACTGGCACGAGAAGGACGTATTCTGCGTGCCCAGCTGGTACCCGCACCAGCACGTCAACCTGTCGGGCGCGGCCCCGGCGATCCTCTTCTCGTTCACCGACGCGCCCGTCCTGCGCGCCCTGGGGCTGCTGCGCGAGGCAGCATGATCATTGGCGGCAGAGGAGGCCATAAGGTGAGTGAGTGGCCATCCGCTCAGGTCGTGGGTATGCACGACCTAGAGCGGCGCCTACCCGAATTTCTGGACCGCCTCGCGAGCGAAGGGCAAGAGCTGATCGTCACGCGTGACGGTGAGCCAGCGGCAGTCATCGTCGACTTCGAGCACTACCGTGAGGTGCAGCAGGCATTAAAGGAGTTCGCGGACCCCGAGTATCTAGCTGTGTTGCTCGAAGCTCGCCAGGATATTGACGCCGGTCGGGGAATATCTGCTGCGGAGGTCTTCGCCGAAAAGGGACTGTAGTGTACCGCGCTATCTTCTCTCGCCAGGCACGTAAGTCGTTCCTGGCGTTGCCGACGCGGCAGGCCCGACATGTGCGAGCGACCATCGCAAGTCTACAAGAAGAACCTAGACAGCCAGGAACCATCAAACTGGAGCACGCGCCAGTGGCCCAGTATCGTCGTCGCGTGGGCGACTGGCGCATTCTGTTCGACATCGACGACCGCGAGCAGATCTTGGCCATCATCGACATCCGCAAGCGCGACGAGCACACGTACCGCTAGCGCCGGATGCGCCCCGCAGGGTTAGACGGCCTGGACGAGGGGGCGCGGCGCGGGGGCGGCGAGACGGCGCGGGCCACGGGCGCGCGGGAGCGTGGCGAGGGCTGCGCGGCAGGCGTCCGCCTCGGGCGCGGCCCCGAGGTGCTCGAAGGTGCGCAGGGCCCGGCCAAGCAGGTCGCGGGCCGCGGCGCGGTCGCGAGGACGGGCGCGAGCGAGGCGCGCCTGGCCCCCTAGGTGCTCCGTGCGGGCGCGGTCGTAGAGGTGCTCCACGGACTGGCTGAGGCGCAGCGCGGGCGCCAGCTCAGCCAGCGCCGCGTCGGGTCGCCCGGCGTCGAGGTGGAGCCGCGCCAGGGCGCGGTGGGCGGCGAGGCGCGCGGGCGCGTGGTCGCTGGCGCGAGCCAGGCGCTGCGCCTCCGCGGCCGCGTGCTCGGCGGCGGCCGGCTCGCTGAGCGCGGCGTACTCCTCGGCGGCGATCGCGAAGAACACGAGGCTGCAGGCCGGGCATTGGATCTCCGCCTGCCCCGCCGCCGCCCGCGCAAGGGCGGCCCGGGCGCCCGCCGTATCGCCCGCGAGGCGCAGGCTGCGCGCCAGCCCGGCCCCCATCCAGACGGCGGTGTGGCCAAAGCGCGCCCGCTCCAGCCCCTCCTCGAACCAGCCGCGGCCGATGGCGAGCGCGCCGCGAGCGGTGTGCAGCGAGCCGAGCACGAACCGCGTGAAGTCGGCCGGCATCCCCACGTCCTCGGGCCGCGTGCCCATGCCGCCCGCCAGCTCGCGCGCCGCGCCATCCCAGTCGCCGCGGAAGAACTGGACCCCGCCCAGGACCGAGCGCGCGGTGCGCACGAGCGCCGGCGCGCGCAGGTCCGTCGCCACGGCGAGGGCCTCGGCCGCGTCGGCCTCCTCGGCCGAGCTGGCCGTCCCGCGCAGCATCAGGTGGTTCGCCACGCTGGAGTGGAGCGCGCGGACGAGCTGCGTCGGATCGCCCTGCTGACGCGCCAGGCGCACCCACTCGGCGCTATACGTGCGGGCGCGGGGCCCGATCTCGCCGAGCAGCGCGGGATTCGTGAGCGCGGCGTAGGCGTCGCCCAGCTCGCTCGGGCCGCCGAATCGCCGCGCGAGCTGGAGGGCGCGGCTCGCGTTGACCGCGGCGGCGTGGTAGCTGCCGCGCAGGAGGCAAGCTTGCGCCTCCAGACTGAGCGCGACGGCGAGCAGGGGATTGCTCGGATCGAGGCCCGGCACGGCCACTTCCAGCATGCGGCTCACCCGGTCGGGGTCGATCATCAGGTAGGCGACGCGCGCCAGCCGGACGTGCAGGCGGCTGCGCGCGGCCTGGCGCTCGCGCGGTGGCTCCTCCATCCAGGCCGCCAGGGCGGTCTCGTAGGCCGTCTGCGCCTCGGCCCACTCGCCAAGCTGGAGGAGCGCATCGCCCTCGCGCTCGGCGAGGCGGCCGCGCTCGCGGCCAGGCACGGCCGCTCCTTGCGCGGCAGCCGCGCGCGCGGCGGCCCGCCAGTGGATGGCGGCCTCCCGGTAGGTGTGCCCCTGCTCGGCGCGCTCGGCGGCGGCGGCCGCGGCGTCCTGCGCCTCGGGCCAGGCCTCGGCCTGCGCGTAGTGCTCGGCCAGCGCCTCTAGCGGCGGGGCGGCGGGCGCGGGCGCGGTGGCGAGCAGCGCCTCGGCGGCGGCGCGGTGCAGCTCGCGGCGGCGGCGCAGCAGGAGCGTGCCGTAGCTAACCTCTTGCAGCAGGCCGTGGCGAAACTGGTAGCGGCGCTCGTCCGCGTTGGGCACGGCTTCGAGCAGGCCGGCGCGCTGCGCTTCGAGCAGCCCCGCGGCCACGTCGACCTCGGCGCCCACCAGCCGCTCCAGCACCGGCAGGGCGAACTGGCGACCGAGCACGCTGGCCGCTTGCAACAGGTGGCGGGTGGGCTCGGCCAGCCGGTCGAGGCGGGCGAGCAGCGTGGCGTGCAGGGTGGTAGGCAGGTAAAGCTCGCTGCCCTCGCCCAGGTGCCAGCCGCTGTCGGTGCGGACAAGGGCGCCAGCCTCGACAAGGCTGCGGGCGACCTCCTCCAGGTAGAGCGGGTTGCCCTCGGCGCGGTCGAGCACTAGCTCGACGACCGCCGGCGCCACGTCGTCGCCGAGCAGGCGCTGGGCGAGCGCGGCGCTGGCCTCCCGCGACAGCGCGCCGAGCGTTAGCTCGGCGTAGCGGTGGGGCAGCTCGCGCGCCGCGCGATCGCGCAGGCGGCTACAGGCGCTGTCGACGTCGGCGCGGAAAGCATAGAACAGGCCGAGCGGCACGCGCTCGGTCAGCGCCAGGAGGCGCTCCTGGATGGCGAGCGAGCTGGGGTCGGCCCAGTGCGCGTCGTCCACGGCCAGGATGAGCGGCGCTTCCGAGGCCAGGCCGACGAACAGGCGCTCGATGGCGATGGCGGCGCGGGCGGCGATGGCGGCGGGCGCCAGCTGCGCCAGCTCGGCCTCGAAACGCGGGTCGTGCGGCAGGTTCAGGCGTCGGGCGAGATAGGGGTAGGCGCCCGAGGCGTCCAGTTCGGCCAGCCGCGCCCGCAGCCTGGCCTCGGCGGCAGCCGGGTCGCCGAGACTGCCGTGGAGCGGCAGTCCCATGAGCGTGCGCGCGGCGTGGTCGAAGATGCCGCCGGGCACGTTCTGGCGATGGGGCAGGCCCTGGCCGAGCGCCCACCCCACGCCAGCCTGCTCGGCGGCGCGCTGGGCCTCGGCGAGCAAGCGCGTCTTGCCCATCCCCGTCTCGCCGACGATGATGCCGACGCGGCCCTGGCCGCCGGCCACCGCGTCGACCCAGCTCCGGAGCGCCGTCACCTCGGCGTCGCGGCCGAGCAGCGGCTCGACCGTTGCCGGCTGGCTCAGGCTCGTGCGCGGGCCGAGCAGCGTATAGCCGAGCGTGGGGACGGCCTTGCCCTTGAGCTGGAGGAGGCGGGGGGGCGAGAAGGCGAAGTGGCGCTGCGCCGCGCGCCAGGTAGCCTCGCCGACCAGGGTGGTCGCGGGGTCGGCGGCGGTTTGCAGGCGGGCGGCGGTGTTCACCGTGTCGCCCATCACGCCGTACTCGTGGCCGTCGCCCACGGCGCCGACGACGGCCAGGCCGGTGTTCACGCCGATGCGGAGCCGCAACGGGGCGTCAGGCGCCAGCCCCAGCTCGGCGGAGAGCTGCTCGACGGCGCGGTGGAGCGCGCGGGCGCAGCGCAGCGCGCGCTCCACGTCGTCTTCGCGGGCCAGCGGCGCGCCGAACAGCCCGAACAGCGCGTCGCCGATGTACTTCTCGATGCGCCCGCCGTGCTCCCGGACGATGCGCGCTAGCTCGCGGAAGGTCCGCAGCATGAGGTCGCGCACGTCCTCGGGGTCGAGGCGCTCCGCGAGCGGCGTGAAGCCGACCACGTCGGCGAACAGCACCGTGACGAGGCGCCGCTCCTCGGGGAGCGCATCGGGGGCGGTGCCGGGCGCCGCCCCGGCTTCCGCGAGCGCGGCGCCGTCGCCCCTCGGCTCGCTTCGCGCCGGCCCCCCCAAGCCTGGAAGAGTGAGGGCGGCGGCGCTTCCCGCCGCGAGGGCCGTCCCACACTCGGTGCAGTAGCGGGCGGCAGGCCAGGTGGCGCTGCCGCAGCGCGGGCAGGCTGCGCCGAAGGCGACGCCGCACTGCTGGCAGAAGCGCGCGGCCTGGGGGTTCGCCGCGCCACAGTTTCGACAGGTCATGAGCTGACGAGTCGGCGGCTAGTCATCGCCGTCGATGGAGATGGCGCCGGGCCCCGCGAACAGCAGGGCGACGAGCGAGCCGAGCAGCGAGAGCGGAAACTCGTAGCCGCCCTGGCCGACCATCCCATTCTTCCAGTGGACGCGGGTAATGGCGACGACCATGTTGGCGCTGAGGGCCAGCGCGGCCAGCCGGGTAAGCCAGCCGAGGATGAGCAGGGTGCCGCCGGCGAACTCGGCGAGCGCCGCGGCCCAGGCCATCATGCCCGGCATGGGCATGCCCATGCCCTCGACGTTGCCGCGGAAGCTGGCGATGCTGCCGCGCTCCATCGCGGCGTCGAAGCCGGGGCCGAGGTGCTGCCGCACCGGCTGGGGCAGCTTCTCGACCTTGCCCGGGCCGCCGAAGATCTTGGGATAGCCATGAATGACGAAGATCCCCCCCACCATGAGCCGCAGCACCAGCAGACCGAGATCGCGCATGCTGTCCTCCCTCACCCCTGCCGCCGCGCGCGGCGCGGCGGCGCGCGCACCGCCGTGCTCCTCGCCGGTATGCTAGCATGCGGCGGGCAGCCGGGACTCCGGGGAGTGCCTCCCCGCCATCATGCCGGACCACAGCCCCCCCGCCAATGCCTTGACGAGGGCCATCAGCGCGGCCGTGACCTCCTCGCCCGCCATCATGCCGGACGACGGCCCCCTGCCAATGCCTTCTTAGTAGAGACGCCGCGCGGGTGCTGCCCTCGGGTTGGGACGCAGCTTGCTGCGCCCTGCCCGGTCGCCACCCCGCCCGGCGTCCTAGAGCGGCTTTCGCGAACATTGAGCCAACAGGGTAGGGCAGGGGCTCGTCCCCTGCCGCCCGACCGGCGTCGCCCAGGTCAATCATTCTGGAAACCGCTCTAGTCCCTCGTCACGGGTGAATTGCTATGTGTCGGCAACTGCCAACACATAGCAATTGACCGTTGACAGACCACTAGCGAATCTTGCATAGGCTTTCGTCCTCCCCCTCGCCTAAGGGGGAGGGGGCAGGGGGTTGAGGTCCACTCTCCCCCTCTCCCCCTGGGAGAGGGTCGGGGTGAGAGCCCACCCCTCGTCCCTCCCCCTCTCCCCCTGGGAGAGGGTCGGGGTGAGAGCCCACCCCTCGTCCCTCCCCCTCTCCCCCTGGGAGAGGGTCGGGGTGAGGGTCCGCCCCAGCAACGGAACCGTCAGCCCAACCCGACTATCCGGCCGCGAGGCGCGCCGGAGAGCGCCCGCCCGCGGCGCGACGTGGTCGCCGTCCCTGCCCGTACACGCCTCCCCTCGCGCCCGCCGCCCGCGCCCGGCCCGGGGCTGCCCCCGCCGGCCAGGCCCACCGCGAGCGCCCGGGGGAGTATCGTACGGGGCAAACGATGCGACCTTCCGCGCCCGACCAGCACGCGCAGACCCGCGCCCGGCCTAGCACTTAACCATCCGGTAAAGGAGCATCGTTTGACCGTTCCTCGGCTAATTTGCTGCGCCCGCGGGTGGCTCCGCTAGCGCGACCGCGTGTGCGGCGGGCACGCACCGCAAGAACGGGGGGGGGGGGACACCCCGGCGGCGGCGAATCGGTGCGCGCCGACGGGCCAGGCGCTATACTCGGCGCGACGGAGCGGGCCGCGGCGCCCGCCACGGGAGGAGGCAGCATGACGGTCGTGAGCGACCGCCCGCGCACGCTGGACGAGGCGAAGGAGTTTCTGCGGCAGCGGCTGGCCCAGCGCCGCTCGCCGATGGCCGCCTGCGACGCGGCTGCCGCCGAGGCCGCGCTGGAGCGCCTGGAGGGCCTGGACCCCGAGCGCTGGGCCGCCGCCTGGAGCGCCGCCGCCGCGCCGTTCGAGGACGCCGCCCGCGCCGCCGAGGCGCGCGGCGACACCCGCGCGGCCGCCGACGCCTACTTCCAGGCCTACACCTTCAACTTCCTGGGGCGCTATCCCTGCCCCAACCACCCCGCCAAGCAGGCGTGCGCCGTGCAGGCACGCGAGAACTACTTGCGCGCCGGGCGCTACTTCGATCCGCCCCTGCAGCGGGTTGCCGTGCCGTTCGCCGGCCGCCCGGGCGAGGGGAGCGAGGTGGTCGCCTACGTGCGGAAGCCGGCGGGCGTGGCCCGACCGCCGGTGCTCGTGCTGTGGGGCGGGATCGACGGCTACAAGGAGGAGCGCCACGCGAACAGCCAGCCGTTCCTCGCGCGTGGCTTCGCCACCGTGGCCGTGGACATGCCGGGCACCGGCGAGTCGCCGGTCGTCGGCTCGCCGGACGCCGAGCGCCAGTTCACGCCGCTGTTCGACTGGATCCGCGCCCAGCCGGACCTCGACGGCGCCCGCATCGCGGGGATGGGCAGCTCGTTCGGCGGCTACTGGGCGACCAAGCTCGCCCACACGCACCGCGAGTACCTGACGGCGGTGGTGAGCTGGGGCGGCGGCGCCCACTACGGCTTCCAGCCCGACTGGATCGCCCGCTCGCAGTACGCCGACAGCTACCTGATGGACCTGATCCCCACGCGCGCCCACATGCTGGGCCTCAGCGGCTACGACGAGTACGTCGCCCGCGTGGGCGCGCTCTCGCTGCTCGACCAGGGCGTGCTCGACCAGCCGTCGGCGCCGCTCCTGCTGGTGAACGGCAAGGACGACCGCCAGACGCCGATCGCCGACTTGTACCTGGTGCTGGAGCACGGCGACCCGAAGGCCGCCCGCGTCTTCCCGGGCGGCCACATGGGCGACACGCCCGACACCCTGCCCACGATCGTTCGCTGGCTGTGCGACCGCGTCGCCGGCTAGTAGCTTGCCTGCCCGGAGGTCCCCATGCGTCGTCTCGCCGCCCTCGCGCTCGGCGCGATGTTGCTGGGGGGCTGCGCCGGCCCTCCCCAGCCCCCCAGTAATGGGGGGAGCCCGGCGGCCGGGGCCGCTGGCAGCGCCGCCGCTGCCGCCGCGGCGGGGGCGGGGGTGAGCCCGACCGCGGCCGTGCCCACGCTGCCGGTGCCCGAGGGCCGCGTCTATCCGGCTCCCGACGACCAGCCGGTCCAGGTGCGGGCGGCCTGGTGCGCGGTGACGGGCGCGCAGTTCCCGCTGTGGCTGGCGAAGGAGTCGGGGGTGCTGGCGCGACACCGCATCGAGGCCGACCTGACGATGATCCAGGGCACCACGGCGGCGATCGCCGCGCTGCAGCGCGGCGATATCGACTTCCTGGAGTGCTCGGGCGGCGCCATCGCCCCCGGCCTGATGGCCGGCGCCGAGGCGCTGTTCGTGGGCAACTTCTACACCGGCAACTTCTTCCGCCTGATGGCCGTGCCCGACGTGGCGACCGTCGCCGATCTGCGGGGCCGCAAGGTCGCCATCGACCGCCCCGGCGACTACAGCAACCGGCTGGACGAGGTGCTGCTGGAGCGCAACGGGCTGGTACCGAACCAGGATGTCACGCTGGTGCCGATCGGCGGGCAGTCCGACCGCTACAACGCGCTCAAGACCGGCGTGGTGGACGCCACGACGGTGAACCCGCCGCTGAACCTGACGGCGCAGAACGAGGGGTTCCACGAGATCTATAACCTGGAGGACCTCGGCATCGCCGGCATCAGCGTGTCCCTCTACGCCACGCCCGAGACGGTGAAGAACCGCGCCCGGCTGGTCGAGCGCTTCCTGGCCGCGATGACCGAGACGGCGGTCTACGCGAAGACGCACCGCCCGCGCACGATCCAGGTGATGGGCAGCTACCTGAAGCTCACCGACCGCGACGCGCTGGCCGGCGCCTACGATACCTACGCCACCAAGCTCGCGACGGACTTGACGGTGCCGACCGAGGCGCTGCAGGCGGTGATGGACGAGAACCTGAAGGCGAACCCCGAGGCGCCCATCCGCGACGCGGCGCAGATCGTGGACAACCGCGCCGCCGAGGCCGTCGCGGCGAGCGGCTTCCTGGAGGCGATCCAGGCGGAGTACGGCGTCGCTCCGGCCGCGCGCTGAGCGGGTCGCGCGTCCATCTCGCCCGGGGCGACGAGGATCGCCGTGCCGGCACAGCGCCGCGCCGCGATCGGCGCGGCGCTGTGCCGGAGCGGCCCCGCGCGGTGTATGCTACGAGGCCAGTGCGACTATGCGCCCGGAGAGAGATAGATGCGGATCGACGTCCACGCCCACTATTTTCCCGCGCGGTACATGAGCTATCTGGCCCGCCACGGGCGGTCGGGCACGGGAGCGGCGCAAGGCTCGAACATCACGCTCGACGAGCGGATCGAGCTGCTCGACCAGGTGGGCATCGACCTGCAGGTGCTGTCGATCTCCTCCTCCACGCCCTACACGCTGCCCGAGGCCGAGGTGATCGAGGCGTCGCGGCTGGCCAACGACCTGTACGTCGACATCTGCCACCAGTATCCGGGGCGCTACGCCTCGTTCGCCACGCTGCCGCTGCCGTACGTCGACGCGTCGCTGCAAGAGCTGGAGCGCGCGCTGGCGATGCCCGAGGTCCTCGGCGTCACGCTCGGCTGCTCGATCGCCGGGCGCCCGCTCGACGATCCGGCGTTCGCGCCGCTGTTCGAGGAGATGAACCGGCGGGGCACGGTGCTGTTCCTGCACCCGCAGGGCGTGGACGCCGGCACGGGGACGAAGGACTTCGGCCTGACGTGGCTGGTCGGGGCGCCGTTCGAGGACACGGTGACGACGCTGCGGCTGCTGTTCTCGGGCTGGCTCGCGCGCTACCCGCGCATTCGCACGATCGTGCCGCACCTGGGCGGGCCGCTGCCGTTCCTGAAGCAGCGGATCGACGATCTGCGGGCGGCGAACGTGGCGCGCGACGAGGGCCGCGAGATCGGGCCTGACGAGCTGCCGAGCCGCTGGTACCGCCAGCTCTGGTACGACACGGTGAACTCGCACCCGGCGGCGCTGCGCTGCGCCTGCGAGACGTTCGGCGCCGACCGCCTGCTGCTCGGCACCGACTACCCGTACCTCGTCGGCCCGCGCTGGGAGCCGCTGGTCCGCTACGTCGAGCAGGCCGGCCTCTCCCCGCAAGACACCGAGGCCATCCTCGGCGGCAACGCCCAGGCACTGCTGGGAATCCCCGGGCGGTGACGGCGCGGCCGCCACTACCGGGCGGTTGCTCGTCAAACCGGCACCTACGGCACAGGTGGCCGGGAGCGCGGCCACTCCGAGGGCAGTCGCTCGCGGCGAGTCGCGCCGGTAGCCGCCCGCCACCCGATCGGCTGCCCGCTCAGCTGACGACCCGCATCACGTCTTCGGGGTCAACGTCCGCAGCTTCGTCTCGCTGGGGCCGTCGGCCGGCGTGTAGAGAAAGAGGCGCAGCGACGGCTGCTCGGCGACCTGGAACGCCGTGAACTCGAGATCGAAGCGGCCTAGCTCGGGGTGCTCGAAGCGCTTCAGCCCCTCCTGGCGCCCCCGCACGTCCTGCCGGGCCCACATCCGCGCGAAGTCGGGACTGCTCGCCAGCAGTTCGCCGATGAGCGCCTGGTAGTCGGGCTCGCCGAGGTTCCCCCCGCCCTCGGCCCGCAAGGCGGCGACCGACAGCGCCGCCTCGTGCTCCCAGTCGAGCAGCAGCCGGCGCGTCGACGGGACCAGGAACGTAAACCACAGGATGTTGCGCTTGTCTGCCGGCAGCCGCGACCAGCCGTTGACGGCGTCACTCGCCCGGTTCCAGGCCAGCACGTCGCGCCGGCGGCCGGTGACGTGCGCCGGAAACGGGTCCCAGCAGTCGAGCACGTGCTGCAGCCGTCGCGAGACGGCGGCGGCCGGCTCGGGTGCGGGCGGCTCGTGGCCGGCCAGGTGGAAGAGGTGAGCGCGCTCGGCCGGCTCCAGTTGGAGCGCGCGCGCGATGCCGCTCAGCACCTCGGGCGACACGCGGATGTCCCGCCCCTGTTCGAGCCAGGTGTACCAGGTGACGCCAACGCCGGCGAGGTCCGCGACCTCCTCCCGGCGCAGGCCGGGCGTGCGCCGGCGGGACCGGTTGGGGAGGCCGACGGTCGCGGGCAAGATGCGAGCCCGGCGGCTCTTGAGAAAGTCGCCCAGCTCGGCGCGGGTAGTAGCGTCAGTACCGGGATAACTAGACATCTGGTAACAGGATGAACGAGGGCGGATCATAGTGTCAAGGAATGAAGAGAGCACAGCAAGGGAAGCGCGACGTGGAGAGTCAGTCCAGGGAAGCGAGCGTCAACGGCTCGACTCAGCGGGCCAGGGAGGAGGCATAGCCATGAGGGCTGCTGTCGCCGACCGCCCCCGCTCGACCGAGCGTGCCGCCCCACCCGCCCCCGTGTCCGGAGCTTCCCGCCAACCGGTCGGCACGTCCACCGGGCAACGCAGTACCCGCCCGCGTCCCTCGCTGCTCGTCGCGGTGCTCGGGTTCTTCGTCGTCACGCTCGACGCTCTAGTGGTCAGCGTCGCGCTGCCGGCGATCGGGCAGGACCTCGGGGGCGGCATCACCGGGCTGCAGTGGGTAGTGGATGGCTACACGCTCATGTTCGCCGCGCTACTGCTGTCTGCCGGGGCGCTCTCCGACCGCATCGGCGCGCGCCGGGCGTACGGGGCCGGGTTGGCGACCTTCGTCGCCGCCTCGACCGCCTGCGGGTTGGCGCCCACGCTCGGCGTGCTGGTCGCGGCGCGGCTGGCGCAGGGCGCGGGGGCCGCGGCGATGATGCCGGCCTCGCTGGCGCTCATCCGTGAGGCGTACCCGAACGCGCGGGAGCGGGCGCACGCGATCGCGGTGTGGTCCCTCGGCGCCGCGGTGGCCTCGGCGGCCGGGCCGGTGGTAGGCGGGTTCCTGACCCTGGTGAGCTGGCGGATGATCTTCTTCGTCAACCTGCCCGTGGGCCTGGTGGCGCTGTACCTGCTCGTCCGGGTCCCGCGGTCGCCGCACCAGGCGGTGCCGTTCGACTGGGCGGGGCAGGTCGCCGCGGTCACGGGCATGGGCGCGCTGACCTACGGGCTGATCGAGGGCGGCGCCCAGGGCTTCGACGCGCCGCCGGTCGTGACGGCCCTGACGGTGGCGGTGGCGGCGCTGACCGCTTTCCTGATCGCCGAGCTGCGCGGCGCCCACCCGATGCTCCCGCTGGAGCTGTTCCGCTCTCGGCCAGTGGCTGTCTCCGTGGCGGTTGGGTTCACCTTCACGATCGGGTTCTACGGCCTGGTGTTCCTGCTCAGCCTGTACTTCCAGGAGCTGCGAGGCCTATCGCCGCTAGCCACGGGACTGGCGTTCATGCCGATGACCGGGCTGACCGCGTTCCTGACCTTGGTGGCGCCCCGCGCCGCCGCGCGCTTCGGTCCGCGCGTGCCGATCGCTGCCGGGCAGTTGTGCATAGTCGCGGGCCTTCTCAGCCTGTGCGCTGCCGTGGCCGGGGCGCCGATCGCGCTGCTGGCCCTGCTGATGCTCCCGGTCGGAATCGGGGGCGCCCTGGCCATCCCGACGGCGACCGCGCTGCTGCTGGGCAGCGTCCCAGCCGAGCGCGCGGGGACCGCAAGCGGCGTACTCAATACCTGTCGCCAGCTCGGCGGCGCGCTGGCCATCGCGGTCTTCGGCGCCCTGGTCGCTCACCCGGCGACCTTCCTGGACGGCTTGCGCATCAGCCTGCTGATCGCCGCGGCGCTGCTGCTCGCCACGACGGCGGCCAGTCTGCGGCTGCGGCCGGCCCGGCAGCGGTGACCTGGCGGGTGGCACGCACACTGCGGATGGCAGGCCACCTTCTCAGATCCAGGACGAAGGAGACGTACCGATGACCGCGTGGACGAGCGACGAGCTCACCAAGATCGGGGCCGCGGACGAGCTGGGGATCGCGCCGCTCCGACGCGACGGCACGCCGCGCAAGCCAGTGACGGTCTGGGTCGTCCGCGTCGGCGACGACCTCTACGTCCGGTCCTGGCGGGGGCGCAGCGGCGCCTGGTACCGCGGCACCCAGGTGCGCCACGAAGGCCGCATCCAGGCCGGCGGCGTGGACAAAGACGTCACCTTCGTGGACGCCGACCACGCCATCGACGACCGAATCGACGCCGCGTACCGCGCCAAATACGACCGCTACGGAGCCCAGTACGTCGACCCCATGGTGGGCCCGGAGGCGCGCGCCACGACGCTCAGACTCGTGCCGCGCTGAACATGCTCAGTAGCCAGTGCGCCGAGCTGACCCGTGGCCCGGCACGCCCGCGAACGCTCGAGTCGCCGGTGCGGCAGTGGGAGGTCGAATAGAAGGGCATGGAGGCCATTGTGGTCGACGTTGTACTGCGCGTCAACGGAACCGAGCACCGGCTGACACTCGATCCGCGCACCACGCTGCTCGACGCCCTCCGCGAGCACCTGCAGCTGACGGGCACGAAGAAGGGCTGCGCTCTCGGCCAGTGCGGCGCCTGCACCGTGCTGACGGACGGCAAGCGCGTGAAATCGTGCCTCTCGCTCGCGGCCCTTGTGGAGGGGCGCGAGATCACGACGATCGAGGGCCTGGCGCACGGCGAGCAGCTCCACCCGCTGCAGGCGGCCTTCATCGAGCATGACGCTTTCCAGTGCGGCTATTGCACGCCCGGACAGATCATGGCCGGCGTCGCCTGCATCGCCGAGGGTCACACTGGCTCCGCGCAGGAGATCCGCGACTGGATGAGCGGCAACCTGTGCCGCTGCGGCGCCTACGACCACATCGTCGCGGCGATTCAGGATGTCGCTGGCGCCGGTGCCGCCGGTTCCGGCCGGGGAGGTTGAGCCATGCACCCCTTCACCCTCGAGCGTCCGCGCGACCTAGCCGCCGTGTTCGCTTTTGGGGCTCAGGCCGGCCGCACCGACGCGCCCGTCGAATACATCGCCGGCGGCACGGATATGGTCCAGCTCCTCGAGGAGTACGTGCGCCAGCCCGAGCGGCTCGTCAGCCTGGGGGGCCTGCTCGACGACCTCATCGACGTCGGGCCGGAGGGTCTTCGGCTCGGCGCCGGGGCGACGATGGCGGACGTGGCCGCCCACCCGGCCGTCGTCCAGCAGTTTCCCGTCATCGCGGAGGCGCTGCTGGACTCGGCGAGCCCGCAGGTGCGCAACCAGGCCACGATGGGCGGCAATCTCCTGCAGCGCACCCGCTGTCCGTACTTCCGGGATGTCGGCTACGACGCCTGCAACAAGCGCGCGCCGGGCTCGGGCTGCGCCGCCATCGGGGGCGAGAACCGCTGGCATGCCGTGCTGGGCACGAGCGAGCACTGTATTGCCGCCCACGCCTCGGATCTCGCGGTCGCGCTGGTCGCGCTCGACGCGGCGGTCGAGGTGCGCGGGCCGCGTGGCCAGCGCACCCTGTCGCTCGACGACCTCTACCGCCTGCCTGCCGAGACGCCGCACATCGAGACGGTGCTCGAGCCCGGCGAGGTGATCGCCGCCATCACGGTGCCGGCCAGCCCGGCGGCGCGGCGCTCGCATTACCTCAAGGTGCGCGACCGGGCCTCGTTCGAGTTCGCGCTCGTCTCCGCCGCCGTGGCGCTGGAGATGGACGGCGACCGAATACGGCAGGCGCGGGTCGCCCTCGGCGGGGTGGGAACGAAGCCGTGGCGCGTGCCCCAAGTCGAGTCCGCGCTCGCCGGAGCGAGCCTGGAGCCGGCAGCGCTGCGCAGGGCGGCGGCGCTCGCCGCGCAGGGCGCACAGGGGTACGGGCACAACGACTTCAAGATCGAGCTGATGCAGCGCGTCATCGTGCGCGCCGTCGAAACCGCGGGAGGGCGCGCATGACATCCGCTTTCATCGGCCAACCCGTCAGCCGCGTCGACGGTCGCCAGAAGGTCACCGGCGGCGCCACGTATGCCGCCGAATTCGACGTGCCGGGCCAGGCGCACGGCGCCATCGTGCGGAGCACGATAGCGAACGGCCGCATCGCCTCCATCGACAGCGCGTCGGCGGAACAAGCACCTGGGGTTGTGGCCGTCCTGACGCACCGCAACGCGCCGAGACTCCCCTATCACGAGCACAAGGCCATGATAGACCCGGTGGTCGGCGAGCGCCTGCACGTGCTCCAGGACGACCGGGTGAGCCATCAGGGCCAGCCGATCGCCCTCGTGATCGCCGACACGCTCGAAGAGGCCGTCCACGCGGCGACGCTGGTGCGCGTTACCTACGCGCCCGAGGCCGCGGTCACCGACGTCACCCGCGCCGAGCCGACGCCGCCGACGGAACAGCAGACCGATCAGGGCGAGCGCCGGCCCGGGGAGACGCGGCGCGGCGATCCCGCAGGGGCGCTCGCGCGCGCCGAGGTCCAGGTGGACCAGACCTACGTGATCCCGCGCGAGAACCACAACCCGATCGAGATGCACGCCACGATCGCCGCCTGGGACGGCGACCGCCTGACCCTGTGGGACAAGACGCAGTGGGTGGACAACGTGGCCGACGAGATCGCCGCCGTGTTCGGCATGCCGGCGGAGAACATCCGGGTCATCTCGCCCTTCGTCGGCGGCGCCTTCGGTTCGGGGCTGCGCACCTGGCCGCACGTGACGCTGGCCGCGCTCGGCGCGCGTGTGGCGGGGCGGCCCGTGAAGATCATGCTGTCGCGGCGCGAGATGTTTTACGGCACGGGCTACCGCCCGTACACGGTCCAGCGCGTCGCGCTGGGCGCATCGCGCGCGGGGCGCCTCACCGCGACGGTGCATGAGGCGTATCAGGAGACCTCTATGTACGAGGAATACACGGAGGCGCTCCTCAACGCGACCCGCTTCCTGCACTCGTGCCCGAACGTCGGCACGCGCGCTCGCCTCGCGCGTCTGAACGTGCACACGCCGACGTGGATGCGCGCTCCCGGGGAAACGAGCGGCGAGTTCGCGCTCGAATGCGCTATGGACGAGCTGGCGGTGGCGCTGAACCTCGATCCCGTCGAGCTGCGCCTGCGCAACGAGCCGGAGCAGGACGAGTTCAAGCAGCGGCCGTTCTCGAGCCGCTCCACCAGGGAGTGCTACCGGGTGGCCGGCGAGCGCTTCGGCTGGAGCCAGCGCAACCCCGAGCCGCGCTCGATGCGCGATGGTCGCTGGCTCCTCGGCTGGGGGATGGCGAGCGCCACGTATCCAGCGAACCGGGCACCCGCCGCCGCCCGGGCGCGTCTCCTGCCGGACGGCACGGCCGAGGTGGCGAGCGCGGCGAGCGACATCGGGCCGGGCACCTGGACCTCGATGACACAGGTGGCGGCCGAGGCGCTCGGCCTCCCGATCGAGCGCGTGCAGTTCACGCTCGGCGACAGCCGGCTGCCGAGGACGCCCCCGCAAGGCGGCTCGATGACCATGGCGAGCGTCGGCAGCGCCGTCCAGGCCGCCTGCCGCAAGGCGCGTGAGGACGCTCTCACCCGCGCGGGCACCGACGATCTCGCAGAAGCCCTGCGCCGCCTCGGCCAGCCCGTCGAGGCCACGGTGGACGCCAAGCCGGGTGACGAGCCCCAGCGCTTCTCCATGCATGCCTTCGGGGCGGTGTTCACGGAAGTCGCGGTCGACCCGGATCTCGGGGAGACGCGCGTGCGGCGCCTCGTCGGCGCCTACGGGGCCGGCCGCATCGTCAACCCGAAGACGAGCCGCAGCCAATTTATCGGCGGCATGATCGGCGGCATCGGCATGGCGCTCCTGGAGCATGCGGTGGTGGACGCCCGCAACGGGCGCGTGCCGAACGCCAATCTCGCCGAATACGCGGTGCCGGTCCACGCCGACTGCCCGCCGGTGCTGGACGTGGTCTTCGTGGAGGAGCACGATCCGCACGTCAACCCGCTTGGCGTGAAGGGTATTGCCGAGCTCGTCATCGTGGGCGTCGCGTCGGCCATCGCCAACGCCGTCTACCACGCCACCGGCAAGCGGATCCGCGACCTGCCGATCACGCCGGACAAGCTCCTGTGAGGGCGCGCACGGCTGATCGCGACCATCCCACGGTGGTGCGCGCTGCAGCCGTAGAGACGGGCGCTACAGTAGCAGAAGCACTGCTCGCCGCGAATCGGAGGCGAGTACGAGGAACGACCAAGGGAGGAACACATGAAAGGCGCTGTGCTCTACGGCCCGCGTGACGTCCGCTACGTCGAGCGCGAGGACCCGACGATTGTCGAGCCGACGGATGCCATCATCCGGCTCCCGGCGACCTGCATCTGCGGGTCCGACCTGTGGCCCTACCGCGGCGTCGATCCGGTCACCGAGCCGACCCCGATGGGCCACGAGTACGTCGGCATCGTCGAGGAGGTCGGCAGCGCGGTCAAGCACATCAAGCCCGGGCAGTTCGTCGTCGGCTCGTTCTTCGCCTCCGACAACACCTGCCCGATCTGCCAGGCGGGCTACCAGTCCCGGTGCGTGCATGCGGAGCTGATGGGCTTGATCGGCACCCAGGCGCCGTTCGCGCGCATCCCGCTCGCCGACGGCACCCTCGTCGCCACCCCGGACCTTCCGTCCGACGACCTGATCCCAAGCCTGCTCGCGACCTCCGACGTGCTCGGCACCGGCTGGTTCGCCGCCGACGCGGCCAACGTGCAGCCGGGCGCAACGGTCGCGGTGGTCGGCGACGGCGCGGTCGGCCTGCTCGGGGTGCTCGCGGCCAAGCAGATGGGCGCCGAGCGGATCATCGCGATGAGCCGGCACGCGCCCCGGCAGCAGCTCGCCCGCGAGTTCGGCGCGACCGACATCGTCAGCGAGCGCGGCGACGAGGGCGTGGCGCGGATCAAAGACCTCACCGACGGGCTCGGCGCGCACTCGGTCATTGAGGCCGTGGGCACGCAGGAGTCGGTGCTGCAGGCCATCCGCGCCACCCGCCCAGGTGGCTACGTCGGCTACGTCGGGGTCGCCCACGGCGTGCAGTTGCCGGGCGAGGAGCTGTTCTTCGCCGAGGTGCACCTGCTCGGCGGCCCCGCCCCGGTGCGCCGCTTCCTGCCCCACCTGATCGACCTGGTGTGCAACCGGACGATCAATCCCGGCAAGGTGTTCGACCTGACGCTGCCGCTCGATCAGGTCGCGGAGGGCTACCGAGCCATGGACGAGCGCCGCGCAATCAAGACGCTGCTGCGCCCGTGAGGCACGAGAGTTCGACAGCCATGTCGGGCAAACAGGGAGCGCAGCAGTGGCTGGCACGTTGGGCCAGCGAGCCATACGCGTACCTGACCACGATCGGGCGGCGGACGGGCCGGCCCCATCGCATCGAGATCTGGTTCGCCACTGAGGATGGGCGCCTGTACCTAATGTCCGGCGGCCGCGAGCGCGCCGACTGGGTGCGCAATCTCCAGGCGAATCCGCGGGTCACGGTCGAGCTCGGCGACGAGACGCATGCTGGCGCGGCGCGCGTCGTCCCGGCCGGTACCGCCGACGACCAGCGCGCCCGCGAGCTGCTGGTCGGCAAGTACGGGGCGGACGAGGACCTCGACGACTGGGGCCGCACGGCCCTCCCGGTCGTGATCGAGTTTTCGGCTGAGGGCGCCCCAGCGGCGCAGACCCTCAGAGCGGCTACACGGAGGATTTCATGAGCAACGGACCAGGCATCGTCGTCACGCCGAACGGCTCCCGCCCCTCCGCCAGGGGAGCGCCGCAGAACTTCACGGGCTCCGTCGTGATCGACCCGCTGTTCGACGCGACCGAGCACACCCACGCGACCGGCGGCCTGGTCTCGTTTGAGCCCTGCGCGCGCACCGCCTGGCACACCCATCCAGCCGGCCAGACGCTGATCGTGACTTCTGGCATCGGCTGGGTGCAGCAATGGCACGGCGAACGGCGCGAGATCAAGCCAGGAGACGTCGTCTGGATACCGCCGGACGTGAAGCACTGGCACGGTGCCACCGCCACCAACCGCATGAGCCACATCGCCATCACGAACGTGGTCAACGGCAGGAACGTCGACTGGCTGGAGCCGGTCAGCGACGCGGAGTACGGGGCGGCGCCCACTGGGAGCTGAGACGTTCCTGCGACGTCTCTAGCTCGCAGCGACCGGCAGCCCGCCGGAAATTGCAGTAAGCCACTGTCTTGGGAGGAGAAGAGCCATGCCCACCGAACCTACTGGCGCGCGGCAGATGCTCGGCGACTTCGCGCCGAAGCTGGTGTCGCTCACCGACGACGTGCTGTTCGGCGACGTCTGGGAGCGGCCCGGTCTGTCCAAGCGGGACCGCAGCCTGATCACCGTCGCGGCGCTGATGGCCCTCTACCGCACCGACCAGCTGCCATTCCACCTGAAGCGAGCGATGGAGAACGGCGTAACCACGGCCGAGCTGGTTGAGGCGATCACCCATCTGGCCTTCTACACCGGCTGGCCGAACGCGATGACCGCGATGACTACCGCCAAGAAGCTGTTCGAGCAGACCGACTAGCTCCTCGTCACAGGTAATCCTCCGATGTGTGGTGAACCCACCACACACGTCAATTCACCGCGGCGGGAGCGGTCAGGGGGCTCTCGCCGCGGTTGGGCGCTGGTCCACGAAGCGTTCGATGGCCGGCGTAGCCGCGGCCACCAGGGCAGGGACCTCGTCCGCGGTGCCCGCGCCGCGCTGAACCCCGTCCTGCAGCCGGGCCTCCAAACGTTCCTCCAGGTAGCTGACGACGTCGTCTCGCGTGAGCCCCTCGCTCGTGGCCACCTCGGCGATGGTCTTCCCGCCGTCGCTTAGCTGCCCGGCCAGCTCAGGTGTCTGCAAGTAGAGCAGGTCCGCCGCGTCTTGCAGCAGCTCCTGCGGCAGGACCGGCGGCACCTCGCGCAGGGGGCGATCCAGGTTCTCCCCCAGGCCAGCGCGGGTGCGCTCGACGCGGTCCCTCACCTCGGCCGCCGTGGCGCGTCCGAGAAGCTGTTGGGCCTCGCCGATGCCCGCTACCCAGCCGGCGGTGCCGGCGACCAGGGCATCCCGACTGACTCCCCGCTCGCTGGCTATCGACGCCAGCGTGTCCCCTCCGCGCAAGCGTGCCAACAGGTAGTCCGTAGGCACGTCCAGCACGACGGCCACCCCCCGCAGGACCGCCAAGGCGTCCTGGCCCGGGGCCGCGCCTTGGGCAAGCGCTGGCCGGGTCAGCGCGCTGAGGAGCGCGGCAGTGCCGGCAATGGCGAGCAGAACGAGTCTGTACCGCATCACGCCTCCCCTCGTCAACACCTGACGCTGTTCAGGATACGCGAGGACGCCCCCTGGTGGCGAGACGTTCGGCTCATGCGCTCCGGGCTGGTCGTCGCGGTGGCTAGTGCTGCGTCCCTTGACTCCCTGGGGCGCCGCGGTCGCCCGCAGCCCGGGCGCCGCTGGCGAGTGCTAGGGCCGTCGCGCCCGACCGGATCATGGCGATTGAGACGCACTCCCAGGCCATCCGCTGCCGCTACCAGCGGCTCGTCCCACGCCGCCGCTATCCGCTCTCGAAAAATTCAACCGACGCGATCCGCAAACTTCAACCCCCGCTAGACAGCATCGAGAAATACTCCCGATGACCCATAATGGTGGATTCCCGCAGCGTCATGGTGTAGGTGCCAAAGTAGTGCTAGAGCGCCGGGCCGCGCGAGCGTGCAGCCCCGCCCGCCCGAGGGCGCGGACCTGCGCTTGCCAAGCCGCGCGCAATATGTTACAACCGCGGCATGAGCAAGACGCTTTTGCCGCTGGCGCCCGATATGTCGGGGCCAGCGCCAGTGTTGACTCCTGACCCAGCATGGCCGTTGGCGCAGTCGGCGACGCTCCGGCGGGAGAACGTCGCTCTGCACGATGCGTAGCCCCATGATTCCTTCGGGCACTGCAGGACGGTTACGTGCTTACGCCGGAGTTACCAGCATGCCCACGATTTCGGTAGTTATTCCTTGCTATAACGGGGCTCGCTATATTGGCGAGACGCTGGAAAGCGTGCTCGCCCAGAACCTCCCGGATATCGAAATCATCGTGGTGGATGACGGCTCGACGGATGGAAGCATGGCCATTGTGGCCGGCTACCCCCAGGTCCGACCTATTGTGCAACGGAGCGCCGGTGTTGCCGCCGCCCGTAATACAGGATTGCGACATGCTACGGGCGACTACCTAGTCTTCCTCGATCACGACGATCGGTTGCTGCCTCATGCTCTGGAAACTAACCTGCTCTGTCTGCTCGATCACCCCGAATGCGCCTTTGCCTTCGGCGATATTCAACATATCAATACGGACGGGGTGCTGCTACCCTCTCGATCAGCGTATGGCGGCGGCGACTATTACCTCCGCTTGCTACATGGCAGCTATATCTGGACACCAGGCGCGGCCATGTACCGGCGCGCGGTGCTTGAGCAGCTCTCGGGCTTCGATAGCCGAGTAGATTGTGTCTCTCATTACGACCTCAATCTACGTATTACCCGGCTCTATCCGGCTTGCTACAGCAAGAAGCTAGTTCTCGAATACCGACTCCACGACACGAACACGAGTCGGGACCACGCCCTTATGCTCCGTTCGGAGATTACGGTGCTGCGCTCACAGAAGCGCTGGGTGCACCGAGACCCGCAATATATGCGGGCGCTGCGCTCCGGCGTGCGCTTTTATGAAGATCGCTACGGGCGGCCGTTACTCGCGGAGACGGTCGCCAATATTCGCCGCCGCCGGCAGTGGCGCGAGACGTGGACCGCGATGCTGACCATCTTACGGTACGCTCCGCTCCTTCCCGTGCGCTGCGCCTATCTCAACATGCTAGCCGCGCTGCGGACACCCTCCCGTACCTCGTGCGCCGCGCTGGCCGAAGACCCGTCAAGCACGGGCAAGCGGTCAAGCCCGTCTTGAGACTGAAGCCTGCGGGCCGCGCGACTAGCGGGCGGCGGCGGACGCGGGCTCGGGCTCCCCGAACAGATCGTACAGCCAGCCGTGCTACGGGCAGCGGATGCAGTCGCCCTCCACGCGCCCGTAGTCGAGCGCCACGTTGCGGTGGGCGCAGCGCAGCTCCATCAGCGCCGGCTGGCCGTCCTCGCCCCGGTAGAGCACCAGCTCCTCGCCCAGCAGCTTCAGCCGCCGCGGCTTGGTCGTCGCCTGCTCGCTGACGCCGACGGGCCACCAGTAGCGCCGCAGCAGCTCACCCATCGGCGTCCCGGGGCGGACGTGCGTCAGCCGCTCTTGCTCTTCCTTCGCCAGCATGTCGTCCCCGCCGCTGTAAAGTATTGGTCGCCCCAAGGGTCATCAGATATCCGGTCCGGCGTGACGCCAGGCGGCAGGGGACGAGCCCCTGCCCTACGTCGGCCTGTCGTCTACCGGCGCCCGCCCCCTGATCCCGCTCAGCCGCCCTTAAAAATCTGCTCGATCTCCCGCTGGAGGTCCAGGCCCTCGGGCGTCCAGGTCGACTGGATCACCGCATTGACCTGCCCCTCGGAGCGCGCGCCGCCGATCACCTGCTGCTGATATGCCGCATCGCCGAGGGGCTCGCTCGCGGCCGACGGCCCCTCTGGTCCCCCACGGTTGGGCGGTGCGGCTTGGGGCGCCGCGGCGAGGGCGCAGGCTAGGCCCGCGAGCCGGATGGCGAGGAGCGCCAGCGCGACGGAGCGCATGGGCGGCCTCCTGGCTGGGGCAGGCCCAGGAATCGTTCGCGCTAGCCGCCCTGGACGATCTGCGCCATCTCCTGGACGGCCTTCTCCGCTTCCGGCGTGGTCACGTAGTCGATGGCGTCGGGCGGGTCGGTCCACGAGAAGCTGGGGAAGCCGGCCGCCAGGGCGTCGTCCTCCAGCTTCGCCTCGCGCGTGCCGGGGTAGTAGCGATTGGACACCCCGATCACGTCCTCCTCGATCTTCTGCCCCTCCGGCCCGGCGAGCGTCGCCGCGACGAGCTTCGCCGCGTTCGGGTGCGCCGCCCGCCGCGCGACGAGCACCAGGTGGTCGGTATTCTGGGAGAAGTCGAGCGGGGTGAATCGGGCTGGCAGACCCCGCGCCTCGGCCAGCCGCTCGAACGTCACGCCAGTCGTGGCCATCGGGTATTCCTTCGCGGCGAAGCGCGTGAGGTGGCCGGGGAAGGTGTCGGCGATCGCGCCGTTCTGCACGGCGGCCCGCAGCGCCGCCAGCGTCTCGTCGTGGCCCAGGCGGATCACCCACGGCAGGTAGGTGTTCGTCGAGACGAACAGCATCACCTTGCCGCGGTACTTCGGATTGCCCAGGTCCTTGAGCGAGCGCGGCACGTCGGCGTCGGGAATCGCCTGCGTGTCCGACATCAGCCCGAAGTGGTCGGTGTAGACGACGACGTAGTGGCCGCCGGGGCCGATCATGCGCGGCGGCGTGCCCGGGGGGAGCAAGGGCGCCCAGTTGACGTCTTCCTGCGCGCCCGCCCGGAACAGGGTGGCCGCGGTCGTGTCCGAGCTTTGGTAGAGGTCGAACGACGGCGTAACGTTCGCCTGGGCCTCGCCCAGAAGCTCGGCGGCGCGCTGCACGTAGTTGATGATCGGCTGATAGTTGATCTTGATGCGGACGCCGTACTCGCGCTCCAGGGCGTCTTCGAGCCGCTGGATGCCCTCGGGCGTCCACGAGGTGTGGAGGGTGGCGTTCACCTCCCCCTCGGCGCGCGCGCCGTCGATCACCTGCTGCCGATACGCCGCGTCGGACGTCGGGCCGCCGGCGGTCGTCGCGCTGCCCCCGCCGGCCGACGCGCTCGCGGCCCCGGCCGCGGGGGCACTGGCGCCACTTCCCGGCGCGGGCGCCGCGGCCGGCCCGCAGGCCAGGCCGATCAGCAGGCTCGCCAGCACCCCCAGCGTGACGCGGTTCATCCGATCCTCTCCTTGGCTCCGCGCGCACCGTGTGCCACCAGGTAATGCCGAGCGAGCCGGCGGGCGCGATGAACCGCGCCCTTACTGGCGGTACACGCGGCGGCCGGCGACCTGCAGCAGCACGATGAAGCCGGCCGCAACGACCACGATCAGCATGGTGCCCAGCGCCGCGGCCTCCGCCGGCTTCGTCGACATCCAGTAGTTCCAGATCTGCGTCGCCAGCACGGTGTTTTGCGGCCGCTGGAGGAACAGCGCCATCGACACCTCGCGCAGCGACAGCAGCCCCACCCACAGCATCGTGTACAGCACCGCCGGCAGCACCAGCGGCAGGATGATGCGCCGCAGCGCCGTCACCGCCGACGCGCCCGACGTGAACGCCGCCTCCTCTAGCTCGCGGTGCACCTGCAACAGCGCGCTGTTCGCCGTGCGCGTGCCGAAGCTCACGAAGGCGACCGTGTGCGCCAGCACGATCGCCGCCACCGTGCCGTACAGCGGCAGCACGCTCGCCAGCGCCAGCGCGAGGAACGCCACCGCGAAGCCGATGGCGATGCTCGGCGTGGCGTGGGGCAGCATGGCGGCCGTGTCGAGCAGGCGGCGGCCCGGATAGCGCGTGCGGATGACCACCCACGAGGTGATCAAGCTGAGCGCGGCGACGAGCAGCCCGACCGACACGACCAGCGCCACGGTGTTGCCGAGCACTCGCACGTCGAGCGCCTGGAGCACCGTGCCGTAGGCGCTGAGGCTCACCGACTGCAGCGCCTCCGCCGACGGCACCTGGATGTACGGCAGGAGCGACGCCCAGACGAGCACGACGAACGGCAGGAACAGCGACAGCGTGAAGTAGCCGAGCAGCCCGAGCACGGCGACGGGCTTCCAGCGACCGAGCGGGATGATGCGCGGCCGGTAGCCCTTGCCCGTCACCACCGCGTAGCGGTCGCCCTGCTGGAGCATGCGCTGGTACAGGTACAGCGCGACCAGCGTGGGGATCAGCAGCAGCACGCCGTAGACGCCCGCCATGCCGTAGCGCGGCAGGCCGGCGTTCGCCTGGATGCTGGAGTACATCAGCGTCGCCAGCGTGACGACGCGGCCCGGGCCGCCGATGAGCGCGGGGATCTCGAAGATGGCGATGGCGGTCATGAAGTTGTAGATGACGGCCGCCAGCACGGCCGGCATCATCAGCGGCGTGGTCACGCGGCGCAGCACTTGCAGCGGCCCGGCGCCCGACACGGCCGCGGCCTCCTCCAGGTCGGGATTCATCGCCTGCATGGTGGCCGCCACGGCGAAGAAGATCAGCGGCGTGAGCATCAGGCCCTGCAGGAAGATGATCCCGCCCAGGTTGTAGATGCTGATCGGGCCGCTCTCGACGGGGATGACGACGCGCAGCGCCTGGTTGATGACGCCGATCTGCGGGCTAAGCAGCAGAATCCAGCCAATCGCCCGCAGGAAGCCGGGGATGATGACGCCGACCAGCATCAGCGTGGTGAAGACGTGGCGCCAGGGCAGGTCCGTGCGGTGGATGAGATAGGCGGCCGGCAGCGCGAACGCCAGGTTCAGCACGACGGTGCCGACGCCGATGACGAGGCTGTTCCAGATGCCCGGCCAGGTGAGCGTGCTGCGGAACACCTCGGCGTAGTTGGCCAGCGTCAGCGCGGCGCCGATCCGGGGCTGGCCCGCGACGAAGGTGGACCAGATGACGACCAGCAGCAGGCTCACGATGAGCAGGGCGAGCCCGGCGGCGATGCCGTAGAGCACGTAGCCGCTGCCGAGGCCGGAGAAGCGCGGCAGGCCGCGGGTCACGTCACGCGCGGCGGTCCGGGTTTGGGCAGCGGGTACGCTCACGACGGGTCCTCCCTCGGTGGCGTTGAGTCTACCTACCCCTTCGCACCTTGTCAAATGTTCGATGTTGTCGGAGCCGTCGCCTCTCTTCCGCCGCCGTACCGTCGGGCGCGGGGCGCCCACCGCTCCCTTGTCGAGTCGGTTGGCCAGAGCCCCTATCGCGAGCGAAGCGCACGCTGCCTGCGGCACCCTATGGAGCGGGAGTGGCCGCGGCCGGTTGCCACCCCTCCCCCTTTTCGTTGGCGGCGCGGCCAGACGCGCTTGTCGTCTGCGGCGTGAGGCGCTTGCGCTGCCGCTGCTCCTGCAGCAAGGCCGCCATCTCGGCTTTCCGGTCGTTGAAGGCGGCGTCGAGCGCCAGGTTCCGCAGCTCCAGTGGGTCCGCGGTGACGTTGTACAGCTCGTAGTCGCGCGCCTGCGGCGGCACCGGCTGGGTCTTCAGCGTGACCGTGAAGGGGCGCGTGTAGGTGCCAGGCTGCTGGGGCGGAGGCAGGTTGGGCTGACTGAGGATGTCCTGGGTGTTCGGAGTGGTCCAGAACTGGGGGTCGTCGCGGTACTCCGTATACTTCCAAAGCTCGTTGCCCCGCAGGACGACCACGGTGTCGAGGTGGCTGGGTTGGACGACGGCGGCCGTGAGCCCGATGAAGTTAGCGCTCTGCTGGATACCGCGCGCCGTGTCGTCGTCGGTCATGAAATAGATCGGCGTCTGCAACGTGGTGGGGTGCCCGGTACCCTGGACGAGGCCGGAGAGGTCGCGCCCGACGAGCGGCCGCGCCTCCGTATGGTCGCTGCTCAGGGCACGCCGCAGCGGCTCCGGATCGAGGCCGGCGAGGCCGAGCAGCGTGGGCACCAGGTCGATGTGGCTGGTCGGGATGTCCACGCTCTGGCCCTTGGTAGCCAGGTTCGGATTGGAGATGATCAGCGGAACGTGCGTGGTCTCCTCATAGGCCGTGTACCATTTCTGGTGCATGTTGCCGTGGGAGCCGAGCAGGTCCCCGTGGTCCGACGTGAACACGACGATCGTGTCCTCGAAGAACCGGCTGCGTCGCAGCGCGTCGTAGACCCGGGCCATCTCGTTGTCCACGTTGCGCTGCAGCTGGTAGTAGAAGCGGAAGTAGTCAGGCCCCAGGGTAGGCTGGACCCACTGCGCGTACGAGTCCCGGTAACTCTCCTGGGCGCGCGGCTTGGTGGAGAGGTCCTCGCGATTCGTCCGCTGGAACATCGCCTGATCGAACAGGTTCGCGAAGGAGGGCACCTCGGGGCCGACCGTGAAGTCGAACGTGTATTGGATCTGCGGGAACAGGTTGCCCAGACGGGTAAAGAGCCCCCAGAGCGTGATGTCGTGCGGGTTGACGAACGAGCAGACGAGCACCCAAGGGCTGTGGTCCGGGTCTGCCTCCAGGCGTTGGAGCAGCTCGACCGTCTGGCCGGCGAACGCCTGATCGCGGCTGAAACAGCGTTGGCCGGTCGGCTTGTAGATACCGGCCGACGAGCCGCTGTCGAGCGGGTTCGCGCCGTGGGGCTCGCGCCCGATCCAGGCCGAGAAGCCATATCTCGACAAGCGCTCGGCGTGCTCGTACAGCTCCTCCGTGCTCGGGTCACGCTGCCCGAGCAGTCCGTACGAGGCTAACCCGTCCCATCCCCCGTTCGTCGTGCCCGGCTCGATGATGTCGGCGAAGGAAATGTGCCACTTCCCGCGGTAGAACGTCCGGTAGCCCGCGTGCAGGAAGTAGTTGCCGAGCGTGGGCACCGTGGTGGGGTCCAGCCAGAACATATCCGGCTCGACAGCCCCCTTGGCGGCGCCGTCGACCTGGCTCACCCCGTGCAGCGATGGATACTGCCCCGTATAGATCGAGGTCCGGCTTGGCGCGCAGGCGGTCGCCGCAGCGTAGTGGCGACGGAACGAGATCCCGGTCTGCTGTAGGGTCTGCTGCGTGGTGAGGTATTGGGCGCGAAAGGCCGCGAGCTGAGCCGACTCGTACGGCGGGGGAAAGCGTTGCTCGTCTACAGTGATGATTAAGAAATTCGGGCGACGGTTCCCCTGCCCCCAGGGCCGCGCTGGCCGCTTCCAGATCTCGGGCGCGCCCAGGGCCGCGGCAGCCGTGGGCTCGCGTGTCAGGCCGGCGAGAGTCACGGCGGCGGCGCCACCCTGGATGAACCGACGGCGGGTAGTTGTGCTCTGGCCCTCATCGCCCATCCGGAAATCCCTCCTCCCGAATTGTCTGCTGAGGGCTCGCCAGAATTTTGGCCTCCAGCAGCCTGACGAGCTCCAAACGCGGTTAACCGCGCACGGATATAGCAGGCGGCGCGCTTGGGGTGCAAGCGGGGCTCGGCGCCTGTCGGTACGGGGTGGATCAAGCCCTGGTCCGACATGTCGCGCTCGTCTTCCTGGCCTTCGTCGTGCCGCAGATGCTCCGCCGCGACTCACAAGAAACCGTGGGTGCGGTCAAGGCCCGCTGGCAGGGCGAGGTCTTGCCCGCTAGGTAGGCCCCGCCCCAGCCCTTGCGCGCCGCCTCGCCCGCACGCCGCGGCCGTTGACCGTCCGGACCGCGGGCAGTACACTGCGAGCACAGCGCGGGAGGTACCCAGCATGGAGCTGATCAACCCGGTCGTCCGCCGCTGGCAGCAAGACGCCGCCGCCGATCCCGACGCCTTCTGGGCGCGCGCCGCCGAGCTGCTCCCCTGGTTCCGTTAGGCCGGCGTATCCGCCCACGGAGTGCCGTAGCCGCCCCGCCCGTCGGCTACCCGCTCAGGGCCGCTGTGCGCTCGGAAGGCCTTTGGATCGGCGCCAGCGACGGATGGTTCCGCGCAGCGCTCTCCTGCGATTCGGCCCGGTTGGGCTGCCCACGCGACTCTGTTGGACGACGCGCACCCTCCGCCCTGCCCCCAGCCCCAGATCGGTCGCAACCGTGTCGGCCAGCCTGCCGATCGCCGCAGCTACCGTATCGCGGCCGTCGCTGGAAAGCTGGCCTTGTAGGCGAAGCTGGCGGCAGAGTGCGTGGACGAGTTGAGCGTACGCGGCCGGCGGCACGTCGGGGTCGCGCAACGCGCGGGCGATCATCAGCCGCGTGACCCCTATCTCTTCGTCCACCCCTTCCGCCCGGTAGGCCATCGCTAGGCTCAGCTTCTCCTCGGGCGACAGGGAGCGGCTATAGAGCCCGTGGCGTATCGCGTTGCGATTGCCGGGCCGCGCCCCGCAGCGTCCTGCATGGCTCGCGCAGACTCGTTCGCCCCGCATCGCCGCCCTGGCGCACGGCACCCCGCCATGAGTAATGGCTTGACAGCGTATCAAATTCCCGCCCCCCGAGGTTTGCTCCCCATCTACATAGGCGATTTCAGACAGCCAATCGTAACCTCGTGGCATACGCGCGCTACTGCCTGGTACCCCCCAAGCCTCCTCCGCTGACAGGTAGGGCGGGGGCTCGTCCCCCGCCGCCCGGCCGGGGTTGCTCCTTCGCCGTCCGCACGTCGCTCTCCGACACCAGCAGGTACCGCCATCCGACGCCCGCCTGCCCTCCGGCGAGCGCGCTCATGGCTGCCATTGCGTATCGTGCACGGCGCGCACGGCTCCCCTGCGGCGCGACTAGTAACGAGGCCCGGTGATGGATGCCTAGCGCGCGGTTCAGACCGCCAGTGGGGGCGGCGGCCTGCCTCCAGTTGCCGGCGGCAGCGGGGCCCTGTCCGAGCGTTCACTTGAGATCGTCGTCTTGCGGGAAGGCGAGGAGGGACCGTATGTCCGTGGTAAGCGTTCAGCCCCGCTTTGAAATAGGTGCTTGCGGGACGGGTGGCAAGGGCGTATACCCCAGGTCATGGACCTGACCGAGCTGGCCCTACCGCCGGAGAGCTGGGCGCGACGCCGGGCGCGGCCCGGGTGCTGATCGTGGACCTGCAAGGGCGCCTCCGGGAGCTGGAAGCCCGGCTGGGACAGAACTCCTCCAATTCCTCTTGACATGAATAAGGAGCCGCAGATGTTGAAGCTAACGGTCCTGTACGGGCACCCGTCGGACCCCGCGGCGTTCGAGACTTACTACGCCGAGACTCACCTGCCTCTGGTGGCGAAGATACCAGGAGTCCCGCGTTCCGAAAAGGCGCGAGTAGTAGGCACTCCGGATGGCAGCAAGCCGCCCTACTACCGCATCTTCGAGTTTTGGTTCGACAGCCAGGAGCAGATGCAGGCCTGCCTCGGGTCGCCGGAAGGCCAGGCGGCCGTTGCCGACCTTCCCAACTTCGCCACCGGAGGCGTTACGATCTTGATCTCCGAAGTCCAGCAAGGGTAGTCCGGTTTCCTTCCTCTATGCATTCAGCTCTCCTATAGTGCCAAGAGCAGCGAGGGTGGCCCCAGGCGTCTGAACGCGGACCTGAACGCTTACTGTCCGTGAAGCGGTGGCCCACCACCGAAGAAAGCCTGCGCGCCGCCTATCAGGGACACCATCGACGACACCAGAGTGTCGAGTTCGCCCGACCCTCAGACGGCGGAAGCGATGGGCCAGAACCGACAGCGTTGGCGAGCGACACGCCGTGCCCGGCGGCAGGAGCCCGCGCGGCCGCTAGCCCACAGCCCGCTGATGCTGATGCGCGCTCGTCAGATCACCCTCGGGCTCGTCCGATAGCTGTTCGAAGACGAGTTGACAAATCCGCAGCTCGTTCGGCCGCAAGATCAGCGGATAGTGATTGAAGTTGTACATTTCGAGGACGATCACGCCCTCGAAGTCCGCGTGGATGACCGGCGCCGTCATATGCACTACTAAACCGAGTCGCGCCAGCGTGCTCCGCCCCTCCACACGCGCCGCCAAGCGCGATGTCTTTGGCAGGTGGACGCGCTCACGGGTCCGCGCAAGAGTGAACACGCCCGGCGCCATATGGAACGCGCCATCGCGCTCCAGTGGCAGGGTCTTGGCGTAGCGGCTCTGAAACTGCCGGATATCAACGGTCAGCGTATCAATGGCTAGGGGACGGACGGAGCCGCGCGGCTCCTCGTCCGCTAACTCGCTCGGAGTCAAGAACTGGAGAAACTCATCACCGAGAATCAGGTCGAGGGCCGAAGTGGAGAATTGTTCGGGACTCGGGGGCGGATCAATTCGGGCAACTGAATCTCTACCCCTCGCTCGTCACGGAACATGCCCAGGGCCACGCGGCAGGCGATAGTCACGCTAGCTGATCGTGGGTCGGTTGTCACGGTGGCTCCCTCGCGCGAGAGTGCGAGCCCTGCCCGGAGAGTCCTCTAGCAGCCTAATATCAACTGCATGCCCGAGCAGGGCCTCTCACAAGAATGTTAGCTTTTCGCCACGGCGGCGCGGTGGAGTTCTAGCACCCAGTCGACCCCGACTAGCCGCGCCCCACTGGCTCCGCCACCCCGCATTGGATCAAACGATTTCGGGACTGACCCGTTACCCACCGTCACGCAATCGTGTCACCTGCCCCAGCTCCCACCGCGCCTCTGCCTCCAGCGTCGCCGGCACCTGCCCGGGATCAGCCTCCGCTCATCGCGGCACGCCGCCTACACGCGCTCTTGCGCCACCCGATCGTACAGGCGTCGCCCGCCCCAGCGGATCGTCAGCGACGCGGTGCGCTGCTCGTGTAGATCCACGACGGCCGCGTAGACCACGGGGAGCACCCGCTCCAAGAAAAGCTCCCGGCGGTGGCTGCCCCGGAGAACGTGCGGACGACGGGCGAGAGCACATAGGCTCCACGGCGAGACTCAGCCCTATCGACTGCGGACGATCGCCTCCTTCAAATCGCCTTCTCTGTATAGAAGGGGGCGCGCACCCGGCCATCCGCCGCGCCCCCGGATCGGAGGCCGCCCCGTGCAGTGCCCGCACGCCCGCGCCGCGCTCGTCCACCGTCCCGCCCGGCCGGGCCCCGTCGCTCACCAGGCCGGAACTGTGGCCCTACGAGCCCGAGCTATCGCTAGCCAGAATCGAGCCGTCGCCCATCCACATCCAACCGCTGCTCGCCAAACGGTTGCGCGATGCGCGTGCCTCAGCGCCGCCCGATCTCAGCGCTGGCTTGAAATCGGGAATTCCCTACACCCAACCGTCCAATCGATTTTCTCCGGCCCCGCTGCTCTTAAATCACGCGCCGCGCTGTCCCCACCCCGCCCGCCCGCCGCGGCCGTTGACCGTCCGGACCGCGGGCAGTACACTGCGAGCACAGCGCGGGAGGTACCCAGCATGGAGCTGATCAACCCGGTCGTCCGCCGCTGGCAGCAAGACGCCGCCGCCGATCCCGACGCCTTCTGGGCGCGCGCCGCCGAGATGCTGCCCTGGTTCCGCAAGTGGGACCGCGTCTTCGCCTGGGACCCGCCCACCTTCCGCTGGTTCCTCGGCGGCCAGACGAACCTCAGCTACAACTGCCTCGACCACCACGTCGGCCGCGGCTGGGGCGGCCACGCCGCGCTGATCGCCGAGAACGAGCGCGGCGAGCGCCGCGTGTACACCTACGCGCAGCTCCTGGAGGCGGTGAAGCAGGCCGCCGCCGCGCTGCGGGGCCTCGGCGTCGGGAAGGGCGACCGCGTCGCCATCTACCTGCCCACCTGCCCCGAGGCGATCATCCTGATGCTCGCCTGTACGCGCATCGGCGCCATCCACCTCGTCGTCTTCGCCGGCTTCGGCGCGGGCGCGCTCGGCGAGCGCATCCGCCTGGCAGGCGCGCGCGCCGTCTTCACGACCGACGTGACCTGGCGCAAGGGCGGCGCCGTGCCGCTGAAGGCGATCGTCGACGCGGCCGTCGCGGACGCCGAGACGGTCGAGCGCGTCGTCGTGCTGCGCCGGACCGACGCCGACCTGCCCTGGCAGCCCGGCCGCGACCTGGAGTGGCCCGCCTTCCTGGCGCTCGCCGCCGGCCAGGACGCCAGCCACGCGGTCATGGAGGCGAACGAGCCGGCCTACATCCTCGCCACCTCCGGCACGACCGCCAAGCCGAAGCTCGCCGTCCACACGCACGGCCCCTACCAGGTCCACATCCACGCCACGGGCAGCTGGTGCTTCGGTCTGAAGCCGACCGACGTGTGGTGGTCCACCTCCGACGTCGGCTGGGTCGTCGGCCACAGCTACATCGTCTACGCGCCGCTGCTCGCCGGCTGCACGACGATCGCCTACGAGGGCGCGCTCGACCACCCAGACGCCGAGACGTTCTACCGCATCGTCGCCACGAATCACGTGAGCGGCATCTTCACGTCGCCCACGGCGGCGCGGCTGCTGATGCGCTACGGCGTCGAGCCCGCCCGCCGCCACGATCTGTCCTCGGTCGAGCGCGTGCTGTGCGCCGGCGAGGTGCTGAACCCGCCCGCCTGGGAGTGGCTGCAGAAGGAGGTCTTCGCCGACCGCGTGCCGGTCCTGGACCACATGTGGCAGACCGAGACGAGCGGCCCGATGGTCGCCAACCCGTATGGCATCAGCCTCTTGCCGATCAAGCCCGGCTCGTCGGGCATCCCGCTGCCCGGCATCGACTCGGCGATCCTGACGCCCGAGGGCGAGCCGTGCGGCCCCGACGAGAAGGGCATCTTCGTCGTGCGGCGGCCGTTCCCCGGGCTGACCGCCAGCCTGTGGAGCGAGCCCGAGCGCTACGGCGCGGACTACTGGCAGCGCATTCCCGGCGTCTACTTCACCGGCGACGCCGCGGCTATCGACGCGGACGGCTACGTGTGGTTCAGCGGCCGCGCCGACGAGATCATCAAGATCGCCGGCCACCGCATCGGCACGATCGAGGTCGAGACGGCGTTCCTGCGCCATCCGGCCGTGGCCGAGGCCGGCGTGACCGGCCGCCCCGACCCAGTCCGGATGGAGGTCATCTCGGCGTTCGTGGTGCTGCGCCAGGGCCACGCGCCGTCCGAGCAGCTCAAGCGCGAACTGCTGGACACCGTGCGCCGCGAGTTAGGCCCCGTGGCCGTGATCGCCGACCTGCACTTCGTCAACATGCTGCCGAAGACGCGCAGCGGCAAGATCATGCGACGCGTCTTCAAGGCCGTGATCCTCGACAAAGACCCCGGCGACGTCTCGACCATCGAGGACGAGGGCTCGGTCGAGGAGGCCCGCGAGGCCTGGCAGCAGATGCGCGCGGCCCTGCAGGCAGGCACGCAAGCCTGATGCCCAAAGACTGTTACCGCGTCACGGGCAATTTCCTCTGTGTTGGCAGTTGCCAACACAGAGCAATTGACCACTGACAGACCACTATGCTGAGGAAGGGTGCTCGATGAGGACTCCCCGTGCGGCGATCCTGGCGCTCGTCGGCCTCCTGGCGCTCGGGCTGAGCGCATCCCCCGTGGGCGGGCGCGCGCCCCAGCCCGTTTCGCTGGCGGCCGTGCCCGCGGCGGCGGCCCCCCTGCCACAACTGCAGACCGTGCGCATGGGCGCGATTCTCGGGCTGGCTACCACGCCGTTCTACCTGGCCAAGGAGCGCGGCTACCTGGCGGCCGAGGGCATCGACTTGCAGTACGAGCCGGTGCAGGTCACGGCCGAGTCGATTGCCCAGCTGGCCGCGGGCAACCTGGAGGTGGCGAACGTCACGCTCGGCGCCGCGGTGCTCAACAGCCTCACCCGCGGCATCGACATCCGCATCATCTCGGGCAATGACGGCTTCCCGCCGGCCGGCCCGGGCGGCAACCCGATGCTGGTGCGGAAAGACCTTTACGATCAGGGCGTGACCGACGCCACGGGCCTGCGCGGGCGCAAGGTGGCCGGCAACAGTCTGGCTGTCTTCACCGAGTACGCCATCGACCAGGCGCTGCGGACCGGCGGGCTGACGATCGACGACGTGGAGTTCGTGCCGATCCCCTTCGCCGACATCCCGGCCGCGCTGGCGAACAACGTGGTGGAGGCGGCGTTCGACACGGAGCCGAGCGCGACGGTGGCCATCACCCAGGGCAGCGCCGTGCGCATCATCCCCGAGTTCGCCCGCGGCGCGCAGCAGACGGTGCTGATGGCCGGCCCGAACCTCCTGCGCGAGCCGGCGCTCGCCGCGGGCTTCCTCCGCGCCTTCCTGCGCGGCGTGCGCGACGCCCAGGCGGAAGGCTTCACGCCCGACAACGCCGCGCTTGTCGAGCAGTACACGCGGGTGCCGGCGGCGCTGGTGCAGCAGGTCGGGCTGCCCTACTGGGACCCGGACGGGCGGGTAAACTGGGACTCGCTGATGGACCAGCAGCGCTTCTACATGGCGCGCGGCGAGGTGAACTATAGCGAGCCGCTCGACCTGCTCCACCTCCTCAGCGAGGACGGCCCGCGCCAGGCCGCCGTCGCCTCCCTCAACCGCTGAGGTGGCGTACCGGGAGGGTATGGATGTTGGACGGATTCCAACATCCATACCCTCCCAGGCCGGAAGCTTCGCCCCGCCCGCGCCGGTGCAGACAAACCGGCGGCCGTAGCACGGCGGCTGGCCCCTAGCCGCCCGGCGGCTGGCTGGCAGCACCGAGCGGCCGCCGCACGCCCCCCCCCGCGCCTGTGGTCGATTCCGTGACCTCTCGCGGGCGCTGCGCTCGCATGTCTTGCGCCCCGCCCCGGGTGGCTCCCTTCTGGTTGCCTGCTGAGCGCCGGCCGGCTGGCGCTTCTCGGCTGTTGGATCGTTTTGCCGCGTGCCGCAATCCGGCGCGCGGCGGCCGGTGTAGTAGGTGATGGACGGCCGACGGGGGGCGCCACCCGCCGCCGCTACATCCGTGGCAGACCCGCCACGCAGCCGAGGAGGATTCGATGTTGCCGCGTATCGTGTGGCGCCAGCGAGCGCTTGCCTGGAGCGCTCTACCGGCCGGGAGCGCGCTGCTCCTCGCCGTCGCCTGTGCCCCCGCGCCCCTGCCCCTCGCCGCGCACGCCGCCATGCCGCTGGTGGCCGACGCCGGGATGCCGACGGCGGCCCACGCCCCGATGGAGGCCCACGGCGCGATGTCGATGGAGGCCCATGCCGAGATGCCGATGGAGGCGATGGCCGGACACGCCATGAGCGCGCTCGCTAGCGTTGCGCCGCCCGCCGCCGGCTCCGCCGACACGGTGTCCGACAGCCCGCTGATCGACATCCAGAGCTTCCAGTTCTCCACGCCCACGCTCACCGTCCCGGCGGGCACGACCGTGACGTGGACGAACCACGACGTCGAGCCGCACACGGTGACGGCGGACGATCGCAGCTTCGGGTCGCGGGGGCTGGACACCAACGAGACCTTCGCCTTCACCTTCGACACGCCGGGCACCTATGCCTACCACTGCGCCCTGCACCCGCAGATGCGCGGGCAGATCGTCGTGCAGTAGGCGCTCCTGAGGAGGAGAACGTGGCCACGAACTCCGCTCGCACGCGCGCCGCCGACGCCCCCGGGCTGGGGGAGACCGACCGCCGGGGCTTCCTGAAGTGCATGGCCTGGGCGGGCACGGGGCTGGTCTGGGCCGTGAACGGCGGGCTGCTGTCGTCCACGACGCTGGCCCACGCCGCCGGCGGCCCGGCGGCGGCCCGCGGGCCGGCGCAAGTCGCGCCGCCCACGGCCAGCTTCACCTTCGCCCAGATCAGCGACAGCCACATCGGCTTCACCGCGCAGCCCAACCCCGACCCGATCGCCACGCTGCAAGAGGCGATCGACCGCGTCAACGCGCTGAATCCCGCCCCGGCCTTTGTGATCCACACCGGCGACCTGACGCACGCTCAGAAGGCGGGCGCCTTCGACACCGTGAACGAGATGCTGAAGGGCCTGAACACGGGTCAGGTGTTCTTTACGCCCGGCGAGCACGACGTGTTCGTCGACGACGGGGTGGAGTTCCTGAACCACTTCGGCCAGGGCACGCAGGGGCAGGGCTGGCGGAGCTTCGACTACGGCGGGGTCCACTTCGTCGGCCTCGTCAACACCCTGAGCTTCAAGGGCGAGAGCGCGGGCGTGCTCGGCGACGACCAGCTCGAATGGCTCGAGGCGGATCTCGCGCCGCTGGGCAGCAGCACGCCGGTCGTCGTCTACACGCACATCCCCCTGTGGGCCGTCTATCCCGACTGGGGCTGGTACACCGAGGACGGCGAGCGGGCGCTCGGGTACCTGCAGCGCTTCGGCTCGGTGACCGTGCTGAACGGCCACATCCACCAGATCATGCAGAAGGTGGAGGGCAACGTTAGCTTCTACACGGCCCGCTCCACCGCTTACCCGCAGCCTGCGCCGGGCACGGCGGACGCGCCCGGGCCGCGCCAGGATATCAGCAGCGACCAGGTGCGCTCGTTCATCGGCACGCGCAGCGTGACCTTCGTGCCGGGCACGGAGCCGCTCGCCGTGGTCGATTCAGCACTCGGCTAACGGCCCATGAGACGGCGAGGGGGCCTATCCGGCCGCGCCGGATGGGCCCCCTCGCCGTGTCCGAGCCACCCGGGGGCGGAAGTAGCATAGCTGCTACGGCGGGTCGCGCAATCCAAGTGCCCGGTCCCGGTGTACTAGAGGTCGAGCGGCGGTTGCCGGGAAGACGGGTCAGCCGCGGCGGTCCGTCCGTGCCGCTCGGTGGACAGGCGGGCATCGCAGGGGAGACACCGTGGAACGCTACAATGGTCACCGGGCCGGCGGGGCAGCGCTCGCCGGCCGGCACGCAGAGGCAGAGATGGACACGGCCCACCCGCCGGCAGCCGACGCCGACGCCAGCGACGAGGACCTGATGCGAGCGCTGGCCGCCGGCCAACAGGAAGCGCTCGCGCCGCTGTACAGCCGCTACGGGCCGCTCGTCTACAGCCTGGCCGCTCAGAGCCTCGGCCGGCCCGCCGCCGAGGAGATCGTCCAGGAGGTCTTCCTGGCAGTGTGGCGGAAGGCGGACACGTTCGATCCGACGCGCGGCACGTTCCGCGCCTGGGTGCTCCAGACCGCCCACTACCGCATCATCAACGAGCTGCGGAGCCGCGGGCGGCGGCCGCGCGTGGAGCCCGACCCGGACGGCGCCTACCTGGCGTCGCTGCAAGCGCCCGACCCCGAACCGCCGGACGCCGTGTGGACGGAGTATCGCCGCGACGCCGTGCGCGCGGCGATGCAGAAGCTGCCGGTGCCCCAGCGCCAGGCGCTCGGGCTGGCGTTCTTCGAGGACCTGACGCACGAGCAGGTCGCCAACGTTCTCCAGCTCCCGCTCGGCACCGCCAAGACGCGCATCCGCACGGGCCTGCAGAAGATGCGCCTGGCGCTGGCGCCGGTGATCGCGGCGGTAGCGGTCGGCAGCCTGGCCGTGCTGGGGCTGCGCTACCAGTCGGAGCAGGCGATCGCGGACCGCGACGCGCGGGCGCTGGCATTGATGACCGCGAGCGACGCCGAGTCGCTGCGCCTGGCCCCGGCGGCCGGCGTGCCCGACGTGAGCCACGGCCACTACACCGCGCGGCCCGGCACGCCGATGGCCGTGCTGAGCCTGTCCTACGTGCCGCCCGCGCCGGCTGGCAAAGTGTACCAGGCGTGGGTGCTGGAGCACGGCGCCTGGCGCTCGCTAGGTGTGACGCAGGTCGACGCCAGCGGCCACGCCCTCATCATCGCGGAGGGCTCGGACCTCGGGCAGCTTCCCGACGCCATCCAGGTCACGCTAGAGCCGGCGGGCGGCAGCGCGGCGCCCAGCGGCGAGGTCGTGATCCACTGGCCGGGGGACTGATACCGAGTTCGGCCTTCGGGCTGCGGCAGCCCTCAGCCCCCAATCCTGAGGGGAGCCGCCAAAGCGACCGCCGCGACCAGATCGGGTCTGATGCCCGGTCCGGTCGCGGCGGTTTGCCTGCCGGGGCGTGCCCTCTCCCCGGCACGCTCGCGAGGGGAGAGGGAGTCCGAGAACTCCGGCGCCGGATTCGGCATGAGCTGGGCGTCGAGCCAAGTGGGGCGCTCCTCAGCCGGGGGCGCCGGGCGTCCCCGCTCGGGCCAGACCCGCGCCGCGAGCGGGGACGCCCGGCGCTTACTCGCCGGCCTTCGGTGCGTCCACTGCTCCGACCGGCGTCACGTCGATCGTGCCGCCGTTGCACGGCGCGAGGGCGAACTGGTCGAGGTCGAGCAGCAGGAAGCTCGTCTCGTCGGGCGGGGTGATTGCCACTTGCGCCGCGGCCGGGCAGCGCGATTCGTCGCCGACCGGCACGTCACCCCACATCATCAAGAACTCGGCGCTCTGCCCCGGCATCAAGGGCACATCGGCCGGGCCGGGCTGGTTCGCGAAGAACCCGCCGTTGCGGCGCACCTGGGTGGGCAGCGGCTGTCCCGTGGCGTCGAGCATCTGGGCGCCGACGAAGCCATAGAGCTGACAGGGAGCAGCCGAGGTGTTCGTGAGGTGGAACCGGTCGGCGATGTGGCCAGCCGCCGCATCGGCGTCCACGAACACCACGCTCAAGTGCGAGGTATGGCAGCGCGGCAGCGGCGCGGTCGGCGTCTGGGCTGCCAGCCCGTTCGCGAGGAGTGGCGGATACGTCAGGAGCGCTCCGAGCGCTCCAGCCACGAGCGGGACTGTAGCGTGAGCCTTCCAGCGCAACGGGCTCTTCCTAAGCTGGGTCTCCGGGTTGGCAGGCCTGTTCGACTACATCAAACATGCTCGCCGATTCCGGCCAGCGGCTTACGCCGCCTCGATGGTGGCGGTGAGGCCGCAGCTCTCCAGGCGGTCGCGGAACAGCTCAGCCTGCTCCAGCGGACAGACGATGACCAGCGCAACGCCGTGGTTGTGCGCCTCCAGCATGATTTGGATGGCGCGCAAGCGGCTCAGCTTCGGCACGCTGCGTAGGAGGCTGCGCACGACGTGGTCCATGCTGTTGTGGTCGTCGTTGTGGAGCAGCACCTTGTAGGGCGGCAGCAGCTTGGTGAGATCGTCGATGTTGGGCAGCGTCGGCGTCTCGGGCGTCGCCGTGGGCGCCTCGGGCGTCGTGGTGGGCGCGGCGGGGGCCGCGAGTTGCACGCTCATCGGTCGTCGTCCGCGGGCCCGAGGGCGGCGCGCAGGGCGTCGAGGAGCAGCGCGTCCTCCTCGGGCAGGATGGTGCGCAGGTCGAGCAGCAGGCGGTCGCGCTCCAAGCGGCCGACGACGGGCGGGTCGCCGGCGCGCAGGCGGGCGGCCAACGCGGCCTCGCTCTCGACGCCGACGGCTACCAGGCGGCTGGGCAGCGTCTCGTCGGGCAGCGAGCCGCCGCCCACCGTGGACTCGCCGTCCACGACCGTGGCGACCACGCCGAGCGCGCCGAGCGCGGCGGCCAGGCGCTCGGCGCGCGCCTGGAGCGCGTCGAGCGGGGCGGCGATCATTCGCCAGATGGGGATAGTGCGCGGCGCCTCGTCCCGCAGGTAATGGTCCAGGGTCGCGGCGAGCGCGGCGATGGTCAGCTTGTCGGGGCGCACGGCGCGGGTCAGGGGGTGCCGGCGCAGCCGGGCCACCAGCTCGCCATCGCCCACGACGATGCCCGCCTGCGGCCCGCCGAGCAGCTTGTCGCCGCTGAAGCAGACCAGGCCCATGCCCGCGGCCACGCTCTCCTGCACCATCGGCTCGTGCGCCAGACCGTAGGCCGCGGTGTCCAGCAGGCTGCCGCTGCCCAGGTCGTCCACGACCGGCAGCCCGCGCGCGCGGCCGAGCGCGACCAGCTCGGCGGGACTGGCGCTGTGGACGAAGCCGCGCACCTGGAAGTTCGACGGGTGGACGCGCAACAGCAGCGCCGTGTCGGGCGTGATGGCCTGGGCGTAGTCCTCGACGTAGGTGCGGTTAGTCGTGCCGACCTCGACGAGCCGCGCGCCGCTCTGGCGCAGCACGTCGGGGATGCGGAAGCCGCCGCCGATCTCGACGAGCTGGCCGCGCGACACGACGACCTCGCGGCCGGCGGCGAGCGCGGCGAGCGCCAGCAGCACGGCGCTGGCGTTGTTGTTCACGACGAGCGCGGCGGGGGCGCCGGTCAGGCGGCGCAGGCGGTCCACGACGTGCTCGTGGCGCGAGCCGCGCTCGCCGGGGCCTAGCTCGTACTCGAGGTTGGAGTAGCCGCCGCCGACGCTCGCGGCCGCGGCGAGCGCGGCGGGGCTGAGCGGCGCGCGGCCGAGGTTGGTGTGCAGAATGACGCCGGTGCCGTTCAGCACGCGGCGCAAGCGCGGCCCGGCGAGCGCCGCGGCCTCCGCGGCCACGGCGGCGACGAGCGGCTCTAAGTCGCGCGGCGGAGCGCCGGCCCGCACGGCGGCGCGCTCGGCGTCGAGGGTGGCGCGAATGGCGGCCAGCACCAGCGGCCGCGCGTAGCGCGCGACCAGCCCCTGGACCGCCGCCTCTTGCAGCAGGCGGTCCACGCTCGGTAGCTGCCGCAGCGCGTTCCCGACTTCCACGCCGCCATCCTCTCGCTAGGCCGCTGCGAGATTCTAGCATCCGTAGCCGGGCCGGCTGGGGATGCTGAGCCGCCCAAATCGTCCCCTGCGGCGCTACCCACGCAGCTCGATCAGCTCGCCGGCGGGGCCGGCGAGGACGGCGCGGCCCCAGCCCTCCTCCCGGGGCGCGCGGGGCTCGGTGGGCCGGGGTGGCGAGACGACCCGCAGGCCGGCGGTGGTCAGCCGCGCCACCGCGGCGTCCATGTCGGCCACCTCCAGGCAGTAGTGCGGGCCGGTGCCGTCCGTGTCGACCTCCTCGACGACCTCGATCACCGCGTCGCCTGCGGGCGGACGGAGGTAGGCGATGCGCCGCGGCGGCGGGCCGCCCAGCGCCTTCTCCGAGTACAGCTCGAAGCCGAGCACGTCCCGGTAGAAGCTCACGGCCGCGGCGTAGTCCGCCACGGGTACGCCGACGTGGTCGATGCGCCGAATCATGCATCCTCCGAGCTGGCAGCTATCAGCCGTCAGCTATCAGCTTTCAGGAGACGACGAGCTGATAGCTGATCGCTGATCACTGACTACTGATCGCTAATAGCCGATCGCGCAGCCGTCGGCGCGCGGGTCGGAGGCGCCGTGGTAGGCGCCGGTCGCCGCGTCGACCTGGATGAGCTGCGCGCCGCTGGCCTCGAAGTCGTGCTGCAAGCGCACGCGGTGGCCGAGCTGCTCCAGGTTGGCCCACGTCTCTGGCGGGAAGCCGGGCTCCAGGCGCAGCTCATAGGGCGTGCCGAGCGTGCCGGGGTCGGTGCCGGGGTGGCTGAGCCAGCGCGGCGCCTCGACGGCCTGCTGCACGTTCAAGCCCCAGTCGAGCAGGTTCGTGAGCACCTGGAGGTTCCACTGCGGCTGAGCGTCGCCGCCGGGCGTGCCGCCCACGAGGTACGGCTGGTCGCCGCGGAACACCAGGTAGCAGTGGAGCGTGTGCATCGTGCGCTTGCCGGGCGCGAGCGCGTTGGGGTGGGCCGGGTCCGTGCTGAAGCCGCGCCCCACGCGGTTGTTCAGCAGGATGCCCGTGCCGGGCACCACCTCGGCACAGCCGAAGGGGTTGCTGAGGCTGGTGATAAGCGAGACGAGGTTGCCGTCGCGGTCGGCGGCGCAGAGATAGGTCGTGTCGCCGAGCATCTCGGGCAGCGCGCCGGGCGCAACGATGTCGAGCGCCAGGTCGTCGCGGATGGCCTCGCGGCGCGCGGCGGCGTAGTCTTTCGACAACAGAGTGTCGAGCGGGTTCGGGTGGAAGCGCGGGTCGGCCAGGTAGGCGTTGCGGTCGGCGAAAGCGAGCTTCTTCGCCTCGACGAGGAGGTGGATGGCCCGGGCGCTGCCCCAGGGCAACGCGGCCAGATCGTAGTCCTCGGCCAGGTTCAGCGCTTCGAGCAGAATGGCGCCCTGCGACGGCGGCGCCGTGGTGCAGGCGGTGTACTCGCGGTAAGTGGTGCGGATCGGCTCATAGACCTCGCAGTGGTAGGCGGCGAGGTCGGCCTCGGCGAGCACGCCGCCGTTTGCCTGGCAGTAGCGCACCAGCCGGGCGCCCAGCTCGCCGCCGTAGAAGGCGTCGCGCCCGCCCCGCGCCACGGTCCGCAGCGCGGCGGCGTACTCGGGCAGGCGGAGCGTCTGGCCGGCGCGGTAGGGCTCGCCGCCGTGCAGCAGCGTGAGCGCGCTGGAGGGGAAGCGGGCCAGCACGTCGCGCTGGGCGGCCCAGCGCCCGGCCACCACCTGACTGACCGGCGCCCCCTCCTCGGCGTAGCGGATCGCCGGGGCTAGCACGCGCGCCAGGTCGAAGCGGCCGCTACCCCAGCGCGCGAGCGCCGTACACATCGCGTCCACGGCGCCCGGCACGCCGACGGAGAGCATGCCGCGCGCGGGCAGCTGGCCGCCGTGGTGCGCCTGCACGTAGTCCAGCGTGAGCGCTTGCGGCGCCGGGCCGCTGCCGTTGACGGCCCAGGTGCGTCCCGCCGCGTGGTCGTAGTAGAGCAGGAAGGTGTCGCCGCCCAGCCCGCTCATCATCGGCTGGACGACGCCGAGCACGCCGGCCATGGTGAGGGCGGCGTCGATTGCGTTGCCGCCCGCGACCAGCGCCTCCAGCCCGGCAGCGACGGCCAGCGGATGGCCGGCCGCCACCAGGCCATTGGGCGCCATGACGATCCCCCGGTGCTGTAGCGCCTCCATCCTCAGCGTCCCACCCTAGCGGCCGTCTTGGGCGGGTCGAGCACCTCGACCTGCCCGGTCTGTAAGCTGTAGTAGCCGCCCACCATCGCGAGCGCGCCCTGGGCCGCCAGCCCGGCCAGCAACGGGCTGCGACTCGTTAGCTGGCCGACCACCAGCGCGACGTTCGCGCGAATGGCGTTGTCGAGGAGGTCGCCGGGCTGGCCGCGCACGCTCTCGACGGCCGGGGCGATGGCGCGCGCCAAGCTCGGTATCTCGCCGTCGAACCGGGCGCCCTGGGTGAGCGCCGCGATCGTGGCGTCGACCGCGCCGCAGGCCTCGTGGCCCAGCACGAGGACGAGCGGCGCGTGCAGGTACTGAGCGCCGTACTCGATGCTGCCCAACAGCTCGTCGTTCAGCACGTTGCCGGCCACGCGGTGGACGAAGAGGTCGCCTAGGCCCGCGTCGAACACCAGCTCAGGCGGCACCCGCGAGTCGGCGCACGACAGGATCGTGGCGTAGGGCGCCTGGCCGCTCGCCACCGCGGCGCGCCGGTCGGGGCCGCGGTGCGGGTCGGTGGTCGTGCCGCTCACGTAGCGGGCGTTGCCGTCCAGGAGAAGTTGCAGCGCGCGCTCGGGACTGGGCGCCGCTCCTTCCTGCGCGTAGCTCGTGCGAGCGCCCGCCCAGCCCAGCCAGGCGGCGCCGACAAGGCTGGCCGAGGTCAGCGCGGCGGTGCGGACGAAGGCGCGGCGGCTGGTAACGCCTCGCTCCATCAGGAGTTCTCCCTCCTGCCCAGGTTCCGGTGGTCTCAAGCATCCAGCATACAGCATCGCGGCGCGGGCAGGGCGCCTCGCTTCACGCGCGGGTGTCTCCCTGCGCGGTGTGCCGTGGGTTGTCGCCGCGCTCGCGCCGGCTAGCCGGCCCGTCCATGGCGGAAGCAACCGACGGTATGATCGTTCACCATGCCGACCGCCTGCATGAAGGCATAGCAGATCGTCGGCCCAACGAAGCGGAAGCCGCGCCTGAGGAGCGCCTTGCTCATCGCTTGCGAGGCGGCGGTTTGGGCGGGGACCTCGGCGGCCGTCCGCCACGCGTTGCGGATGGGCGCGCCGCCCGCGAACTGCCAGAGAAACGCGGCCAGGCTGCCATGCTCTCGCTGCACTACCAGTACCGCGCGGGCGTTGGCGATGGCGGCATCGACCTTCAGGCGGTTGCGCACGATGCCCGCGTCGGCCAGCAGCCGCGCGCGGTCGGCGTCGGCGAAGGCGGCGACGCGGGCCGCGTCGAAGCCGGCGAAGGCGCGGCGATAAGCCTCACGCTTGCGGAGGATCGTCGCCCAGCTCAGCCCCGCCTGGGCGCCTTCGAGCACCAGCATCTCGTAGAGGTGGCGGTCGTCCCACGACGGCACGCCCCATTCTTCGTCGTGATACTGCACCATCAGCGGGTCGGCGCCAACCCACGCGCAGCGCGACGGCTCGGCTAGCTGCACGGCGCTAGTACCCGGCCGGGTCGCGCGCCGCCGAGGCCTCGGGCGCGCGCGGGGCTCCCGTCGTGGCGCCGGCTGACGGTGGCGCGTCGAGGTCGAACAGGTCGAACAGCTCCTCACTCGTCAGCGTGGCCGCGAGGTCGAGCGATACGTCGTCGACCAGTTCGTCGAAGAGGAGCCGCTTGCCTTGCAGCACCCGCTAGATGCGCTCCTCGATCGTGTTCTCACACGTGTAAGTGTAGACCGTCACCGGGTACGGCTGGCCCAGCCGGTGGCTGCGCGCCTCGGCTTGCTGCTCGACCGACGGGTTCCACCAGCGGTCGAAGTGGAAGACGTAAGAGGCCTCCTGCAGGTTGAGGCCCTGCCCACCGGCCAGCAGCGAGAGCACCAGCACGCGCCGCTCGGGGTGGGTGCGGAATTGGTGCAGGACCTGATCGCGCTGGTGCGGCGCCAGGTCGCCGGTATACGCTAGCGCCGTGGAGCCGAGGCGTGTCGCGATGGCCCGCGCGCCGTTCTCGGCGTTGGCGAACTGCGTAAACACCAGCGCCTTGTAGCCCTCCGCGGCCAGCACGCCGACGCGCTCGCGCAGGTCGTCCAGCTTGCTGGAAGCGCCCGTGGCCGGGTCGAAGTTGCAGATCTGCTTGAGGCGCACGACGAGCGCCAGGACGTGCTGCACCTGCACGCTCGCGCCGCGGGCCCGCAGCTCGACGATGCCCTCGCGCTCCGCGCTCATAGGTCGCGCGCTGTGATGGTGTCAGCGGCAAGAGGACGCGGCAGACCCGCTTGGGCGGCAGCTCGTCGAGCACCTCGGCCTTGCGCCGCCGAAGCTGCACGCAGCGCGCTCCTCGCGCAGCGCCAGCGGCGGCAGCGCCAGGCGGTGGGCGCGGGGCGGCCTCGGGTTCACGAACTCCAGCAGCGAGATGAGGTCGGCAGTGCTGTTCTCGAGCGGCGTGCCGCTGAGCGCCCACTGGCGCCGCCGGCGCAGGCGCTTGCAGGCGCGGCTCACGTCGGTTTCGGCGTTCTTGATTCTCTGCGCCTCATCGAGAATCACCAGGTCCCACAGCCGGGCGACCGGCGAGTGGGGATTGGCGGTAAAGTCAGCGCGCAGCGTCTCGTAGCTGGTGAGGTACACGTGGGCGGGCGTGCGCCACTGCCAGCGGCGGTCAGCCGGGCCGCCGTGGACCGTCGAGAGCCGCAGCTCGGGCGCCCAGCGGTGGACCTCGGCACGCCACTGAGTGAGGAGCCCCGCCGGGGCCACCACCAGCGCCGCCTCGGTCTGGCGGCGGAGCGCCAGCACGCGCAACGCCGCCAGCGCCTCGACCGTCTTGCCCAGTCCCATGTCGTCGGCCAGGAGCAGCATGTCACGCCTCAGCAGCTCGCGGATGGCTGTGAGCTGGTAGGGGAGCAGCGGCCCCGGCCACTCCAGCGGCCCGTCGGGAGCCAGCAGCAGCTCGGGCGGCGGCTGCAGCAGCACGGCCAGGCGCTTCGCCAGCGGCACCTCGCCGGACGGGCGCTCGCGGACCAGCGGGTCGGCGCCGGCCGCAGCGGCGCCGGGCGTGGGGCCGAACGGTGCCTCCTCGCCGGCGAGCAGCCCGACCAGGCAGACGCTGCCCTGGACCGTCGTGTCCTCGTAGGGCAGTAGCTCCGCCAGGCTCAGCCCACTCCCCACCTCGACGCCCAGCGGCGCCAGCTCGCCCGCGCCGACGGCCACGAGTCCGACGGGCGCGAGCGCCTGAGCCGGCCCGACCACCGCTCCCCTGGCCTGGATGGACCGCGCGCCCGCCCCCCGCGGACCCGGCACCAGCAGGCGACTCGCCGGTGGCACGCGGACCGGGGGCCAGGGATGAACGCTCATGGGTGGACCGGGTCGGCCGCGCCGTATACCTCGGCCAGTCCGACGGCGGCGCGCTCGAACGGCTCCAGCAGCAGGCCGTGGGCCGTGAGGTGGCCCGTCAGGGCGCGCTCGGGCGAGCCCTCCAGGGGCGGGCCGGGGAACCAGAACAGGTGGACCGGCTCGGCCTGGTCGAGCATCTCGGCCACCTCAAGGGTGGAGTAGCCGGCGGTCTCCAGCCCGGCGGCGATGCGACCGACTGGAATGGCGACCTGGAGGTCCTGGCAGAACAGCTCGCTCGGTGCCTCCGCGGCGAGCGCGAACAGCACGCGGGGCACCTGGGGGCAGGCGGCGAGCAGCGAGGCGGTGAGGCGGCGCAGCGCCGCGCGGCGCACGTCGGCCGGGCGCCAGAGGAAGCTATTGGGCGTCTCGACGCGGTTGTAGGTGAACTCGACGGGCTCGCCGCGCGCGTTGATCTGAAACAGGGCGCCGCGGTAGCCGGCGCGGTCGGGGTCGGGCGCCAGGCGCAGGTAGGCCGCCGTGCCCCATTCGTCGCGCTCGTCCTCGTGGCGGAAGGGAATCGGCACCCCGGCCCCCTGCTATCGCACAACTCGTCGGTCGTCCGCGGCCCGCATGGATCTGGCTGTCCAAGACCATGACTCGCTGTAAAGTATACTGCCCGTAGCGATCAGGAGAGGCGCCATGGACACCTGGGAAGACATCCGCGGCCTATCGCCGGAAGAGCAGACCGAATGGCTCAAGCGCCACATGAAGGACTGGGACCGCTTCGTTGCGGACATCCAGAGGAGTCATGCCCAGCTCGAAGCGCACCGCACGGCGGGCGGCACGGGCCTGCCGCCTGGATGGATGTGGCTCGACGACTATTGGAAGAAGCGTGGTCTTCCGAATTGCCCTGAGTGAGATGGCCTGATGGATGCTCGATCGCCTTTCGGTGGAGGAAGCTCTCTGGATTCGCGGCTGCTTTGAGCAGCTTGCCCGCAACCCCTACCGCGACATCGACCAGCGCGTAACCCTGGTCTTTCCGATGGGGCGCATCAACCGGGACGCCTATCACTGTGGTAACTGGGCCATCGCCTACGAGTTCCAGGACGAAGACACGCTCCTGATCGAGGCGATCGGGAACCTGTTCTACTAGGCCCGCGTAGTGTGGGCTTACCAAGCGTCGCGCGGCTCGGAGGGCGCGGTGTCATCCTCGGAGGGCGCTTCGAGGTCGGCGTCCTCGGCGTAGCTCGGGCCTATCGGCGTCGCCTCCATGTCGGGCGCGTAGTCGGGGTAAAGGCGCTTCAGGTCCCACTCGGTGATCCACCAGCGCACGTACTCGCGCATCGACGTGCTTGTGGCGCGCTCGGCCGAGCTGACGGGCGGCGGCGCCCAGCCATACGCCTGGCCGTGGATGGCGCGTAGCTTGTCATACGTCTCGTCGATCACGGCGCGACTGGGCGGCGCCAGCTTCACCGCCCGGCCGATGAGCCGCATGCCGCGCTCTGCCTGGGGAGCGAGGAGCTGGTCGCTCTCCCGCGCGCTGGCGCGCAGCCGGCCCGGCACCGCCTCGCGGTCGTTGCGGTCGTTCAGCACCGCCGCCTCGAAGTCCGACGTGATCGCGCACACGCTCAGGATTCCCGGGAACGTCTCGCCCTTCAGGTTGCCCGTCCAGCGCGCCAGCTCGGCATACGAGCGCGCTCGCTGGTGCAGCGTGTACCGGTCGATCAGCTCGACCTCGTCGATCAGCAGCACCCAGCCGGCGTAGCCCGCGGCTCGCATCAGGCGCGCGGCGAAGCGGAAGCGCTGAAGCGCCAGCGCGCGAGCGTCCACCTTGTCCAGCGTGTAGGTGACGCGCTCGCCGAGCGCCCGCAGCGCCTTGCGGATCTCGCCGACCTGGATCGGGTCGCCGGCCCAGAAGGCGATGATGCGGTCGCGCAGCTCGGGGTCGTCCGCGGCGCGCTCGTAGAGGAACAGCGTCGCCGCGAAGCGCTGGTTCAGGCTGCTGGCGGGCTCCTGCACCCAGCGGTAGAAGTCGACGTAGCGGGTGCTGTAAGGATCCAGCTCGCTGGCGACCTGCGACAGCGCCGCGCCGCGCCGCCCCGGTACCACCGCCGCGCGAATGGCGGCGCGATACAGCTTGGCCGGGTCGTAGAGCGGCGTCTCCTTGCTGATGACGATCTTGCTGGTGACGAACCGCTGCTCGCGGGCGACGTGCTGGAGATACTCCAGCAGGTGCGACTTGCCGCTGCCGAAGTTGCCGGCGACGAGGAAGCCCGCCGGGCTGAGCGGCTCGCCGCCGCTCTCCTCAGCCGCGGCGAGCAGTTGCCGGAAGCGCTCCTCGACGTCGGTCGCGGCGGTCCTGGGCGCCCCAACGGATGACCCTGCAGCTCCGCGAGGGCTTGCTTGTCGAGGGCGATGTCCTCGTCGATTCGCTCGGGATGCAGAGCATAGTACGCCAGGGCGCCGCGGACCTGTTCCAGCGTCAGGTGGGGCAGCAGCCGCGCGATCTGCTCTAGATCGCCGGTCTGCTGCCAGAACTCGACAATGACGCTCACAGGCGTCCGCGTGCCGGCCACTACTGGGTAGCCGCCGTTAATGTCTGGCGCCTCGTTGACGAACTCCTCGGGCCGCACTGCCTCTCCCAACCTTACTGCCGATCGCACTTCAGTATAGGGGACAGCGGCCAGAGTCAACTTTGCCGATCGTCCAGCATCGCGGAGCGCTCGGCGGGGCTGAGCTGAGCCAAGACCTGGGTAACCTTCCGCACGGCCCTCTCCTACGGGGTGGCGGCGAGTTGTTGGAAGAAGCCCTCGCGGTCCAGCTTCTGGACGAAGCTGAGGTCCAGCAGATCGTCGACCGAGACGCGCTCAGCCTCGGGCGCCTGGCGCACGACGGCGGCCCGGAACTCCGTGAGGGCGGCGCGGTCGGGCACCAGATCGATCCGCGAGTATTCGGCCACCTTGTCCAGCTCGGTCGCCACCGCGTCGGGCGCGACCTGGAGCTTGCCGGCCACCACCTGGAGCGCGCGGTCGCGCTTCGCGGCGTCGGTCTGCCCTTGCTTCAGATAGTGAACACCCCGCGCCAGCCCCTTCAGGAAGCTCTCGATGAGGGCCGGCCGCTCCCGCGCGATCGTGGCGGTCGTGATCACGCTCACGCTGCTCTCTGCCACGCCCAGCTCGCCCAGGTCCCAGCCGTGCATGCCGTTGGCCCGCGCCACCGCCGCCGAGGTGTAGCTGATCGGCGCGGCGTCGATCGCGCCGGCGATCAGCCCCTGCGCCAGGGTCGGATCGTCGCCGGCCTGGATCACCTGAATGTGGTCCCGCTCGACGTCGAGGCCGAGCTTCTGGAGCGCGAGCAGCCCGCGGATGTGAACGGTGCCGCCGATCGACTGCACGCCCAGGATGCGGCCGCGCAGATCGGCGGGCTGGACGATGTCCGGCCGAACTTCCAGCTCGCCGAGCGCCACGTCCAGGTAGCTCGCGGTCATCACGTCCTCGCTCCCGCCGGCGCGGGCCGTGAGGGCGGTGGCCATGCCCGTGAAGCCGATCTGGAGATCGCCTGCCACGAGCGCGGCCTCGACGGCCGGGGCGCTGCGCAGCAGCTGGTCGTCCACCGCCAGCCCCTCCTCGGCGAAGTAGCCCAGCTCCTGCGCCAGCCACAGCGGGGCGACGGTGACCCGCACCGCCGCGCGCCCGACGGTGAGCGGCGTTAGCTCACGAGGGGCGGCCGCTGCCGCGGGCGGCGCGGGCGCGCCGCCCGGCGCGCTGGCGGGCGGCGCGGGGGCCGAGGCGGCGGGCGCTGACGGGGCGCTGGCGGGCGCGCAGGCGGCCAGGACGATGCCCACCACGAGCGCGCCGACGAGCCACAGGCGCGACAAGCTGACCATACGGCACCTCCCTCCGACACGGCACGGAGCGCGGCCCGATCAGAGCAGGGGCGGGGCGGCCGGCGGGCGCGCGCCGGTGTACTCCAGGATGTACAGCCCGCCGTTGAAGCGGTCGGTGCAGTAGATCAGCCCGCTCGCGTCCACGAACACGTCGTTGATCTGGACGGCGCGGTGCGGCTCGCCGCCCGGCTGCTGGGGCGGCGTGGGCGGCACGTAGTAGCCGACTTCGCGTGGCTGGTAGGGGTTCGTCGTGTCGAAGACGCGCAGCCCCGCGCTCCAGTAGGTCGCGTAGATCAGCGTGTCGTCCTGCCACGAGCCGGGGCGGTTCTCGTGAATGTTGTGCGGCCCGAACGTCTCGCCGCTCGCGGCGTAGTCGCCCTCGGGCACCGGGAAGGTGGCGATCGGCACCGGGTGCGCCTCGTCGCGCGCGTCGATCATCCAGATCAGCTTCCCGCCCGGGCGCTGGTGCGAGGTCGCCTCGTCGGTCACGACGATCAGGTTGCGGCGGCGCAGCGGCAGCGCCGTGTGGGTGAAGCCGGCGTAGGGCGGGCGCCAGTTCAGGTGGCTGATCGTGCGCGGCCGGCTCTTGTCCGAGACGTCGAGGATCGCCCAGCCGGCGTCCCACAGGCCCACGTAGGCGCGGTCGCCCTCGACGACCGGGCCGTGGACCATCCACTCGTCGCCCTCGGGCGCGGTCAGCTGCTCGCCGCCGGCCGCCCAGGTGCCGGGGATCCACCAGCGCCCCACCTCGTGCGGGCTGGTCGGGTCGGACACGTCCACGATCTGCAGGATGCGGCCGGTGTAGCCGTCCATCCAGGTCGGCAGGTAGGCGTACTGGCCGTCGGCGAACCAGAAGCGGTGGACGCCGCGCCCGCCCGTGCGGAAGAAGCCGACCTCGCGCGGCGTGGCCGGGTTGCTGATATCGAACAGGCGAATGCCCGGCTCGAACTCGTCGCCGGGGCCGATCTTCTCGTTGTTGATGATCAGCAGGTCGCCGGCGATCTGAACCTTGTGGGAGTGCGTGTTCGGCGGCAGCGGCTCGTCGTGGACCAGCTCCGGCCGCGCCGGGTTGGCGACGTTCAGCACGCTGAACGCCTTGCGGTTCAGGTGCGCGACGAACAGGAAGTCGCCCTTCTTGTCGATGCGGAAGCCGTCGCCGCAGCCGTTCAGGTCGTGGTAGCCGACGAGCCGCATGTTCTGCTTCTGGGCGCCCGCGTCCACCTCGTCCGCGGTCGGCGCGCGGTACTGCTGCTGAACCATCGCTCCCCTCCCTGGAACGCTGCGCGGGCATCCTTTCTCCGCCCGCTACGCGCTGACCCTCGGGCGGCGGCTGGTACGGCCGAGCGTCAGAGGCCGCGCCCCTACCTCCGCACGGCCGCCGCCAGGCGGAACAGCGCCACCGCGTTGTCGCCCAGGATAGCCTGCTCCCGCTCCGGCGGCAAGCCGAGCGCCCGCACGTGCTCCACCGACTTGCCGAGCGGGAACGGCAGCGGCGGCGTGTCCGTGCCCAGCATCACCTTGTCCACGCCGAACGTCTCGACCGCCGCGCGCAGCGCCGGCTGCCAGAACGCCACCGTGTCCACCCACACGCGCCGCGCGTAGCTGCTCGGCGGGCCCGTCAGCTCGACCGGCAGCGTGTACAGCGGGTGCTCGCGCAGCTCGTAGCTGTACTCCAGTCGCCCGAACACGCTCGTCAGCGCGCCGCCACCGTGCGACGCGACGATCTTGAGGTTCGGGTACTTGTCCAGCACGCCGAGCATGATCAGCCGGCCGAGCGCGATGGCCGTCTCCAGCCCGCGCCCGATCGTCTCGTCGAGGCGGCACTGATCGAGGTAGCCCTTGGCGAAGGTGACGCCGGGCGGGTGTAGGTAGACCGGCACGTCGAGCTGCGTGGCGAGCGCGAGGAAGTCCTGGGCCTCGGGCGAGTCGAGGAACAGGTCGCCGTAGCGCGGGCAGACCATCACGCCGCGCATGTCGAGGTCGCGCACGCACCGCTCGAATTCGCGCAGGAACGGGTCGCCGCCCTGCGGGTAGATCACGGCCAGCGCGGCCAGCCGGTCCGGGTGCGCCTGCACGAGTCCCGCCAGGAAGTCATTGCAGCGCCGCGCCAGGTCGAGCAGGACTTCCGGCCCTTCCTTCAGGCGCGTCTCCATGAGCATCGGCTGGCTGAGAACGCTGAAATCGACGGGGCTTTCTTCCTGCGCGCGCAGGAAGCCCTCGGTATCACTCATCAGCGTCATCGCGGCGACCGCGCCCGGCGGCACCATCTCGCGCGGAATCAGATGGCTGTGGACGTCGACGATCACGGCGCACTCCTCATCGCAAGCTGGCCGGCCGCCGCCCGCGGCTCCCGCCCGCGCCCGGCCCGCGATGATAGCACGTTACGGCGCGTTCGCGACCACCAGCCGGCTGAACCGCGCCTCCGCCTCCCCGTCGTCACGCTGGTCAACCGAGAGCGTCAAGAGCCCCATGTCGAGCCAAGGCTCGGCGGGCTCCGCGGTCACACGCGCTAGCTCCTCGCCGTTGGCGCGCAGGATGATCTCGGACTCGGTCGCGTGTATGCCGAGCCGATTCACCGATCCTGCATCGCGAAAGCCCGGCTCTTGGGTATTGTCGAGCACAGTCACCCACTCGCCGCCGGTCGAACGCTGAAGCGTAATGGCATGTTCGGTGAGGTCGACCGCATACTTATAGTAACCGCCGTAACCCGGCAGTCTGATCTCGAACCGAAGGATGGTGCCTGTACTGGTCCCGCGCACTTGTACGTCAACCTCGGCGTCGAAGTCGCCCAACTGTGCCACCAAGAACGCCACCGCTGCCGCACCGCTCGCGGCGAGTTTATCCACGACGTACTCGTGATCGTCATAGCTATGGCGATCTTTGGTGTTCGCCCAGAACGGCCATCGACTATTGGGGGTCGAGAAGTCGTCGCTCAGCAGCACGGTACCAGGCGCAACCAGCCAGGCATCCACGGCATCGTCAAGCTCGTTCGTTCCCATGCTCGTGAGTCTGCTTAGTAATTCCTGAAAGTGCGCCAGACTGCCGTCTCGGTTATCTCGCAAGAGCCGCGTCGTTGCGGCAAATCCATGGTGGGCGACGAGGAAGGCCACCCCGGCATAGCCGCGCACGTAGATACCGTCCCCGTCGAAGTCTCCCGGCTCATGAGTTGAATCCTGCGGGAACTGGACAAGGTTTGTTAGGCGCGACGCCTTCCCGGTCCGGCGGGCGCGCGCGGCCTGCACAAGATCCTCGGTTCCCGCCACATGGTGCTGCTGGTACACTGCCTGGCCCTCGACGAACCAGGCTGGCGCCTGGCCGTTGCCCAGCAGACTGCGCTGCACGAAGTGCGTGTACTCGTGTAGCACGAGCGTGTTGATGGAGGCGGGGAGAACCAGGCCGTTCGGGTCCTGGCTCGACAGCACGCTGAGGTTAATGAGGATCAGGCTGCCGGTGGCCGAGAACGCCTGAAAGACGCTTGTACCGGAACGAGCCTGGCGCTCGGCGGTTTGCGCCCACTGCGCGGCCGCTTCCGGCGGTCCTGTCGGGCCGTAACGGCGGTAGGCAGCGGCAACTGCTTCGGCATCGGTGCCCACGAGGATGGTGAGCGGGCGTGTCGGGTGCCAATCAAAGTCCCGGCTGGATGCCTCGGCGGCCCTTGCCACAGCGGCGCCTACGTCGGGCAGCCACTGCTCTGCGCCATGGTCAGCGGCGATGAGGCGCGGTGGGTAGGCGACCGGGTTGTCGAGCAGGTCGTCCAGGCCCTGCGCGCCGCGCGCGGCCGGATCAGCCCACCAGGTTACGCGGCAGGGATCAAAACCTGTGGCTTGTAGTCGGCTAGCCGCGAGAACCTTGGCCGCCCGGAACTGCTCGGGCGTGTAGACAGGAGTGAGGTCAACCGCGTAGATATCCGCCTCTGGCTCGTATGCTAGGCAGAGCCAGGTGGCCGCGGCCATCCCGTTCGGGTAGCCGACCGGCTCCGCGCGTTCCAGCCGCCCCTCGTAGAGGTCGAGAGCAGCGCAGGGGCCGTTCCGCTCTCCGGGGGGCCAGGCCGTCGACAGCGCGATGGAGCCGACGGCTACAACGGCGCAGAGGCCGATGACCATGAGCGTGCGACGATGGCGGGAGATAGTCACGAGACTACTGCGATCGGCTACGCGCTGCGGCGGGTCCGTGCCTCGTACTCGGCAAGCTGCTCGCGCAGTACCTGTAGTTCGCTCGCCAACGCCCTACGAATGACATCCTGCGCCTCTGGCGGACGACCTACGTCCTCTGTTTCTGCTTCGGCCAGCGCGTGAGCGAAGCGCTCGGCCTCCTCGCATGTGATTCGGTATTGTTCTTCGTTAGCGATCATATCCGGCCTCCAGGTTGATGGCAATAATGCCCTTCGGCGCCTGAGTATCCTTGTCGCGCTGGAAGTATTCGAGAAATCTGATGCCCGTCCGGTTCACCGATATTTCCGCAGGGAACAAGTCTCCACCATACTTCACCCGTTGGCCCGGACGGCCGATATCCAAGAACTTCAGTAATGGGTCCAGTATCCCAAAGTTGACATCAGCTATCTCCCAGCAGGCGTCGAAGTCGCCTGGCACCTCCTTGGCGCTGACGAAGCTACCATCAATATATACCCGCTTACAGCCTGCGGCCTGCAGGTGATCCATGGCAGCTCGTAAGCCGCCAAGTAGCTCCCGGCGCCTGGTGTTGTAGCCGTACCGCCTGATGACCTCATCCCACGTCGCCTCGTGTATTCCCGGCGGCAGATTCCCGGTCGCAGGGTCAAAAGGCGGAATCACCCCCTTGGTTACCTGGCGGCGGGGACGGCGCCGAGGCGCGGCATGACCTCCTGGGCGAACAGGCGCAGCGAGCGGCTGACTTGGTCGTGCGTGAGCGTGCCGAAGGCGAAGTTGCCCACGTAGGCGTCGAGCTGCAGGTCGCCGAGGCTCTGGAGCTTCGCCGCGACGCGCTCCGGATCGCCGACGATCACGTAGTTGTCGGCGTCGAACTCCGCGAACGTGTGCGGCCCCAGCCGCCGCAGCGCCTTGCCGGTATGGTAGCGCCAGTTCTCAGGCGTCGGCGTGCCGTACTCGGGGCTCTCGTCGGTCGAGAAGAGCTGGAAGAAGCGGAAGTAGGCTTGCTCGGCCTCGGCCAGCGCCTGCTCGGTCGTCTCGGCCACGTAGGTCGGGCGGAACAGCCGCACGCTCGGCGTGCCCAGCTGTGGCGTGCCGTTGCCGCTGCCGAGCGCCGCGCGGTAGGCGGCGAACGCCGCGCGCACGTCGGCCGTCTCCGAGTTCATCTGCGCGATCGGCAGGCCGCGCTCGGCGCACCAGCGCACCGTCTCGGCGCTGCTCGCGGCCACGTAGAACGGCGGGAACGGCTGCTGCAGCGGCCGCGGCTCCAACGGCGCGTCGTGATAGTGCCAGAACCGGCCGTCGTGGTTCAGCCGCTCCTGGGTGAACGCCTTGATCAGCGCGTCGAAGGCCTCGAAGAAGCGCGGCTTGGCATCCTCGACGTTCAGGCCGCGCCGGGCGAACTCGCGCGCCACGCCGCTCCCGATGCCCACGTTCAGCCGGCCGTGCGACAGGTGGTCGAGCATCGTCAGCTCTTCGGCCAGCCGGATCGGCTCGTAGAACGGCAGCGTCAGGATCATCGCGCCCATGCGCAGGCGCTTCGTGCGCGCCGCCAGGTTCGCCAGGATCAGGTTCGGCGAGGGCAGCATGCCGTAGTAGGTGAAGTGGTGCTCGGCCAGCCAGACCTCGTCGAAGCCGAGCGTCTCCATCAGCTCAATCTCAGCCAGGTGCTCGTCGTACACGCGCGTGGTGTCGACGCCCCGGTTCTGGAAGTACATGAAGCCGCCGAACTTCACCCGCCACCTCCTTGGCGCGCTCGCCCGGGGCGTCGCGCCCGCGCCCGCTTGCCGGGCTTGCTCGCCGGGATGTTAACAGGGGCGCTCCGCCACCGCAATCACGCTGATGGTGCGCGAGCCCGACCGCCATGCGAAAAATCATCGGGGCGCCCGGGACTCTGATATACTCGCTTGAATGTCAGCATTAGTTCACACAAGAAGGATGGCGGCGGGCGCCGTTGTGCGCCGCGCTAGCGCGGTCCCCCAAGTGGCCTGGCGATTCTAGCCTGCCTTTCCCCGACTTTCATCTTGCCCTGTGCATGGTGTGCTTCGCGGGAGAGGTGTGTGCGCTGTGCCAAACCGTCCCGGCCCGTCGCGACCGCGCTAACGCGGTTGCCGACGACGGCCCAGAGAGAAGGAGACACTCGCGTGCTGAAGCGCCTCTCCAAGTCCGCCGACAGCTTGCCCGCCCGCTCGTTCGGGCAGTTTTACCTTAACCATGAGCAGATGCTCTGGAAGCTCACCGACCTGCGCTGGGACCAGATCGACCGCCGCCTGGTGGACGAGCCGACGTTGGCCGCCGTCCGCGCCGCGATGCTCGTCGAGTCGCACAATCCGGTCTTCGCCTCGACGCTGCTCGGCAAGTTTCGCTCCGATTTCCCAATGGCCGGCTTCCTGGCTATCTGGACCTATGAGGAGTGGAAGCACTTTGCCGGGCTGAAAGCGTACGTCGAGGCGACGGAGTACATGGCCCCCAAGGCCCTGGCCGACGAGCTGGCCGCCACCCGCGCGGGCGAGTGGATCATTCCCGACAGGTACACCGACCTGATGGTGGCGACCTACGCGATGGTGCAGGAGCTGGTCACCGGCATCTTCTACAAGAACTTCGCCCTGCGAGTGAAGGAGCCGGTGCTGCGCTCGCTGCTCTCGCAGATCGGCAAGGACGAGTACCGCCACTGCCAGTACTACTTTGAGTACGCGAAGCACGCGCTCGACGCCGATCGCTCGCGCATCGACGAGGTCGATACGACCTTGCTCGAGTTCGAGATGCCAGGCCCCAGCTTCGTACCCAACTACGACCGCCACGGCAGGGCCATGCTCGTCGCCGCCAGCCCGGGGCCCGGGGCGTTCCGGGAGGTCATCACGAAGGTAAGCAACCTGGTGGGCAAGCTCCACGTGCTGCGGCTCGCCGGCAACGCCGCCTACCGCCGCCGACTGGAAGAGAACTGGGGCATGGACACGCGCCAGGTGCTCGCGTTCACCTGAGCCGCCGCGGCGTGGCCGGGGCGCGCTGGGCGCGCGGCCCGGAACCGAAACAGGGGAGGGAAGCCTGCGCTTCCCTCCCCTGCTCGCTTGGTGGTTACTGGTGCAATTGGCGGGCATGTTTGACCACTCAAACATTCCCGCCAATTGGAGCGACTTTCACGGTTTAGTGATGGTGGTCGTGCTCGTGGGCACCCGCGGCCTCCTTCTCGGGCACCTCGGTGACCAGCGTCTCCGTGGTCAGGATCATCGCCGCGGTGCTGGCCGCGTTCTCGACGGCCGCGCGCGCCACCTTCGCCGGGTCGATGATGCCCCGCTCGACCACGTCGCAGTACTCGTCGCGCAGGGCGTCGTAGCCCCAGTTGGGCGACTTCGCCTCGCGGCGCACCATCTCGACGACCACCGAGCCGTCCAGGCCGGCGTTCTGGGCGATCTGGCGCACCGGCGCCTCCAGCGCCCGCGCCACCAGCTCGGCGCCGCGCTGCTCCTCGTCGCCCAGCTTCAGCCCCTGCGCGGCGTTGGCCGCGTGCAGGTAGGCGATGCCGCCGCCGGGCACGATGCCCTCCTCGGCCGCGGCGCGCGTGGCCGCCAGGGCGTCCTCGACGCGCGACTTGCGGTTCTTCATCTCGACTTCCGACGGCGCGCCCACGCGGATCACGGCCACGCCGCCCGCCAGCTTCGCCAGCCGCTCCTGCAGCTTCTCGCGGTCGTAGTCGGAGGTCGTCTCCTCGATCTGCGCCCGGATCTGCTGCATCCGCGCCTGGATGTCCTTCTGATCGCCGCGGCCCTCGACGATGGTCGTGTTGTCCTTCGTCGCGACCACGCGGCGGGCGCGGCCCAGGTCGCTTAGCTGGGCGCTGTCCAGCTTGCGGCCCATCTCCTCGGTGATCACCTGGCCGCCCGTCAGCGTGGCGATGTCGCGCAGCATCTCCTTGCGGCGGTCGCCGAAGCCCGGCGCCTTCACGGCCAGCACGTTCAGGATGCCGCGCATCTTGTTCACCACGAGGACCGCCAGCGCCTCGCCGTCCACGTCCTCGGCGACGATCAGCAGGTCGCGCTTGCCGCTCTGGATCACCTTCTCCAGCACGGGCAGCAGGTCGGCCACGGCGCTGATCTTCTTGTCGGTGATCAGGATCAGCGGCTCGTCAAGCTCCGCCTCCATGCGCTCGGCGTTGCTGATGAAGTAGGGGGAGATGTAGCCGCGGTCGAACTGCATGCCCTCGGTGTACTCAACCTCGAGCTGCGTGCCCTTGCCCTCCTCGACGGTCACCACGCCGTCCTTGCCGACCTTCTCCAGCACGTCGGCCAGCATGTTGCCGATCTCCGCGTCGCCCGCCGAGATGGTGGCGACGTGCGCGGTGTCCTCGCGGCCCTTGAGCGGGGTCGACGACTGCTTGATCGCGTCCACTGTCGCGGCGGCGGCGGCGTCGATGCCACGCTTGAGCGCCATCGGGCTGAGGCCTGCGGCGAGCAGGCGCAGGCCCTCCTGCACCATCGCCTGGGCGAGTACGGTGGCGGTCGTCGTGCCGTCGCCCGCGGCATCCTGGGTCTTGGTGGCGGCCTGCTTCATGAGCTGGGCGCCCATGTTCTCGAAGGGGTCCTCCAGCTCGATCTCCTTGGCCACGGTCACGCCGTCGTGGGTGACGGTCGGGGGGCCCCACTTCTTGTCGAGGGCGACGTGGCGGCCACGCGGGCCGAGCGTCACCTTCACGGCGTCGGCCAGCTTGTCGATGCCACAGCGGAGGGCGTTGCGGGCTTCCTGGTCGTAGACGAGCTGCTTCGCAGGCACAGAGAAATCTCCTCTCTCACAACCGGGGGGTCGTCGGGAGCCCCGACGCTCTGTTACCGTGATACCAGATCGCCGTTAGAGCCGGCTATACGGAATGCTAGAAGGCTGTTAGAACGGGCGGGCGGCCGTGCCGGGCGCCGATGGCTGATGGCTGATGGCTGGTGTAGAATACAGCGACATTGGGCCGTGCGACGGCCGACGGTGGGCGGAATGGCCGACGAGAAGCAGCACGTACTCGTGTGCAACAACGTGGACTGTCTGGGGCGGGGCGGACAGTCGGTGTTCGAGTCGCTGCGCGACCGGGTAGCCGCCGCCGCGCCCGATGCCGCCGAGGTGACGCAGTATCCGTGCTTCGGCGGGTGCGAGTATGGCCCCAACGTGGTCGTGTACCCGGCCAGGCGGTTCTACTCGGGCGTGAAGCCCCAGGACGTGGACGACATCGTGGCCGAGCTGCCGAGCGGCGCGGTGGAGCGACTGCTGCACCAGGTCGATCCACAGATCGAGGAGCTGATCTTCGAGCTGCTGGACGCGGGGCTGCTGTAGGCCCCGACCCCGGACGAGAGCGCGTCGGACGACGCGGGGAGAGACGATGGCAACGGAAGTAACGGCAAGCCCTCAGACGACCGAGGAGCGCCCGCTCCTGGACACCCTCACGGCGATCCGCACGCGGCGCGCGGTGAAGACTTACGACCCCACCCCCATCCCCCAGGCGTGGATCGAGGAGCTGCTGGACGCGGCGCGCTGGGCGCCAAACCACCACCTCACCCACCCCTGGCGGTTCAACGTCTTCACCGGCGAGGGGCGCGAGAAGCTAGTGCCGGCGCGCCAGGCGGCGGTGCGGCTGGCGGCCGAGCGCAAGGGCGAGCCGGTCAAGGAGGACGACCTGGAGTTCGCGCGCCAGAAGTGCTTCTCGGCGCCGGTCCTGCTGATCGTGTCGCAGGTCATCAACCCCGACCCGATCAAGGACAAGGAAGACTGGGCCGCCTGCTGGTGCGCCATCGAGAACTTCCTGCTGGCGGCCACGGCGCGCGGGCTGGCGAGCTACCCGAGCACAGGCGTGTGGGTGGACGAGAACACGCTCGGCCCGGCGATCGGCCTGCCCGAGAACGAGCGGCCGGTAGCCTGCGTCTTCCTCGGCTACTCGGATGCCACGATCACCGGCAAGCGCTTCCCCGCCGACCGCCACACCCGCTGGTTCACCGAAGCCTAGCGCTCCCAGCTTCTCAGCCGCGCGAAAACGCGACGCGGGCGGCCCGGGCTTCCGGGCCGCCCGCGTCGCGTTTTCGCGCGCTCGCCGGAATTGTTTGCCTGCATTGAGGGCTGCGGCTCCTGCGACGACGGTCGTGAGCAAATTGTGAGCGGTGGGGCTGGGCTCGTGAGTGGGACTGTGAGCGCAGCGGGCTATCGTGGGATGTCGCCTCCACCCGCCCCGGCGCAGCGGCGGCGGGAGCGGCTGGGCGGGAGGTACCACGATGCCCCTGGTCGTCCACTCGCTCCAGACCGCGGCGCGGGGCCTGTCGCGCACCTACGCCTCGGAGGTCGCCTATCACGCCGGCGTCTTGCTCGCCATGGGCTTGCTGGCGCTCACCCTCACGCTGGCCGTGGTGCAGCACCTGCCGCGGACCGGATCGGCCGATACGCCCCAGGCCACCTGGGACGTCGATCCCGATTGGTGGCCGATCTCCCAGTAGCGCAGCTGGCCCGGGCCAGACGCTCGCCCCCTGCCGCTCCGCGCCGGCCCGGCGCTCAGCGCGCGTGCTGGCCGTAGCGCTCCCAGTAGACGATCTCGCCGAACGGCTTGCGCCCCGGATTGGCCCGCGCCGGCCGCGCCGGCGCCGCCTCGTCGGGGTAGCCCAGCGAGAGGGCCGTGCGCACCAGCCGCTCCGCCGGAATGCCCAGCAGGGCCTTCAGGTCCGCGATCCCCTGGTCCGAGAACCAGCCGATGCACGCGCCCACCCCGTGCGCCGCTGCCGCCAGCATGATGCGCTCGCTCAGCCGCCCCTCGTCGTAGATCTCGTGGACTACTCGCCGCGGGTTGCCCGCCATCACCAGCACGATCCCGACGGCCGCGCCCGCCAGGTGCGGCGCCGTGCCTTCGAGCCCCGCCAGCGCCCGCAGCATCTCGCGGTCGCGCACCACCACGAACTCCCACGGCTGCTCGTTGCGCGCGCTGCCCGTCCAGCGGGCCACCGCCAGCACGTCGTCCAGCACCGCCGCGGGGATCGGCTCCGGCCGGAACTGCCGCACCGCACGCAACCCCCGCAAAAACGCGATCATCTCCCGCGCGCTCTCCGCCTCACTTGCCACGTCGCACCCCTACCTCCTGTAATCGCCGTCGCCGGATCTCTGGCGCCGTTGCGCAATTTCTCATATCGTACAGCGCGAGCGGGCGGAGGCCCCTTCCCCCAAAGGGGACGGTGGCTCTTCAGCCCCGCCGCCCCCGGCGTCCTCCCCCTTCCTTCGCAGGGTGCGACGCGGCATACTGCAAGCGGCGCTGGGGCAGGGGGGGCCAGGTCCTCCCCGGCGCGTGCTATACTTCGCGCACTCATGGCGAGCCGCCGCCCGGGCGATCGGACGGCTTGGCCGCCGTCCAACCCTGCCGCCGGCGCCGGCCCGCGCGCCCGCCGAGGGGAGGCGATTGTGATGTCGAGGCTACGCTTGCGTCGCACCTGCCTGGGCCTGCTGCTGCTGAGCCTGGCCGGCTGTGGCGCCCCGGCGGCCCGACCCGCGGCCAGCGCCCCCGCATCCGGCCAGCCAGAAAGCGCGAGCGCGCCCGCCGTGGCCGCCGCGCCCACCCAGGCGCCGGCGCTGCGCGACGTGCGCACGTCCTACCCCTCGGCCGCCGCGACGTTCGCGCCGCTGTGGGCCGCCTACGAGTTCGGCCTGTTCGAGCAGAACGGCCTGCGCGCCAGCGAGCCGGTCATGATCAGCGGCGGGCCTGCCAACGCCCAGACGCTCACCGCCCGCGAGCTAGAGGCCAGCTACACGGCGTTCTCGCCGATCGTCACGGCCATCGCCGGCGGGGCGCCGATCACGGTCGTCGCCGGCTTCGGGCGCGGCTTCGTCCACCAACTCTTCACGAAGGTCGGTACGGGCGTGACGAGCGCCCAGGACATGAAGGGCAAGCGGGCGGGCGTGTCGCGCATCGGCACCGAATCGCACACCGTCATCCGCCTGTGGGCGCGCGCCAACGGCCTGCGCGACGACGACATCACCTACGTGAACGCCGGCACGGTCGCCGAGCGGCTCACGGCGCTGGAGTCGGGCGCCGTGGACCTCGTGCCGCTCGACCCGCCCGTCGTCGTCGTGGCCGAGAAGCGCGGCTACGTGCGCGTGGCTGACCTGGCGCAGGAGCCGGTGCCGTGGCAGCGCGAGGCGCTGGCGCTGCCCGAGGAGATGGTCCACAATGATCCGTCGCTCGCCACGGCCATCGTGCGCGCCATCAGCGAGGCTGCCTACCTGATCCGCTCGGACCGTCAGCGGTTCGACGAGGTGCAGCGGAAGTACATCAAGCTGGACGATCCCGAGGCGCTGAACGCGGCCTACGTGTCGTCGCTGCGCGGCTGGAGCCCTCGCGGCCGCCCCGACCCGACGGATGTCCATGCGGTCCAGGAAGCCGTCGACGAGGAGATCCCGGGCACCGCCAACGAGCCCTACAGCCGCTTCGTGGACCTCAGCATCCTCGACCAGCTCGAGAAAGAGGGCTTCTTCGACCGCCTGGAGCAGCAGTATCCGCTGCCCCCCGATGCACTCCCCACGCGCTAAGTATCCGGCCCGGGGTTGCCGCGGAGACGCGACCCGCACGGGAGCCCCACCGCCACAGGAGCTGGCCATGTCGTCGTCCGTGCTCGAGCAGTTGGACTGTGCCAGGGAGGTCCAGAGAGCCGGCCTCGTCGGACCGCGGGCGCGGCCACCCCTGGGCCTGCAGCTCTCCCGGCGCGGCTACTGGCTTCTGGCCGCGACGATCCTGGTGGCATACTTGGTACTCTGGCTCTCGCACTTTGAGTACGTATACGGCTGGATCATGGATGATCAGCTAGTCTACAGCAAGACGATGGCGACCATTGCCGACTGGACAAAGGCCTTTCGCTACGAGCACAACATCCTGCAGCCGTATTTCTTTCTGATATCGTATCTGCCGCTGAAGTCCGGGATCAGCCTGCCCTCTTACGTTATGCCGCTGTTCGGCGAGCACACCGGGCAATTCCGCTTCTTCCTGCTGTACACGGTTTGCCTGCACGCGCTCCTGCTCGGCGTATGGGCGTGGGTGGCGACCGCGCTGGTGCGTAACCGCGTCGTGGCGTTGCTCTCGCTCTTGCTCTTTGCCTCGTCGCCCAGCGTCGTGCTGTGGAGCCCCCAGCCCGAGTCGCGACTGCTCGGCCTTCCTTTCGCTCTGGCCGGCCTTTGGCTGCTCCTCCGTGTCGACGATGGCCGATCGCGATCGGCCCAGGCACTCGGTGGGACATTCTTTGTCGCCGGCTCGCTGTTCTGGGTCGCACAATCCATTCATTACACGGCACTGTATCTGGTCGCGCCATTGGCCGTGGTCTACGCAGCCGTCTATCTGTGGCGTAATCGAAGCAGGGCGCGTTCGTGGCTGGGCGTCGCCAGCTTGGCTATCGGCTGTGTCTGGCTTCAAGGCGTCCTTGAGGCCGTCAGCTATTGGATAGTGGGCATTCCCCGTGCCAACGGCCCCCTCATGACCCTGCTGAACCTCCGGGCATTCCACGAATCGCAATTCTTCTCCATGACGGGCAATCTCGCCCTGTGGGCCGAGTGGTTCCGGAGTCAGATGGGCCCGCTCCTGCTCGTCGCCGTCGGGGTCGGCTGGGTAGCTTATCTAGTCTCCACACGATCTCACGACACGGGCCAGATCGGGCGGTTGGCGATCAGCGTGACGGTCTTGCTCGCGCTCGTCTACCTGGGACTATCCGGCTCGGAGCCCTTCTTCCGCCAGACCTCCGTGCTCCAGCCGTTCCTCTTTCTGTTTGCCGGCGCGGCGCTAGTCGGGCTCGCCCGGCGGCTGGCGCGTCCGCGCGGCTTGCCGGTCGTCGCGCTGGGGGCCTTGGTCGTGGTCCTTGGCGCCACGCAGTGGGGCCAGGCTCGGGCCGTGTTTGACGGCCATCAGGGGCTTGGCCGCGCGATCACTGCCGCCGCCGCGCACAACAGCGGGCATCAGCCGGAATGGCTTAGCTGGGTGGGTCTGGACAGCCGGCTATCCAGGCCCGAGGACATCGCACGTCTGCCCGTCGATGCTTGGCTGCTCAGTTACTTTCCGCAAGAGTTCGTGAGCAATCATCCCTCGATGCGGCCGTACCTGGAATCCACCGCGGCGGTAGCGGCGTGGCCGTCCCTTTTTGCCACCCAAACCGTAAGAGCCGAGACCGAGGCATTCTTCTACCATGACTTCCCCAGTGACCCGGACCTGCGGGACGTGCGTCTTCTGGAAGCGGGTGAGCTGCTTGCGGCCATGAATGGCCAACCGTTGCGCGTCGACGCGGTCACCGCCGACTCGATGGAAAGCCCGAGCACCGAGCCGGTGAACGTGTTCGACCAGAGCCGCTCGCCCGATTCCACCATTTGGCTCTCGGCCGACACGCCCGGGCCGCATTTCCTGGCGGTCCAGTTCACCGCGCCGGCGTCGCTGGGCAGCGTGCAGGTGGTGCAGCCCGAGAGTGCGAGAGTGAGTCGGATCAGCGCCCTTGAGGTGCAGGTGGCCGACGAGAGCGGCGCGTGGCACACGGTGTGGATCGGTGACGGGCTCGACCCGTCTCCCGTGATTGCCGCCCGCTGGGAGCCGCGGCCGACGACCGGGGTCAAGCTCGTCATCCACCGCCAGGGCTACCTCTGGGCACCGGCGAATCAGGTGGGGATCGAGGAGGTCGTCTTCCCGGGCTACACGGTCGAGCCGCCGCGGCCGCAGCGCACGCTCCCCCCGCTGGTTCTGGATCAACTGCAGCCGTATGGGACCGACGGCATCCTGGTAACTGGCAAGAACTTGACACCGCGCACTGCGATCGTCCTCGACGGCCAGGAGTTGCCGACGCGCTGGATTCCTCCAGGGACTCAGCTTCTATCGGTGGCGCCCGAAGTGACCCAGTCGTCCGAGCCACGGCGGGAAGTCTACCTCGTCGATTACTTGCGGCGCTCCGAGGCGCTGACCTGGCCGCCAGTCCCACCGGTCTTGCGTCAGATCGAGCCAACATGGACCCTGGTCGGCACTCCCTTCAACACGCAGCCCGAGGGCAGTTCCCTGCTGGAGATTGACGCCGAGGACGCCACGCCGGCCACCGTTGCCCTGCTCGACGGAGTCAAGCTGCCGACCACTTACCAGGGCCCTCAACACTTGACCGCCACTGTGCCGGGAGAGCTACTGGCGTCGCCGGGACAGCACGCGGTGACGCTGCAGAACGCCGTGGCGACGTCGAGCCCCCTACCGTTTGTCGTGAGCCCCCGGACCGTGCCAGTGGCCCGGGCGCTGGACCCCGCCGACACGATCGTCGCCGCGCCCTTCCACGGCCAGCCGGATGGCCGCTCGCTGCTAGCCGTGGAGAGCCAGGACGCCACGCCGGACACCGCCGTCCTGTTCGACGACGTGCCGCTGGAGACCCAGTACGAGAACGACCAGCACCTGCTGGCGCTGGTGCCGCTGGAGGTCTTGAGCCAGCCAGGCACCCACACGGTCAAGCTGCGGAACCTGCTGGGCACCTCCGACGCGCTGCCATTCATGGTGACCGAGAACACGACGGGGCGCCCCGTCTTGAAGGGCATCGAGCCGGGAACCGCGCGGGTGGACACGCCGTTCGACGCCCAGGCAGACGGAACCTCGGTCCTTCGCGTCACGGGCGAGCAGATCACGCCCGACACGGCGGTGGTCCTCAGCTCGGTCATGCTCGCGACCGAGTACGTGGACGATCACACGCTGCTAGCGCGCGTGCCGCGGGAGTTCCTGGCCTACCCGGTACGGCAGGTCATTACGCTCCGAAATAGCCTGGGCACGTCGAACAGCTTCGATCTCGTGGTCGAGCCGTAGGCGGGCGGCCGGGCGGGCGGACACCGCGCCATTGGTGCGTCCCCATCTATATGCCGCCCCGGTGGCTAGCGCCTGCCCGCGGCCCTTGGCTACCCCGTCACCTGCCGCCCGGCGCCGACCACTAGCTCGGTCAGCAGGGCGACGGCGCGCTCCAGGTTGCGCTGGGCGGCGGTCGCGTCGGCGCCGCGCACCACCACGTCGAGCGGCAGCCGCTGCTGGTTGCTGAGCGCGATGTAGCCCTTGATGTAGGTGCCGGGTACCGCGTCCATCACCTGCCGCGCGTAGGGCGCCACCTCGCCCTCGTGCATGTTGACGTACACCCGCCGCGCCAGGCTCTGCCCCGCGTGACCGAAGTAGTCGCGCAGGTAGCGGTCGAACACCGCCTGCATCTCCTTCGGCGGGCCGGGCATGAGGAAGAACGTCGTCGCGCCGTGGCGCAGGCGCATGCAGGGCGCCCAGCCCGCCGGGTTCAGCAGCACCTCGGCGCCATCGGGCACGGTCGCCATGCGGTACAGCGCGGGCGTGATCTCGTCCTCCGAGATCAGCCGCCGCCGCATGAAGTCTTCCAGCGCCGGCCGGTAGACGCTCGTGCCCACGCCCAACAGCTCGGCCACGCACTCCACCGTCAGGTCGTCGGGCGTTGGGCCCAGCCCGCCCGTGGTGAGCACCGTGCGCGCGCCCCGCGCGACGGCGTCGCGCAGCGCGGCCACGATCACGGCGCGGTCGTCGCCGACGATCGTGATGCGCCCGATCTCGGCGCCCAGCTCCGATGCCTGCTGGGCGAGCCAGAAGCTATTCGTGTCCTGAATACGGCCGATCAGCAGCTCGGTGCCGATGCTGAAGATCTCCACCGGCGAGGTCTCTGCGGGCGCCTCGGCGCTGGACGCTATGTCCATCTAATACCCCTGGCGTGGACTCCGAGCTGAGGATCAGCGCAGCCCGAGTTGAACACGGATAGCATCTTCGACGGCAAATAGATCGTAGCGTCCCAGCATCTCTATCCGTCCATGTAGTCGCTCCTTGGCGACTGTCCGGATCTGGTTTGCCATGGCCTTATGCGGGACCCCGTTGAGCTTTATCAGTGCATCCGATGGATAGACCCGCCGGGTGACGGATGTGAGAGGCACCACCTGCATACGGTTTAGCAGTCGATTGGACACGTCATTGCTGACAATGATCGCGGGCCGCTGCTTGCGGATTTCTCCGCCGCGTGCCGGCTCGAAGTCCACCCAGTAGACCTCGCCCCGGATCAATCCAACGCCTCGTCAGGCGCATCCTCGATCCACTCCAGGGCCTCGCGCTCGTACTCACTATCAGCGGCCATCTCGCGGTATCCAGCCTCAAGCTGCTCCTCCGTGATGACATAGGGTCGCACGAGCCGCTCGATGAAGCTGCTGATCTGCTCAGCGCCGACACGCTCCTGCAGTCCCTCATAGACGTCGTCTGCCAGGGTGATTGTCAGTTCACGCGACATCGTTAGGTCTCCCGTCGGTCGCCGTGTCAAAGGCACACTCAGCAGTATACGGCGGTCGCCCCCGCACTCCGTGCGTCAGCGGCCGGGTGGGCTCGCCTCGCGCTCCCGCAGCGCACGCCAGACCTTCTCGGCGGTCACGGGCAGGCTGAACAGGCGCACGCCGCAGGCGTCGAAGACGGCGTTCGCCACCGCGGCGGGCGTCGGCAGCAGGCTCGCCTCGCCGATCGCCTTCGACTCGTACGGCCCCGGCCCGCTGCCCGCCTCCACCAGTACCGTCTCCAGCGGCGGCACGTCGGCGATCGTCGGCAGCTTGTACTCGCCCAGGTTCGCCGTCGTCACGCGGCCGTCCTCGATCACCATCTCCTCGATCAGCGCCTGGCCGACGCCCTGCATCACGCCGCCGTCGATCTGCCCCTGGTGCGTTAACGGGTTGATCACCGTGCCCACGTCGTGGACCGCGACCAGCTTGCGCAGTTTCACCTGGCCTGTCTCGGGATCGACCTCCACCTCGGCCACCTGCGCCGTGAAGCAGGTCTGGTCGGGGTAGGGCATGTTCACCTCGGCCTTGACCTCCAGCGTGCCGCCCGCCTCGCGCGCCGCGCGCTCGGCCGCCGCCGCGAACGGCACCGCCCGCCCATCGGCGCGGAAGGCGTCGCCCTCGCGGCGCACCGCATCTGGCGCCGCGTCGAGCAGCGCCGCCGCGGCCGCGCGCAGCCGCCCCGCTAGCTCCTCGGCCGCGTTCAGCCCCGCGCGCCCCGCGATGTAGGTGTGGCGGCTCGCGCCCGCGCCCGCGTCGTAGGGCACCGTGTCGGTGTCCGACGGCACGGCCGTCACCTGCTCGATGGACAGGCCCAGCGCCTCGGCCACCACCTGGCGCAGCATTGTCGCCATGCCCACGCCCTGGTCAGGCACGCCGTAGCGGATCTCCACGCTGCCCTCCGGCCGCAGCCGCAGCACCACGCCCGTCTCGCCGCCGCCGATGCCGCGGTCCACCAGCGCCATCCCGCGCCCGACGAGCCCCTGCGGCGCCGCGGGCGGGGGCTTCGGCTCGTCCAGGCCGCCGGCCGCCACCGCCGCGCGGATCGTCTGCTCGCCCTGCACGTTGCGGTACTTGTGGCCCCGGCCCGAGGTGTCGCCGTCGTGGATCACGTTGCGCAGCCGCATCTCGGCTGGGCTGAGCCCCAGCTCGTGGGCCATGATGTCCATCTGCGACTCGAAGGCGAACGCCATCTGCGGCTGCCCCGGCGAGCGCATGAACCCGCCCGGGATCTGGTTGGTATAGACGCAGCGGCTGTCCATGCGCAGGTTGGGGATGCGGTAGCTGCCCGCGGCCTCCAGGCCGCCCAGGATGTGCACCGTGGGCACCGGCTTGTGGCCGCCGTAGGCGCCCGAGTTCCACAGCGCCAGCGAGTCGCGCGCCACGAGGGTGCCGTCGCGTTTCACGCCGGTCTTCAGCCGAATGGTGGCCGGGTGGCGCGGGTTGCCGGCGATCAGCTCCTCGGTGTAGGTCATGACGATGCGGACAGGGCGCCCCGTGCGGCGGGCAAGCTGGTAGGCTACCGGCGCATCCATCGGCGATCCCTTGCCGCCGAACTCGCCCCCGATGTTCGCCGGGTTGCAGCGCACCCAGTCCTCGGGCATGTCGAGCGCCGCCGCCAGGTGGGCGCGCAGGTTGAACGGCCCCTTGTTCGACATCCACACGTCGGGCCGCCCGCTCGCGTCGATGCCCACCAGCACCGAGTACGGCTCGAGATACCCCTGGTGCTGCGCCGGCGTGGTGAACGTATGCTCGAAGATCAGGTCGCTCTGGGCGAAGCCCTGCTCCAGGTCGCCGCGCTCGACGAACATGTGTGAGTGAACGTTCGGGATGGTCGGCTTGCCGTACAGCCCCTCGTAGCTCAGCAGGTCGGGGTGCAAGATCGGCGCGTCGGGCTCCATTGCGGCCCACACGTCCAGCACCGCCGGCAGCTCCTCGTACTCCACGTCGATGAGCTGTAGCGCCTCCTCGGCGGTGTCCAGATCGATCGCGGCCACGGCGGCCACGCGCTCGCCGACGAAGCGCACGCGGTCGCGAGCCACGATCGGCTGGTCCTTCAGGCGCCGCCCCATCAGGCTGGCGGGGAAGTCGGTGCCGACGAGCACGGCACGCACGCCCGCCAGCCGCTGGGCGCGGCTCGTGTCGATGCGCACGATGCGCGCGTGCGGGTAGGGGCTGCGCAGGCACTTCGCCCACAGCGCGCCGCGCAGCGGCACGTCCGCCGTATAGCGCGCCGCGCCTGTGACCTTCGCCGGCCCCTCGTCGCGAACAATCGGCTGCCCCACCACCGCGAACGCCATCGCCGCCTCCTCGCCTGCCCGGCGCATCGTGCCGCCCCACTCGGGCCAGCCCGCTGCGCCTCCCGGCCGCGTGCTCTCAGTGCGCCGCAATCATACACGGCGGTCGGCGGGCGAAGCTATCCACGCGGCGGTGCGGCTCCCCACGGAGCGGCTGGCGCTAGCGGTTCGGGCGGTAGGTCAGGTAGACGCCGTAGCCCTGCGGGCCGTTGGAGAGGGTCGTGCCCCAGCCGGGCGACAGGCTGGCGAGGCGCGCGGCGAGGGCCTTGGCGGCCGGCTCCTGCTCCACACGCCAGAACAGCGCGGGGTGGCTCACCAGGTAAAGGTTGTTCTGCAGCGGCAGGAACCGTGGCCGGACCTGCTGGAATAGCTCCGCGGGAAACACTTGCTGGAGGCCCTGGAGCAGCGCCGCCTCGAGCGCGGGCGAGACGGCCGCGCCGGCCGCCTGCGGCCCTGCGGGTACGACCGGCTGCTGCGACATGGGGGCCGCGTGCGCTAGCGGCGCGGCAGTGCCTAGCGCGCCCGCCAGTCCGATCACGGCCAGATATCGGCGCAATGCCATGACAACACCTCCGCGACGGTAGACTGGCACGCCGTGCGGCCAGCCGCGCCGTCCGTTGTCGCACAACGCACGGCGCGTGCCAGATGCGCCGCGCCAGCAGGGAGCGGCACACGAGCAGGGCGCGGGAGCCTCCCCAGCAGCCTGAGGGAAGCCACCGCGCCCCGCGACAGTGGGGAGGACGAGCGTTACGCCTCGTAGGCCACGTAGACGCCCGGGCCGAGCGGACCGGTCAGCGACATCGTCGTGAAGCCCGGCGTGGTCGCGGCAAGCTGGGCCGCGAGCGCCTGGCAGCTCGCCGCGTTGCTGGGCGGGCAGTAGAACTGCTGGCCTACCAGCACGTCCACGTTCGGCTGCACCTGCATCACCTCGACGCCGCTGGCGAGGGTATCCGCGGGCAGCACGGTTGCCAGCGCCGGCACGACCTGCTGCTGGAAGGTGGTCACGAAGGTGGGCTCGGCGAACGTCTCGGGCACGCCCGACGGCGCCAGCACGGTGACCGGCACCGCGGCGGGCACGCTCACGGGCACGTTCTGCACGACGGTCGTGGTCGGCTGCACCACCACCGTACGGCTATACCACGGCGTGCCGGGGCTCCACTGCGGCTGCTCGACGACGGTCCAGCCCGGTACCTGGTCTGTCGGTGCGGCCAAGGCTGTGGCCACCGTCCCGCCTCCGAGCAGCAGCGCCAGAACCGCCGATACGACGGAGAACCGGGTGAATCCCATGTGCTTGCCTCCTCTCTCGTTGCGGAGATGGCTGCCTGTTATGGCGATTAGGTGCGATGCCGTGGCTCCCACACCCAATCATCTCCCCACGAAAGAAAGGGCGCAGGCAACGTGCCAGAATGGCGCGCGGAATATGGAGATCCGATGGAGTTCGGCACAGGATGAAGTCAACCGCGCAGGGGCGCCATCACCTCGCGGGCGAAGGCCTCGGTGGTGGCGCCGCGGGGCGCGCCGTCCACGGCGTAGGGGCGAATGGTAATCTCGTCGATGCCCGCGGCGAACAGCCCCCGCGCCTGCGCGCGGCAGTCGGCGGGCGTGCCGGCAATCGCAAACTCCGTGACTACCTCGTCGGGGACTAGCGCGGCGTACTTGTCGGTCGGGCTCATGTGGTCGTAGGGGCTGTAGACGGCCTGCACCCGCTCGCTGGCCGCCCGCGCGGCCGGGCTCAGCTCCCACAGCGGCCGGCGCAGCGCCGAGCCGACCACGTGCGGCCGCACGGCGGCGATCGCGGTCGCGCGGTCGGCGTGGACGGCCACGGCCACGCCCAGGTAGGTCGTGAACGGCCGTGCGGGCCGCCCGCTCGCCTGCCGGCCGGCCCGCACCTGCCGTAGCATCGCCGCGAGCGGCGGTCCCGCGCGGCCCCGGCCGGCGATGATCACCCCGTCGCCGATCTCGCCAGCCAGCGTGAGGATCCGCGGCCCTGACCCGGCGATGACCACCGGCGGGCAGCGCTCGGGCGCCCCGAACGCTAGCCGCAAGTCGCCGCCCGTGCCCCCCACCGGCTCGCCGGCGCAGAGCGCGCGCACGGTCGCGACGTAGCGCGCGAGAGCGGCGCGCGTGGCGGGGGGGCGACCCAGCGTCGCGAGCGACGTATTGCCCAGGCCGATGCCGAGAAGCGCCCGGCCGCGCGACAGCTCCTGCACGGTGGTGATGGCGCCGGCCGTGACGGCGGGGTGACGCGTGACGGGGTTCGTCACGCCAGTGCCGAGCGCCACCCGCCGGGTCGTCGCCGCGACGGCACCGAGCAGGACGTACAGCTCGCGCCAGATGAGCTGCGAGTCGGCCAGCCACACCGCGTCGTAGCCGAGCGCCTCCGCCTGCCGCGCCTCCTGGAGCACGGTGGGCGCATCCAGGTACTCGTGCAGCTCCACCCCGAACCGTGGCCTGCTCATCTCCGGCACCTGTTCACTCCATCGCGCGCTCGCCCCGACCAGCTGGCCGTGCCGCCGGGCGCACGCCGCCGCGCCGCCATCATACCTGGCGGCCACACGCGGCGGCCACGCTCGGTCGCTTCCCGCGCCTGGCCGCCGCCACCACGCGCCGTGCGGGCGGCTTGCACCTCGACTATCATGAACTGCGCTGGGCTCTCGTCGGCGCCGGAGAACGCGCGGCAGCCCGTCACTCCCGACCGCCGCGGCCCCGGCAAGCCCTACGGCCCCGAGGTGCCCTGTGCCGCCGACGCGCCGGTCCAGGACCGGCTGGCCGCCTTCCTCGGCCGCCAGCCGTAGCGGCCGAGGATAGGGAATAGGGGCTGGGGGATAGGGAGTGGCAGCGCTCGGGATGCGTTCGCGGCGGGGATGGGCCTGGGGCAGCAGGCCCGGCGTGCTGCTGGCCGCCGCCCTAGTGCTGGCCGCGTGCGGGCTGGCCGCGCCGGCAGGCTCGACCCCGGCAAGCGGCGGCGCGACCGCGGGCAGCGGCGGCGCGGCGCTGGCCGATTGGCCCGGCCGCGCCGACTGGGACGCCACCGTCGCCGCCGCGCGCGCCGAGGGCACGGTCGTCGTCTCGGGCCCCAGCAGCGAGCTGTGGCGCAACGTCCTCGTGACGTTCGAGCAGGACTACCCCGGCATCAAGGCCGAAGTGACGGCCATGAACTCGCGGACCTTCTGGCCGCGGCTGGAGCAAGAGCGCAAGGCGGGCCAATACCTCTGGGACCTGCGCATCGGCGGGCCGGACCCGGTCGTCTACGAGAGCATGGCGACCGGGCTGCTGGAGCCGGTGCGGCCGCTGCTGGTGTTGCCGGAGGTCGTGGACGACAGCAAGTGGCTGGGCGGGCTCGACGCGCTGTTTGCCGACAAGGCGCGGCGCTACATCCCCGCCTTCGACGCCCAGCTGAACTACCCGGCGTTCGTCAATCGCGACGCCGTCCCCGAGCCCGCCGTCGACTCGCCCGACGACCTCGTCAATCCCGAGTGGAAAGGCAAAATCACTATCCAGGAGCCACGCGGCGGCGGCTCCGGGCAGGGCCAGCTCGCGGTGTTCCTCGCCGTGTATGGCGAGGACTTCGTCCGCGACCTGTTGACCAAGCAGGACATCGTCGTGACCGGCGATACCCGCCAGTTGACCGAGTGGGTGATCCGCGGGCGCTACCCGATCGGCATCGGCGTGCGGACCTACGATCTCCTCCTGTTCGAGCAGCAGGGGGTGAAGACGAACGTGCGCCCCGTGCCCCGCAGCGTCCCGACGATCAGCAGCGGCTCGGCCGGTATCCAGCTACTGACGCGGGCGCCCCACCCCAATGCGGCCAAGGTGTTCATCAACTGGCTGCTCACGCGGGACGTGCAGCAGCGCCTGTCGCACGCTATCCAGGAGAACAGCCGGCGCCTGGACGTGCCCCCCGGCGATCCCGACAGCGTGGCGACGCCCGAGCAAGCGGCCCAGGCCATCGTGTCGCTGAGCGAGGAGTTCATGCCGATGCGCAAGCGCGCCGGCGACCTGGCGAACGAGCTGCTCCACTGAGCATCCGGCCCGAGCCGACAGGCGGGCTTATCCACTAGCTGGGGAAACCAGCTAAGGCCGCGAGCCCCGCCTGCACTCGTCCGACGAGCGCAGGCGGTCGTTAGCGGGCCGCGGCCGCGGCGGGGAGCGAGTAGTCGCAGCGGCCATCCGCCGACATCTGGCGGGCAGCGCGCACGACCTCCGCGCCCAGGGCGCGGAGCTGGTCGCCCACCCGCGCGTCGCGGGGCGCGCCCGCCTCGTCGAACGCTTGCGAGGCGTAGGGGATCGGCAGGACGAGCGGCACTGCCCAGCCGCGCAGCGCGCGCACGACGAACTCCATGGTGTTCACCGCCTGCAAGCCCTGCACGCCGCCCGCGGTGCTGATCAGTCCCACCACCTTGTCCGTCAGGAACGGCGGATCGCGGTCGGCCAGCAGCTGCAGCCAATCGACCGCGTTCTTGAAGGCGCCGCTCACCGTGCCGTGGTACATCGGGCTGGCCCACAGCAGCCCCTGGGCCGCATGGACCGCCTCGGCCAGTTCGCGCGCGGCCGGCGGCACGTCAGTCGTGCCGGGCAGGTAGAATGGCAGGTTCAGGCGCCGCAGGTCGAGCAGCGTCGTCGCGGCACCGGCGCTCGCCGCCCCGTCGAGCGCCACCCGGAGAGCGGCCAGGCTGGCCGACCCCGCGGCCAGCGACCCGCCCAGCCCCGCGACGCGGATCGGCTGCCTATGCCCATCACTCGCCTGCTTGCTCGGCACAATCCACCCCGCTTTCCCACGACGCGCCTGCTCCCGTAGCTCGCCACCGCGGCTCTCTCGCCCCGCGCCCTCCTGGCAGGTGCTCGACGCGAGGCGCCCGTCCCTGGCGCACGCCACCAGGGCGGCCCGCAGGGCCGGCTGGATGTCGAGAGCCACGCTGGCGTTCGCCTTCTCCCCAACGGGGAGCACGGGCCGTGCCAGCCCAGCCTCCAAGCGGCCGGACGACTCGACCGCCGACCCCCGGAGCGCGGCCGTCTCGGCCGCCCGGCCTCGGTGGCTGGCGCCCGTGAAGCCGCCCGGCGTGCAGTCGCTCGTCTCACGTGGGACAAAGCCGCGCCGATTGCGTGGAGTAGGAGTTCATCCCCTGCCGCCCGGCGGACCTTGCGCTGACGCGTGAACAATGCGACGTATGGCCGGGGCGGCGGCGCCGAGCAGGGCGGCAGATCGCGGCGAGAAGCCCGTGCCGGGCAAACGGCGGCGCGTTAGGGCGCTGCCGCCCGGGCAGCGCCGGCCGGGGCCGGCGCCTCGCGGAAGGCGGGCATCACCGTCTCGGCGAAGCGCCGGATGTTCGCCAGCGCCATCTCCTGCGGCATGCCCCCGAAGTAGAAGGTGCCCGAGATCGTCGTCAGGCTGGCTGTCTCCTGCCAATAGCGGATGATCTCGATGCAGCGGGCCGGGTCGCCGGCGATGATGTTGCCGGTCGCCACTTCCGCGGCGAAGTCGTGGCGGGCGCGCGCCTGGTTCTGGCGGGGGATGACCTCGACCGTGGAGCGGGGCGTGCGCGCCGCGGCGACGGCGCTGTAGCGCTCGTAGTAGGACGCGGCCTCGCGCTGCGCCGCCTCGTTGCTGTCCGCGACGTAGATATGGAACTTGCCCAGGATCTCGCGGCTGGCCGGATCGTAGCCCGCCGCGGCCAGTGCCTCGCGGTAGACGCCGATCGAGTGCTGCAGCACCGCCGGCTCGTACATGTACGGCAGCGTCATCAGGTGGTAACCGTGCTCGCCCGCCCAGCGGTAAGTGTCGTCGCTGCGCGAGGCGCCCACCCAAATGGGCGGGTGGGGCCGCTGCACCGGCCGCGGCAGCACGTGCACGTTCTCGTAGGCGAAGAGCTGGCCGTGGAAGTTCACCACGCCGTCGTCCCAGGCGCTCTGAATGATTTGCATCGCCTCGCGCATGCGGACGGGGCTGTCGGCGGGGTCGATGCGGAAGTCGCCGAACTCGGCCGGCGTGGACCCGCGCCCGACGCCGAACTCCAGCCGCCCGCCCGAGATCACGTCGAGCATCGCGTAGTCCTCGGCGACTTGCAGCGGGTTGTGCAGCGGCAGCACGCTGATGGCGACGCCCAGGTGGATCTGGCGAGTGCCGCGCGCCACGGCGGCCAGGAAGGTGGGGGGATGGGGAATGGTGCCGCCGTACTCGTGGAAGTGGTGCTCAGTCACCCAGACGTCGCGGTAGCCGAGCGCGTCCAATAGCTCGGTCTGCTCGAACATGCGCCGATAGAACTCGGGCTCGGGGCCGTCGAGCTCCGGAACGTAGGTCGGCAAATAGTGAGCACCAAACCGCATCGTCATCCCCTTGTGCCGCATTTCGCCCGCCGCGCGCCGCCGCGCTTGACGTGCCGTCGGCCAGAGGATAGCACTCGCGCCCGGCCCGCGCTACCTGGCTGTGGACGCGCGGCGGCAGGCGTGAAGCGCCGCTCGCTGCTGATGCTATTTTAGGATTGGCCTGCCTGCGCTGCGGCGTCTCCGGGGACCGAGTGGCGCAGATTGTGCAGAGGCGGGTGCCGCGACGGAGGGCGGGCCCACCCACTTCCGCGGCATCGCCGCGGGACAAGCCGAGAGGGAGTGACCGTGCCGTACCCGGGGGCCGCCGGCCGAGTCGCGGTAGTCGTCGTCACCCGCAACCGCCGCGACTCGCTGTGCGCCACCCTGGCGCACCTGCGCGCGCTGCCGGAGCGCCCGCGCGTCGTCGTCGTCGACAACGCCTCGACGGACGGCACGGCGGCGGCCGTCCGCGGGCGCTATCCCGACGTGGACGTGGTGGCGCTGACGCGAAATCTGGGCGCCGCCGCGCGCACCGTCGGCACGTGCCGGGTCGACATGCCCTACGTCGCCTTCAGCGACGACGACTCGTGGTGGGCGCCGGGCGCGCTCGCGCGGGCGCTGGAGGTGCTCGACGCCCACCCGCCCCTGGCGCTGGTCGCCGCGCGCATTCTCCTCGGGGCAGAGGAGCGGATCGAGCCGGCGTGCCTGCAGATGGCCGCCAGCCCCCTCGCGGCCCGCGACGGCCTGCCCGGTCGGCCCGTGCTAGGGTTCGTCGCCTGCGGCGCGGTCGTCCGGCGGTCGGCCTTTCTCGCCGCCGGCGGGTTCCACGCCCGCTTCGGCATCGGCGGCGAGGAGCAGTTGCTCGCCATCGACCTCGCGGCGGCCGGCTGGGCGCTGGCGTACGTGGACGACGTGGTGGCGTACCATTACCCCTCGCCGGTGCGCGATCGCCAGGGCCGAGAGCGCATCGTCACCCGCAACACTCTCTGGACGACCTGGCTGCGCCGGCCGAGCATCAGCGCCGCCCGCCGCACGGCCCAGCTCGCGAGGCTGGGCGTCCGGAACCCTCGGCTGCGGCCCGCCATTGTCGAGGCGCTGCGCGGCCTCCCCTGGGTCCTGCGCGAGCGCCGCCCCGTCCCCACCGCGGTGGAGTCCGCCCTGCGCGTGCTGGAGTCGACGGCCTCGTAGGAGACGACGTGGCCCGCGGCGGCGGCCGATTGCCCCGGCACCGGCGTCGCCGCGGGCCCCTGTAGCGTCGGCCGCCTCCCTCGGCGGGCGTGCGCCGAGCGGGCACCCGCTCGTACACTGGGGTACGCCGCGCGGTAGTGGCGGCCGGCAATGACACGGGAGGCCCGCATGCTTGCTCCCCACGCCTGGCGGTTTATAGCCCGGGCGCTCGCTCTAATGATCGCGCTCGCGGCGTGCGCCCCGTCGGGCGCGGGCGGGCCGGCGGCCGGTCCCGGCCACCCGGCCGCGCCGCTGCCGGGCACCTCCACTGGCGCGGCGCCGCCGACCGCCGCGACCGCGCCAACCTCGCCGACGGCCGCACCCATCGCGAGCGTCACTGCCACCGCCGCGCCGGGCGCCGGCGCCGCCCAGGCGGCCCCTCCGCCACTCAGCCCGCCCGTGGCCGTCAAGGTTGGCTCGCAGGGCACCGTCGCCGAGCGCGGCATCTTCATCGCCCTCGAACGCGGCTACTTCGCCGAGGAAGGCCTCGACGTCGACCTGATCCCCGCGCGCACCGACCAGATTCCCCTACTCGTGACGGGCGAGCTGGACTTCAGCAACGGCGGCTCGGACCCTAGCGTCTTCAACGCGGTATTGCGCGGGGTCGGCGCGAAGATCGTCGCCTACAACATCGTCATCGGCGAGAACGACCATTCCAGCGCCTTCGTCGTGCGGAAAGACCTGCTGGACAGCGGGCAGTACCAGGCACCCAAGGACCTCAAGGGCCGCACCATCGGCGTGCCTCCGGCGTCGGCCACGCCGATGCTCTTCCTTGAGCGCTGGCTGGCGAAGGGCGGGCTAACGTTGCCGGACGTGCAGATCACGAACCTGCCGTTCGCCGACTTGGTGCCCGCGCTGGCCAACCGCGGCCTGGACGCGGCGTTCCTGGCCGAGCCGTTCATCACCATCGCCGAGCGCCAGGGCGCCGGCGTGGAAGCGGCCCCGACCGGCGACCTGTACCCGGGCATGGTGGGCAACGTCCTGACGATCAGCCCCGTCTTCGCCGACAAGCAGCCCGAGGCGGCGCGGCGGTTCGTCACTGCCCGCCTGCGCGGTATCCGCGACTACTACCGCGCCGTCCAGCAGAACGACGGTGGCCGCGACGACATCGTGCAGATTCTCATCAAGTACACGCCGATCAAGGATCCGAACCTGTACGGGCGGCTGCTGACCTCGCCGGTGGACCCGAACGGTGGCATGCCCGAGCGGCCGCTGAGCGAGCTACAAGACTACTACGTGCAGACGGGTGCGGTGCAGCAGCCCGTGGACGTGCGGCAGGTGCTCGATCCGTCGTACACCGACTATGCGCTCGGGCGGCTGGGACGCCTGCCGTAGCGCCGCGGAGGAGGGGCCATGAGACTGCTGACCTACGACGTGGGGACGGGGCCACGCGCGGGGGTCCTGGTGGACGACCGCGTGCTCGACGTGACGGCGCTGCTCGGCGGCGATGCCACGCTGCGCGACGTGCGCGCGGTGCTGGAGCTGAGCGCCGACGCGCTCGACCGCGTGCGCGCCGCGCTGGCGGCGGGGCAGACCGCTCCCAGCGTGCCGCTGGCGAGCGCGCGGCTGCGCGCGCCGGTGCTCCAGCCGCCCACCGTCCGCGACTTCTTCGATTACGAGGCCCACGCCGCCCACTGGCGCCGCCTGCGCGGCGAGCGGCTCCCTGAGGCGTGGTATCGCCTGCCGATCTTCTACTTCTCCAACCCACTCTGCATCATCGGCCCCGACGACGACATGGTGTACCCGTCGGCCGCCGAGCAGCTCGACTACGAGCTGGAGCTGGCCGCCGTGATCGGCCGCGAGGGCCGCGACGTGCGCGAGGCCGAGGCGCTGGACTACGTCGCCGGCTTCACGGTTCTCTGCGACTGGAGCGCCCGCGACCTTCAGCGCGATGAGAGCCAGGTGGGCCTCGGCCCGGCGAAGGGCAAGGACTTCTGCACGTCGCTCGGCCCGCTGGTCGTCACGACCGACGAGCTAGCGCCGTACCTCAAGGACGGCCGCCTGGCGGTGCGCTGCACCCTCCAAGTGAACGGCGAGCGGTGGATGGACGGCGACGGAGGCACGATGCACCACACCTGGGGGCAGCTGATCGAGCGCGCCGCGCACGACAGCCGCATCGTGCCCGGCGACGTGCTGGGCAGCGGCACCGTCGGCGGCGGCACGGTCGGCGAGGCGCTGCACGGCCGCTACCCGCAGGCCCGCTACCTGCAGCCCGGCGACGTGGTCGAGATCGAGGTCGAGGGGCTGGGCGTCCTGCGCAACCGCGTCGCGCCGAAGCGTCATCCGGACCCGGACTACCGCTTCAGAGCGGCCGCCGTGCCCGACCCGATGGTCGGCCGCTAAACGGCGCCCGTCGTGGGTAGTACGTGCGGCATCCGATGGGACAATAGTAGGAGGTCGGCAGGTTGCTGCCGACCTCCTGCTGGCCTGCGCGATGCCTCAATTACTACCAGTAGCGAACGTAGGTAACGCCCCACGGGCTCACAGCATACACAGGCGGAGGCGGGGGCGCCACGTAGAAGCCAGGCACGGGGCCCGGCGCGCCGACGGCGACCGGCCCGTACGGGGTCGGCTGCACGGCGAACCAGTAGCCCTGGACGTCTCCCTGCTCCTCCGTCTTGAAAGCCGCCTGGACCATCGCGTCCAGCATTCGCTGGTCTTCCTGGGGCAGCGTGCTACGGAACTCGCGGAGCCGTCCCACGAAGCCATTAAACGCCTGCTCGCTGGGTAGCTGGTGCTGCTCGGGCATGGTAGCGCTCCTCTCTGCGCGCTCCGGCCAGCCAGCCGGAGGTAAGGTCCCGCGCCATCGTAGCACCACTCAGCTTTACCGGCAATCTTTGGTAAAGTCGAGTAGGGTGCTTGCAGCAAGTTGAGTCAAGGAGCGCGAGCACGGGGAGAAGCTGGAGGTCTGGCTGTCGCGCATGGCCGTCCCGTACACGCACGTACACGCGTCAAAGCTGGTAGGCGGGCCTTTCGACCTGGATGGCTTGCGGACGGAGCTAGTCGCCCCGCCGCACTACCGGGTCTTGCGGGCGGACGCTCCCTGGGTCTGGGCCGAGCAGCACAGCCGCGAGCTAACCTGCCGCCGGCCGTCGTAGAGCCGGCCCCGGGGCGTAGGCTGTGCATCGGGACGCGAGCCGCGCGCCGTATCCTCGCGGCGAGGACCGTGTGAGTAAGGAACCTGCTTCGCCACCGCAGCTACTGGGCCCCAGCTCCGGGCGCCTGTTGCCGAGCCTGGAGCTGGCGTTCCCGGATGGCCGCCCCGCGCCGTTGTGGGACTACCGCGGGCGCGGGCCGCTGGTGGTGTGCCTGCACGAGGCGCCGGGCTGTGCGGCCTGCGCGGCGCGGCTGGCTGAACTAGCCGTCGCCCACCCCGGCTACCGCGAGATCGGGGCGCAGGCGCTCGCCGTGGGCCGGGCCGCCCCGCCGGACCTGCCCTACCCCACACTGCTCGACCCCGCCGGGCGCCTGGCGTCTGCGCTCGACCTGCCGCTGCCCGCGCTTGTCGTCGTCGGCCGTACCGGCGAAGTGTGGGCGGCCTGGGGCGGGGAACACGCCGCGCTGCCCGACGCGGGCGAGATTGCGGCCTGGCTGGAGTACGCGCTCTCGGAGTGCCGCGAGTGCTTCTGCTGCGAGCTAGCCTGGCCGGAGGCTTGGGTGCGCGGGGATGAGCCGAAGTGAGGCAGAGCCGGCGGCGCGGCGTCCGGATCGGCCGGAGGAGGCATGGCGCGGGTCAGCGGGGCGCCGACTGAGTATCCGAGCGGAACAGGCTGAGCAGGTTCGCGGCAAACACGTTGCGCAGGTCCGTCTCGGTCAGCGCGGCCGCGCGCGCCACGTGCTTCGCCATCTTCTCTACTTCCATCGGCAGCGGGTTGTACGGATGGTCCGAGCCGTAGAGCAGCTTGCTCGTCCCCACCCGACCGATGGCTTCGAGGATGAGCGGCATCCAGCCGACCACCGACGTCTCCAGGTAGACGTTCTCGTGCTGCCGCGCCATCGCCACCGCTTGCTTGACGTACTCCGACACGCCCATGTGGCCCAGAATGACTGGGACGTCCGGATAGCGGGCCGCCAGCTCGGCGATCACCGCGGGCGCCGCCTTGCTGGACATGCCGGTATGGAAGATCAAGGGCACGCCGTAGCGGCGGGCAGCTTCGTAGACCGGCTCTAGCAGGCTCTCGTCGTTGGGATCGAAGAACTCGATCTCCGGATGCAGCTTGATGCCGCGTAACCCTAGAGTGCCCAGGCAGTGCTCCAGGGCCGCCGCGCTGGCCTCTGGCCCGAAGTTGGGATTGATCCGGCAGAACCCGATGATGCGGTCCGGGAACTTCGCGACCTCTTCGGCCATGATCCGATTGGATTCCGAGTAGTCCGTGTAGGGCGCCCCCAGGGGGAAGGCGACGGCGCGGTCGAGGCCGACTTCGTCCAGGTCCCGCACCAGGTCCTCGCCCAGGAAGCTCGCCACGCCGTGGCCGAGCGGCCCCAGGCGACGCCCGATATGCGTGTGCGCGTCGATGGCGGGCAGCGGTGAATCGTTGACCACGAGAGGCATAACCGCTCCTAGCGACGATCCGCGGTCAGCCGGCACACCCGACCGGCACCGCTGCAACTGGCCCCGCTGGGCGCGCGTGCTTGGCTAGACCAGATGAGCGCACCCTGCCCGGCGAGCCGCCGGCGACCTGCATCCGGGCCGCCTCAGTCCGGGGCGCCTTCCTCCAGCTGGCGGCGCAGCTCCGCCGTGTCGTAGTAGCCGCGCTCGCCGGCCAGCTTGCCGTCGGCAAACTCGATCCACACCGTCGCCCGCAGCCGGACGCGCTTGCCGTGGGCGGGCAGCCCAAAAAACGTGCCGCGCGGCGTCGCGTTGACGTAGCCCTCGATGACGGCCATGTCGTCGGTGACGATCGAGCGCACGACCTCGAAGTGCTGGTCCGGCACGTCGCGGAAGCGCGTCGCGTAGACGGCCGCCACGGACTCGCGGCCGCGCGCCACGAGCCCGGTCCCTGGCATCAGGTAAGGCTCGTCCACCATCGTGGCCAGCGTGCCCTCCAGGTCGCCGGCGATCTCCCGGCGCAGATGCTCCTCCAACACCGCCCGGTTCGCGCGGGCGGCGGCGGAGTCCGCCGTGTAGTGGTCCACGCCCGGCATGCGGCCTCCTCGCCTGCGTCGGCCTCGTGCGCCGGTTAGCGAAGCACGGCCCCGGTTCAGCCCAGGCTCCCGCGGGCGGGCTGGCCCCGTCGCGCCAACCACTTCTTCAACGACGCCTGGCTCTCGCCGGACCGTCGGCCAGCTAGCAGTCCCTCGACGCTGATGTCTTCGTCCAGATCTTCCCAGTGAATGCCCTGCCCGCGCCCGATCAGCCGCCAATGAGTCCGCTCGGCGGGTGTAGCGTGCATTAGGCGCGGAAACCACGCCAGCGGTGCCGTGAGGACCCGACCGTCGCTCAACTCGACGGTCAGCGCGTCATCGCTGACCGAGATGCGCTCAGCATTGGGCACCTCCATCTCAACCGTCGAAATAGTCATGCCAGGCCTCCAGCAACGCTGCCTGCTGCTCTGCGACCAGACGCTGTATTTGGCGCAGTTCGGCCGCCCGGAACCCTGCGGCGTGCTGCAAGCGCACTGGATCGAGCCAGAGTTTTGCCAAGGCATCGTCGCGCTCAACGTGGACGTGAGGCGGCTCGTCCCGGTCGCCTGCGTAGAAGAAGAGCCGGTATGGCCCGACCCGCGCTATGGTAGGCACGTAGTTCTCGCCGTCAAAGTTGATTGCTCGCGGTGGCGCCTCCGCCCGTTGCAAGACCATGGCCTTGCTCCCTCCCGAGCTGCGGCAGGATGGTACCAACTTTACTGGCATTGTTGCGCATCCGCAGCAGGGAGTGCTCGACGAGCGGTTCTGCTGCGAGCTGGTCCGACCGGAAGCCTAGGGGCGCGGCGAGGGCGCCGGCGCGGTCATTGCCAGCGGGCGAAGGCCATCGCGCAGCCGGTGCCCGCCTCGGTGCGGTAGCACGGCACGTAGTCCACCAGCTCCATCTCGAGGTCGCTGTCCGCCATCACGCCGGCCAGCACGATCCAGTTCTTGATCTCGGAGTTGCCCGACATCAGGCGGTTCTCGGGCAGGCTGCTCAGCGCCGCGTGGTCGCGGTCCTGCATGGCGCGCAGGATCGCGCGGTCGAAGTCCTCCTCGATCACGAAGTGGGTCAGGCCGCCCGAGGTCACGACCATCACGCGCTGGTCGGACTCCCACGAGTCGATGGCGCGGCGCAGCGCGCGGCCGAACTCGTAGCAGCGGCGGGCCGGCGGCTGGTTCGGCGGGTAGTAGGTGTTGACGAAGACGGGGACGGTCGGCACCACCTGATCACCCATGATGCGGCGCATGACGAACCCGAACGCGTGCCCGACCGCGCCGGTGCCGTGGCGGCCCGCGGGCAGGCGGCGCGAGTAGGCGGGGTCGAAGCCGTCGCCGATCAGCGTCTGGACGATGTGCTCGCCCAGCGGCGACACGCACGGGTAGGTGATTCGGGCCGGCGGCATGTGCCCCCAGTCGGCCTCGGACAGGCCCAGCTCGTCCCGCTTCGGATCGACGTACGGCGCATTGTCGACCGTCTCGCCCGTGTGGACGTTGAAGGCGGGCACCATGCCGGACTCGACCTCGAACACCTCGTTCTGGTCGTCGCCAATCATGACGACCAGGTCGGGCTTGACGCGCTCGAAGGTTTCCGCCAGGCTAGCGATGTCTTTCTGGCAGGCGGCGAAGCGGGCCCGCGCCTTCTCCAGGGTCAGCTCCTCTGCCAGGTGCGCGTCGGCGCGCGCCTCGCACAGCTCCTCGAAGCGGTACGGCCGCCCCTGGTACCAAAGCTGCAGATAGCGGCGGTCGGCGTTGCCGCGGCGCGGCCAGCTCTCGGGCGGGATGCTGAGCTGCGGCGCGTGCGAGGTTCCCAGGCCGAGCACGATCTTAGCCATGATTTCAGCCTCTCCTATGTCGCGTCGGCGGCGAGAAAATCGCGGACGAGCGCGTTGAAGCGCGCGGCATGGTCCCACTGGGGCCAGTGGGCGCACTGGTCGAAGACGTGCAGCTCCGCGCCCGGGATGGTGCGGAACAGGAGCAGCGCCTTCTCCAGCGTGCCGCCGCGGTCGTTGGCGCCCCACACCAGCAGCGTCTTTACCGGCAGGGTGCGCAGCTCCTCGTACACCGGGCGCGCGGCCGGCATCCCCGCCCGCTCCCGCGCCGCCTCCAGGTTCTTGCCGATGCTCATCTCGTACCGCTCGCGCACGAACTCCTCGGTCACCAGCGCCTGGTTGAACAGCGTCCCCTGCGTCAGCCGCCGCATGTTCTCCAGGCTCGGCTCATACGCGCGCAGCTCGCGCGCGTGCTCCTGAAAGCGCGCCTGCGTCTCGCTGCCGCCCGGCGGCGCGAGCGTCGCGCTGGCGACGATCACCAGGCGATGCACCCGCTCGGGCGCGGCCAGCGCCAGCCGGGCCACGAGGTAGCCGCCCACCGAGTTGCCGATCAGGCTGTAGCGCTCGACGCCCGTCGCGGCGATGAACGCCTGCGCGTGCGCGACGCGGAACTCCACCGAGTAGTCGGTGGGGTTGTCGGTGCGCCCGAACCCCGGCTGGTCGAAGGCGTAGACGGTAAAGCCGGCCGCCGCGAGCCCCGCGATGGTCGGGCCCCAGTTGATCAGCGCCGTGGCGCCCGGCGAGGCCCCGTGGACCAGAAACACCGCGGGGCCGGTGCCCTGCTTGACGTAGAAGGTGCGCAGCCCGGCGGCATCCAGGTAAGCGCCGCCCGCGGGCGCAGTCGCTGCCATTCGTCTCACCTCCGTGCGGCGTTGCCAGGGGGGGGCCTGGGCCGGCGTCTACCGCGAAACCACGCGCCGCGCCCGGCCTGCCACGGCGGTCGCCGGCGGCGCCCTCCCGCGTGCGCAGCCATGATACGCGAAAACGCCCGCCCCCTGCCCGCCCGCCGCCCTGAGAACAACGAAGCCGATCCGCCCGCGCGCCCCGGGCCGCGCGGCGATGGGCCCGGCGCTGGCCGGGCCTACCGTCGCGCGGTATAGTGGGAACGGCGCCTGGCACCCGCGAGCGCGCAACCGCCGGGCCGGCGAGGAGGCATGCGATGGCGGAGATCCTCGGCATTGGGACGCACCACACGCCGGCGTTCCGCTACCCGGTCGAGGTGACGACCGGGCTGCTCAAGCGCCTGCTAACCCGCGACTACGTGCCGGCCGAGATGCGCGACCCGCGCAACTGGCCGGCGCCCATGCAGGCCGAATGGGGCGACGACGAGGGGCTGCGCGCCGCGACGGAGCAGCGGGCGATCCACGACGCGGCCTTCCGCCGCCTGCGTGAGGCGCTCGACGCCTTCAACCCCGACGTCGTCGTCATCTTCGGGGACGACCAGTACGAGAACTTCCGCGAAGAGATCATGCCGCCGTTCTGCCTGCACGTCTACGACGAGGTGGAGTGCCTGCCGTTCCACGACGAGCCGGCCAGCATGGGCCGCCCGACGATCTGGGGCCGCCCCGCCGACGAGCGGGTGACTTTCCGCGGGCACCGCGCGGCCGGGCTGCACCTCGCGCGCGAGCTAATCCGCCGCGACGTGGACATGCCCTACGCCTTCCGCCCGCGCCACCACACGGGACTGGCGCACGCGCACCTGAACACGGTCATGTTCCTGGACCCCGATCTGGTCGGCTTCCCGTACCCGCTCGTGCCCATCAGCGTGAACTGTCTGGGGAGCGACGTGTTCGAGCGGCTGGGCGTGCGCCGCGAGGGGACCGAGGACGATGCGCCCCCGCCCGCCCCGACGCCGCGGCGCGCGTTCGACCTGGGCGCGGCGGTGCGCGAGATCCTGGAGGCGAGCCCCTGGCGCGCGGCCATCATCGGCTCGGCGGCCTGGTCGCACAGCTTCCTCACGCGCAAGACCTACGGGCTCTACCCGGACGTCGCCGCCGACCGCGCGCGCTTCGCCGAGCTGCAGGCCGGCCGCCACGCCCGCTGGCGGCAGCTCACAACCGCCGACCTCGTGGACGCGGGCCAGCACGAGTTCCTGAACTGGGTCTGCCTGGCCGGGGCGATGGCCGACCGCACGCCCGAGATCGTCGCCTGGACCGACACCTACGTCTGCGGCGCGGGCAAGTGCGCCGCCATCTTCGCGCCCTAGTGGTCGCTCACCCGTGTCTTGTTCGGCCCGGGCGCCGACCTGTGACGCGTGATGAATTACGGTGGCCGTGCGGCCACGTAGGGGTGCTGCTTGCTGCGCCCGCGCGCCCGCCCGGCGCGCCCTCGGCTGGGAGCGGGCTGTTCTCCGTCAAGCCAGCCCACCGGTTCCCAGCTTCTGGCCCGCCGTTCACGGCGGCGCGGGTAGGCCAACGCTCAGGGGCGACGAACTACCAACTGCTCCCGTCACTGCGCCACCCTGCCCCCGCACGCCCATACCGACTGCACGGCCAAGGAGGACTCTGTGCCACGGCACGTCAACCGGGGAGTTTGCCTGCTCGCGCTAGCCGTCCTGATCGCGGCCGGCTGCGCGCCGGGGTCCAGCGCCGGTCCGGCCGCCCCGCCCACCAGCTCAGCCGTGAGCCCCACGGCCGGCGCCGCCCCGTCCGCGGCCGCGGCCGCCCCCGCCGCGACGAGCACGGCGCCGCCGGCCGCCACCCACCTGCGCGTGGCGAGCCAGAACATCGCCGGCGACGTCATGATCTACTGGGCCGCCGAGCGGGGCTACTACCAGCAGGAAGGGCTCGACGTCGAGATCGTGCCGATCCTCGACGCGTCCCAGATGACGCCCGCCCTGGCAACCGAGCAGGTGGACGTCGCGGGCATCGGCGGCACGGCCCCCATGTGGAACGCCGTCGCCCGCGGCGTGCCGCTCAAGCTCGTGCTGGACAAGGGCACCTTTCGGCCAGGCGCCGACTTCGGCGCGCTCGTCGTGCGCAAAGACCTGTACGACGCCGGCCGCGCCCGACGCCTCGACGACTTCAAGGGCCTCACCCTGGGCCTCATCCCGCCCGGCAAGGCCTCCGGCAACGGCGCGATCATGGCGCACGCCCTCCGCGGCGTGGGCCTGACGCTGGACGACCTGAACGTGCAGTCGATGCCGTTCCCCGACATGGTCCCGGCGCTCGCCAACGGCGCTCTCGACGCCGCGGTCCTGGGCGAGCCGTTCTTGCTGCGCGCCGAGCGCGGCGGTGCGGCGGTCAAGCTGGCCGGCAATTCCGAGCTGTATCCCGACTACACCGTGAGCGCGCTCTGCTTCACGCCCACGCTCTACAACAACCAGCCGGCGGCCCGCGCCTACGCCAGGGCCTACGTCCGCGCGGTGCGCGAGTACCTGACGGCGCTGGCCGCGGGGCCGGGGGATGCCACCCGCGCGCAGGTGGACGAGGTCATGGCCCGCTACACCGGCATCGACCAGGCGGTCGTGCGCGACATGGTCCCGGTGGGCTTCAGCCCCAACGCGCTGCCCAACCGCGACTCGCTGCTCTACACCTACCAGTTCTTCCGCGAGCTAGGGCTGGTGAGCGAGCCGATCCCCGATCCCGCGCTGACCGCCCTGTGGGGCACCGATCTGATGGACAACGTGCTGGCCGAGCTGGGCCGGCTGCCCGAAGGCTAGAGCCGCTTGCAGGCGGTGAGCCGCCAGCACCTCGTAGCCAGCACCTCGTAGGGGCGGGTCTCGTGCCCGCCCGCGGCCGCAGGCCGCAGCCCCGGCGCCGGCGCCGGCCGACCGCTCGTCTGGCTGCAAACGCGGTAGGGTTATTCTCGGACCAGCAGGGTCATCTCGATCTCGACCGGCGCGTTGCCGCCCAGCGAGTACACGCCGATCGACGCGCGGGTGTGCTGCCCCCGCTCGCCCCAGAGCTGCACCAGCAGGTCCGACTCGCCGTTCGTGACCTTCGCCATGTCCACGAAGCCCGGCGCCACGTTGACGTAGCTGAGCAGCTTGATGATCCGCTCCACGCGGTCCAGGTCGCCCAGCGCCGCCTTGATCACGGCCAGATGATTCAGCCCACAGTCGCGCGCCACCTCGTAGGCCTGCTCGACGGTCACGGTGTCCCCGACCTTGCCCGAGTACTTGCGCACGCCGTTGATGCGGCCCGTGTTGCCGCCGACGTACAGCACGTTGCCCGCCTGCACGTAGCCGACGTAGGTGCCCACGGGGTTGGGCGGGCTCGGCAGCTCGTAGCCGAGGCGCCGCAGCTTGTTCTCGATCTCCATGCCGTCAGCCTTTCACGCCTGTACTGACCCGCGCCCTGGCTCGTACCCGGCTCTACCTCAGCAGCCGAGGCTGGTCAGACTTAGAGCAGCTTATATGCAAGGCGAGCAGCCAGCGTCTCGTAGGGGCGGGTTTCACGCCCGCCCGCGGCCTGTGGCGCGGAATACTGCAAGCGCCACTGGCCGCCTCCCCGGCGTCAGCCGATCGCTCAGTCTGGCTCCAAACTGCTGTAGTTCAAAGCCCGGGACGTCATACGCGATCAAAGCCGAAACAGCGGACGAATCCGCGGGGCGATCGCGTAGTTGAGCTGCACGAGGATGATGACCGCGATGCTCAGGTAGGTGTTGACGGCGCAGAGCAGTGCGCCGAAGGCATAGAGCGCCTGTGCAACGACAATGCGGCGCTCCATCGCGGCGCTCATCTCGGGAGGTGCGTCATCCCTGATGAGATCCGCACGGGCAGCGTAACGGCCGCTCACGAAAAGGGCGGCGCCGAGCAGCAGGATGTTGAGCCAGTAGGCGACCAGGGCAAGGCGGTGGCTGGTGAACTCAGCCAGCAGTCCCGTCGAGAACGGCATGATCGTCACCGCGAGCAAGAACGTGAGCTGGAGCCACGTCAGGTTGCGATCGCTGCGCTCCAGCAGGTCGAGCTGCGTTTGCTGGCCGACCCAGAAGATGCCGAGCGTTAGGAAGCTCATCAGATACGGGATCAGGCGCGGCGACAGCGCAACCAGGGCCTGCCATAGGTCTGCCTCGCCGACGATCGCCCTACTGTCAGGCACGTGCAGGTCGAGCACCAGTAACGTCATCGCGATCGCAAAGACCCCGTCGCTCAAGGCGGCGAGCCGGCCCAGGCTCTGGCCTGCGAACAGGTTGTAGGTCCGGCTCGTGGGCTTGCCGGGGCTGTCGGTGGCGGTTTTGGTCGGCGCGCTCATCGCCAGCGCCTTTCCCTGACCAGGAGCTTAGAGCCCGTACAGCGCGCGAGCGTTGGCGTCCGTGATCTTGGCATAGGCGCGCGCGTCCAGGCCGCCGCTCTCGCGCAAGTTCCGCAGCGCCTCGATCTCGGTCGACTGGTCGTTGTGGCCGTAGTCGGTCCCGATCACCAGGTTGTCCTCGCCCGCGTAGCCCAGTAGATACGGCACGTCGTCGTCCGTCTGGCAGGAGACGTACAGCCGGTACGCTTTCAGCGGGTTGTCCGGCAGCGTGCGGCCCTGGCTCGGCAGCCGCCGCTTGAGGTCCTTCAGCACGTAGGGCAGCCACTGCGCCGACGCTTCGAGGAACCCCATCCGCAGCCTGGGGAATCGCTCCATCAGCCCGCTCATGACGACGGAGTGGAACGCCCCCACCGAGGCCAGGCGGAACTTCCAGAACGCGCCGCCCCCGTTGCGCTGCCCCAGCAGGTCGATCAGCCACGGGTTGCCGTTGGCGATGTGTACGCCGATCGCCATGTCGAGGTCCTGCGCCCGCGCATAGATCGGGTCGAAGTACGGGTCGTGGAGCAGCCGCGTGCCCTCGATGCTCCGCATGTACACCGCGCAGGCGCCGTTGCGGCGGGCGAACTCGATCTGTGCCAACGCCTCGTCGATGGCCAGGACCGGCACGACGCACGCCCAGCGCAGGCGGTTGTCGCTCTGGCTCCAGATGTCCGCCAGCCAGCGATTGTACGCCTTGCAGAGCGCAACCTCGATCTCCGCCTTGTCGGCGACCTGCTCGATGAACATCGTCGGGTAGAGCACCTGCACGTCGATGCCCAGCTCGTCCATGTGGTGCAGGCGCGCGGGCACGTTCTCGGCCACCCGCGTCTCCTCCGGCGTGTCCATGCGCCGCCCCGCCCGCTCCGACAGCGCGGCGAACTGCGTGGCCGTTAGCACCGACCGCGCCAGCCCGCGCGTCTTGCCGTCGATGAACCAGTACGCTTGCGTGCTGTCCTCCGGACGCACGATGCGCGGACGGTACTGGCGGTCGGCGGGGTCCATGTAGTCCCAGGTGCGGTCCGACTCGACGACGTGGGCATCGGCATCGATAGTCGCCATGGCTCTCCATCCTCTCGGGCGCGTGCGCGCGGCTGCGCCAACGACTCCAGGCCACAGAACCAAGGGTACCGGGACTGCTACCATTAGTCCAGTCGTCCCGTCACTGGCCGTACCACGGGCGCTGAACACGGCTCGGCCGATGGCGCGGACAGGCCGCCGCCCGCGCCGGCTACACCGCCGGCCCTGGCGGCGACGGCAAGCGGAGAACCGAGAGCCAGAGGCGTGCGCGACAGGAGGACCACGATGGCGACCACGGCGAGCGCCACAACCGCCACCAAGGTGATCGACGGGGACGGCCACGTTATCGAGCGGGACGCCGAGCTGTTCGAATACTTGCAGCCGCCCTATCAAGGCAACAACGCGCTGCTGAGCTTCCCGTTCTTTCCCACCCTCGATGGCTACCAGCGCGGCGCCATCCTGGCCCGCACCGGCATCTTCAAGGACCACTCCATCGACGCGGCCGCCTGGGTGGATTTCCTCGACGAGGTCGGCATCGAGAGCACGGTCCTCTACCCGACCGCCGGGCTGGCGTTCGGCTGCATCCAGGACCCTGAGTGGGCCGTCATCCTAGCCCGCGCCTACAACGACTGGTTCTACGACCGCTACTACCGCCACGACAGCCGCCTGCGCGGCGTGGCTCTGGTCCCCCTGCAAGACGTGGGCGAGGCGATCGCCGAGATGCGCCGCGCCGTGAACCACCTGAACATGGTCGGCGTCGTCCTCACCGGCAACAGCGCCGACATGGGTGTCCGCAAGCCGCTGGGCGATCCCGATTTCTGGCCGTTCTACCAGGAGGCCGAGCGCCTGAGCTGCGCGGTGGCCGTCCACGGCGCGGTCTCGATGAACATCGGCCTGGAGGGCTTCCGCGGCTTCGCCGCCGTGCAGGCGCTCGAGCATCCCGTGGCGCAGATGATCCAGCTCACCAGCATGCTCCTCGAGGGCATCTTCGAGCGCTTCCCGCGCCTGCGCGTGGCCTACCTGGAGGCGGGCACGAGCTGGGTGCCGTTCATGATGGACCGGCTGGACCGCTCCTACGGCGCCTGGTCCGGCCGCGAGCAGCGCGAGTACAGCGCGCTGGTGCGGAAGCCGCCGAGCGAGTACATCAAGGGCGGCAACATCTTCTTCAGCTGCGAGGGCGGCGAGGAGAGCATGCGCCACGCCATCGAGCGGCTGGGCGGCAGCGAGTGCCTGCTGTTCGCCAGCGACTTCCCCCATGAGACGAACGTCGCCCGCGCCAAGCACGAGATCGCCGAGCTGCGCGAGCGCACGGACATTAGCGAGCAGGACAAGGCCAACATCCTCGGTGGCGTCGGCGTCCGCCGCTTCTACCAGCGCTAGCGCGGGGTTGCGCGCAACCCCGGCGCTGGCGTCTGGTAGGGGCGCGATTGATCGCGCCCGCGGCCGGCATCTCGTAGGGGCGGCCTAGCAGGCCGGAGGGCGGCCACCCTCCCCTCCGATTGATCGCGCCCGCGGCCGGCGTCTCGTAGGGGCGGCTCTCGTGGCCGCCCGCGGCCTGTGGCGCGGAATACTGCGAGCGCCACTGCCGCCGCTCCGATGTCAGCTGACCGCTCGCCGAAGCTGCAAACCGCGTAAGTGTTCAGCTCCCCCTATCCGAAGGCCGGCCCGCGAGCTTGCCAAGTCGCCGGCGACGCGCTACAACCGCGGCATGATCGAGACGACGTTCCCGGCGGCACCCGAGCAGCGTCACCCCTATGCGAACTCGCCTGACCCTTTTGTGCATCGCGACATCATCCCGCCCGTCGGCCTGGTTGGTGTTCACAGCGCCGTCTCCCTTATGCCGTCATGCCTGACTGGCTCACGGGACGAGTCTAGCCCACCAGTGAGTTCAACACTGTGGCGCAGGTCACAGTGCGATGAAGAACCACCTCACAGCGCTCCCAGCCAGCAGCGCGCTCCATTAGGGAAGTCCGCCGCTGCCTCTCCTGCCGGGGCGTGTCTACGCTTCCCAAACCGCTATAAGCATCCAGTCCGGGCCGGTGTGGATGTCGGGAAGTGCCCCACACGTCCAGACCGGCCCGGACTGCCAGCTCACGCGTGGCTGCCTGCGGCTAGCTCTCGGCGAGGCGCACGCCCTGCTCGCGCAGGGCGTCGGCCACCGGCCGCTCGTGGTGGCACTTAGGGCAGACGGTCGGGAAGTCGCGGAGGACGGCCAGGCTGTTGTCCACGTAGTAGCGCCAGCGACAGGCGGGGCAGACCACGTAGTACAGGTTCTCCATCGCTACATCCGCTCCGGGGGGATCGCCTGCAGCGTCTCGGCGCCGAGCACCGCGGCCAGGTCCACACCGTCCAGCACGTCCGCCCGCACCTGCAAGCGCTCGGCGAACACCTTGCCCACCGGCTTGGTGCAGTCGATGCCCGCCTTCGTCGTGACACGGCCGCTGATGCTGGGGTCCAGCGGCACGCCGCGCACGCCCGGAAAGATCATCACGTCGTCGTTCCACTGGCTGCGCGTGGCGATGGCGAATAGCGCCTCGCGGTCGTCGAAGATGTCCACGTCGTCGTCGAAGACGAAGACGTGCTTCAGGCGCCGGTCGACGGGCAGCGCCGTCATGATCGCCTCGCGCGCGTCGCCCTCGGCGGGGTCTTCGAGCTGTAGGTAGGCGTGGAAGCGGCAGCGGCCGGAGAGCGGCAGGTAGACGTTCTTCAGCGACGGCACACGCGACTTGACGACCTCGTACAGCGTGCCCTCCATGCCGAAAGCGCCCATCACCGCCGTGTCGGCCCAGCCCACCATGATGTCGTGCCAGTAGGCGCCGGCGCGGTGGGTGACCGCCGTGACGGTGAGCTGCGGGTTCGGCACCTGCGGCCCGAGATACCCCGTGTACTCGCCGAACGGCCCCTCCGGGTAGCGCTTGCCCGGCTCGATGAACCCCTCGATCACCACCTCGGCGTCGGCCGGCACCAGGAAATTGTCGCCCAGCGTCTCCGAGGGCACCACCCGCAGCGGCGCACCGAGCAGCCCGCCGGCCGCCTCCAGGTGGCTGCCCGGATACGCCACGCGCACCTGCGCGCCCAGCCCCGCGACCGGATGGTGACCGATCCAGTAGGCCGCCGGCATCGGCTCGCCGCGCGCCTCGTATTTCTTCAGGTTGCGCTCGGCGTCGCTGTTCGCGGCCGGGTAGACGCGCAGCGCCCGCTCCTGCACGATCCAGCCGCGATGGAGCGAGCTGTTGTCGATCCCGCTGTCGGGGTCGTAATGGGTGAAGAAGCCGCCCGTCAGGTACGGGCCCGGGTCGCCCTCGTGGTGAACGAGTGCGGGCAGATCAAACAGGTTCACGTCGGCGCCGCGCAGCACGATGTCCTTCACCGGCGCCTCGTCGCGCCCGACGACGACCGGCGGCCGCCGCTCCAGGCGAGCCTTACGGTAGAAGTCGCGCCCTACGTCGCGGAAGGTCGAGCCCATCGCCTCGGCGCAGCGCTGGCGGCTGGCGTACAGGTTGACGACCAGGGGAAAGCGGCTGATCCCGCCGTGGGCGAGCCGCGGCCGCTGGAAGACCAGGATCGGATAGCGGTCCTCTGCCGCCAGCTTCTGGACGATCGCCGTCACCACCTGGACGCAGCTCACCTCGCGCTCGACGTGGACGACCTGCTCCGGGTGCGCGCGCTCATAGGCCGCGAGGAAGCCCGGCAGGCTGAGCGCGGGGACGGGCGCCGGCGGGCGGGGCGCTCCGGGCGCCCCGCCCCGGCCGGCGGTCGCGGACGTGACGGTCGACTCGGCGGTCATCTCCCTGGCCCCCTGGCCGCGCATGCCGCGGCAGTCTTCGCCTATGGCCGCGGCGCTTCCAGGCCGCCGAGGTACGGCAGCACCTCGTCGAGGAACATCACGTCGGCATACTTCGAGTTCAGGTCGAACAGGTTCACCTTGTGGCTCAGCCAGTTGCGGTCGAAGACGCACTCCTCGACGACCGCCACCGCGTAACCGGCGTTGTAGCCGTCCACGGCGCTGGCGCGCACGCAGCCGCTGGTCGAGTTGCCGCAGAAGATGAGCGTGTTTACGCCGAGCTGGGTCAGGTAGGCGTTGATCGGCGTGCCGTAGAAGGCCGTCGCCCGCAGCTTCTCGATGACGATCTCGCCCGGCAGCGGCGCGAGCTGGGCGAAGTGCGCGTACTCCCAGGCCCGGTCCTGGCTCGCGGAGGTGCGCTTGGTCGTCTGCGCCTGCTGCACGGCCGCTGGCAGCTGGGCCATCCCCTTGGTGTGGATGACGGGAATGCCGGCGGCGCGCGCCGCGGCCATCAGCCGCTGCGTCGGCTCGATCGCGTTCCACGCCGCCAGGCCGCAGCTACTCGGGAAGCGCTTCATCGCCTCCAGCACCGGCTCGGGCTTGTCGCCGAAGACGGCGTTGTAGTTGTCGATGCATAGCAGCGCGGGCCGGTCGCGTAGCCCCATGCGCGCCGCGTAGTTCCCGGCAATCGCGCGAATCTCGTCGTCGATGACGTCTTCCCAGGCGTGCTGGCGGGTCATGACGCTGCCTCCTCGTAGTCCGCGACGCGGTGCGGCTCCCAGTCGCCTGCGACTATGCCCCCTGCGCCCGCGTGTGTCAACCGCCAGTTGCCAGCGCCCGCCGCAGCTCCTCGGTCAGCGCCTGGCTCAGCTCGGGCCGGCCGTGAAAGGCGGCCGGCGTGTTCTGGAATAGCTCCACCTGCCAGCGACCGTCGCGCCGCGCGGCGACGAGCGTCTGCACCGCGTTGGCTGCCGGATTGAGGTCCGACTGCCCGGGCGGGACCATCCCCGCCACGCCCCGCAGAATCGCCACCTCCGGGGTCACGAAGCGGACCTCGCGGACCTTCGCCACGAAGGCGGCCGTGGGATGGTCCCGAAAGATCGGCGCCAGATGCCCCTCGATCTCCGCTCGGCCGTTGACCGGGCTGCCGTCGAAGCCCACCATGTTGCCGTCGGCGCTGAACCGCGACGCCATGTCGCCCGCGCTGCGCCGGTTCCAGTCGTCGAGAAGCTGTCGATAGAGCGCGCGCACCGCCGCCTCGTCCCCGGACTGCCGGCCTTGCGCGCCGTCGCTGTTCGCCATGCCGCTCTCCTGTAGCAGAATACGAGAACCATACCACGAGGGCAGCTGTAGGGGCGGTGCTGGCTGCGCCTGGCCGGGGCGCCACCCGGCCGGGTGTCGTGCCGAATCCGGCGACGCCGTTCCCTCACTCCCTCTCCCTCTGAGAGAGGGCCGGGGTGAGGGGCCATCCCTCCCCCTCTCCCCCTGGGAGAGGGCCGGGGTGAGGGCCCGTCCCGGTCGGCCAACCGCCGGGCCGCATCGAGTATCACCCGCCTGCGCCGGACGCGAGCCCCCCGCCAATAGCTTCCTCTTTAGAGAGAGGCCGCGAGGCGCACCGGAGAGCGCCCGCCGTCCGGCGGGACGTGGTCGCCGTCACTCGCCGTACACGCATCCCACCCCGCCCGCGCTACCGTCCGGCCAGGGTCGACGCGTCCCCTCGCCAGGCCGCCGCGGGTCGCTCGGAGGATTATCGTACGGCGTAAACGATGCGACCTTCCGCGCCCGACCAGCGCTCGGGATCCCGCGCCCGGCCTACGAATTCGCCAGACAGGAGGGAGCATCGTTTGACCGTTCCTCGGATAACTTCATACGCTGGCGGACCGGCCCGGTGGCGCGATCGAGGGCGCCGCTACCGCGCACCGCAAGAGCGGGTAACACACCCGCCGACGCCGCCAGCCATTGACGCTCTGCCAGCGCGGGAGTACACTCCGCCTAGCCGCGTTCGCTTCCCGCTCGGTCCGTGGTTCGTGCCGGGGCCTGGCGCTCCCGCCCCGGTGACGGTGAGGTAGTGGAGGCGTCATGCAGGCCACTCGCACTGCCGTTAAGCTTCTCGGATGCACGCTGATCGTCGTGCTGGGCGGCTGCGCGCCCGCGAGCCCGGCGTCCAGCCCGCCCCCCGTCGCCAACGCCCAGCCCGCACCCGCGGCCGCCCCGTCGGCCGCGCCCGCCGCGGCGCCCACCGCGCCGCTGACCGTCCAGGTGGGCGGCGTGCTCTCGGTGCCCGGCGCGGGAGTCTTTCTGGGCATCAATCACGGCTATTTCGCTGAGGAGGGTCTCGACATCTCCCTCGTCCCGTTCGACTCGGGCGAGCAGGCGTTGCCCGCCCTGGCGACCGGCCAGATCGACGTGGCCGCCGCCGGCCTCAGCGCCGGCCTCTTCAGCGCCGTCGCACGCGGCCTCGACGTCAAGATCGTCGCCGGGATGTCGGCCAACGAGCCGGGCTTCAGTTCGACGGCGCTCGTCGTACGCAAGGACCTGATGGCTAGCGGGGCGGTCCGGACGCTCGCGGACCTGCGTGGGCGCCAGGTGGCGCTAGTCACGGAGACCGGCGGCCTGGCGATCGATCTGTCGCGGGGACTGGAGAGCGTGGGACTGACCGATGCCGACGTCAACCGGGAGATCCTGCCCTTCCCCGACGAGGTGGTGGCGCTGGCGAACGGCGCGATCGACGCTGCCATGCCCACCGAGCCATTCGTCGCGCGGGCCGTGTCCACCGGCGTCGGCGTCCGCTGGAAGGGCGCCGACGAGCTATACCCCCACCACCAGCTCACGGTCATCGCCTACTCGGCCGGCTTCGTCCGCGACCAGCCCGATGCGGCGCACCGCTTCCTGCGCGCCTACCTGCGCGGCGCCCGCGACTTCGTGGACGCGTTCAAGCAAGGGCGCGACCGCGCCGGCGTGATCAGCGTGCTGGCCGAGTACACGCCGATCAAGGACTTGAGTCTCTACGACCAGATGGTGCCCTCGGGCATCGGTCCGGATGGCGACCTCTACGAGGACGGCATGCTATACGACCTGGACTGGTACGTGGCGCGCGGATACCTCCAGGAGAAGATCGACCTCAGCCGGGTCGTCGACCTCCAGTACCGCGACGCGGCCTTGCAGCAGCTCGGCCGCTACAGCCCGCGCTCCCAGTAACATCCGCGCCGCGGCGCTCCGCCGCCGCGAGCGCCGCGCGGAGGGCTGCATGGATCGACCGCGCCGCCTCGGGCCCTTGCTCCTGGGGCTGCTCGTCACGCTCGCCGGCTGCCAGGGGCCTGCCGCCCCGGCGGCGCCAACAGCGCCGGCGGCCTCGCCCGCGCCCGGGACGCCGGCCGCCGCCGGCGCGACCCAGGTGCCCGCCCGCGTCACCGTCAACCTGGGCATCGTCGCGCCGTCGGCCTTGCTCTGGCCCCTCTACGTCACCGAGGATGCGGGGTTCGCCGACCGCGCGGGCGTCGATATCGAGACGACGATCACCAACAGCGCGTCCGACGGGATGAACGCGATGCTGGGAGGCTCTCTCGACGTCAACGCGCTCGGCGCCGATGCCGTCATCCTGGCTCAGGCGCACGGCGCCGACGTGATCGGCGTCGCCGGCCTGACCAACCGCCCACCGTACAGCCTCCTGGTCCAGCCCGAGATCACACAGGTGGAAGACCTCCGCGGCAAGACGCTCGGCGCCTCGTCGCTCAAGACCGGCGAGGTCGTGTTCTTGCGCGCGCTCCTACAGCGGTATGGCCTCGGCGAGGGCGACTACGATGTGGTCGTGGCGGGCGGCTCGCGCACGCGCGTGTCCGCCATGCTGACGCACCAGGTCGACGGCACCCTCATGCCGCCGCCCGACAGTTACCGCCTTGAAGACGCGGGCATGAGACGGCTGGCCGAGACGACCGAGGCGCTGCCCGACTACCAGTTCCAGCTACTCGTCACCACGCGGCAGTGGGCGCAGGCCCACGCGCCCACGCTCGAGCGCTTCCTGGGCGCCTACACCCAGGCGATCGCCTGGCTCTACGACCCCGCGAACCGCGACCAGGCGACCAGCATCCTGCAGAACCGCATGCAGTTGAGCGAGGACTATGCTCAGCGCACCTATGCACAGTGGATCGAGCAGGAGCAGCCCTTCGCGCGCGGCGGCGAGCCGACGATGCCCGGCCTCAAGGCGACCGAAGACCTCCTGCTGTCCAGTGGCGAGGCGACCGCGCCCTTGCCCGCCCAGGACCGCTACCTGGACCTGCACTACCTGGAGGCCGCGACTCGGCAGTAATACCGAGTCCGGCGCTGGCGTTGCCCTACTCCCTCTCCCGCTGGGAGCGGGTTGGGGGTGAGGGCGCGCCCCGATAAACGAGCCGCCGGGCCGGATAGAGTGTAAGGCGTAGCCCGGCGACCATGCGTGGCGGATCGCTAGCGCCCGCGTGACTCCAGACCGGCCGCCGATGGCATGGGCGTCGGCAGCCCGTCCGCGGGCGCCGTATCGGCGGCCTCGCGGCGCTGCGCCTCGATCAGGAGTCGCTCGCGCGCCGTGTCGGGGATCAGGCACGTCAGCGGCACGTTGATGAGCAGCACGCCCGACAGCGCGAGGAAGATCACGGTCAGCCCCTGCGCCTTGTCCGGGAAGAAGGACAGCGCCAGCACGACGGCCGCGGTGCCGACCGCCCCCCCGGTCTGACGGAACATCCCCCGCAGCCCGGTCAGTGCCGCGGTCTCGCGGGGCGCCAGGTCGAGGCTCGCGTTGTTGGCGGCCGGCCCGCCCAGGCCGACCCCGACGCCGCTGATGGTGATGATCGCCGCCAGCAGCCAGAAGCCGCTCAAAGTAAACGCGCCTAGCGTCACCGTCGTCCAGCCCTGGCCCAGCAGCGCCAGGCTGATCGAGATAAGCACCACGCCGCCGATCATCGGCAGCCGGTAGCCGAGTCGGATGATATACAGGCTGGCCAGCACGGTGGCCACGATGTTCGCGATGGCGCGCGGCGTGAGCACCGTGCCGCTCTCGAACGTGCTCATGCCGTACTGCACCACCGCGTAGTATGGCACGAACGCCGAGAACCCGAAGGCGACCGCCCCGTAGAAGAAGTTGTACAGATTGGCCGCCAGGTATGGATTGCGCGCCACTAGCTCATAGCGCACCAGCGGCTCGGGCGCCGTGCGGATGTGCCGCAGGAACAGCACGCCGAGCGCGCCGCTCACCCCAAACAGCGCCCACAGCCCCGGACTCTCCAGCAGCGTGGCGTCGTTACCAACCTCCGTCATGCCGTACATCAGCACTGCGACGGCCCCGGCGAACAGGCCGATTCCCCAGAAATCCACGCGCAGCGGCCGCCGGGCCGTCGGCGAGTCGTGGAGCAGGCAGTACACGCCGACCAGGACCACGACGCCGAGGGGGACGTTCACGAAGAACAGCTCGCGCCAGCTCCAGTTGTGCAGGATGAAGCCGCCCAGGTTCGGTCCGATGATGCCGCCGATCGGGAAGATGCTGCTGAACAGCCCGCGCGCCTGGGCGCGACGGTTGCCGAACTGGTCGCTGATGATCCCGATCGCCGACGGCATCAGGCCACCGCCGCCCACTGCCTGGAGGGCCCGACAGCCGATCAAGACCCCGATCGATGGCGCCAGGCCGCAGAGCAGCGACCCGAGGGTGAACGCCCCGGCGCAGAACAAAAAGACCCGCTTGCGCCCCAGCGTGTCGCTGAGCCTACCGGCCAGGGGCAACATCACGACCTGGACGAGCTGGTATGCGGTAAGCGTCCAGCCGACCCAGGTGAGGGGCGCCCCGAAGCTGCTGGTGAGCTGGGGAATAGCGACCGCGACGATCGTCGAATCGATCGCGCTCATCAGGACGGCGAGGCTGGAAAGCGTGAAGAAGACGTAGCTAGTTACCCGCTCGCTCATGCGCACGCCCCCTCGCCCGTCGCCCGAGCCGCGCACGGCTCGCCGCCAAATGGCCCCTTAGCATACCACCCGGCGCCCCCCGACCTTATGCGCCGCGGGGCACGTAAACGGCGTAGTGGGAAGAAGAGGGACACGGGGAGCGGGCCGGGGATTGACTGCGCGGCGCCCGCGCCAGAGGCTGGCATGCTATCAGCCTTGCCCCGCGGCGCGTCCCGCGTAGCGCTGCCGCAGGCACAGCACGAGCCGCAGCGCGATGAGGCTGGCGAAGATCGCCGCGTAGGTCAACGGCTGGCTCACGTCGAGCTTCACGCGCCAGATGAAGTGAATGGCCGCGAGCGCGCCCGCCAGGTAGACCGCCTGGTGGATGCGCTGCCAGCGACGGTACCCCAGGCGCCGCACCCAGTCGTTCGTGGACGTGACGGCCAGCGGGACCATCAACAGCAGCGCCAGCACCCCAACCGTGATGAACGGCCGCTGCGCCACGTCCGCCACGATGGCGCCCCAGTCGAAGAACTCGTCCAGCACCAGATAGGTCAGGCCGTGCAGCGCGGCGTAGAAGAAGGCGAACAGCCCCAGCTCGCGGCGGATGCGCATCGGCCACGTCCACCCGAGGAGCCGCCGGGCGGGGCTGCAGGCGAGGGCGGCTAGCAGGAAGACGAGCGCCGTCAGCCCCAGCTCGTTCTCGGCCTCGGCAATGGGGTTGGCGCTTAGCGCGCCGGTGCTCGCCCGCAGCCCGAGCCACACGAGCGGCACCAGCCCGCCGAGGAAGATGCCCGGCTTGAGCCAGGGCCAGGGCTCGCGGCGGCGCGGCCCAGACCGGCCGAGCCCCGGCAACCGCTGCGCCGCCGACTGCTGGCCGGTACGCGCCATTGGCAGATGCTCCCATAGCTGACGATTGTCAGCTGACGATTGTCGCGGCCCAACGGGACGGAAATCTGCCGCGGCGAAGGGCAAGCGACTCGTCCCCTGCTGCTCGGTAGTCGGGCGGGCTTGGGCGCTCGGACAAACGCGCTAGAAATACTTCCGAAGGTCCATGCCGCTGTAGAGCCCCTCGACCGCGTCGGCGTAGCCGTTGAAGGGGAGCGTCTTGCGCCGCGCGAACTCGCCGATGCGCCGCTCGGTGGCCTGGCTCCAGCGCGGATGGTCCACCGCCGGGTTCACGTTCGCGTAGAAGCCGTACTCGTGCGGCGCCGCGAGCGCCCACGTCGTCTCCGGCTGCGTGTCCGTGAAGCGCAGCTTCACGATCGATTTGATGCCCTTGAAGCCGTACTTCCAGGGCACTACCAGCCGCAGCGGGGCGCCGTTCTGGTTGGGCAGCACCTTGCCGTATAGCCCCGTCGCCAGGAACGCGAGCGGGTGCAGCGCTTCGTCGAGCCGTAGCCCCTCGACGTACGGCCAGCGGAGGATGCGATAGCGCTGCCCGGGCATCTGCTCGGGCTTCAGGAGCGTCGTGAACTCAACGAACTTCGCGTTGCCCGTGGGCTCCAGCCGCCGGATCAGGTCGGCCAGCGGAAACCCCAGCCACGGGATTACCATCGACCAGGCCTCGACGCAGCGCATCCGATACACCCGCTGCTCCAGCGGGAACCACCCGAGCAGCGTGTCGATATCGATCGTCTGCGGCCGGGCCACCTCGCCCTCGACGCTGATCGTCCACGGCCGCGTCTCCAACGCGTGCGCGTTGCGGGCCGGGTCGTCCTTGTCCAGCCCGAACTCGTAGAAGTTGTTGTAGGTGGTCACGCTGCGCTCTGGTGTTAGCGGCTCGTCGGTGTCGAACGCCCCGCCCGCGGTAAAGGCGATATTCTCGGCGGCCACCGGCGCGGCGGGTGGCTCGTCGGGCGGTGGCCCCTTCCCCGCCAGCCAGATCAGGCTGCCGCCCACCAGGCCCGCCGTCCCAAGGGTGAACGCCCCGTTCTTGAGGAATTCGCGGCGGGTCTGGTAGAGCGGCTCGGGGGTGATCTCGCTACTCGGTGGCTCCGGCGGCAAGTCTCGCATGGCTCGCTCCAAGTGGCAGCGCGCGCCGCGCTGCCGGCCTCGACGGCTCTCGCGGGTGGCCGCGTGGGCGCCTTCCCCCGTCTAGCGCGATGAGGGCGCGGTCGTTCCTTATCATAGCATCGTCTAGGAACACTGGGCCGGGTGTTACAATGCAGCGCCGCGCAGGTTCAGGAGAGTACGGTGAAACGCAGCACGGAGCGCATCCTCACCACGCACACCGGCAGCTTGCCCCGCCCCAACGACCTGGCCGAGCTGATGCTCGCGAAGGAGGCTGGGCAGGACGTGGACCCGGCCCGGCTGGAGCACGCGATCCAGGCGGCCACCACTGAGGTCGTCCGCCAGCAGGTCGCGTGCGGCGTGGACGTCGTCGGCGACGGCGAGATGAGCAAGCCGGGCTACTCAAACTACGTGAAAGACCGCCTGACTGGCTTGAGCGGCCAGAGCGGGATGAAGCACCGCCCCGAGTGGGAGGACTTCCCCGAGTATTACCAGCTCAACCGCCAGGATGCCGCCCGCGCCAACCTCAGGACGCCCGCCTGCACCGGCCCGGTGCGGCTCCGGGACCCCGAGGCGGTCCAGCGCGACATCGCGCGCCTGCGGGCCGCGCTCGACGCGCTCGGCGACGCGCGGCCCGTCGACGTGTTCATGACGGCGGCCTCGCCGGGCGTCATCGCCCACTTCCTGGAGAACCAGTACTACGGCAGCGACGAGGCGTACCTGGCCGCGCTGGCCGACGCCATGCGGCCCGAGTACGAGGCGATCGCGGCCGCGGGGTTCGTGCTCCAGCTCGATTGCCCGGACCTCGCCATGAGCCGGCACATGGGCACCAACGCCGACCTGTCCACGGAGCAGTTCCGCACGAAGATCAACCTCCAGGTCGAGGCGCTCAACCACACCGTGGCGCGCATCCCCGCCGAGCAGCTTCGCCTGCACCTGTGCTGGGGCAACTACGAGGGCCCGCACCACCGCGACATCCCCCTCCGCGACATCCTGGACGTGGTGCTGCGCGCGCGTCCCAGCGCGATCTCGTTCGAGGGCGCCAATCCCCGCCACGGCCACGAGTGGGCGCTGTTCGAGGAGGTCAAGCTGCCCGAGGGGAAGATGCTCATCCCCGGCGTGCTCGACTCGACGACCAACTACGTCGAGCACCCGGAGCTGGTGGCCCAGCGGATCGTGCGCTACGCGCGGCTGGTGGGCCGCGAGAACGTGATCGCGGGCTCGGACTGCGGCTTCGGCACCTTCGTGGGCCGCGCGCGAGTGGACCGCCGCATCACGTGGGCGAAGCTCGAGGCGATGGCCGACGGCGCACGCCTCGCCTCCCAGCAGCTCTGGGGATAGGGCTCGCACGGTTCGGAGTGGCGGGCGGGCGCTCGCCGTCTACAGCGGTGTGCAGCCAGATTGAGCGATCGGGTGACCGAGGGCGGCGGCCAGTGGCGCTGGCCGGATGCCGCGCCACAGGCCGCGGACGGGCATGAAACCCGCCCCTACGAGACGCTGGCTGCTCACCATACGCAAGCTGGTCTACGCGTGACCGGCTGTCGGCGCCGGCTCTGGCGCCGCGCCGCGCGCTAGCGTCAGGGCCAAGTCGCCCTTCTGGACCTGGATGAAGTGGCGATCGCTCCGCTGGGTGAGCTGCGCCACCAGCTCGACGAGCGGCGACGCGGCGTCGAGGTGCTCGTAGTCACGCGGCGGGCCGGCGGCGCGCATGGCGGCCAGCTCGGCATCGCTGCACTCCATGCGCAGCAGCAGCTCCTCTTCGCTCACGCCCGGCCCGCCGTAGCGCGCGCGCAAGTCGGCCTCGGTCGGCTCGGGCGGCGGGGCGGCGGCGATCTCCTTCGCGCGGGGCCGCGCCAGGATGCGGTCGCGCACGTCCGTGTCCATGCCGTCGATCGCCTCCTGGCCGCCCCAGTAGCCGAGGGCGTAGAGGATGGTCTGGTCGGTGACCTCTTTGTAACGCTCGCCGGTGATGACGTTGATCGCCGCCTGGCTGCCCACGAACTGGCTGAGCGGCGTCACCATGATCGGCCAGCCCCACTCCTCCCGCACCCGCGCGCACTCCGCCAGCGTGTCCGCGTAGCGGTCCTCCATGCCGACCAGCTTGAGCTGGTGGCGCAGGTTGGTGAGCATTCCGCCGGGCACCTGATGCTGGTACTGCGCGGCGTCGTACTCGACGGGGCGCCCCGGCGGCAGGCCGTCGTGCGCCGCGATGGCGGTGAGCTTCTCGGAGACGGCGCGGGCCGCGGCCTCGTCGAACACCGGCTCGTAGCCCATCACCCGCAGGTTGGCGGCCACGTTGAACACGCTGGGCAGGGCGGTGCCGTTGGCGAGCGGCGGCACGCCAGTGTTGACCGTGCGGATGCCTAGCTTCACCGCCTCCAGCGCGTTCAAGGGGCCGAGGCCGGTAGTGCAGTGGGAGTGTAGCTCAACGTGGATGTCCCCCGTGTTGGCGAGCACTGCGGGCACGAGAGTGCGCAGCCGCTCGGGGGTCAGCAAGCCGCCGGGATCCTTCAGGCAGATGCGGAACGGGCGCAGCGCCGCGAGCTGCGCCGCGCGCTCGGCGTAGTAGGCGTCGGTGTGCTTGGGCGAGTACGAGTAGATCAGGTTCACGATCGGGTCGATTCCCACCTCGCGCGCGGCCCGGATCTTCCACGCCCACATGTCGGCCTGGTTCCACTCGTCCGAGATGCGCGCCTGGCGGATGCCGGCGCGCGCCTCGCAGCGCAGCCGCATGGCGAGCAGGAAGGGCGGCGAGAGGTCGAACTGCGGGAAGCGCCCGACGATCGTCCGCAGCGGCGTCTCGGTGATGCGCTCGCGGAGCAGGCGGATGCGCTCCCAAGGGTCTTCCTTCAGCTCGCGCACGGTCTTCTTCGGGTGCGTGTACATGCACTCGATGGAGGTGAAGCCGGCGCGGTCGAGGTCGCGCGCGATCGCCAGCATCATCCCGGTGCGCATGTTCTGCGCCCAGAGGCTGAGGTGGCCATCGCGAATCGTGGTGTCCGCGAACCTGATCTCGGTCATCGCTCCTCGCCACTTAACTGTCGCTCGCCTTAGCCGTCCAGCAGCGCTCGCCGTCTTCCGCGTCGCCGGGGAAGGCTACCGCCTGGCCCTCGTCCGCGGGAGAAAGCTGAGAGAGGGCGGGCCCTCACCCCCGCCCTCTCCCAGGGGGAGAGGGAGTAGGACGCTATCTCCCAGGGGGAGAGGGGGCAGAGGGCCGCGCCCTATCCCAGATGGACGTCGTGCCGGATCGCCCGCAGGTCGATCTCGATGGCGCCGCCCTGGACCGGCGGCTGGCCACAATACCAGGTGATGCCGTTGAGGGCGGCTGGCCCGGCCTGCGCCAGCACCTCGTCGCGCAGGACCGGGAACAGGTCGTGGACGGTGTACAGCCCCATCGCCGTGACCTGCTCCCACGCCGCGCCCAGCCCCCCGAGTCGCTGGCCCAGCGTCGCCACCACGTCGCGCGTCTTCTCGCGCAGCGCCCCCGGCGAGTTGTCGCCGGGCCGCACGCTCGTCGCCTCTGGCACGCCGGAGACCACGAACGTAGGCGGCGCGTCGGCCGCCGGGGCGGTGTACGAGAAGGCGAAGACACCCTGCTCTGGGAGCGGGACCAGATCGACGGCGATGTTCGTGCGCGCGGTGGCGCCGAGGCCGTCCACGACCAGCCCCCACTCGCGCAGCAGGTCGCCGTATTGCCCGTTAAATCCCTCGCGCGAGAAGAACTCCTCCCGCGTGTACGGCTGCGCGCAGCGCAGCTCGACGGCGCAGAGCGCCGCGCGGGGACGCCGTAGCCCGGCCAGGTGCCGCTCGATCGCGGCGAAGCCCTCCCGCCACGCGATCGGCCGCCGGAACGTCACATGCACGATCTCGTAGCCTGGATCGGCGATCACGCCGCCGCAGAACGGCAGCGTCCCGCTGCCCGCGAGAAAATGGTAGTTGCCTGCCGCTAGCCCAACCAGCGCCACCTCACCCTCCCTCTCTCCGTGCTGGTCCCCGCATCCCTAGTGCAGGGTCAGACAAGGTCTTCGGCCGAGGGGGTGGGGCCGGCTGGGCGGGCGAGACGCCCGCGCTCCCCGGCGCCGCATCCACCGGCCAAATGGCCGGGACGGCCGCGCTCCCAACCCCACCCGTCACCGAGCAGGTAGTCTGATCCGTGATCCCGATCCCCGAGGTGCCGGCGCTGTACGGCCCCACCCGTCACCGAGGAGGTAGTCTGATCCCGCATTGGGGCTACCGGACACGCCCCTGCCGGGGGTGTGGGGGTGTCCCCCACCTAGCCACTCCCCAGTTTCCCCTTTACCGCGCCGCGACGGGCGGCGCCACCTGGCGCGCGATGAACGCCTTGATGCGCTCGATCATGCGCGCCACGTCGGCGTCCGGCCAGCCGGCGATGCCGTGCGGCATGCCCTCGAACCAGGCTAGCTCGGCCTGCCCGCCGGCCGCCTGGTACAGCGACGCGACCTGCTCGACCATCCCTTGCGGCACGCCCTCGTCCGCCGTGCCCTGGATCAACAGGGCCGGCGGCAGCTCGACGGGTTCGCCACGCTGCAGGATCAGCAGCGGGCTCGCCTCGGCCTGTGTCTCGACCGTGCCGAAGTAAGCGTCGTGGTATTCGAGATAGTGGGTGAGGCCGCGCGCCTCCGCCATGCGGTAGCGGCCGAGCGGGTCCAGCACGCCCCACAGCGAGATTACGTACGCCAGCGTGGCGTCGCGGCCGGCGGCCTGGGGGAGCGGCAGGGCGGCGTAGCGCGGGTCGCGGGGCCGCATGGCGCTCAGCATGATGAGGTGCCCGCCGCTGGAGATGCCCAGCCCGCCCACGGTCGCCGGGTCGGCGTGGAAGTCGGCCGCGTGGTGCTTCAGCCAGCGCGTCGCATAGTTGATGTCGGCCAGCGAGGACGGGTATGGGTCCGTGCCGCCCATGCGGAAGTTGATCGAGACGACCAGGACGCCGCTCGCCGCCAGTCCCTCCCCGAGCGCCGGGGCGCCCGTGCGGTCGCCGTTGTTCCAGGCGCCGCCGTGGATCGCCAGCAGCGCCGGGAACGGCCCCTCACCCTGGGGCTGGTAGGTGAGCGCGAGCCAGGACCGGTCGCCGTCGCGACGGTACTCGACGTCCTCGACCTTGACGTCGTAGCGCCGCGCGGGATCGTAGCCAAGAGCGCCGTTCGCCATCTTCGCGCCTCCGTCGCCGTATGCCCTACGGTACGGCCGCCCCCTGGCCGGCAGCCAGCGTTTCGCCGGCCGGCCGCGCCTAATCGTAGCCCACCTGGCGCCCGTGTACCAGCGCCGGCCGGCCGCAGGGTGCTCGCAGATCGTGGCAGGACGTGGTAGCGGCGCACTGGATCGCGTCGCCGGGCCACTCGCGGGCGTATGAGTTTAGCCGAGGAACGGTCAAACGATGCTCCTTTACCGGGTGGTTAACTGCTAGGCCGGGCGCGGGACCGGGCGGGCTGGTCGGGCGCGGAAGGTCGCATCGTTTGCCCCGTACGATACTCCCCTGCTGTCTCGCGGCGGGCCGGGCCGGCGGGGAGTGCCCCGGGCCGGGCGCGGGCGGCGGGTGCGGTGGGAGGCGTGTACGGCGTAAGATACGCGACCACGTCGCGCGAGCTGGCAGGCGCTCTCCGGCGCGCCTTGCGGCCTGTCTAAAGAGGAAGCTATTGGCGAAGGGCGGTCGTCCGGCGCAGACGGGTGATACGCAAGGCAGCCCGGCGGGTCGCCTGCTGGGGCGGGCCCTCACCCCGACCCTCTCGCAGGGGGAGAGGGGGAGGGACGAGTAGGACGCCCTCACCCCGACCCTCTCCCAGGGGGAGAGGGGGAGGGGATGACCCGAGCATAACCCCTTGACGGGCGCGGAGCGGCGGGCAATAGTACCGCGATGCGGGCGTGCGGTCGGCGCGACGTCTGGGGGCGGGGTGTTTGACCGCCACGAGAGCTGCGTTGACGCGACTCGGGTGCTCGGCGAGGTGCGCCGAAGCGGCGAGCCGAGCAGCGCTGGGGGGCGGCCACGAGAGCCGCTCCGACCGGACGTTGGCTGCGCGCCTGGCGCGCAAGCTGCTCTAGGATGGCGCGGGCCTAACGAGAGGAGAGGCGGATGAGCACCGTGCGCTACGTGCTGGAGTTCGGCATGGGCGTGGACCTCCACGGGCAGGACTGTACGAAGGCCGCGTGCCGCGCGGTGTTCGACGCGGTACGGCACTCGAGCCTGCCCTTGCTCCACGAGATTGAGGAGCGGGGCGGGACGATGCTAGTGGAGGTGACCGTGGGGGTGCCCGATCCGGCCGCGGTGGACGTGGAGGTCGTGAAGCGCGAGCTGCCGCACGGCGAGGTCAGCGTGCAGGCGGTGAGCGGCGGCCTGCGGGTGCCCGGGAGCGAGACGCTCATCGCCTGCGCCGCGGTCGTGGTCAGTGCGCGATACCCCGAGCCGTCGTGAGCCTGCAGGCGCGATGAGCGCCAGCGTCGCGTAGGCGCGGCGCAGAGCATGGAAGCGCCGACAACCCGTGAGCGATCCGGGGGCGGGATGAGCGACCGCGCGGCCGCGGCGCGCTACCTGGCGCAGGCGCGGGCGACGCGCGCCTACACGGCGCGGCACCTGGCATACTACGGCGGCGCGGCTGACGGCGGGGCGCCGTGGGTCAGCTATCGCCGCAGCACCGCCGAGCCCGACTACTCGGACTCCTGGTACGACTGCTCCCAGATACTCGCGGACGCCGCGCTCGCCGCGTGCGGCGACGCCGCCTGCGTCGCCGACGCCGCGCGCGCGTTCCGCCACCTGGAGCGCCACTGGGACCCGACGGGAGGGGGCTACTTCGGCCGCGGGGGCGTGCGCGGCGATTGGGTCGCCGGGCCGGACAAGTACGCCGACGACAACGCGCTCGCGGGCGTGGCGCTGCTCCACGCGCAGTCCAGTGAGCCGGACGCGGCTAGGCGCCGGCGCTACGTGGCCCGCGCCATCGCCATTGCCGAGTACCTGGCGCGCGACCTGTGGGACGACGTGTTCGGCGGCGGCTTCTGGTGGAACACCCGCCGCGGCGACGGCGTCGAAGGCAAGCCGGCGCAGAGCAACGGGCTGGCGGCGCTGCTGTTGCTCTGGCTGCACGATCTGACGGGCGAGCCGCGCTGGCGGGCGTGGGCGGCGCGCACGCTCACCTGGCTGGACGCGACGCTGTGGGACCAGGGCGCCGGCCTCTACCGCTACAGCGTCCATTACGCCGACCTCGCCGCGCGCACGGGCCAGGTCGTCGAGCGGCGCTACTTCAACTACGACCAGGGCATTCTCATCGAGGCGCACGCTCGCGCTGCCGTCGGCTTGGTGGAGCGCCCGGCTGGCGGCGCGGCAGGGGGCGACGCGGCCGAGCGCGGAGCCCATCTTCGCCGTGCGCGCACGATCGCCAGCTCCCTGGAGGGGCGGTTCTGGGACGCGGCGCTGGGGGGCTACGTGCTGGAGGCGGGGGTGCCCCAGCTCTACCTCGTCTACGCGGCCTGGCTCACGCCGGCGCTGCTGGCGCTGTTCGCGGCGGACGCCGACCCGCGCTGGCTCGCGCTCGCGCGCCGGAACGTGGACACGCTGCACGCGCGTCTCTACGACCCGCGGGATGGCGGTTACGCCCACCGCGCCTGGCGCGACGCCGGCCAGGTGCGCCTCGACCCAGAGCGCCACACGGCCGCGCAGGCCTGGATGCAATACGCCCAGGCCGCGCTGGCTGCCGCGCTGGCTTAGCCGTTGTACCCGCGCTGGACGGCGGCGACGAGCGCGGCGACGTTGGCGAGGCCGAGCGCTTGGGCGATCTGGCGCGCGGCGGAGAGCGACAGTCCGGCCTGCGGCTGCAGCGGCAGCAGGACGGCCGGACGGCCGGCGCAGCGCAGCTTGAGGTGCTTGTGCTTGCCCGGCTCCACCTCGTAGCCCACGGCCTCCAGGTAGCGCCGCAGCTCGCGCACACGCAGGGGCGCCATCGCCGCGCCCTTCTCCTTGCCCATTTGCTCGCTCCCGCGGCCGACCTACGCCCCGGCCCAGCGCCGCTTGCAGTATGCCGCGCCACACCCCAAAAAGGGAAAAGGGGGAGGGGCGCGGCCGGGGGCAGCAGCGCCCTTCTGCTACTGCACGGCGCGTGCCCGGAGCGGGCGCCGCGGCGCGGTACCAGGACCCGGCCGTGAGCGTCGGCCATCACGCGGTCGGCGTGGCTGCCATCGCCCGTCGCTGCTGCCGCTGCCGGCTGTCGGGGCGGCGGGGGCAGGAGCGGCGGCGCGACGTGTATACGTCGACCAGGATGACCGGATGCGAGCGCCGGCGCGACGGCGGAGCGGGCGCCGCTCGATTTTTGGCGAATTTACGCCAAAGATAGTGACTTTTACCCTACAACGTCATAGAATGTATCTCGGGAATGCCAGGCCCGGCTTGGAAATGCGGGCTCAAGGGGACCGGCACGCGGGCCGCGCCGGCGAGCCGGGACCGGGTCTGAGCGGAGGAGTTTGGCGGGAGGAGGTTAACGATGGTCGGCAAGAGCGAGCTTACCACGCGCGTCGCGCAGCGCACGGGCCTGCCCAAGGCGCAGGCGGCCAAGGCGGTCAACGCCGTGGTCGAGAGCATTAGCGAGGCGCTGGCGAAGAAGGAAGGCGTGAGCATCACGGGCTTCGGTAGCTGGCGGGTCACCGAGACCAAGGCGCGTCAGGGGCGCAACCCACGCACGGGGCAGGCCATCAACATCCCGGCCGGCAGCCGCGTGTCGTTCCGCCCGGGCTCGACCCTGGCCACCGGCGTTCGCGGTGGCGGCGGCAACAGTGGGAGCAGCCGGAGCAGCACGGGCGGCGCGCGGGGCGGGGCCCGCGCCCGCTAGAGGCGCGGTCCTCGGCCGTGGCGGGGCCACGGGGGCGCCGCAAGGATCGCTCGGGCGGTGTCTCGCGGCCGGGCTAGGCGTGGAGCGCGGCGAGCGCGGCGCGGCCGAGGACGCGGGCGGCCACGCCTAGCGCGGCCTCGTCGAAGTCGAAGCCCGGGTTGTGGTGCGACGCGGTTAGCCCGCGGTCGGGATTGCCTGACCCCACCAGAAAGTAGCAGCCGGGCCGGCGCGCGAGAAAGTCGGCCATGTCGTCGCCGCCGGTCGTGCCCGGCGTCTCGACCACGGCGGATGCCCCTAGCTCGGCGGCGGTGGCCTGCCGCACCAGGTCGGCCATCGCCGGATCGTTGACGACTGCCGCGCAGCCCAGGCGCGTGGACACGTCCACGGTCGCGCGGAACGCCGCGGCCAGGTCGCGCGCCTGGGCTGCCACGCGGGCCAGCAGGTGCTCGCGCAGCGCGGGGTCGAAGGCGCGCACGGTGCCCCGCAGCTCCACCCGCTCCGGGATGATGTTGAAGGCGGTCCCCCCCTGGATCATCCCGATCGTCAGGACGGCCGGCTGCAGCGGCGGCGCTTCGCGGCTGACGATCGTCTGGAGCGCCGTCACCAGGTGCGCCGCGACGACCACCGGATCGACGGCGTCGTGGGGCATGGCGCCGTGGCCGCCCTGGCCGTGAACCGTGATGGTCAGCTCGTCCGCGCTGGCGAAGATCGTGCCGTCGCGCACGCCCACTTGCCCGACCGGCAGGTAGTTCCACAGGTGCAGCCCCAACACGCGGTCGACGTGCGGCGCTTCGAGCACGCCGTCGGCGATCATCGCCTGCGCGCCGCCCACGGTCTCCTCGGCCGGCTGGAAGACGAATTTTACCTGGCCGGGTAGCGCCGCGCGATGGCGGGCCAAGATCTCCGCCAGGGTGATCGCGACGGCGGTATGGCCGTCATGGCCGCAGGCGTGCATGACGCCCGGGGTGGTCGAGTGGTAGGGCCGGTCGTCGCGCTCGCGTAGCGGCAGCGCGTCCATGTCGGCGCGCAGGACGACCGTCGGCCCCGGCTGGCCGCCGGTGAGCAGCCCGACGACACCGGTGCGCCCGACGCCTTCCTGCACGGTGAGCCCCGCCGCGCGAAGCCGGGCGGCGACCACCTGGGCGGTGCGATGCTCCTGAAAGGCTAACTCGGGGTGCTGGTGCAGGTCGCGGCGTAGGGCGACCAGATCGGGCATCGCCGCGGCTACCTCGGCCACCAGGTCCAGCGCTTCGCCGGTCATCGTACGCTCCTGCTCATGGCGGTGGGATGGTGAGCTGCTGGCCGACGAACACCGTGTCGGGATCGTCGATGCCGTTCGCGTCCATGAGCGCCTGGAGAGAGGTATCGAACTGGGCGGCGATCCCGCCCAGCGTGTCGCCATCCTCGACGGTGTAGGTGGACGGGCGCTCGGGCGGCGCCTCGGGCGCGGCGGTCGCCTCGGCTGCCGCCTCTGGGGCCGGGGCCGCCGTGGGGGCGGGGAGAGCGGTGGGCGGGGGCTGGGCTGGGGCGGGCGGCGGCGCGAGCCGTGGTAGCCCGACCACCCCGCCGATCACGAGGAGCCCGACCGCCGCGGCGGCGCCCAGGACCCAGGGCGGCACCCCCCCGCCGCGTTGTGGTTCGGGCCGGGCCGGCGGCGCGCTCGGGGCGGCAGGGGGCGGCGCTGTGGCGGCAGCGAGCACGCCCACGCCGCGTCGCCATTCCATAGTCCCGCCGCGGGACGACTCGGTCGCCACGGGCGCGCGGGCCGGCTCGCCGGGCGCGGTGGCCTCGGCGCGGGCCGGCTCACGCGGTGCGGCGGGGGCCGACGGGTCGCGCGCGGGTGGCGCGCTTGGGTGTGGCACGTCGCGGGCGGTCCCCGGGGCGGTAACGGGCTCGTCGCGGGCGGCTGGCACGCTACCGCGCACCGGGGCGGCGCTGAGCGGCGCGGCCTGGGGGCGCTCGGCCGCGACAGCCGCCGGGAAGGCCGCCGGCTCGCCGGGAGGGCGCAGCACGAGGTACGCGAGCGCGCCGACGCCGGGAAAGAGGAGCGCGAGCAGAAACCACAGCGCGGCCGACTGGCCGCGCTCGCGGGCGTCGACCGCGACCGCGCCGGCAAGGATGAGGACGCCGGCGACGCCCCAGGCGAGTAAGGGCCACGCGATGCCGTTGGCTATGAAGTCCATTTCCAGCTGTCAGCTACCAGCGATCAGCTATCAGCCCGCCCTTCGGCTCACGGCTGATGGCTGAGGGCTGACCTCTACGGAATGATGAGCTGCTGACCGACGCGCAGCGTGTTGCGGTCGCCCAGGTTGTTCATGCCGACGAGCGCGTCGACCGTCGTGCCGAAGCGCTGAGCGATACGCTCGAGGGTGTCGCCGGCGACCACCGTGTAGTTCGACTCGACGGGCCGGATGGAGACGGCCAGCCCCCCGGGCCCGGGCACTGGCTCGGGGGCTGGGGGCGGCGCGAGCGCGGCGCGGCGGCTCTCGGGATCGGGCGGGGACGCGACGGGGGGCTGCGCCGGGGCCGCGCCGGTCGGCGCGCTGGCCGTCGGTTGGCTGGCCGGGCTGGTCGGCACCTGCTGCCACAACACGCCGGCCGCGATGATCAGGGCGATGCCGAGCAGGAGGCCCAGCGGCCACACGGGCCACGAGCGCCCGGGCCGCGCGTCCAGCCGCTCCAAGCCCAGGTCCACGTCTTCCAGCCCAGCGGCCAGGACGCTGGCGGCGAGGCTGCCGGGCGCCGCCGCGGGCAGGTCACGCGGGGCCGCGCGCCGGCGGGGCGCCGGGACCGCCTCGGCGGGGCGGGTGGCCGCGGCCGCCGCCCAGGTGCCGGCCGGCCAGGTGCCCCCCGCGCGCTGGGGGGCGGGACGACGGCGTAACGTCTGCAGGAACGCCATGCTCCTCCGGGCCTGTGCCATCCGGGATCGGGTGGCGGGTAGCTCGACCGCGCCGGGGATCGGCGCACGGCCGGGCGGTCCGAACGCGCGAAAGCCATCGACCGATTGTGCAGGTTGGCGGGCGGCGTGTCAACCCAGGGCTTCGCGGTAATGCGGGTCGAGCCGCTTGGCCTCTTCCATCTTCTCCATCGCCTCGGCCCAGCGGCCCTGCTGAACCAGGTTCGCGGCCGTGGCGTTCAGCTCGGTCACCTGCACCATCACGCGGGCCTGCGCGAGCTGGGCGGCGAGGGCCTCGTCGTCCGGGTGCGCCTCGGCAGCCTGCTCTAGCAATTCGCAGGCCATGACCCACTCGCCCGCGGCCATGGCCTCGCGCGCGCGGTCGACGGTGCCCTCGGCGGAAAACGCCTGCTGCGTGCTGCGCTCCAGCTCGGCCTGCTTCTCGTGCGCCCGCGCGCGCAGCTCCTGAACGTCGCGGAAGTCCGCCATCCGCTCGATGATCTGGTCGAACTCCTGCACGGCGTCCAGCCAGCGTTGCTCGTCCATGTAGATGGTGGCGCGGATGTAGCGGCGCTCGAGCTGCGTGTGCAGCCGGGCCTGGGCCTCGCTGTCCGCGAGCCGGCGACGGGCCTCGGTGAGCGCCTCCTCGACCTCGGCCGTCGGGGGCGCGAGGCGCAGCGCCTGCTCGAAGAGCTGCACGGCGTCGGCCCAGCGATCCGCCTGCCAGGCCACGCGCGCCTGCTCCAGCAGCTTGAGCTCGATGGCGCCGCCGCGGTTCTGCTCCGCGTATGCCTGGGCCGAGGCGCGGGCCATCAAGGCGACCACGTCGCGGTAGTTCGGGTCCATGTGGCGGATGGCCCGGCCCAGCTCCAGGACTTGCTGCCAATCGCCCTCCTGAGCGGCCTCCAGCATGCCCTGGTAGAGGCCGGGCAGCCCGCCCAGCCGCGCGTCGCCGCCTTGCTGGGCGGCGCGCTGGCGCTGTTGGGCGGCGGCCGCGTCGGGCGAGTAGGTGGCCCGCTCCATGTCGGCCTGGGCCGATTGCGCGGCGGCCTGGAGCGCCGCGCGGAACTCGGCCGCGGTCGGATAGCGCTGCGCCGGGTCCTTGGCCAGCGCGCGCTCGATCATCGCCTCGACCGCCTCGGGCACGGCGGGGTTGACGGCGCGCAGCTTCGGCAGCGGCGCGTTCACCTGGAGCGCGAGGGTGGCGAGGGGCGAGTCGCCGCGGAAGGGCGGCTGGCCGGCCAGCATCTCGTAGAGGACGACGCCGAGCGCGTAGAGATCGCTGCGCTCGTCGATCGGCTCGCCTAGCGCCTGTTCGGGGGCCATGTACTGCGGCGTGCCCAGCAGCCCGCGTGTCAGCGAGCTGGAGTTCTGGGCCAGCAGGGCGATGCCGAAGTCGGCCAGCACGACCTGGTTGTCGTGGGTAATGAGGATGTTGGCGGGCTTGATGTCGCGGTGGATGACGCCGCGGCCGTGGGCGTATTCGAGCGCGCTGGCGACGTCGCCGATGATGCGCTGGGTCTCGGCGAGCGGGATGGGCTTGCCGAGGCGCGACTTCAGCGTGTCACCCTCGACGAACTCCATGACGATATAGGCGGAGCCCGAGGCGGCGTCCTCGCCAAACTCGTAGACGATGATGACGTTGGCGTGGCGCAAGCGGGCGACGGCCATCGCCTCGCGCTGGAAGCGGCGCAGCGCCACCTCGTCGCGCGTAAGCTCGGGATGGAGCACTTTGAGCGCCACGTAGCGCTCCAGGGCGGCATCGAAGCCCTGGTAGACGGTGGCGAAGCCACCGCGCCCCAGCTCTTTCAGGAGCTGATATTTGCCCAGGGTCTGCCCGATCACCCACGCGCCTCCACCGTGTCCGCCCCACGGCAGCCGTATTCTAGCCCCCGCCGCGGCCCGCGTCTACACTCCCGCGCGGCTCGCTCCCGCCATCATCACTCGCCGCTCCTTCCCTGACCGGCAAGCGCTGTCCCCTACGCCGGGTTGGGGCGGTAGATGTCGCGCTTATCCCAGTCGGGCGTGTTGCCGGGCAGGCCGAGCGCCTTCTCCTCGGCGTCGGTGATCGCGCGCTGGTTCGCGCGCTGGATGAACGCCTGGCGCAGCCGCCGCGGCACCAGACGGATGCCCGGCGGGCCGGGGCGGGTATGCTCGTCCGCCCAGCGGAAACGCGACTCGCCCAACCAGGGCTTGAACTGGTTCTGGTACGCGTCGTGGTCCATCGGCTCCCACGCCTCGTCGGTCATCCCCTTCCCTCCTTGCGCGGCCGGCGCGCGGCGCTGGTGGCGGCTCGGCGCCGTGGCGGTTCCCTTGAAGTGTACAGGCCGGCGCAACCGGCCGGCCGCTTTGGCGCCTCGCGCGCTGGGGCGGCCGTCTCCAGTGTAGCCCTGGCGGCCTGATGGGAGCGCATGTGTTGGGCGGCGCGCCGCGCGGCCGAGGCGCGGGGGCGCGGCCCGGCAATTGCCGGGCCGCGCCCCGAGACCGGCTATAATCCGACGGTCCCCCCGGACGGCGAGCTGCTCGCGCCCCGCGGGCGTTCGAGGGAACGCCGCGCCGTCGCCGCGGTGGGCCAGCCACCCCTGCATTCTGCGCGACTGGGGGCAACCGTGGTGACCGAGGAAGCCTGGCGGCGGCCGCGCCCGCGACCGGTGGAGGTGCTGCCCACCGTGGTCGAGGGCCAGCAGCTCTACTGCCTGCGCGATCACATCGAGCCGACCGGCCCGGCCGTGCTGGTGTCGCGCGAGGGGCTGTTCCTGCTCAGCTTGATGGACGGCGAGCGCGACTTGCTGCGCCTCCGCACGGCCTTCACGCTGCGCACGGGCGCGACCATCACGGCGGCGCAGGTCGAGGCGTTCGTGCGCCAGCTGGACGACGCGTACCTGCTCGTCGGCCCGCGCTTCGACGGCCGCCTGGCGGAGCTGCGCGCGGCGTTCGCCGCGGCGCCGAACCGCCCGGCCACCCACGCCGGCGGCGCCTACGCCGGGGACCCGGCGGCGCTGGAAGCCGCGCTCGACGCCTACTTCCTGGCCCCCGACGGTCCCGGGAGCTTGCCCGGCCCGGCCCACGGCCGCGAGCTGGTGGGCCTCGTGGCGCCCCACGTGGACCTGCACCGTGGCGGCCCCACCTACGCCTGGGCCTACCGCGCGCTCGCCGAGGCGGCGGACCCCGAGCTGATCGTGCTCCTCGGCACCTGCCACGCCATCATGGACACGCCGTTCGCCGCGACGGCCAAGGACTACGACACGCCGCTCGGCCCGGTGTCGACCGACGCCGCCTTCGTCCGCGACCTGGCGGCGCGCTACTCCGGCGACCTGTTCGCGGATGAGTTCGCGCACCGCGCAGAGCACGCGCTGGAGTTCCAGGCGGTGTACCTGCGGTACTTGCAGCGCCGCGGCTGGCTGGGGCCGGTGCAGGTGGTGCCGATCCTCTGCGGCTCGCCGCACGCCCGCGTGGGCAGCGACACGACGCCGGGCGAGGTAGCCGCGATCGCGGAATTCGTGGCGCTGCTCGGCGAGCGGCTGGCCGCCGACGGCCGCCGCTGGTGCGTCCTCGCGGGCGCCGACCTGGCGCACGTCGGGCCCCAATTTGGCGACCGGGCGCCGGTCACCGAGCCATTCTTGGCCGAGGTGGGGGCCGCGGACCGGGCGATGCTGGCGCTGGCGGCCGACGGCGACGCCGACGGCTTCTACCGCAACGTGATGGGCGACGGCGACCGCCGGCGCATCTGCGGCGTCGCGCCGATGGACACGATGTTGCGGCTGCTACCCGCCGCCCGGGGCGAGATCCTGCGTTACACGCAGTGGGCCGACCCCAACGGCCACTCCTCCGTCACCTTCGCCAGCCTCGCCTACTACCGGGCGTGACTCCGCCTCCGCTGTGGTCGCCAAGCCGAGCGATCCTCGCCGCTACACGTCGTTGCGCGGGGCTGCAGTGAGATTCGCCGCCGATCCCCTGCGCGGCGGCCTACTGTGGCACGCGGCGCGGCCTCCGCGCTGACAGCGGCGTGCCTGCGCCGCGCGGATGATGCGGCCCCAGCCGGATGCCGATCGGCTCTTGGCGGTGCCATGCCGCCGCGATTGGGCGTATGATGGGCCCGTAATCGGCGGGGCGCACGGCCGCCCGGCTCGACGGGCGGCGGACGCCTCCGCGCAAGCTGCTAGGAGGCAGGGATGAGCGGGTTCAAGAAGTTTCTGCTGCGCGGCAACGTGGTCGACCTGGCGGTGGCGATCGTCGTCGGCGTTGCGTTCACGGCCGTCGTCCAGGCGTTCGTGAAGGGCTTCATCACGCCGCTGATCGGCGTGTTCGGCGGCATCCCCGACTTCTCGGCGTGGTATTTCACCGTCAACACGAGCCGCTTCGCGATCGGCGAGTTCATCAACGCCTTGCTGTCGTTCCTCATCATCGCCGTCATCGTGTACTTCCTGGTGGTGCTGCCGATGACGAAGCTGCAAGAGCGCTTCCTGCCGAAGGAGCCGGCGCCCGCCAAGACGATGGAGTGCCCCGAGTGCCTGAGCAAGATCCCGGTGGGCGCGCGGCGCTGCGCGTTCTGCGCGAGCCCGGTCACCGCGGTCCCGGTCTGACGGCCCCGGACGCAAGCGGACAGGGCCTCCCGCCGGCTGGGCGGGAGGCCCTGTGTTGTTCGCCGTCGCCGGGGCGCGGGCCGCGACTAGCGGAACTGCGTGACGGTGTCGACCAGCGCCGGGCGGCCCTCGTCGAGCACGACGCGCTTGGCGCGCTCGACGGCGGCGCGGACGTCGTTCGGGTTCTCGATCGGGCCCTCGGCGTACCAGCCCATCGCCTTCGCCAGCGTGGCGAAGTCGGGGGCGGGCCGGCCGATCTCCATGCCGATGTAGGCGCGCTCCTCGTCGGTGCCGCGCTGCTGGGCCATGCGGATCTGGTGCTCCCAGTCGTTGTAGTAGGCGCGGTTGTTGTACATGACGACGAGCAGCGGGATCTTGTCGTGGGCGGCGATCCACAGGGCGCCGGCGTCGAACATGAGGTCGCCGTCGGGCTGGATGTCCACCACTAGCTTGCCAGTGCCCTTGTAGGCCAGCGCGACGCCGAGCGAGATGCCGATCTGCGTCGCCGTGCCCAGCGCCTTGCCCGGGTGGCGGTAGGGCTTGTCGAAGTCCCAGGTCTTGAGCGCCCACTCCTCGAGCGTGTTCGCCGTGAGCACCCAGTCCTCGTCCTTGATGACCTCCCACACCTCGGCCGCCAGCCGGCCCAGCCCGATCGGCGACTGGTCCCAGTCGGCCTTGGCCTCCTCGCGCCACTGCTTCCAGGCGGCCTCGTGGCGCGCGGCGATCGCGTTCGCGCGCTCCTTCAGCCGTGCCTCGCGGCCGTTGCTGCGGGCCAGCACCGCCTCGGCCTGGCGCTGCAGCTCGGGCACCGCAAGCGCTGTGTCGGCGAGGATCGAGATGTCGGTCTGGATGAACTTCTGGAAGTCCTGCGACCACTTGCTGATCTCGATGTCGCCCAGGCCGATCTCGACGAACTTGCAGTTCGGCGGCGTGATGTACTCGGTGCGGCGGGTGACCTTGTCGAGGCGCGTGAGCGGGCCGTAGAGGTCGCGCACGTCGAGCGAGAGGACGAGGTCAGCCTGCTCGAGCACGCCCGGGACGTAGGAGAGGTTCAGCGGGTGGCGGTTCGGGAAGTTCAGGCGCGCGTTGCTGTCGATGACCGGGACCGCGAGCCGCTCGGCCAGGCTCACCAGCGCGTGGAAGGCGTCGGGATTGCGGCCCAGGTAGTCGGCGATGATCACCGGGTGCTCGGCCTGCACCAGCAGCTCGGCCGCCTGTTGCAGCGCCGCCGGATCGCCCTGGATCGGCGTGTGCGTGAACGGCCGGTCGCGCGTGGGCATCTCGACGTCTTCGTCGAGCGGGTCTTCCTGGAAGCCCGCGTCGTAGCAGATGTAGACGGGGCCCTGCGGCTGCGTCATCATGACGCGGTAGCCGCGGGCGAAGGTGTCGGGCACGCCCGCCGCGCCCATCGGCTGGTTGTCCCACTTCACGTAATCGCGCACGGCGTTGCCCTGGACGAGGGCGGTGTGGATCCAGTCGATGCGCGGGCGGCGGCGGCCCACGTCCATCGGGCCGCCCGCGCCGAGGATGAGCACCGGCACGCGGTCGAGGTAGGCGTAGTAGATGGCCATGGCGCCGTGTAGCAGGCCCACGACGTTGTGCAGGATGGCGGCCATCGGCTTGCCCGTGGCCTTGGCGTAGCCGTGGGCGATGCCGACCGCGATCTCCTCGTGCTGGCAGGTGATCATCTCGGGCTTGTTGTCGCCGTAGTTCACCAACGAGTCGTGGAGGCCCCGAAAGCTGGAGCCCGGATTGAGGCTGACGTAGGGGATGTCGTAGAGGTGCAAGAGATCGACGATCAGGTCGGAGCCGTAGCGCACTTTGCTGCCGGGCATGCGGTCACCTCCTCTGCGCACCATCCGCCACCAGGGCGCGTTAGCCCACTATACCGGCCCGCTCTCGGCTTGTCGAGCGCGTGGGGGCGCCGGGCGGCCGGCGGCGCCGCGCCGGTTGAACCTGGAGGCGGGAAACCTTTAGTATTCTTGAGGCCCAGTACGCATGATGTGGGCAATGCAGACGGCCGCGGACCTCACCGCGTGGCCGAGGCGCGTAGTAGGAGATGGAGCGCGGATGACGCTGACGGCCGAGAAGAAGAAGGCGATAATCGCGGACTATGCCCGCCAGGAAAACGACACCGGCTCGCCCGAGGTGCAGGTGGCGCTGCTCTCGGAGCGCATTCGCTACCTGCAGGAGCATCTGGAGACCCATAAGAAGGACTTCCACACGCGCCGCGGGCTGCTGATGCTGGTGGGCCAGCGGCGGCGCATGCTCGACTACCTGCGCCGCGAAGACCCCGAGCGCTACCGGACTCTGATTGGGCGGCTGGGCCTCCGCCGCTAGCAGGTGTCCCGGACAGACGAGTAGGGCTGGGTACACGTACCCAGCCCTACTCGTCTGTCCGGGGAGCGACGCGAGGTTTCAGGCGACGGCCCGGCCGCGGCCGCGTTTGGCGCGATAGAGGGCGTGGTCGGCGAGCAGCGGCCATGGGTCGGCGCCGTGGTCGGGGTGGGTGGCCAGACGGCCGCGCAGGCACAGGTGCGCCTGCAACCGCCCGGGACCTCGCCGCCCTAGAGCCCAGCCGCCTGGGGCGGGGCGGTGTAGCGATGCGCCGGAACGGTTGCCATCCCGCTGTGGCGATGATATTCTGGGAATGAAACAGACCGAATGGTCGGAAATGGGTCGTGGGTGTGCGAAAAGGCGAGCTGACGCGCGAGCTGATCCTGCGGCGGACGGCCCCGCTGTTCAACCAGCAGGGCTACTTCGGCGCGTCGCTGGCCGACATCATGCGCGCCACCGGGCTCGAGAAGGGGGGGATCTACAACCACTTCGGCAGCAAGGAGCAGCTTGCCCTGGAGGCGTTCGACTACGCGGTCGCCGAGGTCGAGCAGCATTTCTGGCAAGCGATCGCGGCCGCCGACCACGCGGTGGACAAGCTGCTGGCGGTCGTCGCGACCTTCAGTCGGCTCGCGACGGAGCCGCCGGTCCCCGGCGGCTGCCCCGTGCTGAACACGGCCGTCGAGGCCGACGACGCGCAGCCCGCCCTGCGCGAGCGCGCGCGCCAGGCGCTCGGCCGCTGGCACGCCGCGCTGCGCCAGATTGCCGTCGAGGGCGTGGAGCGCCAGGAGATCCGGCGCGACGTCGATCCCGACGCCCTGGCCACCGTGCTCCTCAGCACGATGGAGGGCGCGGGAGTGCTGACGCGGCTGGCCGGCGATACCAGCCACGTGCGCCATGCCGTCGCTCATCTGACAAGCTACTTGGAGACCGCGGTGCGCCAGTGATCGCGCCCGGCCCCCTTTTTTTCGCGACGATACCGACCGATCGGTCGGAATAACGCTGCGGGGCCGCGCCCCGAGCGTCGGCAGAAAGGAGCATCCGGTATGTTGTCCAGCTCTGGCACCGTTCTCGCCCTGCTCGCCCTAGGACTGGTGCTGGCGAACGGCGCCGTGTACTGGTCCAAGATCCGAGCCGTGCGTGTGCCGCTGCATCCTGTCGTCGAGCAGGCGCTGATGGCGATCGGCATCGGCCTCGCCGGCCTGGCGCTGGTCAGCCGTCCGGGGCTGGTCGGCGGCGTGCTGGCGGTCGTCGCGATGCTGCTCGCCGGGCTGTTCCTGGCCGTTACCCTCACCAGCCGTACGCCCCGCAAAGCGGCGGCCGTCGCCGTGGGCCAGCCGGCGCCCGACTTTACCGCGGTCGATGCTGACGGGCGTGCCTTTCGCCTCGCCGCGCTGCGCGGAGCGCCGGTCCTGCTCAAGTTCTTCCGCGGCCACTGGTGACCCTACTGCGTCGCTGAGTTGCAGCGATGGAACGCGTTCCGCCCGCAGTTCGACGCGCTGGGCGTTCGCCTGGTCGCCATCAGTCCCGATACGCCGGCCGAGGCCGCGGCCATGCGCGACCGGCACCACCTCGGCGTGCGCTTGCTGAGCGACGCCTCGCTCGCCGTGACCGAGCGCTACAACCTCGTTCACCGTACGTTCGCGCCGGTGCGCGGCCCGGTGCGCCCGCTCGCGATCCCCACGACCATCCTCGTCGACGCCGCCGGTATCGTGCGCTGGATCGACCAAACCCCGGATTGGCGCGTCCGGTCGAGCGCCGACCGCGTGCTGGCGGCGGTGCGGCAGGCGCTCGCCGGCGGTGACGGCCAGGCCGCGCCGGTGGCGCTCGCCACCGGACGGGACGGTGGGCATACGGCCGAGCGGCCCGATTGTCCGACCGGCGCGTGTGGTGTCGAGAATTGAGCCGGCCCCTCGCCGTTACTCGGAAGGCCGCGGCTGAGCTGGCTGGCCCGCGAGACGCCGCGCTCGGCTCGCCGGTGCGCGACGGTCGCCCGCTTCACTGGCGACCCGGCCAGGCGCACGGGTACAGTGAGGGGAAACGCGCGGGGAGCGAGCGATGGACGGAGGCGCAGCGATGCGCGACGAGCGACCGGCGGGTAGCGCGGGCGAGCGGGTGCGGACGCGCACGGCCGAGGCGAGCCCTGAGGCGCCACGCACCGATCACCTGTGGGCGTACAATTTGCGGGCGCCGCTGCGCGTCGCCACGCGGGGCGAGGGCTGCTACCTGTACGATGCCGAAGGGCGCCGCTACCTCGACGGCGCCGCGGGCTTCGTCGTTGCCAACCTGGGCCACGGCAACGCCGAGATCGCCGATGCGATGGCCCAGCAGGCGCGCACGCTGGCGCTGGCGCCCTATACCGTCTTCGTGAACGAGCCCGCGCTGCGTCTGGCCGCACGGCTGGCGCACTACGCTCCCGGCGACCTCGAACACGCGGTATTCACGTCCGGCGGCTCGGAGGCGGTCGAGGTGGCGGTGAAGCTGGCCCGGCAATACTGGGTCGAGGTCGGCCAAGCGTCGAAGTACAAGATCGTCGGCCGCTGGCAGAGCTACCACGGCAACACGCTCGGCACGCTGAGCATCGGCGGCAACCGCCCGCGCCGCCGGCCCTACGCGCCGCTGCTGGTGGACCTGCCGAAGATTCCCGAGTGCTATCCCTATCGCTGCCCGCCTGACGTGCCAGCGGCCGAGTGGGGGCCGCGTGGCGCCGACGCGCTGGAGGCGACGATTCTCGCGGAGGGGCCCGAGACGGTGGCGGCGTTCATCGCGGAGCCGGTGGTCGGCGCCACGCTCGGCTCGGCGCCCGCGCCGCCGGGCTACTTCCAGCGCATCCGTGAGATCTGCGATCGCTACGACGTGCTGTTCATCGCCGACGAGGTGATGACCGGCTTCGGCCGCACGGGCCGTCGCTTCGGCATCGAGCACTGGGACGTGGTGCCCGACCTGATGGCCGTGGCCAAGGGGATCACCGCAGGCTACGCGCCGCTGGGCGCGGCCGTCTGCACGGAGCGCATCTACGCGGCCTTCCGCGGCGGCTCGGGGCAGTTCGTCAATCTGTTCACTTACGGCGCGAACCCGCTGTGCTGCGCCGTGGGCGACGTGGTGCTGCGCCTGACCGAGGAGCAGGACCTGGCGGGCCGGGCGGCGCGCGTGGGCGCCTACCTGCGCCGCCGCCTGGAGCCGCTGACCGCTTCGCCGCTGGTGGGCGACGTGCGGGGCCTGGGATTGATGCTGGGTCTGGAATTCGTACAGGACAAGGCGACGAAGGCGCCGTTCCCGCCGTCGGCCCGCGTGGCGGCGCGCGTGGCCGACGCGGCGCTCGAGCGCGGCCTATTCGTCTACCCCGGCACGGGCACCGTGGACGGCGAGCGCGGCGACCACCTGATGGTCGCGCCGCCGCTGATCATCACCGAGGCCGAGTGCGATGAGCTGGCCAATACTCTCGCCGCGGCCCTCGCCGTCGTCGCCCGCGAGCTATAGATCGCTTGGAAATCGCTGTACCGTCCGTCTCGGCCTGGCACGCCCTGGCCGGCGCCTCTCGACGTGCGACCCGAGGCGGGGCGGGCACCCGCCTCGCGGCAGGCGGCCGGCACGCGGTATGCTTAGAGATGGTCCATTAGCACTTTACATAGAGGCCGTTTCCGCGAACGCTGCTGGCGGGACACCCTGCATTCACTACAGCGGCGATCGCGGGAAGTCGCTCCCGGAGGGACCGAGCTATGAGCCGAAAGAGCGCGGGGACCGGCGTGCCAGTCGAGCAGCAACTCGCCTACGCGCACGATCTGCAGCGCATCTATCGGTTGGAGCGCGAGAAGCGGCGCGAGCTGGAGGCGGCCAACCGCGCGCTGGCGGCGGCGAACGCCGAGATCAACGCCCGGGCGGAGGCCTTACAGCGCGCGGAGCAGCAGCTGGTTGCCTACGCGCGCGACCTGCGGCGGGCCTTCGAGGCCGAGCGTGCGCGCCGCGCCGAGGTGCAGGACGCCTATCTGACCACGGTGCGCCTGCTCGCCGCGGCCATCGAGACACGCGACCCGTACACCGGCGGACACGTCGACCGGGTGGCCGTCTTCTCGGTCGCGACCGGCCGCGAGCTGGAGTGGGACGACGAGCGGCTGGCGCGGCTGGAGCTGGGCGCGCTGCTGCACGACGTGGGCAAGATCGGCGTGGAAGACCGCATCCTGCGCAAGCCCGGCCCGCTGGATCCCGACGAGATGGCCCAGATGCGGCAGCATCCCGTGATGGGGGCGCACATGCTGGAGGGCGTGCCGTTTCTGCTGCCGGCCGTGACCTGCGCCCTACGCCACCACGAGCAGTACGACGGGCGCGGCTACCCGGACGGGGTGGCCGGCGAGGCGATACCGATCGAGGCGCGAGTGGTCGCGGTCGCGGATACCTTCGACGCGATGACGAGCGACCGGCCGTACCGCAAGGCGCTGCCGCTGGAGGTGGCGACCGCGGAGATCGAGCGCTGCGCGGGCACCCAGTTCGACCCGGGGGTGGCCGCGGCGTTCCTGCGCGCCGTCCGGGCGGGCGCCATCACTCCTGGCGCCAGCCCCGCGCTCGCCACCGCCGCGCCCTAAGCCGCCAGCCGGCTACAGCGAAGGGCGCAGGCCGTGCTTGATGGCGTTTGCCGTGTGGTGCTCGACGATGCCAGCCCACATGGCGTCGGCGCTGAAGTCGGAGCCGGGAATGCGCTCGATCGGGCGCGACACGTCCACAAACGTGCGCATTAGCGGCGCGAACTCGTCCTGCCACTCCTGGAGGACGGCGCGGTTGGCCGGGTCGTCGGCCAGCAGCGCCTTCAGCACCGCCACGCCGAGCGCCATGTGGCGCGGCTCGTCGGTCAGGCGCGTGCGGTGGTTTAGCGCCGTCAGGTGGTCGCCGTGCGCCTCGGCGAAGCGGGCCATCGCGTTGAAGCCGACGACGGCGTTGGCGCTCTCCAGCACGAAGCCGCCCTTGAAGGCAATCTCGAAGGCGTCGTCCAGTCCTAGCAGGTGCTCGAAGACGGCGCGCGGCTCGCAGGACTCCCACAGCGGCTGCCACTGGTCCTCGGGGATGCTCGCGCGGCGCAGCATGTCGCGGTCCATCTCCGAGTGCTGCAGCTCGTCGACCTGCTGGCAGATGCAGCAGCCGATGAAGTCGTAGTAGTCGAACGGCACGTTGTGGGCGGCGCGGCCCATGTACTGCGCGGCGGCCACTTCGCCGTGGTAGAGCACGATCCAGCGCCGCGTCATGCCCTCGATATAGCCGGGCGTGACGGTGCGCAGGTTGCGCTCGTCGTCCGACAGCCGCGCCAGCGCGTCGAAGTAGCGTCGCTTCTCCTGCTCGTGCAGGCGGAAGTGCTTCTCGAAGTTCAGCCCGCCCGGCGCCTGGAACTTGCGTGGATCGCGCAGCAGCACGCGCTCACGCACGGCCATCTCGCCCTCCCGCCCCAATGTGTCAGTAGCTCAGGTCCAGCGCATCGATGAGTGCCTGAGTCAGTGGGTAGACCAACGCCATGTGCCAGAGCTGGCCCAGGTCCAGCGTTTGCCCCCTCAGAGTTGAACAGCCCAGAGACAGCGCCTCAGGACAGAGGACACACGCCGACTACCAGCAGTGTAGCAAGAGCCAGAACGCGGTACATGATTCGCCGCGCGACTGGCTCGCTCACGGCGATAGGTAAGGTAAACTACCGTACAGAACGAAGCTGCTTGAGAGGTCACAATGAAGCAGGAGGCCAACCGCAGCGCGCGCATCGAGGCGCGCATCGCGCCGGAGGCGCTCGCCGTCGTGAAGCGCGCGGCGGCGCTCCAGGGCCGCAGCGTGAGCGATTTTGTAGTGGCTGCCGCACAGGAGGCCGCCTACCGAGCGATTGAGGAGTCCCACGTCATTCGCCTCTCGATGGAGGAGCAGCAGCAATTTGTCGACCTGCTGCTCGATCCACCAGCGCCGGCGCTGGCGTTGGAGCGCGCCAGAGAGGCTCACGCCAGGCTGATTCAGGAATCGCAGTGACGACACCGTTTCGCGTCGAGTCGCTGACTTCTGCTCACGACCGGATCGCATTTGTCAGCGGCACGCCCGCGCTGGACCGGTACTTTCGCGAACAGGTGACCCAGGATATCCGGCGTCGGGTGAGCGCCTGCTACGTCGCGCTCGAAATTACGACGGGCAAGATTGCCGGCTACTACACGCTCTCGGCTGCTAGTGTGCTGTTGGGGGAGCTACCGCAGGAGATGGCGCGGCGGCTCCCGCGGTATCCGTCAGTCCCGGTCGCACGCCTGGGCCGCCTCGCGGTGGATCAAGCATGCCGCGGGCGGGGACTCGGCAGCGCACTGCTATGGGATGCAGTTGCGCGCGCGGCGCGCTCGGAGATCGCCGTGTTTGCTCTGGTCGTGGATGCCAAGGACGGGCAGGCCGAAACCTTCTACCGACACTACGGCTTCGTCAGCTTTGGTAGCCGACCACGTCAGCTCGTGCTCCCGCTTACCAACCTGCGCCCACGGAGCTGACCCGCGACGAACGGGAAGCGCCGGCTGCCCGCGTTATTCGACGCGGGCGGTGACGGAGCCGACCCGGTCGAAGGTGACGCGGACCTCGTCGCCGGGGGCGACGAAGAGGGCCTCGCAGGGAGCGCCGGGCATCACGAGGTCGCCGGGCTCTAGCGCCTCGTCCACCTCGGCGAGCTTGTTCGCCAGCCAGGCCACGGCGCTCGCCGGGTGGCCGAGCACTGCCGCCCCCGCGCCGGTGTCCGCCAGCACGCCGTTCTTCTCCAGCACCATGCCTTGCAGGCGCAGGTCGAGGCCGTCGAGCGGCACTTCCTCGCTGCCCAGCACCACGCGGCTGGCCGAGCAGTTGTCGGCTACCACGTCGGCCAGCTTGAACTTGAAGTTGCGGTAACGGCTATCGATCACTTCCAGTGCCGGCACGACGGCGCGCGTGGCGGCCAGCACCTGCGGCGTGGTGATGCCGGGGCCGCGCAGCCGCTCGCCGATGATGAAGGCCAGCTCGGGCTCCACGCGGGGATGGATCAGCTCGGCAGTGCGCACCGGCTGCGGCTCGCGGATCAGGTAGGTGTCGAGCAGGTAGCCGTAGATCGCCTCGGGCACGCCCATCGCCACCTGCTTGGCCTTGCTGGTGAGCCCCGTCTTCTTGCCGACGATGCGCGCGCCGCGCTGGCGGAACAGGTCCATGAGGGCGCGCTGGATGCGGTAGCCGTCGGCCTCGCTCAGGTCGGGCAGCTCGTCGGTTAGCGCGACGACCTCCTCGCGCCGGTCGTAGGCATCGAGCAGCCGCTGCGCCAGCGACTGCACCTGGTCCGCGCTCAGCTCCACGGCTCCTCCAAGCGGTCAGCGGTTAGCTATCAGCGGTCAGCCGTCAGCTTTCAGCCCGCGGTGCTCCGTCTGCTGATAGCTGACAGCTGATTGCTTATGGCTGCCAGCTCCTACACTCCGTGCCCGGTCGGGGTGGGCCACTTGCCCTGCTTCTTCGCCAGCTCGACCGCCACGTCCACAATCATGTCTTCCTGGCCGCCTACCACCTTGAGGCGCCCCAGCTCGCGCAGGATGTCGCGCGGGTCGACGCCGTAGCGCTCGGCGGCGCGGTAGGTGTGCAGCAGGAAGCTGGAGTACACGCCGTAGTAGCCCAGGCTCAGGCCCGCGCGATCGACCACCTGCGGGCGCGGCATGATCGGCCGCACCACGTCCTCGGCCACGTCCATCGTCTTCTCGACGTTGATGCCCGTGTCGAAGCCGAGCTTGTCGAGCACCGCTACGAGAATCTCGGTGGGCGTGTTGCCGGCGCCGGCGCCCAGGCCGCAGAGCGTGCCGTCCACCTGCGTGGCGCCCGCCTCGATCGCCTCGAGCGTGTTCGCCACGCCCAGCGACAGATTGTGGTGGGCGTGGACGCCCACCTCGATCTTCACGCCGGAGCGCACCGCCTGCACGCGATCGCGCATGTCCTTCATCGTCATGGCGCCGGCGGAGTCGGTGACGTACACGCAGTCGGCGCCGTACGACTCCATGAGCTTCGCCTGCTCCAGCACCTTCTCGGGCGTCACCATGTGGGCCAGCATCAGGAAGCCGACGACCTCCATCCCGAGATCCTTTGCCAGCTTGATGTGCTGCTCGCAGATGTCGGCCTCGGTGACGTGCGTGCAGATGCGCGCGACTTGCACGCCGTAGGAGCGCGCCATGCGCAGGTCGTCCTTGATGCCGATGCCGGGGATGTGGAGGACGGCGAGCTTCTTGTCCTTGATGACGTCGGCGGCGGCGGCGAGGAGCTGCTCCTCGGGGACCTTCGAGAAGCCGTACTGGAACGACGAGCCGCCCAGGCCGTCGCCGTGCGAGACCTCGATGACGGGCACGCCGGCCTCGACCAGGCCGCTGACGACGGCGCGGACCTGCTCGGGCGTAAACTGGTGCGCCATGGCGTGGCTGCCATCGCGCAGCGTGGTATCGCAGACCCGCGGGGGCGGCCGATCGGGCATCGTGTGTTCCTCACCTCGGGGGGGGCGGGGGACACCCCCAACCCTCCGGAATGTTCGTTAAGAGGAAATCTGGGGGACACCCCCAGACCCCCACCAGGGCGCTGCGCCCCTGGACCCCGCTGGTGATTAGGCGCTCGCCGTGATCTTCTCGCCGCGCTGGGCCAGCAGGTGCTTGGCGAACTCCTCGCCCACCTTCACGGCCGCCGCGGTCATGATGTCCAGGTTGCCGGCGTAGGTCGGCAGGTAGTCGCCCTGGCCCGTCACCTCGACGAACACCGTCACCTTGTTGCCGTCGAACAGCGGCTCCGCGCGCAGCTTGTAGCCGGGCACGTAGCTCTGGACCGTCTTCACCATCTCCTCGATGGACTTGGTGATGGCCTCCTGGTCGGGGTTCTCGACCATGGCGTAGACCGTGTTGCGCATCAGGATCGGCGGGTCGGCCGGATTCAGCACGATGATCGCCTTGCCCTGCTCGGCGCCGCCCATCTTCACCAGGCCCTGGCCGGTCGTCTGCGTGAACTCGTCGATGTTCTGGCGCGTGCCGGGGCCGGCGCTCAGACTGGCGATCGTCGCCACGATCTCGGCGTACTTCACCGGCTGCACCTTGTTGATCGCCGCGATGACGGGGATGGTCGCCTGGCCGCCGCAGCTCACCAGGTTCACGTTCTTCGCGTCGAGGTGCTCGCCCAGGTTCACCGGCGGCACGACGAACTCGCCGATCTTGGCGGGCGTCAGATCGATGGCGATCATGCCGGCCTGCTCCAGCAGGGGGGCGGCGGCGCGGTGCGCGGCGGCCGAGGTGGCATCGTAGACGATCTCGGCGCCTTTCGGGTCCTTCAGGAACTCCTCGATGCCCTTATCGGTCGTCGCGATGCCCAGCTCGCGCGCCTTCGCCAGCCCCTCCGACTGCGGGTCGATGCCGACCATGTACACCAGCTCGAGCCACTCGCTGCGCTGAATCTTCGCCATCAGATCGGTGCCGATGTTGCCTGACCCGATGATCGCCACTTTCACCTTGGGCATGGTTTGCCTCCCGCGCCCTCACCCCCAGCCCCTCTCCCTATGGGAGAGGGGAGCACGTCCTACTCCCTCTCCCCCTGGGAGAGGGTCGGGGTGAGGGCGCCTTCCCTATACGAACTTCACGCTGACAGAGCCCAAGCGATCGTAGGTGGCGCGGATGACGTCGCCGCGCGCCACCGCTTCGGCCTTGGTGAGCGCGCCCGGCATGATGATCTCGCCCGCCTTGAGCGGGATGTTGTAGGTAGCGAGCTTGTTCGCCAGCCAGGCGACGGCCACGGCCGGATCGCCGAGCGCGGCCGCGCCGGCGGCGGTGCCCACCACCTCGCCATTCTTCTCCAGTACGCAGCCGACGAGCCGCAGGTCCACCGCGTCGACGGGCGTGGTCGTCGTGCCGAGCACCACGCGCGCCGACGAGGCGTTGTCGGCCACCGTGTCGCCCAGCTTGATCTTCCAGTCGCGCACGCGGCTGTCGATGATCTCCAGCGCGGGCGTGACGTAGGCGGTCGCCGCCATCACCTGCTCGCGCGTAACGTTCGGCCCGACGAGATCGTCCTTCAGCACGAAAGCGATCTCGGGCTCGACGCGCGTCTGGATGAGGGCGTCGATGGGGCACTCGCCGCCTTCCATGACCGTCATGGTGTCGAGGAGGTGCCCGTAGTCCGGCTGGTCGACGTTCAGCATGCGCTGCATGGCCAGGCTGGTCAGCCCGATCTTCTTGCCGACGACGCGGGCGCCGTTCGCCAGCTTCCGGTCGATGATGGCGAGCTGCACCGCGTAGGCGTCGGCCTCGCCGAGGGCGGGGTAGCGCTCGGTGAGCGGCGCGATCGGCACGCGCGTGCGCTCGGCCTCCAGAAGCTCCGCGGCTAGCTGTTGCACGGTGGCGCGGTCGAGGGCCACGCTACTCCTCCGCTGGCCCCCGGTGGGCGGGGGCGCCTTCATCCGGCTCGGGGCGGCAGTTACGGCCGGCCGATCGCGGCGGCGCACGCCGCACCGAGCGCCCGCCAGCGCCGTACCAGTACCGTAACACTCAGCTTTTTGCCCTGTCAATCGGGGCGGCGTGCGCGCGGCCAGGCGGTCCGATGGTGGTCGGTGGCGGGGAGCGGCTAGTCGGCGGGAGGCGCGGCTGCGCCGGCGGACACGGGGATCGTGCGGCGCTCGGGGGCGGGGGGCAGCGCCAAGGGGGCCGGCGCGGCCCCGGGGCGGAGCCGCCGCCATACCTGGCCCAGCGCTTCGCGGGCCTCGGCCTCGATCTCGCGCACGCGGGCGTCGCTGGGCCGCACGCCGCTCTGGTAGTAGGCGCTGGCCAGGCCGCCGACGACGTAGGTGCCGATGTAGGCGACGCCGACCTTCGGCGCGAGCATGGCGAAGCCGGGGAGCAGGTCGATGAGCGTGCGGGCCGCCGTGCGCCAGAAGAACGCGCCGCCGACGACCGGCGCGGCCTCGGCGAGGAGCGCGCGCGGATTGTCCAGGCTCGCGCCCCAGATGGCGGCCAGCTTGAACATGAGCACGATCTGGTTGGTGGTGAGCACCAGGATGTCGGCGCCGGCGGCGGCCGCTCCGCCGACGCCGGGCAGGAACGTGGGCAGGTTGGTCACGAGCGCAAACTGGGCGTTGGCGAACGAGGCCTCGTGGATCAGCAGGCGCGCGAGCGGCGCCCGCAGGGCCGGGGCGACGCGCGCGGCGCCGAGCCGGCGCTGGTCGGGCAGGGCGTCGACGAGCGCGAGGCCGAGGCGCTCGTCGGTCGGCGGCGCGGCCGCGTCGACCACCAGGTAGGAGAGGTCGGGCTCGGTGGGCTGGGTGCCGGGCGGGACGAGGAGCAATACCGCCTGGTTGTGGTCCTGTAGCTCGCGCGCCTGGACGCTGGCGACCTCGAGCCGCGTCGGGTCGGCGGAGACGTCGAGGATCACGAGATCGGGCGGCGGCTCGTCGATGGGCAGGCCGATCGGGCCGCGGCGGAGATCGCCGTGCTCAAAGAGGCTGGCGATGCGGTCGAGCGTGGGGCTGGCGCCGAGCAGCGCGAGCCGCGGGGGCGTCTCGGCCTCGCGGCGGATGGGCCGCCAATCCAGCACGCGCCACATCCGCCAGGCGCTCAGTCCCAGGTCCTTCCACCTCGGCATACCGCTCCGCCCCTTGTCGGCGGCCGCTTCGGCCGCGCTCGGTCGTCCCAGGCTCCTTAGCAAGCAGTATACCGCCGTGGCTAGCGGACGACTCGCAGGCCGCCCGGACAGCCCAGGGCGGGGAGCCAGCTCCCCGCCCTGTGTCCGACGCCCTGATGGTCCCTAGGGTGCGCGCGCTGTGATGGCTCCACCGGGCGCGGCGCCCTGGCGGGACGGCAGGCCCGCGCGGCGCCTAGCAGCCGTAGCCCATGCCGCACATGCTCGGCGTGCCGTAGCTGCTACCGCTATAGCCCACACCGTAAGTGTTGCCATAGCCCGCGCCATAGCCGCTGCCATAGCCCGTGCTGTAGCTGCTGTCGTAGCCCGTGCCGTAGCTGCCATAGCTGCTGCCATAGCCCGTGCCATAGCCGCTGTAGCCCGCGCCGTAGCCGTAGGGGCTGGCGCCGACGCCCGGGTATCCGTAGCCGCCGTAGCCGCCGCCGTAAGTGCTGCCGTAGTACGGACCGAACGGCGAGCCGATGGGGGACAGGCTAGGGCTGCCCAGGGCGCCGTACAGCGGGTAGCCGCCGTAGTTGCCGATGGTGTTCGGGTAGCCGGCATAGGCGCCGAGGTACGGATAGCCGCCGGTGTTGTAGTACGGATAGCCGCCGGCGTAGCTGTAGCTGCCGCCGATGGTGCCGGGGTACGTGCTAGCCCCGTAGGCGCCGAGCGTGGCCGTGGGCGAGCCATAGCCGCCGGTCGCGTAGAACGGCGTGCCATAGGGCGAGTAGGGGCTGACCGCCCCGTAGGAGCCATAGCCCGGATAGCCGTAGGGCGTGCCGACACCGTAACCCGACTGAGCCGACGCGCCGGGGGTCCCGAGCGCGAGCGCGAAGAGGCCGCCGGCCGCGAGCGCCACCAGGAGTCGCTTCATGTACCTCTCTACCTTCCGCCAGACCGCAGTGGTCCGGCCAGCTCCCGACAGGTGGTCGCTGCCTTATGTTCGGGCCACCCATCGCCCGGTCGGGCCACACCGTAAAGCACCCACGCGCCCGTTGTCAAGACAGCGCGCGGCCTTTCGGCGCCATATTTGGGTCTGGCTGAATAACAACACTGTGACGGCGGCGTTCGGGCCGTCGGACGCCCGGGGCGACGTCGTGGCGCGGCGCGGCGAATCGCTGGAGCGCCGCCCACGGGAACGGTATAATGCGCCCGTTGCCCACCGCGCGCGGCCCACTGCCGCGGGACCCGGGGGCCGTACGAGGTGGGAAGATTATGGCTGCACCCAGCCGAGCGCTCCCGCGAGCCCAGGTGGCCACCGCCACGAGCGGCGCCTGGCTCCTCCGCCTGCTGCTAGTGCTCTTCTTCTGCTCGGGCATCAGCGGTCTCATCTACCAAGTGCTGTGGCTGCGCGTGCTCAGCCTGGTGTTCGGCGTCACGATCTTCGCCGTCAGCACGGTGTTGGCGAGCTTCATGGCCGGGCTGGCGGTCGGCAGCTTCGGCGCCGGCAAGCTGGCCGACCGCCTGCGCAACCCCCTGGCCGCCTACGGTATCGCCGAGACGCTGATCGGGCTGACCGCGCTGGTCACGCCCGAATTGATTCTCGGCCTGCAAGGGGTCTACCACGCGCTGTACGAGGCGCTCGGCGGCGCGCCGCTGCTCGTCGGCGGCGTGCGCATCGTCCTGGCGTTCCTGATCCTGCTGGTGCCCACCAGCCTGATGGGCGCGACGCTGCCGATCGTCATCAAGTCGTCGCTGATGCGCTCGGAGGGCCTCAGCCAGAACGTCAGCTTGCTCTACGCCGTCAACACGTTCGGTGCAATCGTGGGCGCGGGCACGGCCGGCTTCTTCCTCGTTGGCAGCCTGGGCATTCGCTCCACCACCAACGTCGCCGCGGCGATCAACCTGCTGGTCGGCGTCGCGGCGCTGCTCGCGGCGTGGCGGCTGGCGGGGGATAGGGGATGGGGGATAGGGGATAGGGGCCAGGGGCCGGCGAGCAGCGATGAGCCGCTGCATGCCGTGGCGCCCGTTACGGTGCACGGGACGAACGGCCGAGTGCTCGAGGGCGGGCTGGCCAGCGGACAGCTCGTAACCTCCGCGTCCCCTTCCCTATCCCCGGGGCTGCGGCTCGTCTTCTGGGCGTTCGGTATCTCCGGGTGCCTGTCGCTCGCGTACGAGGTCGTATGGTCGCGCGTGCTGTCGATGTTCTTCAACTCCAGCGTGTACGCCTTCACCGTCATGCTGTGCACGGTGCTGTTTGGCATCGCGCTGGGCAGCTATGCGATCAACCCGTTCATGCGGCGGCGCTGGAACTGGGTGCTGGTGTTCGCCATCCTCGAGCTGGCGGTGGCGCTCACGGCCGTGCTGTCGATTCTGACGCTGAGCGAGATGTACACGCTCACGGCCGCGCTGCAAGACACGCCAGGCATCCGTCGTGTGCTGAGCACGCCGATTCGCTTCATGGCCTTCGTATCGTTCGTGGCGATCTTCCCGCCGATGTTCTTGCTGGGCATGACGTTCCCGGTGGCCGCGCGCATCTACGCCGCCAACGCGGCCGACGCCGGGCGGCGGATCGGCGCGATCTACTCGGCCAACGTGTTCGGGGCGATCTTCGGCTCGGTCATCGCCGGCTTCCTGCTCATCCCGCACCTCGGCAGCCAGAACAGCCTGGCAGTGCTCGCCGCGGGCAACCTGCTCGTCGGCCTGGCGCTGCTGGCGGTGGCCCACGGCGTCAGGCCGCGGGCGCGGGCGCTCGTCGCACTCGTGCCGCTCGTGCTGCTCGGGGCCGTCGTCGTGCGGGCGCCCAACATGTACGCGACGATCTTCGAGGGCCGCGAGCAGTTCCTGCGCACGCGCCCGTTCGTGGCGGAGGACTCGTTCTGCGCGGGACCGACCGTCTGGTACGAGGAGAGCCTGGAGAACACGGTCAGCGTCGTGCAGACGCCGAGCGACATCTACTGCCTGTTCACGAACAGCCGCGGCCAGACGAACACCGACCCCGGGCTCGTGCGCTACCACCGGCTGATCGGGCATTTCGGCATGCTGCTGCACCCCCACCCGCGCGACGTGCTGGTGGTGGGCCTGGGCGGGGGCGCCACGCCCGGCGCGGCCAGCCAGTGGGAGGACGCCCGCGTGGACGTGGTCGAGCTGTCGGACGGCGTGGTCCACGCGGCGCCGTGGTTCGACGACGCCAGCTACGACGTGGTGAACCAGCCGAACGTTCACTTGCGGGTGGACGACGGCCGCAACTACCTGCTGCTCACGGACAAGCGGTACGACGTGGTGACGGCGGACATCATCCGCCCGAACGACGCGGGCGCCGCGAATCTCTACTCGGCCGACTACTACCGGCTGGTGCGCAACGTGCTGAAGGACGACGGGCTGATGGTCCAGTGGCTGGCGCCCTTCTCCGACTACCAGTACAAGCTGCTGATGCGCACCTTCCTCGACGTGTTCCCCTACGTGACGCTCTGGTCCGGCGGCGACCTGCTGGTGGGCTCGAAGTCGCCGATCACGGTGGACCCGGCGATGCTGGCGACGAAGTTCGAGCCGTCGCAGCACGCCAACGCGCTGGCCGACATCGGGCTCACCGACGCGCAGCAGGTGCTCGACATGTACAACGCGAGCAAGCCGGAGCTGCTCGACGTGGCCGGGCCTGGCCCGATCATCACCGACAACTTCCCGTACGTGGAGTACTTCCGCTCGCTGCCGAAGGACGGGTATCCGGACCTCAGCGTCTACAGCCACAACGTCGACGAGATCCTGAAGTAAGCACCCGTCCACGCCGCCCCGCGATGCGCTATGATGGACGCCACCGGGCACTGGCCCGCGGGGCCAGTGCCGCGTGTCAGGAGGTGGCGAGATGGCCGGGCGCGGCGCGCTCCTACTGGTCGGCGTGCTCTTGATCGCGGGCTGCGCGCGCGGGGCGGCTCCGTCCTCACAGCCCGCCACTGCCGGGGGCACCGCTGCCAGCCCGGCCGGCTCGCCCGCGGGCGGGGGGAGTGGGGGGACGCCGGCCGCGCCGATCGCCGTGCGCGCCTCGTACAGCGCGCTCTCCATGTCGCAGTCGCCCATCGCGATCGCCAAGGACGCCGGCTACTACGCCGAGCAAGGGCTCGACGTCGAGGTCATCGGCATCCGCTCCAGCGCCCAGAATGCCGCCGCGCTGCTCAGCGGCGAGGTGGACGTGAGCATCATCGGGGGCATCGGCCCCGTCCGCGCGCGGCTGAGCGGCAGCGACCTCCTGCTCATCGGGGCGACCAAGCCATATTTCGCGGGGGCGATCGTCGCGCGCCCGGACATCCATAGCGCGGCCGACCTGCGCGGCGGCCGGGTAGGAATCAGCGCCAAGGGCGGCAACACTGATCTGATGGCCCGCGCGGCGCTGCCACGGCTGGGCCTCGACCCCGACGTGGACGTAACGCTGCTCTCGACGGGCGACAGCCCAGAGCAGGTCGCCGCGCTGCTGGCGGGCAACGTGGACGCCGCCTCGCTCACCCCGCCAGCCGACGAGCACGCGAACAACGCCGGCTACCCGACCCTGTACGACATCACGGGCGCGCGCATCCCGTATCCGGCCGTGGCGCTCGGCACGTCCGGCCCGCGCCTGGCCGAGCGCCCCGACGCGCTGGAGCGCTTCCTGCGCGCCTACGGGCAGGCCGTACACCGCTACTTGACCGACAAGGCCTACACGCTCCAGGTCGCGGCCGACTTCCTCCGCAGCGACGATCCGAGCGCGAACGACGAGGCCTACGAGGTCGAGCGCCGCATCATGCAGGCCGACCTCGAGCTGCCGCTGAGCGCCATCCAGTCGACGCTCGACCTCATCAAGCCCGACGATCCGCGCGCCGCCGAGGCGCGGCCCGAGGAGTTCGTGGACCTCAGCCTCGTACACAAGCTGCAGCAGAGCGGCTTTTTCCAGCAGCTCGCGGCGTCCACGCCTACCCCGTGACGAGCGCGGCGCGGCCGGCGCCCGGCGCGGGAAGCCGTCGCCGGTGCGGCTCGGCGGGGACGCGCTGGGGCCGCCCGCCTCTAACCCCACTCTAAGAGGCATCTAACGCGTCTTTGATCGGATCGGGCGCCGAGGCGCGCTAGGGTGTTAGTGGAGCACGGTGGCCCGACCACGGCGAGGCGCCCGCGCCGCCCCTCGTGGCGAGCCAGGTCTATTCTGCACTCGGAGGCAGCGACCATGGCGATGGTACGATGGGACCCCTTCGGCGATATGGTCAGCCTGCGCGACGCGATGAACGACCTCCTCGAGCAGAGCATGGTGCGCCCCACGGGGACGTTCGGGCGCATGCTGAGCGCCCCGGTGGACGTTTCCACTGAGGGCGACAACTACGTCATCGAGTTCGCGCTGCCTGGCGTGAACCCGGACAGCGTGGACGTGTCGGTCCAGGACAACACGGTGACGGTCTCGGGCGACTTCGGGACGCCCATGGAGAGCCAGCACGACGCCCAGACGCAGCAACAGCAGACGCAGAGCCAGCAGACCCAATCGCAGGGATCGGGGCAGTCGAACCGCCGCTACCTGCACCGCGAGCTGATGCGGGGGCACTTCGAGCGCTCGATCACGCTGCCCACGGACCTGAACGGCGACCAGGCGCACGCCGAGTACCACAACGGCATCCTGTGTCTGACGATCCCGAAGGCCGAGTCGGCGAAGCGCAAGCGGATCGCGATCGGCAGTGGGCAGAGCCAGCAGACGTCGGGCACGAAGCGCTAGCGCGGACGAGGCCAGCACAGCAAGCGAGCGGGGGGCGGGCGCGGCGCCCCCCGCTCGCTTTGCGCCCCGCTCCCGTCGGCTCCATCGCTTCGTTCCGAGCCTGTATGGCACACCGTGTTGGCGCGGGCTGCCCGCCTGGCCGCGCGGCTCGCGGCCGCCCACGGCACGCCGCGTGCAGACGTGCAGGCGCGTCGTGCGACAGCACGATAGACTATTAAGTGTCCCCGAGGCGCGGTCAGACCGCGCTCGGCGGGCCCGGGCGTGTGGGGAGGGCCGGGGCGGCGCCTCGCCCACGCTAAAGTACCACGGGAGGAGATCGATGGCGGTTACCAAAGGAACCACCTCCCTGGCGAGCGAGACGACGGCGTTGAAGGTCGGCGACGAGGCGCCGGACTTCGAGCTCCGGAGCCATCTGGGCAGCAACGTCAAGCTCAGCCAGCTACGCGGCAAGAACGTGGTGATCGCGTTCTACCCCGCCGCCTGGACGCCTGTCTGAAGCGTCCAGATGCCCGAGTACGAGGCGCTTAAGTCTCGCTTCGAGGGCTTCGACGCCCAGGTCCTGGGCGTAAGCGTAGACAACGTTCCCAGCAACGCCGCGTGGGCGAACTCGCTGGGCGGCATCACCTATCCCCTCCTCAGCGACTTCTGGCCGCACGGCGGGATGGCGCGCACCTACGGCACGCTGATGGAAGACCGTGGCGTCACCTCGCGGACCGTCGTGGTGGTCGACAAGCAGGGCAAGGTCGCCTACGTCGACGTCCACAAGCTCGACGAGCAGCCGGACCCCGAGATGATCTTCGACGTGCTGCGCAAGCTCGCTTAAGCACAGCGGGGCGGGAGCGGAGGGCCGCCCCCGCCCCGTCGCGCGACGCTGAGGCCGGGCGGCGGGTAAGCGGCCGCCGGATGGGATGGGCAACATGGCGATGTCGCGGCGCTGCATTCCGTACACTCCGAATCGCCGCCCCTTGAGCGAGACGACGGTCGCGCTGGTCACGACGGCCGGCGTCCACCTGCGCGAGCAAGAGCCGTTCAATCCCGAGGGCGAAAAGGACTTCCGCGTCATCCCCGGCGACGTGGACACCGCGCAGCTCATGATTAGCCACCCGTACTACGATCACACGGATGCCGACCGTGACGTGAACTGCGTGTTCCCGATCGACCGTCTGCGGGAGCTGGCGGCCGAGGGCGCGATCGCCGGGGTGAGCAACATCAACGTGGGGTTCATGGGCACCTCGCCGCGGCTGCGCGAGGTGTACGAGGAGACGGCACCCGCGATCGCCGACCGCGTCGAGCGGTCCAAGGCCGACGCGGTCGTGCTGACCGCCGGCTGACCGCACGTCTGCCATCGCACGGTCGTTGCGATTCAACGCGAGATCGAGATGCGCGGCCTGCCCACGGTGCTGATCACGGTCAGTCCCGAGGCGTCGGCGCCGATGGGGCCGCCGCGCGCGCTCTACCCGGTCGGCTTCCCCATTGGCCACGTGCTCGGCGGCCCCGACATGCCCGGCCTTCAGCGCCAGGTGCTGCGCGACGCCCTGGAGCGCCTCGTCACCCCCGGCGAGCCCGGCACGATCGAGGAGCGAGGCTACCCTGACTATCCCCCGGAGGAGTGACCTAACCCCCCCAGCCCCCCTTCCCTACCAAGGAAGGGGGGAGCCACCCCGGCCTCGTCCTCGTCCCTCTCCCCCTTCCCGCTGCGGGAAGCGGCCCGAGGCCCGGGCCTCGTCCCTCTCCCCCTTCCCACATTGGGAGGGGGCCGGGGGAGTAGGTCCGGTGACCGCTTGCGCGGCGGCCCGTGGCTCGGCATGATAGAGCCATGCGCGGCCGATGCCTGCTCTCGAACCGGCGTCCCACCCGCGCGCAGCGCAGCGGAGGAGGGCCCCATGGGAGCGCACGGCGCGGGTCGCTGGTCCCGACGCGATTGGCTGAAAGCCTGCCTGGCAGGGGCGGCGGGCGCGGCGCTGGCCTGCTCGCGGGGCGGTGCGGCGCCCGCGGCAGCCCCCGCCGCGCCGACCGCGCCCGCGGCTCCACCGCCCCCGAGCGGGGCGCCGGCCGCCGGCGTCGCGCCCGCGGCGAGCGTGCCGCACGTTAACGCCACGATGAAGGTCGGCTACCTGCGCAACATCGGCAGCGGCCCGGTGTATCTCGCCATCGAGCGGGGCTACTTCCAGGAAGTGGGCGTGAACGTCGAGTCGGTACTGTTCCAGTCGGGCGCCGAGATGGTCGCCTCGCTGGGCACCGGCGAGCTGGGCCTCGGCAACGGCGCGCTTAGCCCTGGCCTGTACAACGCCTGGGGCCGGGACATCCGCATCCTCGTCACGGCCGACGGCGGCAGCCTGCACCCCGGCTACGGCAGCTCGTGGCTGATGGTGCGCACGGGGATCGCCGACCAGATCCACGACTGGACCGACCTCCGCGGCCGCAAGGTTAGCGCCTCGGTGGAGGGGAGCGTCATCGACTACATGATCCGGCAGGCGCTGCGTCAGAACGGCATGTCGCTGGAGGACGTCGACCTGGTGCGCCTGGCATCGCCGGACATGCTGTCGGCGTTCCAGGGCGGGGCGCTCGACGCGGGCGGCACGGCCGAGGCGTTCGCCACGCAGATCGCCGATCTGGGCCTGGCCGTGAAGTGGAAGAACGGCACCGACGTGACGCCCGGCGAGGAGTACTCGGCGCTCTTGATGTCGGAACAGGTGGCGCGCGACCGCGCCCTGGCGGTCGCCGTGCTCCACGCCTACCTGCGCGGCGTGCGCGACTACATGGCGGGCCAGAAGACCGATCCCGCGGTGCTGGCGATCCTGCAGCAGTACTCGGGCGTCGACCAGGCCCTGATTCGCAAGGCGACGCCCACGTTCGTCGACGTGAACGGCGAGGTGCAGCCCGACCGCATCCGCGGGCAGGAGGAGTTCTGGGTGCGCGAGGGCGTCATGCAGCGCGTCGTCGACCCGGCGCCGTTCATCAACCAGGAGTTTGCTGCCGAGGCGGTGCAGCTCCTCGGGCGGGCAACCAACCCGCCCGCGCCCGCCGTTTAGGGGCGGTCGGCGCGCAGCCCGTGGGTGCCCCAGGCCAACGCACGGAGGATAACCATGCCCGCGACCCGACGCAGCTCCCTCGCCGCGCTGCTGGCGATCCTGGCGCTGCTCGGTGTGGCGTGCGCGGCGCCGGCGGCCGCGCCGGCCGCCACCGGCGCGGTGGCGACCGCGGCGCGCCCGCCGGGCGGCGCGCCCGCGGCCAGCGCGGCCGCGCCGAGTTCTCCGCGCGCGCCCACCAAGGTGCGGATCGGCTACGTGACGATGGCGCCGAACACGCTGCCGATGTGGATGGCCGCGGACTACGGCGTGTTCGCCAAGTACGGGCTGGACGTGGAGCTGACGTACATCGAGGGCGCGTCGCGGATCGCGGGGGCGCTGGTCGCCGGCGACATCGACCTGGCGTCCGGCCCGGCCGAGGTGGCGATGGGGCCGGGCGTGCAGGGCGCCGACACGGTGATGATCGCGTCGTGGGCCGACAAGATGGGCTTTGCCCTGATGGGCCAGCCGGAGATTCGCTCGCTGGCCGACATCCGCGGCAAGCGGCTCGGCGTCACGCGGCGCGGCTCGAACAGCGAGGTGTGGGCAAGCGCGGTACTCGCGCCGCAGGGCCTGGAGGCGGACCGTGACTACACGGTGCTGGCCGTCGGCGGGCTGTTCGAGCAGATCGCCGCGCTCCAGGCGCGCTCGATCGACGTGGGGGTCGTGGGCATCCCCGCCAACCTGAAGGGGCGCGAGCTAGGGTTCCACGAGGTGATCCCACTGGAGCAGTCGGTCATCGACTTCGCCGACGTGGGGCTGGTCACGACGCGGCGCTACCTGCGGGAGCAGCCCGACACGGTGGACCGCTTGCTCCGCGCCTCGGCCGAGACCGTGGCGATGATCTTCGATCAGCCCGAGCCGACGCTGGCCTCGATCGAGCGCTACACCGACGTCCACGACCGCGCGCAGCTCGACGAAACCCTGGCCTTCCAACAGCTCCGCACGACGCGCACGATGCTCCCGACCGAGGCGGGGCTGCGCCAGGCGATGGACGAGCTGGCGCGCAACAACCCGGCCGCGGTGGGCGCCAAACCCGAGGACTTTGTGGACCTGACGCAGGTGCGGCAGCTCAACGACAGCGGCTTCATCCAGGGCCTCGCGCGCTGAGCCGGCAGGAGACGAACCGTGGGTGCGAGAGACGTTCTCGGGACGCTCGGCATGCTCCTGCTGCTGGGGGCGTTCCTGGCGAACGCAACGGGCCGGCTATCGGCCAGCGGACGACTGTACCACCTGCTGAACGCGCTGGGGGCTGGCACGCTGGCGTGGTATTCGGTGCAGCTTGGCGTCTGGGTGTTCGCGATCCTGGAGAGCGTCTGGGCGCTGGCCGCCCTCTGGAATCTCGTCCGCGCGCTGGCGCGGCGCGCGGAGAAGTGAGGAGCCGACCGTGCAGGCAGGAATGGGCTGGCGAGGTGGCTGCCGCGTCCTGGTGCTGCTCGGCAGCCTGCTGGCGGCGTGCGCCGCGCCGGGCGCGCCCGCCAGCCCCGCCAGCGCACCGCCGGGCGGCGCGCCGAGCGCGGGTGCCGCCAGCGCGACCGCAGCGCCCGCGCCGCCCGTCCGGGTGCGGGCGGCCTACGTGTCGATCGCGAGCAACATGCTGCCGGCCTGGATCGACGTGGACGAGGGCCTCTACCAGAAGTACGGGCTGGACGTGGAGCTGAGCTACATCGCCGGCGCGGCGAAGATCTCGGAAGCGGTGATGGCTGGCGAGCTGGACTTCGGCGTGGCGCCCGCGTCGTCGGCAATCGGCCCGGGCCTCGAGGGCGCGGACACGGTGATGCTCGCCTCCTGGACCAACAAGCTCTCCTTAGCGCGGCCCAAACGCTGTGGCAGCACCGTAGCGTAGCGGCCAAAAGCAGCGTACTTATTAGCCTACATTATGGGGGCGAGAGCGCCCACGGGGCCGCGCCCTACTGGCCCGCCGCACTTCCGTGCAGCCCCGACCCCCGGCCCGTACAATCCTAAGAAGACAAAATCGCGCGCCCAGTGCCCGCGGTGGTACCCGGCGCCTGAAGGAGTTACCCGCCGATGCTGTACGCCACGCACTTGACCCCGAGCGCCTACGCGGCACTCGAACTAGGCCTGGGCGACGCCTGCGAGCTGGTGTTGATCGACGACACTGTGTGCGTGGACACCGACGCGGCCACGCTGGCGACCGCGCCGCGCCCGGCGCCCTACCGCCAGCTGCCGGACTAAGCGCCACCCGCGTAGTCGTGCCGCTGATCGACGACACCCCGTTTTTGAGTCTCGCTCAGGCCGATGCCCTGATCTCCCCGCCAGCTCCCGGCGCCCCCGGGGGCGGGGTGGACGACCGAGGCGCACCCGTACTACAGCGAGGAGGAGTTCCAGCCATGGGGGGTGGCGGCGGAGGCCAAGGGGTACGAGCTGCTCGCCGTCCCCAAGCCGCGGTCCGGCGACGCGCCGCCTCCCCGGCGCCCTGAGCGTGGCGGCGCTGGGCGGGTGGCTCGTCCCCGGCGGGCCGATCGTGGCGGCGAGCGCCGGGCTCCCGAAAGCGGCGACCGTGGCCGACCCCGCGCTGGCCGATCGGCTGCCCGGGTTCCGGTGACCCGCAGCGCAGTCGGTCGCGGAGAGACGACCAAGGGGCGGGGGCATGCCCCCGGCCCTTGGCTCGAAGCCGACCTGGCTATTGACCGCCGGCGCCCCCGCGGCCCCTATTGATTATTGTTCGTGCCGCCGGTGACCGGGTTGTTCGGCTCAGCGCACGTGGCGGGGATCGGCCCGGCGCTCGCATCCGGGCCAGACCCGGCGGTGCCCGGCCCGAGCGTCGCACCCAGGTTATCCACGGCCGGAGCGGCCGAGCCAATCTGAGCTGGCGGCGCCTCGGGATTGGGCGCGACGGGGACACTGCCCGCCCCGGTAGCGGGCGCCGGGCCGGTCACGGGCAGCGCGCCGGCGCCAGGACCCTGCCCCCCAGTCGTCGTGCCGGGTCCCGTCCCACTCCCCGCGTCCGTGCCCGGCGCATAGCCGGTGATGGGGCCGGTGGCCGGGCCTAAGCTGTTGTCGTTCGGCCGTTCGGCGCAGCTGGGCAGCGCCGGCTGGCTGCCCGTCGCCATCTGGTCGCCGGATTCCGGCACGGCGGAACTCCCGCCCGGCTGCCCCTCCTGGGCGACCGCTCCCCCGGCGGTCCCGAGGGCCAGCGCGAGCGCCGCCACTAATCCCGCAGCGCGGAGTAGGCGAATCGGTTTCATGGCCTTAGGCCTCCTCGCAGCGCTCGACCCGAGCGGATGCGCGCAACGTTGCGCGCCTCGTAGCAGGCACGATGCATGCCAGCCGATCGTTGGCCTGCGCCCCAGGGCCGTCCGCCTAGCCTGCTTGACCAAGTGCGCCAGGCCAGCGCCGGTCCGGTGCCCGCAAGTTAGCCTCCATCCCCCCGGCTGAACCGGGCACCGGCGGAGCACCTGCGCCGAAGCCCCAGGCGCTGCGTCGCGTCTCCGCACCTGTAACGCTTCTCCGTCCGTCTCGTTTATTTAAGGTAAGCCAAGGCGCGTCGGCCGCCGCCTAGGCGACTCGCACGGGGTGCTCGCGGGCGGCTCGGGTCGCAGCCATCGAAGCCGATTCCCGGCTGGGACCGTCGAGCCGGAGGACAGGGAGGCGACGATGAGCGGGACGCCATGGGCACACTCCTTGGTTCGGCGCGCCTTGCACGCTGCTCTGCTGGCGGTACTCGTGTTCGGGTTCCTGCGGGCGGTGGAGATCCCGGGGGTGGGGGGGCTCCGCGTCCTGGCGGGGGTCCAGGCGAGTACCGCGGGAGCCGGCGACGCGGCAGACGGCAGCTCGGCGCACCTGACGCTGGACCCTTCCGGCCACGAGCATCATTTCGGCTTCAGCCCAGCCAGCGTGCTCGCCCAAGCGACCCCCAGCCTCACGCCCGGTGGCCTCGGACCCGGGTGCACCTCGACCTCCACCCTGTTCACCGCCACCCTCACCGGCACGCAAGAGGTGCCCCCGACCGGGTCGGCGGCCACGGGGACCGCCACCTTCCAGTTGAACCCCGGGGGCAACTCGCTGAGTGTGACCGTCTTCACCACCGGCCTCACCCTACAGACGGTGACCCTATCGCACATCCACGGGGACCTCGCTAACCCCGGGCCGCCGGGCGTCAGTGCCCCCGTCACGGCGGACATCTTCAATCCGGCGAATCCCGCGGCCCAAGGTCCGTTCACCAACCCATTCACGAACCCGAACGTGATGGCGAACCAGTCGGGCAACTTCCCCAGCATCTTGGCCGCCATGCGCGCGGGGCTGACCTACATCAACATCCACACGCAGCGCTTCCCGGGCGGCGAGATCCGGGGCCAGATCAGTTGTCTACCGGCCACGCCGACGCCTACGGCGACGCCGCCGCCGACGGCCACGGTGACGCCGCCGCCGACGGCTACGGCGACCGCGACGGCGACCACGCCGGCGACGCCGACCACGCCGGCGACGACCATCCCAACGGCGACAGCGATGCCCGCGGCGGTGCTGCTCCCCAACCTGGGGGTGGTGCCCCCGCCGCCACTGCCGTTCCTCCCACCGCCACCCCCACCGCTGCTGCCGCCCCCTCCGCCGGCGCCGACAGGTCCGGTCGCTCCGGCGCGCGGGGCTTTCCCCGAGGTCCCCGTCATCCCAGAGGCAGGCAGCCTAGGACTGCTAAGCAGCGGTCTGGCAGCGCTCGCTGGGCTGCTCGTCCTGCGGCGCCGCCGCGGCTAGCCCGTACCCTGAAGGGTTCGCAGTCACGCGGCGCCGAGGTTCCGTAAGCCCCCAGGGAGCCTCGGCGCCCCCATCTTGTCGAGCCCTGGCGGGTGCCTGGAGCGCGGAGTGCCCGCCTAGTCCGCCGGGCCGAGCGCGCCCAGCAGCCGCCAGCCCGGGGGCCGCGCGGCGACCGCGAGCGCGCCGTCGAAGGCGTCGAGCAGGTCGTCGTGGGCCGAGCGCGGGTACTCCCGGCTCTGCTGGTAGAAATCCACAGCGGAGTGATGGACCCGCCGCCC
>Ga0209062_1000311_pt1 | contig 171217 bp, 130 predicted proteins | sample Coa_R2_2_FD_187158 | JGI IMG/M metagenome (GOLD analysis project Ga0209062, IMG submission 187158) | Surface soil microbial communities from Centralia Pennsylvania, which are recovering from an underground coalmine fire - Coalmine... | ecosystem: Environmental > Terrestrial > Soil >...
CCCCCCCCCCCCGGTCCCCCTCCCTGCAGGGAGGGGAGAGGAAGAGGCACTCGGGGAATCAGGTAGCGACTCTGAACGTCCCGTATAGCTCTCTCCCCTCCCTGCGGGGAGGGGGGCCGGGGGGGTGGGTCCACTCACCCATTCCGCTTTTTGCCCTGGCAGGAGTTCCGCGTGAACTTCCGTCACCGGCAGTTGCTCGGCGATGGTTCGTGCAACGGCGGTGCGGTCGCCGGTGAGAAGGGCGAGAGGAGCGATGCCGATCGCACGCAGATCGGCCAGCACCTGCGCGGCTTCGGGGCGAAGCGTGTCGCGTGCGCCGAGCACACCAAGCACGACGCCGTTACGTGCGACCAGGAGCGAGGTTTGCCCGGATGCGTCAAGTTGTTCCAGTGCCGCGATTGCTTCGGGCGGAAGTACAATACCCCGCTCTTCCAGCAATCGCCGCGTGCCAACGATCAACGACGTTTCTCCGACGGTCGCTGTCACCCCCGCGCCTGGGTGCGCCTGGAATGTTTCCGCGGCTGGTACTTCGAAGCTGCGCATTGCCGCTTCACGCACGATGAGCCGGGCCAGCGGATGTTCGCTGCGCTGTTCGGCGGTTGCCGCGGCCGTGAGCAATTCTTCCGCGCTGCCGGAAAATGGAATCACGTCGCCGAGTTCGAGTTTCCCCTCCGTCACGGTGCCGGTTTTGTCGAACGCGAAGGCAGTGACATTCGCGAGTCGCTCCAGCGCCGAACCGCCCTTGATGAGCACCCCCGTGCCCGCCAGCCGACCGAGTGCGGCGATCACTGCGGCTGGAGTGGCGAGAATCAGCGCACACGGACACGCCACCACCAGCACCGCAAGGGCGGGGTACGCGGCGACCTTCGCGGCCGCGTTGAGTGACGGCCTGGGAAAGCCGGGCGGCGGAGTGCTGGCCGTTTGGTAAATGACGTTGCCCGCGAAGGTGAGGAGCGCGAGTCCGAGCACAACCGGCAAGAAGTAGCGGGCGAGCCTGTCCGCGTAGCGTTCGAGCGGGGCTTTGTCTTTCAGTGCCTGAGCGGTTAATTCGATGACTTGGCCCGCGACCGTCTGCTTCGCGACTTTCTTCGCTTCTACGGTCAGAGAGCCGTGTTGCACGATGCAGCCTGCAAGAACTTCATCGCCCGGCCCTTTATCAACCGGCAAACTCTCGCCGGTAATGACGCTGGCATCCACCGCGGATCGACCGTCGAGCACCACGCCATCCACCGGCACGCGGCCACCGGGTTTCACCACGACTTTGTCGCCGACGATCACATCGGCGGTGTAGGTCCGCACCTCCACGCCATCGCGCAGAACCCAACATCTTTTAGGAAATAGCTCAGCGAGTTTGCCGAGTGCGTTCTGTGTGCGAGCGAAGGTGTAGGCTTCGAGGCATTCGCCCACGAGGCCGATGAACACCACTTCCGCCGCAACGACAGGCTCTTTGAGAACGATGGCGGCCAGACAGGCGATCGCCAGCGCGAGGTCGGAACCGATCTTGCCTTCAAAGAGTGCTTCCAGCGACGTGTACAGTACACGCGCGCCACCCAGAACGGCAGCAATGAGAGCGTAACGGAAACCCGCAACTTCGCGTGCCCAGGAATACGTCTCGACGCCTTGCCCCTTCAACCAGCCGGCCACGACCGGCCACAGGTCCGCGCCGAGTAACCCGCCCACAATGGCAGTGAACAAATACAGTCCAAGCGGCGACTCGGACCGAAACGGGTCGCCGACGGTGCTCATCTCGCGGTGCATGAGGATATGTTATGGCCGAGGCAATTGTGAGGGTGTAGAGTTCGGCAGATCGGTTCCACGAACCGGCCAAGACACCAATCGGAACGGCATATGGACGACCACAACCAACGGTTCAAGTCGCTGCTCCGTGCTGTTCTTTCCCGACTGGGCAGCGCGGTTCGATTTCAGCGGTACCGAGTGGCTGGAACAGGAAGCATTTCTCGACCCGCCGAGTGGAGAGAAACGGATTCTCGATGTCGTTGCGAAGGTGCCAACTCGCGTGCCGGTTCCGGACCCAGCCGGACGCACCGCGGATCATTCGCTTGTCTTGATTGATGTAGAGATCGAATCGCCGGAGCGTGCGACCGACATTCGCCCGCGAATGCTGTGGTACTATGAGTTCCTCCGCCGCCGACATTCGCTGCCGGTCGTACCGATCTGCCTGTTCCTTCGTGTTGGGATGAATGGCGTCGGCTGGGATGCTTAATCGCGAGTTTGGATTTTGGCGATCAGTTCTGCGACTCCCGCAGCCTCGTCGGGCTGACGCCACGCCGTGCGCCAAAGCTTTTCACCAATACAGCTTGTCCAGACTCACGTTCCCGCCGCTGAAGACGATTCCGACCTTGTTCACACCCGCGAGCGACTTGAAGGCGTCGCTGAACGCCACCGCGGCGCCGACGGCACCGCTCGGTTCCACGATCAGTTTCATCCGCTCCCACACCAGACGCATTGCAGCGCGGATCTCGTCGTCGGTCACCGTGAAGACGCGTTCGACCAGATCGCGGATGATCGGCCACGTCAGTTGACCGGTACTCGTGAGCAAGCCGTCGGCGATGGTGTTCGGAGACGTTTGCGGCAACCACTCCCCTGCGGCTTTTGAACGTGCTGCGTCGTCCGCGCCCAGCGGCTCCGCGCCGAAGACGCGAATACCCGCTTTCAGCTCGCGTGCGGCCACACAGCAGCCGGAAAGCAACCCACCGCCGCCGACGGGAGTGACGATCGCATCGAGGTCCGGCACCTCTTCGAGTAACTCAAGTGCTGCGGTACCCTGTCCGGCAATCACATCCGGGTGATCGAACGGCGGAATCAGCGTGGCGCCGGTTTTCGCCATCACCTCGTTGGCGGTGCGTTCGCGGTCGGCCAGATTCGGCTCGCAGAGGGTGACGATTCCGCCGTAGCCTTCGACAGCAGCCTTCTTCACGACGGGCGCGGTCTTCGGCATGACGATGTACGCCGGGATGCCGCGAACGCGGGCCGCCAGTGCCAGCGCCTGCGCGTGGTTGCCGCTGGAGTGTGTCACCACTCCGCGTGCAGCTTCGGCATCGGTGAGACGCCGGACGGCGTTGGTTGCGCCGCGATACTTGAACGCGCCGACCTTCTGCAAATTCTCGCACTTGAAGAAGAGACGCCGACCGGCGAGCCGGTCAAGCGTCTCGCTGGTCATCACCGGCGTGCGATGGATGATCCCGCGAATGCGCTCCGCGGCCTCACGCACGGCGGCCAGGTCACAGGCATAAGTTGGCATGAGGTACCCATTTTCCCCAGAGCAGCGCCACCTGGGTGACGATTTACTTCAACTCGTAACACAGCAACTCTTCCGGTCCCTTCACGAGCAAGCGATTGCCCGAAACGGCCAGGTGCGCCCACGTTCCTTTCTCGCTCACCTTCCACTTAGCGAGCTGTTCGTATTCCTTCTCTGATACACGAGCAGCGATCAAGTTTCCCTCAAGCGTGAGGACAAGTAGCGTGTTGCCAACAACCACCAGCGAAAGGTGCTTTGTGGCAAAGCCGGACGATGTCCACGCGGTATCGCCGTTCTCCAAAGAAACGCAAGCGAGTCGGCCCGTGCGATAGTCGAAACCAATCAGGTGATCGTTCACAATCACAGGAGTGGTCAGGTACATCTTCAGGTCGGTACTCTTCCACGCGAGTTGTCTGTTGAGCTTGTCGCCGTCGCGGGCGAGCTTCATGCAGAGGGTCGGCTTTCCTTCGCCACCAATCACCACGCGATCCTTCCACACCACCGGCGAAACAATCGTCTGCTCGTAGCGTGTCTTGAATGGCTCATCCCAGAGGAGTTCGCGGTCGGCGTGGCGCAGCCCGACCATGCGCGTGCCCGTAAAGGCGATGATTTGCTTCACGCCGCCCGGTGAGGCGATGACCGGCGAGGCGTAGCTACTGCGGTCGTCGAGTGCTTTCCACAGCAGCTTGCCTGTGCCGCGATCAAAGCCGGTCACGGCTCCGGCTTTCTTGCCGCCGATGGGGACGATCACGGTCTTCCCATCAACCAGCGGCGAAGCACTCGCGCCGCACGGCGGGAACCACGCGTCGTCGCCGTCGGCGGTCTTCACCACGCCCCAGTATTCTTTCAGGCAATCATGTTGCCACAAGATATTTCCGGTGGCGATCTCGACGCAAGTGAGCATCCCGGCCAAGCCGAAGAAATAGACGCGGTCCCCGTCCACTGTGGGTGTGGCGTTCGGTCCGCGACCCGCGGTCGGGTCGGGTGCTTTGAAACTCGCTGTATAGCTCACGTCCCAGAGTTGCTTGCCGTTGACGAGATCGAAACAGAACGCTCGCTCGATTCCTTTCTTGTGATCGCGTGCGAGGGCGAAGACTCTCCCACTTGCAATGGCGGCCCCGGAGTATCCCTCGCCGATCTTTATCTTCCAGGCTGGCTCTGGGGGCCGTTCGGGCCACTTGAACGGCAAGCGTGCGGTTGGAGCGTGTCCATCGCGGTTGGGCCCCCGCCACTGCGGCCACTCCGCTGCGCGAAGAGGGCATGCAAGTGCCAGCGAAAGCAGAAGGGCCAGGAAAAAGCGAGACATACAAGGCTCGCATGGAGGAGAAAACGCGCCGACTCGCTGTAATGCGTTGCGAGAGCGGCAAGTATAGCGTATAAGCACTGCAACAGAAGCTGGGATTGTGTAGCCCAACGAATGTCGAAACAAGTTCACGTACCCATGGGATACATTCCCTGTCCACCGTCAGGCCATCCCCGCAACCCATCAGGGAGCAGCCGGTGAATCTTCCAACCATCGATCCGGTGGCGATGATCCGACCGCGGCGGAAAATTACTGGCGTATCCGCAACACTTCTTCCCTTTACTGATACGGGTGACATCGACTGGTCCGGCTTCGCGGCCCATTGTGTCCGCACGGCCGAAGCGGGGCTGATCCCCGCAGTGAATATGGACACGGGTTTTGGGAATCTGCTCGGACCCGATCAAAAAGTCGATGTCCTGGAAGCAACGCGATCGGTTCTGGGCGGTCAACCGTTCGTTGCCGGCGCGTTTGTCGGGGATGTTCCCGACGCGCGATTCGCACTGGATGGCTACCGGCGAGCGGTGGCTGCCATTGTGTCGCGGGGTGGAATCCCTGTCATCTTCCAGAGTTATGGATTAACCGCGTTGCCCGAGGCCGAACTGATCGCCGCCTATGAGGCGATCGGCCGCGACTGCGACTCGTTCATTGCATTTGAACTCGGCACGATGTTCGCACCATTTGGGAAAATATACTCACTCGAAACCTTCACCGAACTTTTGCGTTTGAGGAAGTGTATCGGAGCGAAGCACTCGTCGTTGCAGCGGGAACCGGAGTGGCAGCGACTCGCACTGTGCAACACAGTCCGGCCGGATTTCAAGGTGTTCACTGGCAACGATCTGGGCATCGACATGGTGATGTATGGGAGCGACTACCTGCTTGGACTGAGCACGTTCGCCCCAGACTTGTTCGCTCGTCGTGATGCCTATTGGGCAGAGGGCGATCCGCGGTTCTATGAGTTGAACGATGTTCTTCAGTACCTCGGGTTCCTTGCCTTTCGAGAACCGGTACCGGCGTACAAACACTCGGCCGCAATGTTCCTCAAGCTCCGTGGTTGGATTGACTGTGACGCCACCCACCCGCGTGCTCCGACTCGCCCTGACACCGACCGCGAGTTGCTTTGCGACATTGCCCGGCAACTGGGAATTGTCCTCGGCTGATTCGCTCTCCTCCGCTTGCCTCTCTTTCAACGACTGGAGGTCGCCCCATGTTCGCACCAAAAGCTCCACACACTTTCACTCCGCCGCCAGGTGGAAAGCCGCGTGTCCTGGTCGTGGACGACGAACCAGTTGTTCGCGGAGTAGCCAAGCTGATGCTGGAAATGACCGGGTACGCAGTGGAAGAAGCTGCTGATGCGTCCCAAGCATTCGCACTCGTCCGGTCCGCTGCAGTGCCATTCGCAGCCGTATTGCTGGACTACACGTTACCCGATCGCACCGGCCTGGAAATACTCACCGAATTACGGCACCTCGCTCCAGAATCGCGCATCGTGCTGACAAGCGGCCGCTCCGTGGAAGACTTCCCCGAACACGGTGCCGACGCCTACCTGCCCAAACCGTTCACGAAAGATCAACTCCTCACCGCCGTTCGCTCCACGAGAGCCCCGGCCCCCAAGTGAAGATGGAGGCAGATTCACCGCAGAGGGCGCGAGTCAAAACTCTTTTGTCTTTCTCTGTGCTCTCGCGCCCTCTGCGGTGAATCCTGCTTCTCTTCTCACTGCCACCCGCGGCGGCGGAAGACCCAGCCGGCAGCGAAGAGCCACGCTCCCGCCAGGAGGAGCGCGGCCAGGAGATTCAGCCAGTGCGTGTGGTCCACCGTATTACTGAGCGCTGCGTGCAGAATGCGCGGACCGTGGTACTCCACCGCCAGATATGACAGATAGGGAATGTGGTTTGTCGAGCAGATGAGTAGCACCATAGAAACCGAGAGCAAGTAGCACATTCCACCCAGGAACGCCGCACGTTGCGTCTTCGCCATCGACGCAATTGTCATCCCGATTCCCAGGAATCCCCCGCCGACAGCGAAGAGCGCCAGCCAGAAGAAGAGGCTCGATAACACATCCGGCTTGTAGATGGCAGCAAGTGTCGCGGCCAACCCCAAACCGAACCCAGGGTAGAAGAGAAACTTCGCCATGAGAAGCTCTGCTGGCGATGCTGGCGAAAGGGCCTGCGCCAGCAATACGCCGCGTTCGCGCTCCTCGCAGTTGAGCGTGGGGAGGAGGTAGACACACGCAAAGTACAGTGCGAAGACAACCATGCCTGTGGCGATGGCGGCGCGGAAATCAAGCACTGGACCAGCCAACCCTGCCCGATGAACTTCCAACGCCGGCACCACCACTCCTGCCGCTTTCGCCTGTGCCCGGAGGTATTCGTGTGATTCAATGAGCGCCCAGGGCACCTCTGAATTGAATTTCGGGTCGGGCAACAGTTGCGAACCGGCCTTGCGGGCTTCCAGTTCGCGGCGGGCTTCCGCCGCCAGTCCGCAGCGTGTTTCCTTCCAGAACCACTCTTCGTAGACCGCCATTGCCTCCGGGTTGTCCTTCGGATGCCACACATACACGCGTAACACCGGTTTGCCCGGCTCGCCGATGTACCCAACCTGAATGGTGCCGGTGCCGGTGGGTGAAGCGAGAAGGGTACCGATCCGATTGGGCGCGACTTCACGAAAGACGACCTGCCCCTTCAGTTCCGGCGGGACGTTCGCTTTGAGATGCTCGACCAGAGGATTCGACTTGTCGTAGTCGACGTAGCAGTGATGGACGCCGCCCACCATGCTCGTGCCGGCCGCCGTGGCTTCGTGCGGCGCGAATACCGAGAGCAGCACCGCTGCCGCGACCAGCAAGAGCGCAAGCGCAATACCGCCGCGATTCGCCAGATGTCGGGCGAACTCTTTCTGCAACAGGGCACGAAGGATGTACCATCTCATTGGTCATTGGTCATTGGTCATTGGTCATTGGTCATTGGTCATTGGTCATTGGTCATTGGTCATTGGTCATTGGTCATTGGTATCCCGTTCTAGTCATTGATGGTCCTGCTCACGAATGACCAATGACCAATGACTAATGACCACTACGAGAACGCCTGACCCGTGAGCTTCAAAAACGTTGCGTGGAAGTCAAACTCGCGAGTGCGGATGCTCGCGACGTGGCCGCTTGCCACCAGCGCGCCGAGCTTGGAGCGATCGGTGGGGTCGTCCAGATTGAAGACCAGCCTCTCGCCATCGTCGCGAATCACATCGACCTTCCGCTCCGTGTGCGCTTGCTTGAGCACTAATGGCGAATCGAGCGCGACGAGTTTTCCGCGGCACATGATCCCCACGCGATCGCAAATCTTCTCCACTTCGTCCATGTCGTGTGTGGTGAGAATGATTGTCGCGCCGAGCTTCACGCGTTCGCGCAAGATGCGGTGAACGACTTCCGCGGAGTGAATGTCGAGGTTCGCTGTCGGCTCGTCGAGATAGAGGATTTGCGGTTCGTGTAAGAGTGCGCGAGCGAGCAGCAGTTTCTTCCGCATGCCGAGGGAGTAGCCGCGCACTGATAAGTCGGCCGCCTCGTCCAGTTCCACCATCTTGAGCACTTCATCAACACGCAATCGGGGCACGCCATAAAGTTGCCCGAAGAACTCCAGATTCCGCCGGCCGGTGAATTCTTCGAAGTGATTTTCGCGGTCCGGGACGTAGCCAAAAAGCGGCTTGATACGCGACCAGTCGCGGACGACATCATGTCCCGCCACTGTGACGTTTCCGCCGCTGGGTAGGCGCTGGCCTATGAGAACGCGAATGGTAGTGGACTTGCCAGCACCGTTGGGGCCGAGCAACCCGAACAACTCACCGCGGCGAATGTCCAGGTCGAGGCTGTCTACGGCGGCAAAAGCGCCGTAGAGCACGCGCAGCCCGGCGATGCGGATCATTACGTCCGGAGGAAGCAAGATGATTCACCGCAGAGAACGCTGAGGGCGCAGAGAGAACATAACGAGAGAATAGAACAGGATTTCGCCTGCGGCAGGACGCGTCGAAGTTGCAGTGTCGAACCGCCGGCTGGGGCCAGCACAACCCGGCCGGCTTACGGCGGGGGTTCGACACTGCAACTCGTATACCGCGTCACGTTAAAGTATTTCGCGTCCGGGTGGTGCATCACGATGGCGGTGGTGCTTTGCTCCGGTTCGAGTTGGAATTGCTCGCTCAGTGTGATGCCGACTCGCGTCGGGTCGATCAGGTCGAAGAGCGGCTTCTGGTCTTCGAGATTTGGGCACGCGGGGTAGCCGAATGAATAGCGGCAACCGCGATAGTGCCCTTTGAAGAGCTTCTGAATGTGCGGCGAGTCGTCCGCGCCGATGCCCCACTCGCGTCGCAGTTGTTGGTGGAAGTATTCCGCCAACGCCTCGGCGGATTCGACACCCAAGCCATGCAGATAGAGGTAATCCTGGTACTTGCCCGCTTCATACCACGAGTGGGCAATTTTCGTTACTTCCCGGCCCATCGTCACGGCCATGAACGCAACGTAATCCACCGCGAGGCCGTCACGCGCGGGTTCGACGTAATCCGACAGACAGAGATATTCACCGAAATCCTGCCGTGGGAAATCAAACACCGTGCGTGGAGTACGGCAATCGTCTTCGTAAATGGTCAGCGTCGTGCCGTCACTCGCGGCCGGGAAGAATCCATAGGTGACGGCCGGCCGGAGAATGTTCTCGGTCAGGCACATTTCTTTCAGACGCGCAAGGGCCGGGCAGGCAACTTCGCTAATCTGCTTGGCATACTCGGCCGGCTTCACGCCACCCTTCTTGAACTGCCACTGCGTACTGAACAGCGTCAGTTCGTTGAGGTAGGCGAAGATTTCGCGCATATCGAAGTCATTGCGGATGCGCGAGCCCAGGAACGGCGGTCGCGGAATGTTGGTCGCGTGCGGCAACTTGGGCGAGCGTGCGGGCAGGTTGACGGATCGCTTCGGGTGCCCTGGCTTGTGCCCGTGCGCCTGGCCGTTTTTTGCCGCAGAGGAGCCACTTCCGCCAATTTCGCGTCCCAGCGAGCGTGACGACTGCGCCACGCCCTTGAGTGCCGCACTGCCAACACGTTCCAGCTTCTTCTTGGCGGCCAGCTCGTCCATCACTCGCAAGCCTTCGAACGCATCTTCGCCGTAGAAGAGCGGCCCGCGGTAGATCGCGCGGAGGTCTTCCTCCACATAACGCCGATTAAGAGCCGCGCCGCCGAGAATGACCGGCGGGGCCAGTCCGCGTTCGTTGAGTGTGACCAAGTCTTCCTTCATGATGACGGTGGACTTCACCAGTAGCCCGCTCATGCCGATGGCGTCGGCGTTGTGCTTCTGGAGTTCGGCGATCATGCTGTCGATGGGCTGCTTGATGCCGAGGTTGTAAACCTTGTAGCCGTTGTTGGTGAGGATGATGTCCACGAGGTTCTTGCCAATGTCGTGAACGTCGCCTTTCACGGTGGCGAGGACAATCTTCCCCTTCTCCGCCCCCTCAACCTTCTCCATGAACTTTTCGAGGTACGCCACAGCGGCCTTCATCACCTCGGCACTTTGCAACACGAACGGCAGTTGCATCTGCCCGCTGCCGAACAGTTCGCCGACGACTTTCATGCCATCGAGCAGGATGCGATTGATGATGTCGAGCGGCGAATAGTGTTCACGTGCGGCATCGAGATCGGCGATGAGCGATTCGCGACGTCCCTGAATGATGGCTTGCCGCAGACGTTCCTCCACCGTGTCGCCCAGCGACTTGGCGGATTTCTTTTCGCCCTTCTTGTCGGCGTAGTGTTCGATGAGCATTTGCAGAGGATCTTCGATGCAGTTGCCTGCGGAGTCGAATTTCCTCTCGTCGAACAAAAGTCGGCGGCACAGTTCGCGGCCCTTCTCGTCGATGCTCGCCAGCGGCATGATTTTGGCGGCGTGCAGAATGGCGGAATCGAGGCCGTATTCCAGCGCGTAGTGCAGGTACATGCTGTTCAGCACCTGCCGCGTATACGGCGAGAGACCGAACGAACAGTTCGAGAGGCCAACGTGCGTGAGCGCGCCGGGCAGATTCTGCTTGATGAGGCGAATCGCTTCGAAGGTCGCAATGGCGGACTTGCGCGTTTGTTCCTGGCCGGTGGTGACGGGGAATACGAGCGGATCGAAGAGTAGATCGCTCGGCGGAATGCCGTACTCATCCACGACGATGTCGTAAATGCGTTTCGCAACTTCGAATTTCCACTCGGCGGTGTCGGCCTGACCCTTCTCGTCGATGGTGAGTGCCACCAGGGCAGCGCCATATTTCTTGGCGAGTTTTGTTTTGGGGTCGAGTGTCTTTCGGCCATCTTCGAGGTTGATGGAGTTGATGAGCGCCTTTCCGCTGCACAACTTCAACCCCGCCTCAATGACCGGCAGTTCCGTGCTGTCGAGCATGATGGGCTTGGTTAGCACTTCGTTGTAGCGCTTGATGACCTCCTTCATGTCGCGAACGCCATCCCGCCCCACGTAGTCCACGCAGACATCGAGAACGTGAACGCCCTCGCGTTCCTGCTCCTTGGCCATCTCAACGAGGCCGTGCCAGTCATCCTTTTCAAGCAGTTGCTTGAACTTCTTGGAGCCGTTGGTGTTTGTCCGCTCTCCGACCAAGAGCGGGCGTGGTTCCTGTCGAAGATCGACGCTGGAAAACAGACTGGACACGGTTGCGGCAACCTTCGGCGATCGTGGAGCAGGCTTACGTTGCCCAAGACGTTCACCGACCACTTTCAAGTGTTTTGCGGTTGTTCCACAGCATCCGCCAACAATATTCACACCAAACTCAACGACAAAGCGTTCGAGCCATTCTGCCAGCGGTTCTGGTTCGAGCGGGAAATATGTCTCGTCCCCTCGTTTGAGCGGGAGACCCGCATTCGGTAACACGCTGATGAGTCGATCGCTTCCTTCACTGAAGGTCTTAATCGCGTGCAGCATCCAGTCAGGACCGACGGAGCAGTTCAATCCGATGACATCGATCTCGGAGAGCGTAAGCAAAGTTGTCAGCGCGGCCGAGACTTCCGTGCCAGGAAGCATTGTCGCCCCCTTGGTCCGGTCATCCACGGTGATCTGAACCATCAACGGAAGTCGGACCCCTGTCCGCTGCATTTCTTCGATAGCTGTAATTGCCACACACTTCGCTTGAAGAATGTCGAAGCAGGTTTCGATGAGCAGGACGTCGACCCCTTCTTCGATCATCGCGACGATTTGCGGGCGGTATGAATCCGCAACGGTGTCGAAATCGGCATAGATAGAGGGGCTCAGAATGGAGGGCATTTTTGTGCCCGGCCCAATGGAGCCAACGACGAACCGCGGTTGGTCCGGCGTGGTGTACTCTGCCGCGACTTGCTTTGCCAACCGCACATTGAGTCGGTTAATCTCGTCGAGTTTCTCCGCCATGCCGAAATCTTCGAGGACGGCTCGCGAAGCATTAAACGTGTTCGTCTCAATGCCGTCGCAACCGACCGCAAGAAATCCGCGATGAATCTCCGCGATCCACTCCGGTCGCGTGTAGACGAGTGCATCGGACAGATTCATCAGCGACTTGCCGCCGCTTGAGTAGCCCCAATCTTCGAGCGTCGGGTGGTAGCGGTGCAGACTGGTGCCCATTGCGCCATCAAGAATGACGACACGTTCGCGGGCGGCGTTGAGGAACGGATGATCCAAGTGCTTCGGCATGAGGGCGCTTCCATATGAAACGCGAGCGAAAGGGCTTGTGATGTTGTACCGAATTTATCGGCTGTTCTAAAGGGGGATGTGAACGCGGAGAGGTTCAGAGTCAGAAGACAGAGGTCAGAGGACAGAAGTCAGAGAACAGAGGTCAGAAGTCAAAAAATCGACTGGTCTGCCCGCCGTTTTCTGTTCTCTGTCTTCTGACGTCTGTTCTCTGTGCTTCTGTCCTCTCCTAAAAATGCGGTCGGCCCGCTCCGTCCGTGGAGCGAGCCGGCCACGGCCCTTGGCTTCCATGCCTGGGCCACACGGTCGGGCGCTTGCTGGCTTGCGGTCCACATCGCAGCAAGGCAGAGGAAGCGTTTCCGCCTCGGGCGTCATCCGTGACACCAGCCCCGGCGCATCCTTGCGGCGGGTGCGAATGCGAACTGCGAAACCGGCCCGGTGCCGTGTTTCGGGACGACGACACCCTGTCCGGCGAACAGGCGCCGAGTGTGAGTGTGTCGATTGTCGATTGGTGTAGAGTAGGAGCCGCAGAGTAATTCGCTGCAGTTGAGGCGACAGGTACGCAGCGAACTCATACGCCGCTGCGTCCTATTTACCTCACTGATGAATGAGGACTCCGGGACTGGTTCTCCGGCGAGGAAGGAGACTCTTGATGACGGGTGGGTGTTGGGTCATCCCGCTAGTCCTCGTTCGGGTCGCGTGAGCGTTGCGTCAGCTATCCGGAGCGGCTGCGAGTGCCAGGAGCGGCCGTGAAGCAACCACAGTCGGGCGAGTGGTTATTCTCACAGACCGCAAGCACCAGATGGGGGGAACATTACCTTTTGCAACGGCTGTGTCAACGGGGAAGACAGTGACACCGCGTTGCCAGTGGAGGATTGCCCGAACTTACACGACTTCAACCATTTCCGACGAGATCATTTTACGCGAACCGGGATGTCAAGGGGTCACAAGCTGTGTGCTGCTCAGAAAATGTGCGCGGTCCAAACAACCCGTAAGTTATCGAGGATAAACGAGTTGAGAGAATCGCGATGGGGTCGTGAAGGACCGAAGAAGAAAAAACGCAGATGGACGAAAAAATAGGAGGGGGGATCAGGGAACCCATGGCCGTTCCCCAAAAAAGAAAAACCTCCACCTGTGCCGTGTGGGTCGTCCCTCGGGAACCCGCTAATTGAGAGGGGTGCCTCACCCCGGTGTTTCGGATCCCACTACAGTCTCGACGGCGAGCGCCGAGGATGGGCTTGCGAGCGGCCGGAGTATTGAAATAAAGGCCCCCAAAGCAGGTTAGTGTCGGTTCGCCAAAAGCATACGACCCATCACGAACACCGCAGAGGCAAGGGCATATTACCAGCGCCACTTGTCTGAAGCAAAGGGAGGAGGAGAAGAAGAGCCGCAGATAACGCAAAGAGCACGGATCAGAATGAAATAGTATACAAATTGTCACTTATTTATCAATCGCGCCAGTCGAATGTGTATCCTGCGGAGTCGCCACCGGTTCTTACCTCTCTCGTCACGAGCGGGTGAGCATCATGCTCGGTCCTCACCCGCTCGTCGCAATGACAACCCGTGTGTTCAGTCGGTTCTGTTGAGTCTTGCGGGCGAGCCAGAAACCAAGAAGACAGATGGCGAGGCTTGACGACAGCCCGACCATGACCCTCTGCACCGGCGTTTGCTCCTCGTCTGGTTCTGGCGGAGGGGGAGGTTTGGGCAACGGCGGTTGTGGTTTGGGTGGTCGTGGCTGCGGTTTTGGCTTCGGATTAATAATGTCGGCCGCTGCGGGTTGGGCAACGACGAGCAAAGTCGCGACGCTGGCGAAGAGCGCGAGAACCAGAAGAACTCTCGAACCGCAAAGCACGGATAACATCGGCACTGCTCCTCTTGCCTCAACGAGATAGCCCACCAACTCTGGTGTCTCTCCGTCTCCATTGCCGGCGGGTCGGCCCAGCAGGCGGCGTGGCCTTGGTGGCGGGTTGCGCCGGGCACGATGCGGTGCCCAGCAGTTACGATCCAGTTCTCTGCGACCTATGAGATACCAGTACACTGCCACAAGAGCGGAACTTGGCATCGCGGGCAAGGTAGTTCTGCGGCGGTCGGCTCTCTGCTCGTCGCAGCGTGCCCAAACTCCCGGATTGAGACCACGCGCTCCGTCGGGGTGAGCGGCGGGGTGGCAATGGAGGCCACGTGTTGCGCCCAGGCCTGATCCGCGTCATCTTCGTCCGTGACCCCGTCCAGAACCGACCAGGCAGCACTTCCGTTCGGGAGGATGACCACTCGTAACTCCAGAGACCGGGTATCTTGGATGAGTATCCCGAGAGGCCAGTCAAAGTGCGGGGTGTACATGAGGGCTGGACCCTCATAGCCGCATGCACCGCATCTTGACTGAGTGTGAAACACCATCCGCCTCTCTTTGCCGAACGAACAAGTCAGCGTGCCGCCACTTTCTTCGTGTCTCAATGACTGTATCTGGTTTGGAGGCGGTAATCATCCGCGGAACCCCAGTTCAGTGGCCGAACAAATAGCTCACCCACGCAACCAGTAAGCCACTAAGGACAAGCGGTTCAGATACGCTTTGACAAATACGCATGAATCGCTCGCTCGCCAGAGACCCACTTCGTGCATTCGTACCCCAGGGTGGGCAGATCGATGTCGCGCAGTAGCGGTTCTCCCGCCCCAAGCAGAACGGGCCGCATAACCAGGTGCAAGTCGTCGATCAGACCAGCCTGGAGATATTGTCGGACAGTGGCGACTCCGCCGCCAATACGAACATCGCGACCACCGGCCGCCGCGGTCGCTCGCTCCAGAGCGGCGTGAATGCCATCGGTGACGAAGTGGAACACCGTCCCACCGGCCATCATTAACGACGGCCGCGGGTGGTGTGTCAGGACGAAGACGGGGGTATGGTACGGCGGTTCGTCTCCCCACCACCCCTTCCAACTGTCGTCCGGCCACGGTCCGCGTACCGGACCGAACATGTTCCGCCCGAGGATGTACGCCCCGATCCCGGCAAAGCTCTGCTCGGCTATTTCGTTATCGACGCCTGTCTCTCCGTCGTCATGCCCGTGCATCCGCCGCCAGCATCGCGTGTGGAAGAACCACTCCATCAACTCGAAGCCGCGAACGCCGATTGGGTTCTGGAGATCCTGGTTGGGTCCGGCACTGTAGCCGTCGATGGACATCGCGAAGATTTGGACGCGGACTTTCGACATTCTTCCCCCTATAGAACGACACAACTCGGAAGTGCCCGGCCGCGACTTCCATTTGACAACAGTAACCAGTGAGTAAGGGGAAGCAAGCTACGTTGGCCGGGACGGTGTAGCGGGGGTAGCTGATTCACGGTCCAGGTGGTTCTGTCTGGAATCGTGGGTCAGTCTCCCGGCCCAATATCACTGACTTTTTGGTGGGCTGGCCTGCCGCAGGTGGGGGGGCGGGGGGGCATCCCCCATTACCCCCCGGCCCAAAGTCGCTTGCTTTCTCGACGTTTCTCGTGGGGCAGGCCGGGTGGCAGAATTTGTCTGCAAATTGTCAGTGCCTGGGTCGTTTCTGACAATAGGTTTTTCGGGGTCCGGAATTCCGAATGCATCGGAGCACAAGCTCAAAATCTCCGGGTTTTCAGTGAACCTGATCGACGTAAGTAGTTCCAGGGTCAGGAAAAAGACATTGTCAGAAACGACCTAGGCATCGGGAACGGTCCAGGGCAGGGCTCGCCAGACCGGGTGGCAGAATTTGTCTGCAAATTGTCAGGGTTGTCAGCGGGTAAGCTGCCGGCAGGCGTCGGGAGGCCGACAGCGACCACTTAAGGTGGAATTGATCGAGTTCAAGAAGCCGTAATGAGTCGAATAGGAATGAAGGCGGCAGGAGCAGAAGCTCCAGGGACCGGGTATCTTGAACGAGTACCCGTTGTCGGTTCTTTCGGGTGGGCGACTTTCTCCGAAAGTCGCGGTCAGTTTCGAAGAAACTGACCATCGCCACACGCAGTGTGGCGACCAACCGAAAGAATTCACTCCGGAAGCGGCCGAGAATAGTGGATGTATTCGCCTCGTTGCAGGCCGGCACGGACAGGATTGAGTGCAATGTATTCTCGATAGCGTCGAAATCGCTCTTCTGATCGCACCAGATGATCGAACGCTTCGGGTTGCCAGAATCGCCCTGATTGTCCGAGCAGACGGTTGATGCTTGTGGCTGTGAATCTTTTCCAACTGGCACATTGAGACAACATCTCGTCAATCGAAGAGAAGGTCACAAGCAAGTGAACATGGTTCGGCATGACAACGAAGTCATGGAGCGCATACCGCTGACCGTCGAAGTGATGGAAGCTTTGGGACACAACTTCCGCGAATTCAGGCCGTCGAAGGACACATTCCCCTTGGCATCGATCGAGTTGTGCCTCCAACCGGGCTGAGAACTCGCGATGGAATTGGGCGCGGAGCGGAATGGACAGGTGGTTGAGTTGCTCTTTCCAATTTGGATCGTCAATGTCGATTCTCTGTCGGCGCAACCAATCCGCTCGTGCAGCCACCCAGTTTTCAGCCCACTCTGTCGGAAGAGAATCCCAGGTTCGCCACGTTAGAAAGCACACCACGCCATTTTGCATCCAATGCGGCAATGAGCCAGCCCGTCGTTCAACTTCCTGTTCAGGATCGAAGAAGTGAAGTTCATATTCGATTGGCTGCAAAGAGTTCACAACATGCCCCGAGGCAAGCATACCGAAGAAATGCAGACGCTTGATTCTCTCTTTACTCGGTTTCGCCTTTTCGGATAGCCACCACAGTGCGTGTGTCGATGGTCAGTTTCTGCGAAACTGACCGCGACTTTCGGAGAAAGTCGCCCACCCGAATAGAAGCACCCTCCGGATGACGGCTAATCGAGTAGACGCCAACATTCGGCACCCGGCCCATATCGGCAGCACCGCCAAACTGCGGCGAGCCTTTTTCGGGTGAGCGACTTTCTCCGAAAGTCGCGGTCAGTTTCGCAGAAACTGACCATCGACACACGCACTGTGGCGTCTGAGTAAAGCCCTTGCTCGGTGTGCTGTGCTCGGCCGCCCTTCTGCGAATGGCGATGGTCGCTCTTCGAGCGACCGCGACTTTCGGAGAAAGTCGCCCACCCGAAAAAGGCCCGCCTCAGAATCGGCGGGACTGAGGCCATTACCACTCATCCGATCAGGCGGGCTGTCCAACCGTCTGCAATTCGCTCATGAGTCGGCGGGTCACGTCGCCCAGAAGTTGCACCACCTCTGTCTCGGAATTGCCAGCCTCTGTGGATGGCGATGCAAAGCCGTGAACGATCTGGTTTCTGAGTTGGGACGCTCCCTCGACCCGAACTTTGTTCCGGCTCCCTCGCTGCACGAACAAGCTCCCGCGCGGCCGAAATACAAATGTGCGGTAACACGCACGCGGCGGCGTGATGGCCGCAGGGTACTCTCCCGGAGTTGCCGTATCCCTTCGCTAATTAGCTCGGGGCGGACTGGCACCGCCGACCTCCCCCGCGCCCACCACACCGCGTGGAACACAACGCGATCTGATCGCCACGGTTACGTTCGAGGCGACTCATCCCGAGGCACCGCGGCGCGGGCCATCTCGGGGAAGTCGGTGATGATGATGTCGGCACCGATTTTGTAACACCGCTCGTGATCGTGGGGGAAACGGACGCCCCAGACCGCGTTGGTCATGCCTCCGGCACGAGCCTGGGCGATCAGATCGCCATCGACGAAAGCATGGAACCATGCCAGAACGCGGACGTTCGGCAACGCCCGCCAGGCCGCGATATCGGAGACGAGGTTAGCAGGGCGGTGATAGGTGAGCAGTCCGCACATCACATCCACAGCACACGCGATCCGCGCGATGGCGTCGTGCCAAAAAGACGTGACCAGCAGTGGCACCTTCGGGTGATACTTCTGCAGGAGTGGGATCAGCAGTTCGACCGCCGCCGGGAACTTCACCTCCAAGTTCCAGGTCATCGCCGGCCACTGCCTCAGCACATCCTCGACCTCCGGCACCTGATAGCCCAATTCGGTCTCGAGTTCGGATCTGGTCAACTCCACCACCGGACGCCCCGTCGGTGTGTGGATGTCATGCAAAAGGATCAGACAGCCGTCGGCAGTCACCTGCACATCGGTCTCGATGCCCTCAACCCCGGCGGCGGCGGCGGCCGCGAACGCAGCTGGGGTGTTCTCCCGCACGCCGAGCTCGCGACGGACCCCACGATGACTATAAATGCGCATGCAGGTCTTTCCCTTCAACAAGATGTCGAAGTTGCCGGAGAGTCTCGTCGCGGAGCGAGTATGGGACGGACTCGTCCAGTCCGGTATCAAGGTTCAAATTCGGAAAACGTGTGAACTCGCACGTCGCTTCGCTGCGAAACCGGTCGACGACAGCCACGACGCCGGGTTCCATCGCCTCCAGCAGACGTTGGTCCGGGGGGATCGCCGTCAGCAGCGAGTGGGCCGGGGACGAGCGAGCGAACATCCGCACTGCTCCTCGTAAGGAATGGTAGAGGGCCAGTTCCGGAAGAGCCATCCACGCCCAGAGCGGGACAAGGCCGAAATGGATCGCCGTCCAACGCCGCAACAAGGCGAACCTCCGAGAGAAAGCCGCACAAGCCGCGAGCGATGTCGAAACCGAATTCTCGGCCGGGCGAAACTGGTAAGTTCGCTGATAGGCTTCGCAGATGAACCAAACGGATCTGGCGTCGAAGACGGCAGGAAAATCGCAACCCACGAGCGTGGTCGTGCCGAGATGGGTATCGAGTCCGAACTCGATGCGTGTGTGCAGGCGGGGGTCGTCCGCGTAAGTCAGTGGTTGGGTCGGGTTCCCTCTGGATGAGCCGGCAGCGGCGTTGACGGCCGGATGAAGTGTGGCGTCCACCAGAATGTGGAGGCACCACCCCCAAGCGAACGCCCGCTCGGTTTCGCTTTTGGCCCCGACGAGCAGTTGCCGGCCCAGTTCGGCTGAGTTTACATAGTGGGCGAGGTCTGATAACAGGGCGTCGACGCTTCGGAAATAACCAAGATCCGGTCCCATTCCTCCGGCGAGGAACGCGGACCGATTCGCTGGACTACGAGGGTCGAATGGCGGAGCGGACCACTCGGCAAGCACCCGATGGGCGGCCACGGCGTGAACAACGAAGCCCGGCATCAGGCGTCACTCCTGGCAACGGTCTTGCCCCCACGCCAGTGGAGTTCAAACCACGAGTCGAAAACCGACAGGTAATTCGCGATCACATGGTTCCCCGGATCGTGCAGGCAGTAGTGGTAAACCTCGTCCCCGCCCGTTAAACCCTGCTCTCCTGGTTTAGTGAAGCTCATGAACAGGTGCCGTTCGTTGACCGTGAACCCGTGGACGACAGGGAGTTCACCATACGCCCGGATCTCGAACCTGACACCACCGGACCGCAGGGCTCCGGCGCGAGTGTTGATGTATGCCTTGATCTTCCCTTGCGTGATCCGGGCAATGTCCGCAGACACAACGTCCGTGCAGTGTCGACAAATTCGCTCGTCGTCAGGATCGATCAGCAGGCAGCGAAGCTCGATGGGGGCGAACCGGAGTTTGTCCAGCAGATCATAGCGGAAACGTGGCCAGGTCGTCTCCCAGTCCAGCCCGATGTTTTTCACGAGGACTCGCCCGTCCCTGCTCAACGCTCCTTCGCAGCAGGCATAGAGTGCATCGTACACCTCATTCACGTTCCGGAAATACTGGATATTCGGCATGTTTGCGGCCTGTCCGAGCGTGCCGATGACTTCCCGCGAGTTGCGTGCGAGGGACCGCAAACCGATCGACAACGGCGTGTCGTGGTCGGCCGCACCCGCCTCAACAGCCCGAATCTGCCCCTCCAGGTCAGCCCGCGCGCGGTCTACTGCGGCGTCACCCTCCGTCGAGAAGTAAATCGTCCTCGTCCCGGCGACGTCGAACGGAATTGACTGGCCCTCCTCGATCATCTGGACAATTGGTTTGTTCAGGGCGTGGCGAACCGCGAGTTCGTAAAAGACGTTCGGGTTATGACCTGTCAGGTCAGCAATGACAACACTCGCCTCGGCCAAATAGGCGATCATCTGGTTCGTGATCAACCCGGGTGTCTTGATGTGGTCGGCTCGCACGCCGCGATAGCCCAACCGAGTAAGAACCGGTTCGATGATCGACGTGAAAACGGTGTCAGCCCGCCGACGGATCGGGCTATCAGGTGGACCGATCGGCGAAATCAGGAAACAATCGCGTTTATCGACGAGCGCCATGGGCACACCTTTGGAGCGTGGGACGGCTCGCCCGTGGGTACCTCACAAGCGGCGAACCGACCGGCATGCCGAATCACCCCACCTGGCACGGTGACCGTCCGTGCCGTCCAGTTTCCCGAATTCAAGAAGGTCACCGAGTTGCAAGACTCACTTTCTTGGAAACTGGTCAGGATTGTCGGTGAACACCGCATCCACTTTCAGGTCGCGGATGAAGTACGTCATTTCCGCCCGAACATCCTTGAACTTGCCCGTTTGGCCCGCGCGGAACGTCCAGACAGTCACGCTCAGGTTGAGGTCGTGGGCATCCTGCACCAAACCAGGGCGGGCCAGCACCGCCATCTTGTTCGGGCCGATGCCGTCGGCGAACTCCTTCACCTTCTTCAGCCCCTTTGCGGAAGTGTCCCCTGCCTCCAGGAGGTAGATCAGGGGAAGTCGGCAGCCGTGATCCCGGCGGAGAGCCTTGAGACTCGCGGCGCTAAACGACTGGATGACCACCGGCGTCTTGGGATCAGCCCCTGGTTTGTCTAAGCGGTTCGCCTTCAATATTTCCATCAGGGCCTTGTCCATGTCCAGCCCGGCCTTCCCGTAAAACTCCGGAGCCTTTGTCTCGGGGATGATGCCAGCCTTGCCCTTCACTACATCAATCATTTGCTGGAATGTCGGCACCTTGGCCCCAACGAACTGGGGGGCCTTCCAAGACCCGGCGTCGAGCTTCTGGATCTCGGCCAAGGTGAACTCGACAACCGGCCACGTCTTCTTTCCACCGGCATCCTTGGCCCGGTCCGGGTAGACCTTGGCCACGTTGGTTGTTCGCTCCAAGGAGGTGTCGTGCAGGCAAACCAACACGCCGTCCTTCGTCATCTGGAGGTCTGGCTCGACGAAGTCGGCTCCGTGTTTAAGTGCGAGTTCGTAGGCCGCGAGGGTGTGTTCAGGTGCATCAGCCGACGCCCCACGGTGGGCAATCAGGGTGGTTTTGGCATACGGTGGGAAGACCTTGGGCCCGTCGTCCGCGAAAACGGCAGGAACACACACACACACAAGCAACACCAATCGGCATTTCATAGGTTCTCCCATTCAATTAGTTTATCCTACCCCTTCTACCGCCGAACGATTCATCTCACCGGCCCCGCCGCAACACCAGTCACGATAACGACAAGCCGGTGCGCAACGGAAACGATTCACGTGGCCGGGTCCGGGGAAGGCTCGGGAGCAGCGACGGCGCGCTCGATGGCCCGAACCGCTCGCCCGATCCGCCCCCGCACCTCTTCCGTACAGCGATCCTCGGGAATCCACCAAGTGTACGATCGGCGCTCGGCTGCGCGGAGCGTGGGCAACACGGAACTCGCAAGCCCACCGAGCTTCCCCAAGGCGTCCGCAGTGATTTCGATGACCCCGGCTGGCAATTCGGGGTCGGACACCGCATGATCGAGCAACGGGATGAACGAAGCGACGTTCTCCCACCACCCGACAGCAACGAGGTACTCGGCATACTCGGTCACGGCCCAGTGCGGCGGCCACCCGCTGAGAAACCGCAGGGCGATGCTCTCAATCGTGTCGAGCCACAACTCCAGGCGATTCGTATCCCCAGGTGTTATCAGCTTGTTCCGTTGGAGCATGCCGCCGGGATGCAACCCCCAATTGCGCCCGGTTGAACAGATCGACCATACCGCCTGAACGACATCGCGGTCCACCTGCGCAGTCCGGTGGATTCGCTCGCCGACTGCCAGCAAAGCCTCCACCACCAAATGGAAGTTTCTCTCGTAAAGGCCACTGTACGGGCGGAGGCACCCGAGGAAGCCATCCTCCAACACCAACGGATTACCGGCCGCGTCGGAGGTGCCCGGCCCGTGGAGGAGCAGTTGGTGTCGGGCTTCCGCGTATTCCATCCCCTGCCCCTTCTGTGGCTGAACAACAAGCTCGGGTGAATGCGACCAGAGATCGTCAGAGTTTCCCATATGCTCGCAATATGCGGGCTGTGTCCTGTCCATCCATGATTAGGAACCGGGCATCTTTACCTTGAGTTTTCAAACGTGCGACTTCGCCGTGAGCATGATTAACCACAGCCTCCGAAATGCACCTCACGAACTGAATCACGAATAACTCAGCCGGGCTTTGGAACAAGCGAATCACCTGATCGCCGTTTTTCCCGCAATGTTTGACCTCCATCATCCGAGCTTTGAGCCCGTTCCCCTTGAGCATGAACGCTGTCGGCCGACGAGTCCCATTCACAATCACGTTGGCGGTGTAGAGATCGTTGCTTTCTCCGCCCCAATCCTTCTTGTGGAAGGCCCCTGGCAGGCGACGAAAACGTCTATCCGTGCCCTTGTGCAGGTTTCTGTCGCCCCTGCCGGGGCTCGATGTGTTGTCATCTGTTCCCAGGGTTACGCTTCGCTGCGCTCGCTCACCCTGGGCTAACATCTTGCGCCCCATCCGGGGCTAAAAAATCCGCAGCGGCCACTCGTTCACTCCTCGGCCATCGGAATTAGTCCGGCGGGTGGGATGTTCGGCCGGCCGCTCGGTGTAGGTGCGGCGCGTGGGTCGCTGGTGCCGCCCGGCGATGCGACAGGCCGCGGACGTGGTTGCGGGGCGACCGGCATCGGGTGCGGATTCGGATTCGGGTTCGGCGTGCTCACGCTCGTTCCGGCGACGCCGCTGCCGGACTTCGCCTTCTTCCATGCCTTCACATCTTCAGCGACTACATCGACTGCTTTCAGCAACTGCGTATCGACTCCGCGTACCCAGTCGGCCGGAGTGATTTCCACCGCCACGTCGGGAATCACCCCTTGCTTCTCCATGTTGATACCCTTGTTGGTGAAGACGCCGATACGCGGAATGCGGAACGTCGAGCCGTCGATGAGTCGCGTACTGCCGGTGCCGATCACGAATCCACCAGTGGCCTGACCCACCAGCTTGCCAAGCCCCAACGAACGGAAGGCGTGCGGGAAGATCTCGGCGTCGGAGTACGAGCGGTTGTTCGTCATCACCACCATCGGCTTCGTCCATTTGCGATCATTGGCGCGGAGGACCAACCCCTGTCCGCCGTCGCGCTGCTTGAAGAACGTGTGCTCCTTGCCCGCCAGGTAGTTCAACACCTGATCGTGCGTGAATCCGCCGCCGTTGTAACGCACATCAATCACGATGGCTTCCTTGTCGAAGTGATCGGAATAGAGTGCGCGGACGAACGCATCGAGGCCCGTTTCGTCCATGCTTGGAATGTGGATGTAGCCCACCTTCCCGCCGCTGGCTTTCGACACGGCGTCGGCGTTGCGCTTCACCCACCGGTCATACATGAGTTGCGAAATCCGGAAGCGGCTGGCCGCGGCGATTTCCACCTTGCGCTTGGTTTTGGCGTCCTTCGGATCACTGGCGATTTCCAGCAGAACCGTCTCGCCGGTCTTGTTGTTGAGCAACTTCGATACGTTCACTTTCTCGGTCAGTTCGACGCGGTCGATCGAGAGAACGATGTCGCCGGGTTTGATGTCCAGCCCGCGCTTGTCGGCCGGGCCGCGGCTGAGCACTTCAGCAACCTTCAGCCCAGGTCCACGATAGGTTTCGTCGAAAATGAGGCCCAGGTCGGCGGTCCATTCGTCCGGCGTCGGCATCTTGCCGCTAATGCCCAGGTGCGACGCGTTCAGTTCACCCATCATCATGCTGATGAGTGCGTAGAGGTCTTCGCGCGTGGCAGTGTGGCGGACTAGCGGGAGGTACTTCTCCCGGATGGCGTCCCAGTTGGTGCCGTGGTGCTGCGGATCGTAAAAGTTGTTCGATAGCCCACGCCAGGCTTGCGCGAACATCTCGGCGAACTCTTCATTCTGCTTGATGGTGAAGCGAGCTGAGAACGCCACTTTGCCGGGATCGGACGGGCCGGAGAACGTGAACCCGGTACGGGCATACCGCAGTTCGCCGGAGCCGTTCAGGAAGTAAACCGTGCTGCTCGATTTCTTGGACCAGCGAATCCAGCTCGGCCGCTGATTGCCGGTCGTCAGACGCGTGACGCTGGAGCCGTTGGTATTGGCTACCCACAGATCGTCGCCATTCGACAGTGAGCGGAACGCCACCTGATAGCCATCCGTCGAGATCGCGCCATACTCGGCACTTGTCGTAGTCGGGCGTTCGACGCGGAGGTGAATGTCGTCCCAGTCAATCTGGCTGGCCGGCGGCTTGGAACTGCCATCCGCCACCGGCTTCTGAAGCGAAACCACTTGCATCGAGTACGTTCCGCGCCGCTGACCGACAAACGCGATCTTCCCGTTCTTGTCGCTCCACGAGACATCGCTGTTCCAGGTCGCGTGTCGCGAAATATTCACCGGCGTGCCGGTGCCGTCGGTCGCGGTGATGTAGATTTCCGCCGCGAATGAACCATCCATCCGGCAATACGCGATGTGCTTGCCGTCTGGCGACCAGTCGTAATCGAGCACCTTCTGATCGCTCACCAGCACCTTCTGCTCGCTGCCGTCCGGCTTCATAACCCACAGCTTGCCTTCGCGCACGAACGCGATCCTGTCGCCCTTCGGATTGAACGAAGCGCCAATTTCTTCAGCGCCGCTACTGGTGATCCGGGTGGTTTTGAACTTGTGCGCCTTGGTCAATTCCGAGTGGTCCGGGTCGTCGGATTCGAGCAGGTACAGATCGATGTGCCCGCTGCGGTCGGAAGCGAAGAGGATTTTCTTGCCGTCGGGTGACCACGTTGGGTTGCTGTCGGTGAAAGCGTGTTCAGTGAGCCGGGTACACTTTCCGCCGTTGGGCACCTTCGTGAGAAACAGTTGCCCGTGAATGACGAGGACGGCGTGATATTCGTCCGGCGAAAGGGCGTATTCGGTCGCATCCTGCGTGAACGTGATCGACCGCTCGGTGTTTGACTTGTCGTCGGCGTTCACTTCAATCGCGACCTTGCGCGGCGAGCCTTCTCCTCTCGTACTGACGACCCACAGATCGGCACCGCACTCGTAAACGATCCACTCGCCGTTACCACTGGCGCGTGCATGGCGAACCGTGTCATCGTCGTGCCGGGTGAGGTGCTGGAGTTGGCCGACGAGTGTGAACTCCGACGACAGTTGCTGGCAAACGATGTTTGCGCACCCGTGCTTGCTGCCATTCTCGGTGACGTAGAAGAGCTTCCGCCCATCCGGGCTGAACATCGGGTAGCTGTCCTGGCCATCGAACGCGGTGATACGTTTCGCATTCGTGCCATCGGCGTGGCTGATCCAGATGTCGTCGTTGCTCGATCCGCGGTAACCGCGGCGATACCACGCCCCCGGCCCACGCACGAACGCCACCGTGTCCCCACGCGGCGCGAAGTGTGCTTCCTTCGCCTCGAAGAGCGATAGTTTCCGCTCAGCGCCACCCTCGACCGGCACCACGAAGCATTCGGTGTTCGATGGGAAGGCGGTCGTTCGCGGGGAGGAGAAGACAATCCCTTTCCCGTCTGGCGTCCAGCCGGTCACCATGTCCGGGGCGCTATCGAAGGTGAGGCGCTTTGGTTTTCCACCTACCGACGCCACGACAAACACGTCGTAGCTTCCGTAGCGGTTGGAGCTGAATGCGATGTGCTTGCCATCCGGACTGAAGACCGGGTTGATGTCGTGGGCTTCGTGCATCGTGACGGGCCGGGCCACGCCGCCAATGGCCTCCACGGTCCAGATATCGCCGAGATAGCTGAAAGCGATGGTCTTGCCGTCGGGTGAAATATCCGGCGTGCGTGCGAACCGGATCGGTTCTTGTGCCGAGCTGGAGGATGTGGCGACAGACGCCGCGATGACCACGGCAAGAAGGCGGAGTTGCAAACGCATGGGTAGAACGATCCTTACGAGAGGTCGAGAATCGGCGGTTCAGCAGAGAGCGGTCTGTTTATTTTAGCCGACCGTCACAATGCGTTCCAAAAGGAATGACGCGTATCCCCGTCGTTTTCAACAGATTGCAAACCCGATCGAGCAACGGAGAAGGCACATCGAACGTCCAGGGAACCCCGGTTCAGTTGGATTCGCCATCAGCCAATCAGCATGTTCGTTAGAACCGCGAAGCGTGGCATATTTCATTTTTCCGCCCCACCTGAAATAACGCAATAATTTTACGCGATCAAAACACTCTGTTGAAATGAGCCCTTTCGCACGAAAGTGGTAGAGTTTACCTTAAGAATTGCGATTCACTGTAAGCAACCGAACCAACCCGGCGGAAACAGGTCCGCTTTGAGCGCGTTGCGCCTTCGGTCCGCATTTTCGTGTCTTTCCGGCCGGACCTCAGGTCCGGCCGTATTCAAAGGTGCCCTGTTTCATGAGTCGGAAATCGTCCCGTTGGTGGCTCTCCCGCCTCTGGTCCTCGCGGCCCTCCCGACCGGCCCGCACACGGTCCCCGGTCGCTCTTCGCCTGGAGGAGATGGAAGACCGGACCACACCCGCTGGTAGCTGGGCCCTCCTGACAAATCCCGTCCCTGCTGGGGACGGAGCCCAGACCATGCAACTGTTGTCGAATGGAAGCGTTCTCGTTCACGGCGGGTCCGGAGGCGCCTCCAACTCGTTTTACGTCCTCACTCCGGATGCTTCCGGGAACTACGCGAACGGAACCTGGACGACAACCGGATCGATGAACGAGCCCCGGCTTTTCTACACCTCGGCCGTGCTCCCCAGCGGCAAGGTGTTCGCCGTGGGGGGCGAATACCCCTCGTTCAGTAACACCAGCGAGGTCTACGACCCGGTTGCCGGCACCTGGACTTATACGGCCAGTGTGCCCACGCCAGACTCCTTGTTTGGGGACGATCCCATCACGGTCCTGCCCGATGGCAAACTCCTCGCCGGGTACTACGCCAGCACCCAAACCTACATCTACGACCCTGCAACGGACACCTGGTCCTCCACGGGCAACAAGCTCCACGGGGACCAGAGCGATGAGGAGAGCTGGGTCACTCTGCCCGACGGGAGCGTGCTGTCCTACGACGTGTTCGGCAGCGCCAACTCGGGCACGTTCGAAGCCCAGCGGTACATCCCCTCCACCGGGACGTGGGTGGACGCGAGCAACCTCTCGACCACGAATCCTCCGTCGGTCATGAGTTCGAACAACGAGGGATTCGAACTCGGGCCCGCGTTCCTCCTCTCCGACGGACGCGTGTTCTACGCCGGGGCCAACGGCCACACCGCCTTCTACGACATTGCGACCAACACTTGGTCCGCGGGGCCAGACCTCCCCGGCGGGAGTGTGTCCGCCGACGCCCCGGGCGCTTTGCTGCCCAACGGCGACATCCTCCTGGCGGTGTCGCCGCACGGCTCGAATAGCGGCAGCGGATACAGCTTCCCCTCCCCGACCACCGTTTACGAATTCAACCCGACTACCGATACGTTCACGGATGTCACTCCGAGTGGGTTTAGCCTCAGTAACCCCAGCTACACGACCACAATGCTGGTGCTCCCCACCGGTCAGGTGCTGATGAGCAACTACACCGGGCAACTCGCCATCTACACACCCGGTGGCACCACACCAACCGCGCTCCAACCGACGATTGGAACTATCGTCAATAACGGAACGAACTTCACCCTCAGCGGTACTCAACTCACCGGCCAGTCCGAGGGGGCGGCCTACGGCGACGACAACGAGATGTCCTCGAATTACCCGATCATCCGGCTCGTCGACGGATCGGGTAATGTCACGTATGCGCGAACCTCCAACTGGTCTCCGGGGAGCGTCGCGGCCGGAAATACACCGCAAACCACCGACTTCACCGACACGGTCGCGCCGGGTGCCTACCTGCTATCAGTGAGCGCCAGTGGAATCTCCTCGGACAACGTCCTGTTCATCCAGATGGGGACCGGGGCGAATAACATCACGCTGAGCCTCGATCCGCTCGATTCGTCCAAGCTCCAGGTCAGCGAGGCCGGTGTGGGGGTAATCGCCGAGTACGCGTTGTCCTCGTTCACCGGGATTCGCGTGGTCGGCGATAGCGGAACCGACACCCTCACGGTCGATTACTCCAACGGCACGTTCGCACCGACCAACGGGTTTGACTTCGTGGGTGGAGGCGGAACCGACACCATCAAGGCCATCGATAACGCTTCCTTCACTCTCTCCGACTCGGCGCTGGTGATCGCGGGAGTCGGGACGATTTCACTGAGCGGAATCACACAAGCCGACCTGACCGGCGGAGCTTCGGCCAACACCTTCGACCTGTCCGGGTGGACGGGCAACGCCAGCGTCACCGGTGGCGGTGGGAGCGACACCCTGATTGGTGCGAACACCGCGAATACCTGGACCATCAACGGCACAAACGCCGGCAACGTCAACGGTACCATCCAATTCCAGGGCATCACGAACCTCACCGGCGGCACGGCCAGCGATCAGTTCACGTTCGTTACCGGCGGCTCTTTGAGCGGAACCATCACGGGCGGCGGTGGAACCGACACCGTGACTGGTGCGAACACCGCCAACACCTGGTCCATCAGCGGAGCGAACGCCGGCACCATCAACGGCACCTCGTTCCAAGGCATTGCGAACCTCACCGGCGGCACCAGCAATGACCGGTTTACGTTAACGGTGGGTGCATCGCTGACCGGCATCATCACGGGCGGTGGCGGGACCGACACTCTGGTTGGCGCGAATACCGCCAACACCTGGACCATCACGGGCACGAATACCGGCAACGTCAACGGCGCCATCCAGTTCCAGGGCGTAGCGAACCTCACGGGCGGTACGGGGAACGATTCGTTCGTGTTCCACACGGGCGGGAGTATGACCGGCGCAATTGATGGGGGCGCTGGGACCGACACTCTGGACTTCTCGGCTCTGACGACCACCCCAGTGGTCCAGTTCACCGGGCCTGGGCCCATCGACGGGTTCGACGGTACCGTCAGCGGACTCATCGGAGGCGGGTTCCTGAACATCAATGCGGTCAACGGGAATGTGATTACCAATGCCTTCACCGGGCCGGACGTCCCCGCCGTCTGGACCATCACCGCGACCGGGATTACTCTCACTGAGGCCGGCCAGACCTTGAACCTCGGAACGGTGTATCGAATCCTCAACGGTGGCTCGGCCGGCAACACGTTCAACATCCTGTCCACCGCTGGTCCGCTTACCATCAACGGCGGCGCGGGGACCAATACGTTCAACATCGGCCCCGACCTGACTCAGATTGCCGGTCCGCTCACCATCAACGGTGGCCCGGGGCCCGCCACTCTGAATATCTCCGATGTCGCCGGTCCGTCTGGGACCGGGATGCTGACGAATACGCAGTTCACTGGCTTCGGGATGGGCGGGGGGATCACTTACAGCGGGTTCGCCGGGCTGAACTTCACCTTCAGTGGTGCTGCGGGCAAGAACGTTCTGAGCGTTTTGAGCACGGCCGGTAACACCAGCGTCCACGGCAGTGGGGCGACCGATACTCTGAACGTCGGCGGCGGGGGCACTCTCAGTAACCTCACCGGCCTCCTGTCGTTCTTCGGCGCCGGGAACGACACCCTTAACCTGTACGACCAGAACACGGTTGGATCCATCGCTTACGGACTGACCGCCAATCAGTTCACCCGTACCGGGGGCGTGGCGGTGACCTATTCCAACCTCACTCACTTCCTCCTGGACGGCGCTGCCGGGAACAATCAGTACACCATCGTCGGAACCGGAGCCGCGAATACTCAGATCGTCGACGGGACCGGGTCGTCCACATTCGCCATCCAGACCGGCGGACTGACCGGTGCCAATACGTTCCAGAGCAACGGGAAGAACGATACGTTTGTGGTCAATGCCGGGCCGAGTATCGGCTACACGGCATTGAACCTGGCGGGCGGGGCAGGCACCAGCTCGCTGATTTACAACGCCAACGGTGGGTCCGTCGCGACTCTTCCCGGCAGCCTCGCTTTCGGCGGCGCGGTCATTCTGACGTACTCCAACATCGAGGCCATCAATCTCAACAACACTGCGGCAGTGAACGCTCAGGCTGGCCCTGACACGGCCGACCGGGCAACAGCCTTCGCTGGTCTCTCCGCACAGGAGCGGTTCGTCCAGGCGCTCTACCTCGACATACTGGGCCGAGCGGGATCGAAGGCCGAGCTGGATGGCCACGCCGCGCTATTCAATACGCCCGGTTTGAGCCAGACCCAGGCCCAGGCGGCCATCGCACAGTCGCTTGAGAACAGCCAGGAGGGCTTGGATCGCATCGTCAAGAGCTGGTATCTCACCTACCTGGGCCGCGCCGCGCAGAGTGGCGAAGAGATGATTTGGGTGAACAAGTTGCAGAGTGGGTTCACCGAGGAGCAAGTTCTGAGCAGTATCCTCGGCACGTCGGAGTTCTACGCCCGTGCACAGACGCTGGTCACAACCGGCTCTGCTGATGAGCGATTCGCTCAGGCGCTCTACCTGCTGCTCATGAACCGCACGGGCGACGCAGCCGGCGTGGCTACGGCGGTCGCGAACCTCCGGACGGCAGGGCAGCAGGGCGTGGCCCTGGGGTTCCTGAACAGTCAGGAGTTTCGCACCGAGCAATTCGAGGGCTATTACGAGTCTCTGCTGCATCGGCCTTCCGACGCGGCCGGCCTGAGCAGCTTCGTGACGCCCGCGATCGAAATCGGGTCGGTGCGTGTGGCGTCGGAGCCCACCGCGGTCGATATCGAGTCGATTCGCGTAATCGTCGAGTCCTCCAGCGAATTCTTCACGAATGGATAGGTGGTTTGGCGAGAACAGCGGGGCATCCCACCTCCTCCACCCGCCGAGATGTGCGAGCACTGAATCAGAAAAAGGAACCATAGAGGGTCTCCACACAGTGGGGACTCTATGGTTAGTCCGTGCTTTCGGTCTTGAAGCCCACCCCGACCCCGCTTCTAAAAGCCAAACAACTTCGCGGCGGTACCACCGAAGATCTTCGCTCGCTCGGCATCGCTGAGGTGCGTTAAGAGCGCTGCGATCCGTTCGCGCTCGGCCTTGTAGCTTTTGCCCGTCGCCTTTTCGCTGTATCCCCCACCGTACATCAGCCGGTCCGCGCCGAATGCTTCGGTCAACTGCTTCACCACGGGCTGCGGATCGCTATGCGGATACGACTTCTTGTCCGGCACCGCGGAGAACTTCATCACCACGTTCGGGTATTTCGCCCACTTCAACACCACGGCATACTCCTTCGGGGTACCCTGAAATGGCCGGCCGAGGTGATCGATCAGCACGCGTGTATCCTTGAACTCCTTGATGAGTGGTTCAAACCCCGGCGCGTATTTTGGCTCGACGTGCAATTGCACCGCGAGGCCGGCTTCAGTCAGTTGCTTCCAGAGTGTCGTGAGTTCGGGTTTACCGAAGGGCGGTAGGCGATCCGGGTTGTACGCGTGGATACGCCCCGCGACCAGAGGAACCGCTTTCGCGAGTTTCTGCAACTTCTCGGCATTGCCCTCGCGTCCGGCGAAGAATAAACACGTCCCCTTGAGCTTCCCTCTCCCGACCGCCAGGCAATGCTCAAGGTAGCGGTGATCGTCCTGGTACGGCTCGGGATGCACGACAATCGCGTAATCGACCCCGCCATCGGCCATGCACTTCAGGAGGTGTTCGGGTGTCGCGGGATCGGCTGGCTGGTACGGTGCGTCTTTGTGGTACGGGAACTTTTGGTCGTCCTTGCCGGCAAAGCAGTGAAGGTGCGTATCGACGATGGGTGTCTTTGCGTCCGCGCCCCGTGCGCGGGAGAGTAGAGGAAGCGTGGTGGAGGATGCGATGAACTCGCGGCGCGTAACAAGCGGCATGATGGCCTCGCGGCGGGTAGGTAGGAATCCGCAGTCTACCGCAGCCTGTACATGGGGGGGAAGAAATGTCCAGTCAGCGAATCGACCTTTCAAAGTAAGTTCAGCAATTGCAACTTCGAGTCACGCTTGGTAGCCTTAACGAAAACGCCCTCATATTGCTCTCAGCTATTTCACGAGGCCGTTATGCCCGTGGTTGAAGTCCTTTGTTCGGGGTGTGGCGCGAAACTGAAAGCCCCCCAATCCATGGCCGGCAGGAAGGCCAAGTGCAAGAGGTGCGGCAACTCGTTTCGTGTTCCCGGCGCTTTGCCGTCGGATTCGGTTGGCGATGGCCAGCCGTTGAGTGCGTTCAGCACCCCGTCGCCGTTTTCCAGCGAAGACGTGCTGATGGCCGAACCGGTCGACGAGATACCGATGGCGTCCGCCGTCGTTTTGCCTCCGCCACCTGCGCCACCGATCCCTCCACCTGCTCCGATTCCTGCGAAAGACCTGTCCTCGTTGCCGTCGGCCGACCCCTTCGATTTCGGTAAACCGGCGAAACCCGCGAAGCCCACGCCGGCAACTCCCGCCGCTAAACCCGTGACCGCGACACCGATCGCATCCACAACACCACCCGTCCCCACGACCCCCAAGGCACCGCCAGCACCGTCAGCACCGGCGGCCACGAAACCCGTGACCGCGACACCAATCGCATCCACAACACCACCCGTCCCCACGACCCCCAAGGCACCGCCAGCACCGCCAGCACCGGCGGCCGCCAAACCTGCTACGCCCTCAACGCCTGCCGCAGCGCCGACCGCCAAACCTGCTACGACGCCCGCCGCAGCGCCGACCGCAAAAGCCGTAGCGCCGCTCAACAATCCTACTCCGCCTGCCACGAAGGCCAAAGTCGAGTCTGCTGAACCCAGTAACCCTTTTGCTTTTACTGATTCACCGGCAAAGACCGAGAAGGTCGATAAGCCGAAGAGGCGAAGAGACGAAGACGAGGAGGACGAAGACGAACTCAAAACCAAGAAGAAAAAACGGACAGAAGAAGACGAGGAGCCGGTTTCCAAGAAGGACCGCAAGCGATCAGAAGAAGAGGACGCAGACGAACCCAAAGCCAAGAAGAAGCGATCAGAAGAGGACAATGACGAGGAACCACTCAAAAAGAAGAAACGGGCAGAAGAAGAGGACGAACTGAAGGCCAAGAAAACACGTCGCGATGACGATGAGGAAGACGAACCAAAAGCCAAGAGGAAACGCCCTGAGGAGGAAGATCAGGACGTAGAAGATGAACAACCAACCAAGACAAAAGCGAAATCTGCGATAAAGGAAGAGAACGCCTCCCACAACCCGTTCTCGGATTTCGGAGCATCCGAAGAGAAGTCAGAGAAAAAATCAAAACGTCGCGACGAAGAAGAAGACGAACCAAAAGCCAAGAAAAAGCGTCGCGATGACGATGCTGAGGACGAACCCAAACCCAAGAAGAAACGCACTGAGGAGGAACAAAAGAAGGACGAAGACGCAGTAGACGAACAACCAACCAAGACGAAAGCAAAGTCTGCCCCAAAAGAGGCCAGCGAGCCCCAGAACCCGTTCTCGGATTTCGGAGCATCCGAAGAGAAGTCAGAGAAAAAATCAAAACGTCGCGACGAAGAAGAGGACGAACCAAAAGCCAAGAAAAAGCGACGCGATGACGATGTTGAGGACGAACCCAAACCCAAGAAGAAACGCGATGAGGAGAAAGATCAGGACGTAGAAGACGAACAGCCGACCAGAACGAAAACGAAGCCCGCACCAAAAGAGGCGAGCGAACCCTTCAACCCATTCGCCAACTTTGGGACGCCGCAGGAACCGGAGAAGAAACCGAAGCGCCGCGACGAGGAAGAGGACGAACCAAAAGCCAAGAAGAAACGACGCGATGACGATGTTGAGGACGAACCCAAGTCCAAGAAGAAGAGCCAGCGCGACGAACACGAAGGCGAGGAGGAACAGAAGCCGCGTTACCAGCGGCCGGAACAGAAAGGCGGGATGGGGATGACGATCCTCATCACGGCCGTGGTTGGCCTATTCGCGCTCGGACTGGGAATCACCGCTCTTGTCATGTTTGTGAAGAACAACAGGAAAGAGCAGATGGCGAAGAAGGAAGAGAAGAAGGACGAGGCGTCGATCCCATCCGGTCCCAACGAATCGGACCCGAAGCCCAAAGACAAGGATCCCGACCCCAAATCGAGAGATTTTAATCCCAAGCCAAAGGACAAGGGTCCCGATCCGAAACCCAAAGACAAGGATCCCGACCCCAAGCTGAATCCCAATCCGGGACCTGGGCCGATACGGCCTGGATTTGTACTCCCCGCGAAACTCAAGACGATCAACGTTGAGGGTGCGCCACCCAAGGCACAACCAGCCGACAAACCACAGGCCGGGATGGTTCTGGACACGCCCTTCAAGAGCGTGAAGCGATTCTTCCCGCCAATGGACCCCAAGACCGCGGACACCTACGTCTTGATCCAGACCTCTGCTGGTGTTGGTGGCACGGGTGAGAAGCTCGCGCTGGATACGTATAGCCCATCAAACGGCGCACGCGTGGCCGCGGCCCGGATCGAGTACGACGGCGACAGCCTGCCAAATCCCATTGCGGATCTCTCCGTTTCTGTCGCCGGGACCTATTTCCTCGCCGCGACGAGCAGCAGACTGCACGTCTGGGCGGTGAACACCAAGAGCAAGATCGCCGACGGGGTCAATCCCTACGCGGAGAAACCCGAACACGCGAAGTCAGGTCTGGCCGCCGCGTTCTTCGCGGCCGATCCGAATCAGGTTGTTCTCGTTTCGACAGCGGGCGCCGTTCTCCTCTACGATCTGCGAACCAACAAGCCGGTATCGGAGTTCATTCCACCTAACGGCGTCACGGGGAAGGTATCGCTGGGGAAGTCGGTCGCGAAAGCGGACGGCGGGGGGTCGGTGGGCATCGCAGTCGCCGGCGTGTTGTATCAGGTGAAATCCGCGCCGGGTTTGGAAGTGGTCCGGCAATTCGATCTGGGCGGCGACGTGCGGAATTCGCTGGGACTGGCTCTAAGCGGCACACCCGGCCGGATTCTGTACACATTCGATACCATCGAGGAGAAGCCGGGCCAGAGCACGACGGTGATTGTCGGCGTGCCGCTGGGCGAGAATGCGAAGCCCATCATCTACCGTTCCCCGGCAATCGGCGCCATCTCCGGGGCCCTGTGGGCGGGCGAAATGTTTGGCGGTGTGGTGGCGGGAAGCGGCGTCTTGTGGTTCGACGACGATGAGGGTAAATTCCGGCCACTGGTGATGACACGGCCAACCAACGGCGCTTCGTATGCCGGCGGTACAGGCCATTTCTGGTACGTCATTCCGCACCCGAAAGAGATGACCAAGAACGTCCTGGTGGGACTATCGTTGCCGTTTGCCGACTTCCCGGAGTATCTGAAGAGATACGAGGGAGGTCAACCACTCCGCTCTGTAGTCATCGACAGCAACGGACTGGCGAAGTGAAGGTGAATCCCATACGAACCAGCCACGGGCCAAGGAAGTTTAAGGCCCGTCGCTGACGCTTCTCGTATTGCACTCATCCGTATCCAATTCTCTTCAGCAAGTCGTCGGTCAGCACGAACGGTGCATGTGGGATCGCGTTCAAGCGGAAGCGCGACTGCAATTCCCGTGCGGAGAGCGGTTCAGGCCGCTCCTGCCACCCACACGACCACGCGAGCAAACCCACCAGTGCCTCGGCTGTCACTCCAGCGGCCCGCAGTGCCGCGAGCCGCGTATCGCCGTGGCGTTTCGCCAATCGGCGACCATCTTCACCCACCACAAGCGGAATGTGCGCGAAACGCGGCGGAGTGAAACCGAGCGCGCGGTACAGAAGCAACTGCCGCGGCGTCGAGGGGATCAGATCGTCGCCGCGAATCACTTCCGTCACCCCCATCGCGGTGTCATCGACCACGACGGCCAGTTGATAGGCCGGAGTCCCCGCGTTCTTCCACACGACAAAATCACCCCCCGCGTGCTTGAGATCGATGTGCTGTTCGCCGGAGAACAGATCAATAAACGCCGGGCTGTCGGTCACGCGAAAACGCCATGCGAACGACTTTCCTTCTGCCTGGAGGGTGATCGCATCCGCAACGCAGCGATGCGCGCAGGTGCCGGGATACGTAATTTCTTCGCCAGCCGGGGAGGCCGGTTCTCCCCGCAACCCACTCCTGTCGTGCGGCGCGCTGGCAGCCGCGGCGATGTCGGAACGCGTACAGGTGCAGGGGTAAACGAGTTCTCGCCGCTTCAATTCATCCAAGGCGGCTTCGTAGTGTGCCAGTCGGGTCGTTTGTACGACCGGTTCACCATCCCAGTCGAGACCAAGCCAGCCAAGATCAATCATTGCTTCCTCAGCCGCGTGTGGCTTGATGCGCGGCGAGTCGATGTCCTCGATTCGGAGTTTCAGCGCGCCGCCCTGTGTGCGTGCCGACAGCCACGCTGTGAGGTAAGTGCGTGCGTTGCCGACATGTTGCGAGCCCGTCGGAGAGGGGGCCAGACGCCCGGTTACGCGAGTGGACATACGGCCATAATACCACCCCGCGTCATGGTTGGGTTGGGGTGGGCCCGTTGGGGTTGTGCATTTGGCCGCTTCTGGGCATCATCCCGCCGGTTCGCTCCATTTCCGCGGCCCCAGGAGAGTGCGCATGTCAGGTCGGATAGTACCGCGAATCATGCTGGCCGGATTACTCGCAGTGGCATTCACCGGCGCCGCTGTGGCCCAAGAAGGAGGGTTCACCCCTCCTATCACGGGTGTCATTCCTGCGCAAACCCAAAAGGCTCTTCCCGTGGCCCCGATGCCGCAGGTGAAGAAGCAACTCGACGTCGAAATCGAGTTGTGCGTTGGCCTTGCGAATGGGATCGAACGGAAGTGTACCTGCGACGAAGAAACTGCTTCCTCGACGCCGCACGAAACCACAAGCCAACCACCGGCGTGCTGTCTCAAGCAAACCACGCCGGTCATGCCGCAACCGCGGCGACCCGGTCTCCAGCAATACGAACGATACAGCATCGGACTTGGCGTCCAGATGGACCCGCCAGTGCCGCCACAACCTATGTGTGCGCCGACCCCGGTTTGTCCCGAAGCCATTGTCATTGGCGGCATCTGCGGTCCTCTTTGTGTCCCGCACGCGAATCCCTGGGTATTCACGCCCCCCGCGACCATCATGCCGCCGGCCGCGATGTATTCGGTACCAGGGTCGTTCGCCGGGTCGTGTCAGCGGGCCATGAATCCCCCGATGCCCCCGCAATTCCTCATGGCACCACAGGCTCTGCCCGCGCCACCGTGCCCCATGCAAGGCACGATCGTGGGTGGGTTTGGCTCCTGCCCGCCTGCGCCGATGGTGATTCGCATGGGGCCGCCGGCGCCGCCCGCGGGACCAATCGTCGTGATTCGCCAGTACAAATTCGGTTCCGAAATGGGCGGTTTGGCCAGTGCGTGCCCGATGTGTACCCGGGCTTCGGCAACTGCAAACCCACTCATCGGCACCTGGCATCGCAAGATTGGTCGGTGCTCGGCAGTCATCACCTTCACTCATAACGAGATGAAGATGTGTCTGACGAGGACCGAAGACGAGCAAAAGCTGGTTGTCACCGTGACCGCCCAGTACACGCTCACGAAAGAAGGACTGGTGTACGGCGTGATCACCGGTGCGGATATGGAGGACCCGGAAGGCGGCAAAATGGGTAAAGACGACCTCGATGACAATCTGGACGAAATAGTACTCCTGCTCCAGAGCCTGGCCGATCATCCATTCTCCTTCCGCGCGAAAATGACCTCCGCCGGGTTGATGGTCAGCAACGTGAAAGTTGCACCGCCGGAGGAGATTGATGTGGAAGAATTCGCTCTGCTCGGCGGGTTGTATAAGCAGACGAAAAATAGTTCGACTTCGTGCCCGTTCGCCATGAACGCGAGCAACTGCGGAGTCGCTGGTTGCGTGTCCGGCGCCATGATCAGTAAACCGCTGCTCGGTGCCGCCATCGGCGGAATCACTGGCTGCGGCGCGGGTGCTTTGATCGGCAATCAGGCGGACAAGAACCTGCTCGTCGTGCCGCAGCCGGCGATGGGCCAGCCGCTTCCGCCGGGTGATTACTCCTTCCCCCTGCCGCTCAATGTCGCTCCGCCCACGATGACACAGCCCTCGTGTCCGGTGCCGCAACCGCTGCGCCCCGTGAGCGGATGCGGTTTCCCGAACGACCCGATGAAACAAATGGCGGCCGATGTGTTCGGCCAACTGCTGCAACAGGGCAGTAACACCAACCGAACCGGCGGCATGGTGCTGCCCAATCCTCATCAGAAGTACTATCCGCAATACATCCCAACAGCCCCGCCTTTCCCAATGCCACGCGAGCTCGCCAGCATGGAAGATCCGAACTGCACGGCGTGCACCGCGAATGCTCAGCGTGGCCCTGTGGGGACGTGGTACCGCGACCTCGGTAACCGGCGGTGCGTCCTCAACATTGCGGGCGATCACATGACGATTACCGTCTCCGAGGCATACGAGGAGAACGGCAAGACCGTGATCGGCAATTTGACCTTCACTGCCGATTATCACCTCACACGTGATGGCGTCACGGCCGTGGGGCTACTCACGAGCGTGGACATGAAGTTCGAGGGCGATCTGGATGAAGACGAAGCCAAGCAGATGTACGACCAACTGGGTGAGATCCAGAAGAAGCTGGAAGACAAGCCAATCGCGATGAGCCTCCGCATGTACGGCAATAGCCTTGTGATCGGCAAAGTGCGGATGCCATCCGCGGAGAAAATGGATACGCAGCCCGCGACCTATGTCGCCGGTCGGTTCACTCGCGTCGGCGACAAGCCCATGCCGAAGTTGAAGGTGGTGAAGGCCAGCGAGCCGAAGCCACTGCCGAAACTCGCGCCAGGACTCGACTACGGTACGCCTGTTCTCCCGATGTATGGTGCGCCGGTGCCAGTGTATGGTGCACCGTATGGTGCTCCGGTGCCAGTGTATGGCCCGCCGGGACCATACGGCAGCCCCGTTCCGGTGAGCGAGGGTCTGTTGCCCGCGCCGGGTCTGGGTGTGCCAGCGCCAGGTTACGCCGTCCCGCCTCCGGGCGTGCCAGCACCCGGTTATGCCGTCCCCTGTCCGGTAAGCGAAACTCTTCCACCGCAGGGGCTTCCGCCCCAGCCGTCCCGGCCTTTTGTCGCTCCGCTGGCTCGCCCGATGACTTGCGTTCCCGCTCCCTGTCCACTCGTTGCTCCCTCGCCCGCACCTGCCCCGGTGCTACCGGTTTCGGAAGACGCGCCGGCGTGGCCCGAGCCCCCGCCACCCACGACACAAATGCCGCAGCCGATTCCGCCGAGTGTGTCCTTCAACGAACCGACTCAAGTGACCATCACCTCGCCCAAGTGTGTTGAAGCGGTGATCGGAGGCTGTGCGGTCGTGACAGCCAAGCCGCGCATTGCGGGAACCTGGTACCGCGAACTGGGGCCCATGCTGTGCGTTCTCAAAATCGACGCCGATCACATCACAATGACCGCCTATATGGTTGGCCGACTCGAGGACGGGACAGAAGTAAAGGAGGGAATGATTCTCACCGCGGACTACCACGTCTCCCGCAATGGGACCAGCGTGATTGGTCAGATCACCAGTGTGGATCTGCTTCTGGAAGGTGACATCTCGGAAGTAGCCAATCTCTCGGACATGACTGAGGGAGCACGCGATCTCCAAAAAATACTGATGGATCAGTTGTTCTCGGCCAGTTTCCGACTCTACGGCGATACGCTCGTCCTCGGCGCACTCCGGCTTCCGGGGCTGGGTGAAAAAATGTCTGAAGGGCAGATGCTGATGATGGGTCGTTACAAGAATCTCGGCGACAAGCCGCTTCCCAAGCCGAAACCCGCAAAAGAAAAGCGGGTCGAGCGGGCCAGCCCACCGCCGGCCCCGCCGCTCGGGGGGTACGGCGGCCAGCCCGTTCCGATTCCGTCCGGCTCCATCGAATACGCGGTGCCGGTGATCGAGCCAGGCGCGATCCCAGCGGTTTCTCCCGCACCTGTGCCGTCAATGACCGAGCCCACGCCACCCGCGATGCAAATGCCACAGCCCATTCCGCCAGAGGTGTCGAGCGACCCGAATATTCGAATGGAGCAATTGCTCAAGAAATCGGAAGACTTGCCGCAGATACAGAACGAGTGGCGGCGATTCTGGTTCAAAGACCAACCCACCCACCTGACGCCTGAACGTATCCACGGCGGCATCTACTAACTCGTCATGGCACCCAACGCGAAAGCCGGTGAAGCATTGGCTTCACCGGCTTTCACGTTGGTGATTGCTTGCGGTCGAGCCTTCGCGCGGTACAGTGATGCCCAGTGATTCACTTTCACCTGGGTATTCATCCGTATGTCGGACAAGACGCCCCCATCGTCCGAAACCCCGCTGCATTCCAGCGAATCCGTCGACGTACAGTCCAGCAACGGGCACACCCCTCTCAGTCCGTCGCCGGGACCACCCGCCTGGGCGAGCCTTCCCGATCTTTCGGATGAAACGGCATTGCCGCCGCCCGCTGGCCGTTACCACGCGAAGCTCTTCCACAAACGCGGCGGAATGGGGCAGGTGTGGCGAGCCCGAGACACCGAACTCGCCCGCGAAGTCGCATTCAAAGTCATCCGCCCACGCTACGCGGATGACGAGACGACGCGCCGGCGATTTGTCTTTGAAGCCGAAGTAACTGGGCGGCTGGAACACCCGGCCGTCATTCCGGTGTACGGCTTTGGTCGGGACGCTGACGGGCGGCCATACTACGCGATGCGGTTCGTTGAGGGGCAATCGCTCCATGAAGCGATCGCGGCCTTTCACGGTCCCGACGCCCCCACCGGCGTGGAACGATCGCTGACGCTACGTCGGTTGTTGGGGCACTTCGTCACCGTTTGCCGCGCCATCGATTACGCCCACAACCGCGGCATCATTCACCGCGACTTGAAACCGGCAAACGTGATGGTCGGTGCGTACGGCGAAACGCTGGTCGTGGACTGGGGCATTGCCAAACGACTGCGCATCGAAGAAGGCGAACCCGAATCGGCTCCCACACTCGTGAACGAACCCGACACGCCAACTCCCGACCCCAACCGTTCCCTGAGGGGCACCAGACTCGGTTCGCCGGGATACTGGTCGCCGGAGCAAGCCGCCGGGCGACCCGATCTGCACGACGAGCGAACGGATGTGTACGGACTTGGGGCCATTCTCTTCGCGATCCTCACCAGCATGCCGCCGCATCCGGACGGCGTGCACTCCGCCGAACCGCCTGGCCCGCGCGCACGCTGCCCGTGGGTCGATGCGGGTATCGACGCGATCGCACGCAAGGCGATGGCCTACGAACCGACCGAACGCTACCAAACCGCAACGGAGGTGGCGCAGGCGGTGGAAGTGTGGCTGGCAGATCAGCCTGTGCTGGCGCAACGCGAGGCAGTCGAGGCACTGGCGCAAGAGGCAACCAAACAGCCCCATGACTTCGCGCTGGCGGAGCAACTTGCCCGCCAGCGGTCGAACCTGGGGCTGATGCTGGCCGGAATGAGCCGGGACGCGGACGCGCTAAGCGAATTTCGTGCGGCGGTGGACATCTTCGCTCGGCTGGCAGAGGCGCGGAAGAAACCGCGATTTCTGGCCGATCAAGCCAATTGTCTGCTCGCCCTGGCTCGCTCTCACGCGGCGCTGGATCAAGAAACCGACGCGAAGACCGCGCAGCGCGATGCCGCCAACTTGTACAAGCAGTTGATCGCCACGCGGCCGGATGAGTACAAGGCCAACTACGCCACACTGATGTTACCGCCGGGAGCAATGCCAGACCTGGCCGAAGAATCGTCAGAACCATTCCCAACCATGGCGCCGTTCACGGCCCCGCCCCTGGCATCGGCCAAGGCTGAACAAGCCACGGCCCCGCAGCCGGAGAGCACCGCGGACCGGACCTGGCACAGCGCGCCTTCGATTCCCGATCCAAGAAAAACTACGCCACCCATCAATCCCGACTCCTTCCTTTCGCCAATGGATACCCGGGCTGCTCCCCCTGGACCAGGAGCGCCAGCGGAAAGAAGCAGTGACGAGCACGAACAACCGCTCCACCTCTCGGGTGGCTACACACTACTCGGGCAGTTGGCGCAGGGTGGAATGGGCGTGGTGTATCTGGCACGCGACAACGTCTTACGACGTCGCGTCGTCATCAAGGCGCTTCACGAACACGCTGCCAATCAACCCGACATCCAGGCTCGCTTTGTGAGTGAAGTGCGAATCACCGCTTCGCTCCAGCATCCGAACATCGCGCGGGTCTACACCTGCGGCACGCGCAACGACGGCATGCCGTTCATGGTAATGGAGTACCTCAATGGTGCTTCGCTACTGGTCATGCTCAACGCACAGGGTCCGGGCTGGACATCCACGCTGCTCGACCCGCTGGCACAGGCGTGCGACGGCCTGCATTACGCGCACACGCGGGGCGTCGTTCACCGCGACGCCAAGCTGGCGAATATTGTTGTCGCGCCGACGGGCCGGGCCGTTGTACTCGACTGGGGTATCGCCAAGGTTCTCGACGGATACGAAGGTGCGGACGAGGAAAGCGACGGCGGAGCGGACCGGGAGGGCTTTGACGACGCGATGCTCACACACACGGGAACTGTGATGGGCACGCCCGCATACATGTCTCCTGAGCAGGCTCGTGGGGAGACGAATAACATCTCCCCGCAAAGCGACATCTTCACACTCGGAGCGGATTTATTTCACCTCGTCAGTGGGCAGCCGCCGGGACACGGCGGTGCTGTGTTCGAAATGCTCGAGCGGCTCCTGCACGGCGATATCCCGCGACTGCGCGACGCTCGCCCCGATGCCCCGCCACAACTCGACGCAATTTGTGCCCGCGCGATGGCCTTCCGGCCGGAAGATCGCTACCCCACGGCTGCCGCACTGGCTGCCGACATTCGCGCGTTTCTCGCGTCCTCAAACAAGCCAACGATTCCAGTCATCAAACCGGCAGTCAAGCCGGCAACGAAAGACCCGAACGCGTGTCCATCCTGTGGACGAGTGATTCCCGGCCGAGCGGGAACACGCTACTGCATCGTGTGCGATCAAACGTGCTGAGTACGAAGTGAAAGGTCGAATCCGCCGGCAGGCCAGCGGCCGGTCTCATCTGGATTTCCTTGGTTATTGAATCAGAGCGGAAGGGGAGGGATTCGAACCCTCGAACGCCTTTCGGCGTTGCCGGTTTTCAAGACCGGTGCATTAAACCGCTCTGCCACCCTTCCGGCTTTCACCAATAACTCCCAGGCGGACGCCGGGAGTGCAAATGCTCTCCCGGCATCGTATCCGCCAAACGGCCGCTCTCAAGACGAATTTCGCGGCCATCGGGTTCGCCTATTCGCGGCCTTTCTACTTCCGCTAAGCAGTCCCGTGCGAATCGCTCGCCCATTCATACACTGGATGAGGACGGGCCGCACGCGGACCCGCCTCCACGAGCGTCACCCCAAAGGAGCTTCACATGCCGCATACTCTGCCTGCGCTGCCCTATGCGTTCGACGCGTTGGAACCGCACATCGACGCCAAGACAATGGAGATTCACCACGACAAGCACCACAAGGCTTACGTGGATAACCTGAACAAGGCGCTGGAATCGGCCCCCGATCTCGCCAATCAGGACATTGTGACCCTGCTGCGCGGAATCGGCAGCGTGCCCCCCAGCATCAAGCAAGCCGTCATCAATAACGGCGGTGGCCACCACAACCACACGCTGTTCTGGGAAATCATGGCCAAGGACGGTGGCGGTGAACCGACCGGCCAGATCGCCGATGCCATCAAGGAAGTGTTTGGTGACTTCGCCAGCTTCAAGGCCAAGGTGAAAGACAACGGTCTGACACAGTTCGGCAGTGGTTGGAGCTGGGTGGTTTATAACTCCACGACGGGTAAACTCGAAGCGATCAAGAAACCGAATCAGGATAGCCCGCTCATGGACGGACTGGTGCCGGTGCTTGGCGTGGACGTGTGGGAACATGCCTACTACCTGAAGTACCAGAACCTTCGCGCTGCATACATCGACGCCTGGTGGAACACGGTGAACTGGAAGGCCGTCGAGGCCAAGTTCGTTGCGGCCAAAGCGGGTAAGTAAAGCCTCGGATTGTCCTTATTCTCTTCGGCATCTCTCCAGCCCCATGAGATTGGGGCTGGAGGTAATATTCCCGCGACACACTGCCCATATGATTTTGGCAGATCCGCGATCGGCATTTTCCCACTGGCTCCAGTTCAATTCACGCTTTCAAGCCGCACTCGCACGCGTGCAAAAGAATCCGTCCAGCAGCACACTGTTCCATTGACATTTGTGAACGACGTCGTCGGGGAATCAGTTCTTTCGGTCGATTCGGCCGATGAGTCCCGCCACCTGCTTCTCGTGGTTTCCCTTTTTCGAGCGTGCAGCATCGGTGTCGTTGCCCCGAGCAGGTAAACTACCTTACGGGGGTGAGCGGAGGGCGAGCGATGTTATCCGGCTGGCGGTGGCAGTTCGTGTGGCCGGTGGTTCTGGCCACGATCTGTCTGGTCGGGCTGTGTACGTTCACGGCCGTGTCGCTGTTTCACCAACAGGCAACCGTTCACCGCGCCGTGCGTGAAGACCTGCGGAGCCGGCGGGCCGCTGTCGAGTTGCAGGAATGCCTCAACGACCTCCTGATTCTGGAACAGGATCAGGTGGAAGCCGTGGCAACACTGCACGAACGGGCCCGCGCCCATCTGCGCACCCTGGCGGAGGTAGCGGATAATAGCGAAGAACATGGTGAAGTGGAGCGACTCAGGCAGGCCTTTGAAAAATACCTGCTAGCCTGGCAGAAGATCCCGCCTCGAACGCAACCCGGTCACAACGATGCCTTTTACGAAGCCCGGCAACTGCTCGAAACCGACGTCTTGCGGTTGTGTCAGGAAGTGGAGCAATCGACCAACTACCGTCTGGATCAAACGACACGCGAACACGAAAAGGTATTGCAACACCTCGCCTGGGGAATGGCCGGCGTGGCGGTACTGGGTGGAGTGGCCGGGTTGGTGCTTGGTTTCGGTCTCGCTCGCGGGTTGAGCCGGTCCATCCGCAGACTTCAGGTTCGCGTCCGCGACGCGGCCGGTAAACTCGATCCGCAGCCGGCCGAAATTGTTCTCATGCAGGAAGGCGATCTGGTCGGTTTGCAGACCCAGATCGACCAGTTGGCCGGCCGCATCGAGTCGGTTGTCGAAACGCTTCAGCAGCGCGAACGCGAAATCCTGCGGGCTGAGCAACTGGCTGCGGTCGGGCAACTGGCCGCTGGCGTCGGACACGAAATCCGCAATCCGCTGACCGCAATCAAGATGCTCGTCCAGGCTGCGCTCGTGGATGGCGGGCCCTGCGCCATGACAGTGGACGACCTCCGGGTGATTGAGGAGGAAGTGCGGCGGATTGAACAATCGCTGAAAATCTTCCTCGACTACGCCCGCCCACCGAAAGTGGAACGGCACCCGCTCGACTTGCTCGATGTGGTGCGAGCCGTGGCCGGATTGATCCGCGGACGAGCTGAACGCCAGCACGTTCAGGTCAATCTGGAGATAACCGATGGTCCAGTGACGCTCACCGCCGACGCCGGGCAATTGCGGCAGGTCTTCCTCAACCTTTGCATGAATGCCCTGGACGCGATGCCGACGGGTGGAACGCTCGATCTTCGGGTTCACGCACAGGACCCATCGGTGGTCATTGACGTCTCCGACACTGGGCCGGGCATCGCACCGAACATGATGTCACGGCTGTTCCTCCCCTTCGCCAGCAGCAAGGACACCGGACTGGGACTGGGGCTGGTTATCTCCAAACGGATCGTTGAAGATCACGGCGGTTCGATTCAGGGCGTTAATCGGTCCGGCGGGGCGACATTCACCGTCACGTTGCCGAGAGACGCTGCATGAGGAATTGCTCCAGTAGAACCCGCCCCTCAACCCTACCTTTGGCGAACGGCGCGGCGTAATCCCGCCGCGGCAATGTCATCTCGGCAGGCTTACGCCGCACCGTTCGCCGTACTGTGTGGATATAGTAGTCATTGGGTCGGCCTTTTCGTCGTCCAGCTTTCCTTGTCGCTTGCGTCTTCTCACCCATTCCGTTGCATTCCATGCCAACACTTCTCGTAATCGATGACGAGCCAGCCATCCAGCACGCCTTCCAGCGGGCCTTTCGCGGAGGCGATTTGGAAGTGAAAACGGCCGCCAGCGCGGCCGAGGCTGTGGAACTGATTGCCCGCGAGCGACCGGACGTAGTGGTTCTCGATGTCCGCCTCCCGGACGCAACAGGACTTGAGACCTACCACCGACTGCGCACGATCGACGCCCGCGTGCCGGTGATTATTGTCACCGGTCACGGGACAACGGAACTGGCCATTGAGGCCATGAAGGCGGGCGCGTACGAATATCTGCTCAAGCCGCTGGAATTGACCGAGTTGCGTTCCGTCGTCGACCGGGCGGTGCAATCCAGTCAGTTGATGCGAGTTCCGGCCGCGATGCCCGACGAAGTGCCCAAACAGCCGGTGGCCGATGTCCTGCTCGGCCGCTGCTCCGCCATGCAGGACGTGTACAAGGCGATTGGCCGCGTAGCCGGACAGAATGTTACGGTTCTTGTCGCCGGCGAATCGGGCACGGGGAAGGAACTGGTGGCGCGGGCCATCTACCAACACGGGCTGCGGGCCGACAAACCATTTCTGGCGGTCAACTGTGCGGCCATCCCCGAACCCCTTCTCGAAAGCGAATTATTCGGGCACGAAAAAGGGGCATTTACAGGAGCCGACCGCAAGCGCATCGGCAAGTTTGAACAGTGTCATGGCGGTACGATCTTCCTCGACGAAGTAGGCGAGATGACGCCACTGACGCAGGCCAAGATGCTGCGCGTGATTCAGGATCAGCAGTTCGAACGTCTGGGCGGTTCGGAGACGATCCGAACCGATGTGCGGCTCATCGCCGCAACCAACGCCGACCTGGAAAAAATGGTGGAGGACGGCCGATTTCGCAAGGACTTGTACTTCCGGCTCAACGTCTTCACGATCCGGTTGCCTCCGCTGCGCGAACGCGGGGACGACGTAGGCGTATTGATCGATCACTTTGCGAAACGATTTGGTGGGGAACTCGGCAAGCCGGTCGTTGAGATTTCGCCAGAAGCGGCACTGGCACTGCGAATCTACCCGTGGCCCGGCAACGTGCGTGAACTGCAAAGCGTGATGAAACAGTCGATTCTGCAAATGAGCGGGTCGATCCTTCTGTTGGACTTTTTACCGGCGCGGGTGCGGAAACCAGCGGCTCCCACGGGGGTGAACGAAACATCTGGTTTGTTCGACTGGGATGAGTTCGTTGCCGGACGGCTTTCAGCGAACACGGAGAATCTGTACGCCGAGAGCCTGGAGCGCATGGAACGCGAGGTTCTCCTGCGCGTCCTCAAACACACGGCCGGGAATCAGCTTCAGGCCGCGCGCATTCTGGGCATCACGCGCGGCAGTTTGCGGAACAAAATCCGCACACTGGGCATCAGCATCGCCCGGTCGGTCTGGTCCGAGGACGATCAGGGTGATTTGTGAGCGGCCAGAATTTTGCGACGGCAGAGACGCAGAGAGAAGACCAAAACGGCAACAGATCGCCAATTCCGCTGTTTTCTCAGGGTTTTTGGCCTTTCTCTTTGTCTCGATGCTTCTCGGCTTAGGCTCTTCTGAGCGGCGCGGCACGCCGGTTGCCCCTCTACATCTCTCGGTTCTCATGAGTAGTAGAGCGTGTCTGTTCCCAGCACAACTTCCGTATCTTCTTCCGCTCCGGCATTGAAGCCTGGCTTGCTTGCGAATCTCCGTTTCGATTTCCAGGCCGGGTTTCTGGTCTTTCTGATCGCACTGCCGTTGTGTCTGGCAATCGCAAGTGCCAGCCGGTTTCCGCCCATCGTCGGCATCTGGACCGCCGTCATCGGCGGGATCGTGACCTGCTTTCTCAGCAATTCGCAATTGACCATCAAAGGACCAGCGGCGGGCCTGATCGTGATTGCGGAAGGTGCGGTGCTGAGCTTGGGCGGCGACGCGGTGGGTCATAACGCATCACTCCAGGCGAAGATCCAGGCCGGCTATCCGCTGGCGCTGGGCGTGGGCATCACTGCGGGTGTCGTTCAGATTCTGCTGGGTCTTTGGAACTCTGCGAAGATCGGCGAGATGGTTCCCTTAGCTCCGATTCATGGAATGCTGGCCGCGATCGGCATCACCATCGTGGCAAAGCAGCTTTACGTCATGCTCGGTTTGAATGCTCCGGCGGGCGCTGCCATTGCCTCGCTCACCGGCATTCCCAGCGCGCTTGTGAATCGCAACGCGGCGATCTCGATCATCGGGGGAATCAGTCTGGGAATCATGATTCTCTTCCCGTTCCTGAAAAGTCGCGCCTCGTTCCTCAAATCACTGCCGTCTCAGTTCGTGGTGCTGGCGGTTGCAGTACCGCTGGGGCTTGTTCTCGGCCTGCCGGGCATGCTGAACGAGAAAGGTGTGTCGCCGTTCCTGGTGAATGTGCCAAACGTGATCGACAACCCGAAAGGTGCCTTCTTATTTCCGGACTTCCGCGGAGTTGCGACTGCGACCGGCGTTCAGTTCGTGATTCTCTTTGCCTTGGTTGGGTCGGTCGAATCGATGCTCAGTTCGCAGGCGATTGACATGCTCGACCCGTGGCGGCGAAAGACTGATCAGAACCGCGACCTGCTCGCGATTGGCGTGGCGAACACGCTGTGCGCCGCAGTGGGTGCACTGCCGATGATTTCCGTGATCGTCCGGAGTAAAGTGAATATCGACAACGGTGCTCGCACGAAGTATGCGAACCTCTTCCACGGCCTGTGTCTGTTGACGTTTGTGCTTTTGGTGCCGTCGGCGATCCGCATGATACCAATGGCGGCGCTGGCTGCGATGCTGGTCTACGCCGGCCTCCGGCTGGTCTCGCCAAAGGAATTCATCCACGCGTACAAAATCGGTTTCGACCAGTTCGTGGTCTTCACCGTTACGATTGGGGCTACACTCTGCACCGACCTGCTCACGGGCGTGTTTGTTGGCATCGTGCTGAAAATTCTGATTCATCTCGTCAACGGCGCGCCGATTCGCAGTCTCTTGCGGCCGGATATTGAGATGGCGCATGCGGAGGGCGATAGGATCGCGGTACTGAAGGTGCGGCAAGCAGCGATTTTCGCCAACTGGCTGGGGGTGGAGAAAGCCATCACCCGTAGCGCGGAGGGGCGCGATGAAGTCGTGCTTGACCTCTCCGCGACGAATCTCGTTGACCACAGTACGATGGAGAAATTGTCACAGCTCGAACGGGAACTCGCGATGGCCGGCAAGCGTCTCACCGTAACAGGGCTCGAAAAGCATACACCGATGTCGGGCCATCCCTATGCAGCTCGGCGCGGCAATGGCGCAACCGTGGCGAGCGAAATGAATGCCCCGACGACGGCATAAACCACGAACGCCTCTCTCCCGCGTTCCCAGCAACCCCGGCGTAAGCCGGGGTTGTTGCGTTGAGAAAAGACAAAGGCAGAAAGAAAATGAACCACAGAGACACAGAGAACATAGAGGGAAGACAAACACAGAGAAAGAAAGAAGAATTTTTGACAGGATAACAGGATGAATGGGATAAATTTTGATTTCGTTTGATCCTGTTATCTTGTCTCATTCTCTGTCTGTGTCTTTCTCTGTGCTCTCTGTGTCTCTGTGGTTAGTCCTGTTTTCTGCCTTTCTGCTTTCTGCCTTTCACTGTCTCCGCGGTTCATCATTGACCGACAGATGCATGCGGCTACCATCAGGAACGCACCTGCAACGATCCGTCGGAGCCGCGACCATGACCTCTCTCCGCTTCGCGTTGGCGTTCTTGCTGATCCTTCCCGTGGCGTTCTCCGCTCGCGCTGTGGAGCCGTGGGCCGATCCGAAACTCACCGTCACCGATGGCCTTGAACTCTGGCTCGATGCCAGCCGTATCGAACCCGGCGTGCGCGGAACCAAGATGAAAGCCTCGGCCGATGGCAAGCTCATCGTCTGGGAGGATGCATCGGGGAAGAAACGCCATCTGAAGCAAGCGACCCCCGCGGCCCGGCCGACTGTTATGAAAGTTGGCGAAGCCAGCTTGGTGCGCTTCGATGGCGTGGACGACGTCATGCGAATCGTCGCTCAGAAAGGCGAGTTGAACGCGTTCACGGTGTTTCTCGTTGTTGCGCCACGAGCCAATCCGGGTGACTTCCGCGGCTTCTTCGCGCTCAATGCACCGGAGGGACGCGACTACGAAACCGGTCTCACCATTGATATGGGCCCGGGGGCAACTCCGCGTTTCACGCAGTTGAATGTGGAGGGGCGCGGATTCGGCGGCTGGCGGAACTTGATGAAGCTTGGCGGCGACTTCGGCAAGCTCTATCAGCTGGAAGTGCGCGGGGCGGACAAAACAATTCGATTGTTCGCCGATGGCAAGGAGAACGGCGAACGGCCGTGGGCGAATGCCGCTCTGAGTTTGAGCGAAATCACCCTTGGCGCACGCTTCTACACAAATGGACCGGGCAAGCAGGAAGTTCGCGGATTTGCCCGGTGCGATATTGCGGAAGTACTGCTCTTCAACCGTGCGCTATCGGATGAAGAAAGCAAACAAGTGCGCGCCTATTTGGACACTAAACATGCCGCACTCAAGCAAAACCTTCCACCGGATGGCCCCGGGGTCGGCGAACTCCTCGTGCCGGTCAAAGACCCGCCGCCCGTGCAAGTGCTCGTTCCGGGCTTCACGGTGCGCGAGCTTCCGGTCGATCTCACGAACGTGAACAACGTGAAGTATCGCGACGACGGCGCACTCGTGGCGCTCTGCTACAACGGCGACATCTGGATACTCAAGGACACCGACGGCGACGGAATCGAAGACAAAGCGGAGTTGTTCTGGGAGAGCAAGGGGCGGCTCCGCGGGCCGATTGGCATGGATCTGACGCCGCCGGACTACAAGCACGGGCGCGGAGTGTTGGTGGCGAGCAAGGGGAAGGTGTCGCTCATCGTCGATACCGACAACGACGGCAAGGCGGATAAGGAGATCATCGTCGCGGACGGCTGGAAGGAAATCACGCAGAGTGTGGACGCGATTGGCGTCACCTTCGACCCGAAGGACGGGAGCGTGTATTTCGGCCGCGGTACCGCCAACTACGCCAACGGCTATCTCATCGACAACGCCGGCAAGGCGCATTACGACCTGAAGGGGGAATACGGCACCATCATTCACGTTTCGCCGGACTTCAAGAAGCGAGAGGTCATCGCCACAGGAGTTCGTTTTTCGGTCGGGCTGCACTTCAACAAGGCGGGCGATCTGTTCTGCACCGACCAGGAAGGTGCAACGTGGTTGCCAAATGGTAATCCGTTCGATGAACTCCTCCACATCCAGACGGATAAGGTTCGCCACTATGGTTTCCCGCCACGACATCCGAAGCACTTGCCGAACGTGATCGACGAGCCGAGCGCCTTCGACTACGGCCCGCAGCATCAATCGACCTGCGGGTTCTGTTTCAACGAACCGCTGAAGAAAGATGGACCTATTTTTGGCCCGAAGAGTTGGGCCGGCGACGCGTTCGTAACGGGCGAATCGCGCGGCAAGCTCTACCGCACGCAACTGGTGAAGACGGACGCTGGCTACGTGGCTAAGAACCATCTCTTCGCGTGTCTGTCGATGCTCACCATCGATTGCTGTCTCGCGCCGGACGGCTCGCTCGTGGTGGCGTGTCACAGTGGCGGGCCGGATTGGGGCACCGGCCCAACCGGAAAGGGAAAGCTGTTCAAGATCGCGTACACCGACAAGGACCACCCGCAACCGGTGCTGGTCTATCCCTCCGGCCCACGCGAAGTCCGCGTCGAGTTCGATCGGCCTGTCGATCCGCAATTGCTCCGTGACGTGCTCTCGCAAACGAAACTCACCGCCGGGGAGTATGTGCGCGCTGGTGACCGTTTCGAGACACTCTGGCCCGGCTACGCCGTGGTGCAGGCCCAAAAGCTCACTCCGCGCTTTGCCGTGCCGGTTCACTCGGCACAACTCACCCCCGACCGCCGCACACTGGTGCTCGCCACCGATCCGCTGCGGAGTGCGGTTCACTATGCACTGACACTTCCCGGCATGGGCCGGCCGAAGGCGAACCCCGCCCGCAAGGGCGGCGGGGCGGCGAAGGGTGAATTACCACAGCACCCGCAGATCGACCTCGACTTTGACCTGAGTGGGGCGGAAGCCGTCTGGCTTTCGGAGGATGGCAAGAAACGGTGGAACGGCTGGCTGCCAACAGCTGACCTCGAAGTGTCGCGCAAGCTTACCGCAGGCAGCGCATCACACGATGCGCTCTGGGAAGCGATGAAAGATCAAGGGGCAATGACGCTGAAAACGCAATTCAACCTTACCGACATGCTCCGCCCCGCCGTACAACCCGGCTCAAAGATTGATTACGAACTCCCTGCCGAGGAAGTTTCGATTAACGTCGAATCGCCTGCGGAAGTAGAACTGACTTCAAAGATGGCAAAGGAGATCTCATTGGTACGCCACGGTGGCACGACGAGAGGGTTCGTCAGTTACAACCCGAAACGCGGACAACCTCTTGCGACATCATTTCTGCTGAAGAACAACATCCGAATTGATAGATTCCACTTTTCTCTGTCTTACTTCACCGACGAAGACAAGCAGCCCCGCCCGTTTCCGCTTCGCCGGTTCCTGCTGCCCTGGGCCGACGCGAAGGCCGAACTCGGCAAGCCCATCGAACTTCCCCGACCGAAGGAACTTGACGGCGGAAGCTGGGCACGGGGCCGGAAAATCTTCTTTGGGGAAACGGCAGGTTGCTTCAAGTGCCACAGCGTTCATGCACAGGGCGGCAACATTGGCCCCGATCTCACCAACCTGATTCACCGCGACTACGTTTCCGTGATGCGCGACATTACGCAGCCGAGTTTCGCCATCAATCCGGACCACATCGCTTATGTGGTGCGCCTGAAAGACGACCGCACTCTCACTGGTGTGGTGCGTGTGGACGGCAACAAACTCCTAATCGGCGACAAGGACGGCAAGCTCACCACCATCGACAAGGCGGATGTCGCCGAGATGCGGCCGTCGCCGCTTTCGATCATGCCGGATGACTTGCTGAAGAAACTGACTCCGGAGCAGAGTCGCGACCTGCTGACGTTCCTCCTCACGCCCGCGCCGCACATGCCGCACGACTACGTCGGCACTGAAAAGCGGCCCAAGCCGCGTACGATCGCCGAGGTGAACGCCGTGCTGGCAGGTGCGCCGAATCCACCCGAGAAAACACGCCCGATCCGCGTGATGATGGTGGCGGGGGCGAAGGATCACGGTCCCGGCGAGCACGATTACCCCGCGTGGCTCAAGGTGTGGAGCGAATTGCTTGCGGCGGACGCGCAGATCGAAGTGGTTACCGCGATGAACTGGCCCGAACGTGCCGAGTTCCAGAAGGCCGACGTGATGATCTTCTTCCAGCGCGGCGACTGGAACGCCGCCCGTGCCGCCGACATTGATGCGTTTCTCGAACGCGGCGGCGGGCTTGTGTATCTGCACTGGGCCGTCGATGGTCAGAAGGATTCGCCCGGGTTCGCGAAGCGGATCGGCCTGACATGGGGTGCGGGGGCGAAGTTCCGCCACGGTCCGGTGGAACTCGACTTCAAGAACGCGAAACATCCCATCGCCAGGAACTTCGACAAACTCAAACTGGTGGATGAGAGCTACTGGCAACTGACGGGAGAGTTGCCGAAAGAGCGCGTGCTCGGCTGGGCCAATGAAGATGCGCGCCCGCAGCCACTATTCTGGTCGCTCGAACAGGGGAAGGGGCGGGTATTCGTGTCGATTCCGGGCCACTATTCGTGGACGTTCGACGATCCGCTGTTCCGCGTGCTGTTGCTTCGCGGCATCGCATGGACCGCGAAGGAACCCGTCGATCGTTTCAACGACTTGGTATGGCCAGGCGCCGATGTGGCGAAATAACTTCTCGATGAGTTGCGCTCACCGGGAGCGGTCCAGGTGATTCCGCTCCCGGTGAGCGCAGTTCGTTCGTTTACCCGCCGGGCTTCTTCTCCTCAGCCACCTTTTTCCACTTCACGATAAGTTTTGGTCCCATAGCGGAGGTCAACATGCCGTCCTTGTACTTGTACCAGCCGCCGAGCTTCGCTCCCCCGCTTGTTGCGGTGTATCGCACTTCACCCGCCGCGTTGACGGTGTATATGCCCTCCGCCATCACCCATCCCCCGTCCTTGGGAACGAATGGCACCTTGATCGTGCCGTCCGCGTTGATCTCCAGCGGGATCTTGTCCTTGTCCATCGACTCCCACTTGCCGACTACCGCTTTTTTCACGTTTTCGACTTTCTTTGGTTCGTCAGCACACACCCACGTACCGCAAGCGAACACAATCCCTGCGATGAGTCCCCGCGCGATCATAAACCCTCCCATGAACGAATCGGTTGCTTCGGACAAAATCAAGACGACGAAGACGACCCGGCAGATGTGCGGTAACATCAAGTTCTGCCCCCGAACGAGGCGCCCCATGCTGGAAGATGTTCCGAGCGTCGGCACCCCAGAAGCCGGACAAATTTACGCCCGCCGGCGTAGTGGAAAGGCGGAAGTGGTTCGGCTCACCGCGATCGCGGAGGAATGGGTGGAATACCGCTTCTTGCACGGGCCAGAACGGTCGATGCGCGCTGGCACGGGTCGCTGCAAAATCAAGAATTTCATCGCGGCCGGCTGGCACATTACCGAAGAATGCGACGACTACGCGCACCTCGACGGTGCCATGCGCTTCGATACCTACTGCGTTCTTGATACGAAGGGCGAGCCGATTCTGCGCTGCAGCGCAAAGCGGGCCGCGTTCTACTTGCGCAAAGGATACGCACGCGAAGCCTCGCCCGGGGTCCTTCAATTCACTGATCCCCAAACGGAAGAGCGGCTTCGCGTGCTGTACCTCGGTGAGTTCACCAAGTTCTTCATGGAGGTAAAGAACGACCGCTGCTGTGTGTGTGGCACGACCAGCGATCTGACGCGACATCACGTGGTACCGAAGCGCCACAAGCGGAAGCTGCCGCAGCCGTGGCGGTCGTGCTTGTCGAATGTGCTATTCGTGTGCGGGACGTGCCACCGTCGCTACGAAGAGACGCCGGAACCGGACTTGGTTCTGACGGCCGACTGGCAAGCCTACGCGCGAGCGTGGAAGAATCACTTCTTCGCGGTGCTCAATCCGCAATTCATTCCAGCCGGGTGGGACATCGTTTCGGTACGCAATTTTGCTGCCGTTGAGAACGGAGCACTGCGAGCGGATTATTGCCCCATCGAGCGGGAGAAGGTACAACTCAACTCTCCCGCAACCGGGATCTCTCCCGGAACTGAATGAGGAACGCGATGAATCCGCTGGACGGGTTGAAAGCGGCAATGGCCGCAGTCGATGCCTACTACAAGGAACGCGGCATCTTTCAGGATCGTTTCGGTTTCGGCGTGAAGCCGGCGCTCGTCGTCATCGACATGGCGTATGGCTGGACCGACCCGGCGTACGCGGGCGGCTCGGCGCGGCTCGATTCCGCGATTGAAGCCATCCGCCAACTGCTCCCAACTGCTCGCTCGAAGAACGTGCCGGTGTTCTACACCACGTCGCCGTTCGATAACATGCCGCAGTTCAAATCGGCCGCGGACTTCTCGGCGAAGTTCCGTAAGTGGGACCACCGCGCGTGCGAAATCGACGAACGCGTTCGTCGAGAACCGGGCGAATTACTCATCGAAAAGGAACACGCCAGCGCCTTCGCCGGCACGGCGCTGGTTGGCCGGCTGATCGCACATCGCGTCGATACGCTGCTCATCACCGGTTGCTCCACCAGTGCTTGCGTGCGAGCCACTGCAACCGATGCGAAGAGCAACTACTTCAAGCCCATCATCGTCCGCGAAGCCGTGCAGGACCGCTCCGAAATCGCCCACGAATGGACGCTGTTCGACATTCAAGCACGCTTTGCGGACGTGGTGAGTCTGGAAGAAACACTGCGGTATTTGAATGACCTGAAGTAGACCCGCAGAACTGCACGTGGCGAACCCCGCCCGCGAGGGCGGCGGGTCATGAGGGCGGTGGTTGACCCGCTGCCCGCGCGGGCAGGGTTTGCCTGAAACCGCGTCGCTGGGTAATCGACATCCCGAGGTCACCATGAGCGAATCCGATCGCCGAAAAGTGTCGCGTCGGCGTGTGCTACAAGCGAGTGCGGGGTTGGCCGTCACGAGCGCGATTGCTTCCAACGCCAACGCGGATCCTCCCATGTCGCCACTCAACGTCTACGAAAAGCTCGGGATCAAGCCCGTCATCAACGCGGTGGGCACAGTCACCGTGCTGGGCGGCTCGGTCATGCCGCCGGAAGTGGTCGCAGCGTGGGCAGATGCCGCGAAACACTTCGTCGATCTGGTGGAACTGCAAGACAAAGTTGGGGCGAGGATCGCCAAACTGCTCGGCGTGGAAGCCGCTCTCGTGACGACCGGCGCCGCCGGCGCGCTGTTTCTTGGATCAGCCGCGGCGGTAACTCACGGCGACCCAAAACTCATCGCTCGACTACCCGATGCCGGCACGCGAAACGAGATCGTTCTTCAGAAGACGCACCACAGTTGTTACGACCACCAGTTGACCGGCGTCGGCGCGAAACTCATCGAAGTGGAAACGACCGAAGACGTGGCGAAAGTCGTGAACGACCGCACCGCGCTCCTGTTCTTCATGAACATCGCCAACGAAGCGGGGAAGATTAATCGCGAAGCCTGGTGTGCTCTCGCTCGCAAATACAAGGTTCCCGCGATGATCGACGCCGCGGCCGATGTGCCGCCGGTGGAGCGAATCGCGGAGTATGCCAAGCTCGGCTTCGATCTCATTGCGATTAGCGGCGGGAAAGCGATTCGCGGGCCGAACGATACCGGTTTACTGCTCGGCCGCAAGGAACTCATCGACGCCGCCAGGCGGAACACCAACCCGAATTGCGGCACGATTGGCCGCGCACTCAAGGTGGGCAAGGAAGACATGATCGCGCAACTGGCTGCGGTCGAACGCTTTGTTCGGCTCAACCCGGAGGCTGAACGCAAGGAGTACGAACGCCGCATCGCGGTCATCGAGAAAGCAGTGAAGGACATCCCAACTGTCGAGTGTGAGCGCATCACGCCGGAAGTCGCCAATCATTTCCCGCATCTGCAAATTGCATGGGACGAAAAGAAGCTGAAACTCACTCGCGCGAAGGTGACGCGTGAACTCGCCGACGGTAACCCGTCGATCCGCATCGGCCGCGTCTCCGGCACCGGCGATAAGGGGATTCTCTTCGCGGTGCACACACTGCAAGAAGGCGAAGAAGCGATTATCGCTGCTCGCTTTGCGGAGATTCTGAAGAAAGCAGTGGGGTGAAATGCAACACGCCGGGTTTCCCCGGCGTGTGGTGTTCTCGCTGTTTACTTCTCGACCTGTTGTGTGGAAGGCTCACGGCAACGCCGCCGGACATGTTCATGTACGGCATCAGGAACCGCGATTCGCGAGGTTGTCCCAGACCTGATGCCGTACATGAACATGTCCGGCGAAAGCGGTGCTGGAACAGCCTTCCTCACGAACGATGCCTGGCGAAACGCTCGGACGACGCAACATCGCCCTGCTGCAAAGCAGCGAGCTAAACCATCCGCGAGAACGGAGGAAAGGCTACCCACGCCATGAACGGAAAACAACGTCGGAAAACTCCGAATTTCTGCATCACTGCCGCTTGTAGGTGAGCGAGAGTCCGCCGCCTTTCACCATCATCGTTTTGTCGTCCTCAAACGTCACCGTATATGTGCCGGTGAAACCACCGCTGGGCTCCGTTTCCAGTACGCCATCCGAGTAGGTGTATTTCCCCTTCTCGACCACCACGTAAGGACCGTTCTCCATCACCGTCTTGTATGTCCCATCACCCCGAAGCGTTGTGGTGAATTTCACCTTGTTGCCGGCGACGTTCAAATACCCCACCCAGGTTCCTTTCACGGAAGGTTCCCGCGGTTCGTCGGCTTGGCCGGTCACGTTGACGGCAGCGAGAGTGAACGAGGCCAGCACGAAGAGGCAAGCGATTCGGCGAGTCATGTGAATGTCCTTGCGGTTCGGGTGTTGTTGCGACGCGGGCCGGAACCAGTCGGCGTCTCGCGTACACCCCCCGTACACCCAGCCGGCACGCGTGTGACAAAGCGAGCGGAATTATTTTCGGAATGCGAATGAAGTGCTTGTTTCCGTGGGGATTTCCAGCGTCGCGAACAGCTCCTCGACAGTGCTGGCCCGCTTGATGGCGTCGAACCGGGAGAAAGTGCCCACGGTCGCGGCGGTCTTGAGCCATTGCTTCAAACGCGACACCATCTTCTGTGATTGCGTTTCCTCGAATCGCTCCGACCACTCCACGAGACTCCGCAACGGCGGCAGCCAGTCGAACGGCTGGGTCGGGTGGCCTTCGGGCACGGGCGGCAGAAGCCCGAGTTCAGCCGCGACTCGTCGTGCGAGCCGCGGATCCCCAATCGCACCGCGGCCGAGCATGTAGTGAATGCAACCGGTTTCTTCGCGGCAGCGACGGAAGTCGCTGAGTGTCCAGATGTCGCCGTTGGCGATCACCGGCAGCTTCAGTCGTTCGCGCACGCGGCCAATCGGCGCCCAGAAGATAGGCGGAGCGTAGCCCGCGACGCGTGTTCGACCATGAATCGCAATCCACGATGCCCCGCCTTCGGCGGCCATCGCGGCGTTCTCGTCGATGGCGTCGATGGTGTCCCAACCGAGCCGGAGTTTGGCCGATACCGGCACCGCGGCGGGCAACGCCGCGCGAATCGCCGCCACGATCTCGCGCACGCGATTGGGAAAGCGCAAAAGTGCCGCGCCGCCGTCGTGGCGGTTCACGGTCCGCGCCGGACAGCCGAAGTTAATGTCGATGGCGGTGGCGCCGAGTTCGTGAGCCCGGGCCGCGGTTTCGGCCATGCGGGCCGCGTCACCGCCGAGCAGTTGAAGTTGCACGAGCAAGCCGGTTGGGGTACGGCAGCCCGTGCTGAGTTCGGGCATATGATCGGCGAAGACGTGCTTTGGCGGAACGTGTTGCGTGACGCGCAGAAATTCCGTGACGGCATACGTGAATACGCCCGCTGCACCCTGCACCGCGCGCATGGGCGCATCGGTCACGCCTTCCATCGGAGCGAGAATCAGTGCGGGCTGTTGCGGGTGAAGCATGAAGTTCGACGTAGCGTCAATGTTGTTGAGTTGCTCTGTTGTAACATCGGGTCGGTTGTCGCTCGAGTTAGGCACCTCTGAGTCGGTTTTCTCCAAGATCGCGACAACCTCAACCGATGTTTCACAGAGCGGTGGTGAGTGAGTAAGATTGCGTATTGTACTTCGTTTGTGTGCTTTGAGTTGGGATCGTGACAGAGGAAACACCATTCCGCCTCACTGATCGAGCCGCACGCGTTCGCGAGCTAGCCCGCGAACTGCTCGACTCGCACGGCCTCACCGCGTGGGAATTCGGCTTCAACGCCAACGTTCGCCGGGCGGGTGTCTGTTTCTACCCACATCGCGACGAGCCGGGCCGCATCGAACTCTCCACGCACTTCACAGCGCGCAATTCTGACGAAGAAGTGCGTGACACGCTGCTGCACGAAATTGCACACGCCCTGGTCGGCCCTGGCCACGGGCACGATAAGGTGTGGAAGGCCAAGTGCCGCGAGATCGGGGCAAAGCCGGTTGCGTGTTACGGCGACGAGGTGGAGATGCCGCAGGGTTGCTGGAGAGCCACCTGCCCAGGCTGCGAGGAGGAATTCGACCGTCACCGCCGACCGCCACGCCTGAGCGGCTGGTTTTGCCGGGTGTGTGGCCCGAAGCGCGGAAAGCTCCTTTGGCGCAAATCCGATATGAGCGACTGAACTTGTGTCGTGCTGAACGCGAAAACGGCGGGGATTGTCCCCGCCGTTCGCTTGTTATCGTGCACGCAAATGAGAACACGCCAGGGCGTGTTCTCATTTATTCAACTGGTATTACTTCTCGCCGTAGGCCTTATATTTGTACGGCGAAGTTGGCAGCGTGGGGGCCGTCTTCGACTTACCCGAAACGGGCAAATTGATTGTGCTCGTGGGCGGATTGGCCGGCGGAATCGATTGCGGATCGGCCTTCGGCTGCGGGTCGGCCATTGGGAGCGGAACCGGGTTGGAAGGACCGCCGTCGTACGGGAAAGTTCCGTTGGGCGGCGTGGTGGGTTGCGCCATCGGCGGCGTGGAACTGGAGGTGACGGCTGGGGTAATCACGGTGCTGCTGCTGCTGATGCCGAGGTAGAAGCCGGTACCGCAACCGTAGCCATAACCGCCATACCCGTAACCGCTATATCCATAGCCGCCGTAACCAAGACCATAGCCAAGACCGTAACCGTAGCCGCCGTAGCCGTAGTACGGGTAGAACCCGCGGTAGAAGCCACCGTAGTACGGGCGATAGAAGCCACCGTAGTAGTACGGACGGTAGAAGCCGCCGTAATAACCGCGATACCCTCCGTAATAGCCGCCATAGTAGCCGCGGTAGCCACCCCAACCGCCGCCCCACCCGTGGTAGCCGTGGTAACCGCCGTGGAAGCCACCGTGGAAACCGCCAGCGTGCCGCATCAGTTCGGTATCTTCCGTGGCGGCTTTGGCGGCGGTGCCCTTACCGCCGAGCGTCATGGTGGTGCTGGCGGTGCCGCCGCCCAGTTGCATCGTATCGCGATCGCCGGCGCTCGCTGCGCCGCACGCCGCCAGCGCTGCCCCCAGGGCGAGTGCTGGCTTCAAGGTCGTCCAGGTCATCGTTGCGACCCTCCTGCGGATGGCATGGTGTTCCGCTGGTGCCATTTCTGCCGATTCTATCTCCAACACGCGCGGGGAGGAAGCGCAACGCGAGAGAAAAAGCTCAAGGAACCTGATCTTGGAGTCATTCGATGGACCATCCCAGCGAGTTCGTCCAAATGAGAACACGGCCTGCCGAGTTCTCATTTACCAAACTGCTCGATCGCAGCGTGAGCCGCAGTGGACCGCGGAAAAGAATCAACCGCAAGATTAGCGCACCGCAGCGGGATTCTGGGGATCGGGCGTTGCCGGCGCAAGCGGTACAAACCGCCCAAGGCGGATGAAGAGGAAGATGAAGGTGAGCACCACGGAGAGCGGGTACGACCAGCCCACGCGCACACCGGTAATGATGCGAAAGAAAGTCAGTCCATCAATGAAGAGATAGGCTTGCAATCCAAGGGCGGCGAGCAACAGCACCGACAGGGCAAGGACGCGCCACCGCCACCGACCGCTTGCACGCGACGCGATCCACGCCGCCAGAATCGCGGCCACGACGTTTGTGCCCGCAAAAATCCGCACGTCGCGAATTAAACTGGCCAGCGTATCCTCAAAGTAGCTCTGAATGTCCTCCTTCCACTTCACCACGAGCTCCGCGAGCGGGTGTTTCGGCCTCTCGATGGCCGCACCTTTCGCCACCAGCGCCCGGATATAAGCGTGGGGGTCGCGGCGGAACGAATCCACTTCGGCCTGCACCGCGTCGCGAATACGAGCTGGAGCGAGGCGCATCAGAGGATGATTGAGAGCGGCTTCGACTTTCTCGACCGCGGGCGTGACATACCGCACTGTCTTCGTAATAACGTAGTCTTCCGCCAGCCGCACGATGTGATCGCGGGCGAAGAAGGTGTAGATGAACAGCGATCCCGACGCCACCGCGATGAGCAGGTTCAGAATGATGAGCGTGGTTCGCACGGTGATCTCCGAAGCGCGTTCGGCCGAGCCATAGCCCGGCCAAACGCTTTCTGCTTCGTACTTTCACTTCAGCACTTCGCGCTACTTCCGCCCCGCTTCCAGCTTCATGTGGCAGTTCTTGTACTTCTTGCCGCTGCCGCAGGGGCATGGATCGTTACGGCCGACCTTTGCGCCGATGTTGCGAATCGGTTCGGCCTTCTTCTGCTCGCCACCGGAGTTCGTCTGCATCTCTGCGGCATCTTGCTGCGCCTGGCGTGCCTGCGATGCGGAAATCGCTGCGGCGTGGGTCGCTCGCGCGCCGGCCCACAATGCCGCTTGCGCTTCCTCGTCGCCCATTTCCTCCATGCGGAAAACAGCTTCGGTCGTGCGGTCGCGGATGCCCGCCCACATCGTCTCGAATTCCTGCATCCCCTCGCGCTTGTAAATGATCTTCGGGTCTTCCTGGGCATACCCGCGAAGCCCGACTCCACTTCGCAGATTGTCCATCACGAGCAAGTGCGACTTCCAGGCGCTGTCGATTTGTTCGAGCACCAGTCCGCGTTCGACCGAGTGCATCTCTGGCCGGTACTTCTCGTCGTAGGCGGTGAGGAGTGTGTGCCGGGCCTGTTCCGGCGTCAGCCCGGTGATCTTTGCGGGATCGAGCGTCAGGCCCAGTTCCCTCTGTGTCCACTCCACCAACTCCTTCGCGTCTTCCGCTTCGGCTACTTTCGCCCCACTAAACACCGTAGCAAGTTGGGCATCCATTTCGTCAATGTCAACAGTCGGCATCGCCTTCGGCGCAATGGCCAGGAACTTCTCGCGGAGTTTCGATCGCGGTTCCGTCCGGATGAATTCCTCCGTCAATCCTTCTTCGTCAAGCGACTTGTACGCCATCGTGAAGAAGCCCGATTGATCAGCGAGAATTTGTGGACCGTGCTTGCGCGTGGCGATGGCGGTACCCAATCGCTGCGCAGCCCACCGATACAAGCCATCGCGATCGATCCGCTGACCGCCCGCTTGCGGCTTGTCCGACATGAAGTTCTGAAGCCCCACACGAACAGGAAACTCCACGTCCTTTTGCCGGTAGGCTTCGCGTACTTTGCGGTCGATGAAGTCGTGCAGTTCTTCGCCGGAACGCGACTGAATGTCTTCGATGGTGATCTTCACGCCAAACTTCTGCCGACACCATTCCGCCAGCGATTCCGCGCCGTAGGTGCGCGAGAGGAACCGCTCGCCATCGGAGAGATTCACGTTCTTCACCGCGGCTTCGGCCTTCGCGATGATGAATTCTGCGATTTGATCCGGATTGAGCTTCCGCAATTCTTTCTCGGGAACCTTGATGTCGTACTTCGCGTTGACTGCACGCGTCAGTTCGGCCCACTTCCAGTCTTTTTGATCTTCATCCTGCGGAAGATTCTCTTCGAGCACTCCTTGTGTGAAGGTCGGGATGTTGGCGATGGCCTGATCGAGCGCGGCGCGGGCTGCATCCTCGTAGGAAGAGGTGCGGAAGTCGCCGGCTTCAAACTCCATACCCAGACGGTTGCTCGCGAACTCGGCGAAGCTAGCGGCACCATAGTTGTCGGCCAGGAAACGATCCGCCGCGGAGACAATCTGCTTGCGGATCATCTCCAGAATCATCGCGCGGGGATTTTTGCCGTCGAGGATTTCCTGCCGCGCGCCGTACACTCGCTTCCGCTGAAGGTCCATCACCTCGTCGTATTCGAGCAGACTCTTCCGCTGGTCGAAGTGGTATTCTTCCACCTTCTTCTGCGCCTTCTCGATCCGGCGTGTGACCATCCCCGACTCAATCGCCTCGCCTTCCTGCATCCCAAGCCGCGTGAGCACGTTGCCGACCCATTCGCCCGCGAACAGACGCATCAATTCGTCTTGCAGCGAGAGATAGAACCGGCTGGAACCGGGGTCGCCCTGCCGGCCCGCCCGGCCACGAAGTTGGTTATCGATACGCCGGGAATCGTGCCGCTCAGTCCCGACGATGTGTAAGCCACCCATCTCCGCAACCCGGCGGCCCTCTTCCTTCATCTTTTCTTTTGTCTCGATCTCGTTGACGGTCGCGGTCCACACGTCGTTGGGCACCTCGAGCCGCGTGGGGTAGAGCGGTCGGCCATCAGCATCCTTGAGTTGCTTCAGGCGTGCCCAGGCCAGCGTTTCCGGGTTACCGCCAAGGATGATGTCTGTTCCACGGCCGGCCATGTTCGTGGAGATCGTGACCGAGTTGATGCGGCCGGCCTGTGCGACAATCTCGGCCTCTCGCCCCACGTTTTCCGGCTTCGCGTTCAAGAGTTCGTGCCTCACTCCCCGACGCTTGAGCATGGCCGAGAGCTTTTCGCTCTTGTCCACGTCCTTCGTGCCGATGAGGATCGGCCGACCGGTCTTGTGCATCTCCACAATCTCGTTCACCACCGCGTCCCACTTCTCTTTGTCCGTGCGGTAAACAAGATCCTTGAACTCGATGCGGCGCAGCGGCTTGTTGGTCGGGATCGCGATTACATCCAGCTTGTAGATCTTCCAGAACTCGTTCTCTTCCGTCTTCGCGGTACCGGTCATCCCCGCGAGCTTGGCGTAAAGCTTGAAGAAGTTTTGCAGCGTGACGGTCGCCATCGTCTGCGTTTCTTGCTTGATCTGCACGCCGTCCTTCTGGTGCTTCGCTTCCACTGCCTGGTGCAGCCCGTCGGACCACTGGCGGCCGTACATGGCACGGCCGGTGTGCTCATCAATGATGACGATGGAGAGTTCATTGTTCTCCCTCGCATCGCGGTCGATCATGTAGTGGCGATCGATCTGGTAAAGATGGTGCGCTTTGAGGGCGTTGTCGATCAGGTGCGGCCATTCCATGTTGCCGGCGGTGTAGAAGCTCTCCACGCCAGCCAGTTCTTCCGCTTGCCGCACGCCCGCATCGGTCAGGTGGCAGGTGCGTTCTTTTTCCTTGATTTCGAAGTAAACACCCTTGGGGGGCGGATTCTGCGGGTCCACCTTGGAAGGATCGAGCGGAGCCAGCGTGGTGAGATTATCGCCCTCAGTTCCGCCGGCTTTCATGGTTCCCGCAGCGACGAGTTCCCTCCGCGCCTTGCGTTCGAGTTCGGTCAGGGCGCGGGCCACCTTATCGGCCTCGGCGAATCGGCGGGCGTCAGAGAACGCCGGGCCGCTGATGATAAGCGGCGTGCGGGCTTCATCGATCAGAATGTTGTCCACTTCGTCGATGATGGCGTAATTGTGGCTGCGTTGAACCTGGCGGTAGTAGGGGTGGTAGTCTTCGTCGTCGAAGCGCGCGATCTTCATGTTGTCGCGCAGATAGTCGAAGCCGAACTCGCTGGCGGTGCCGTAGGTGATACCGCATTCGTAGGCACGCCGCCGGGCTTCCGGGTCCATATCGGATTGAATGTACGCGGCCGTCACGCCCAGCGCGTTGTAAATGGGAAGCATCCACTCGCAGTCACGGCGGGCAAGGTAATCGTTGACAGTGACGACGTGAACGCCCTTTCCTTCGATGGCATTGAGGTATGCGGCGAGAGTTGCGACCAGCGTTTTACCTTCGCCGGTCTTCATTTCGGCGATGCTACCCAGGCCCGTTTCGTAGCCGTGCAGCACCGCACCGCCAATGATCTGAACATCGTAGTGCCGCATGTTCTTCGTGCGACGTGCCGCTTCACGACAAGCAGCAAACGCCTCGGGCAGCAGGCGGTCGAGCGTTTCGCCCTTGGCCAGCCGCTCTTTGAACTGCGCCGTTAACCCCCTCAGTTCGTCATCGCTGAGAGCTTGCATTTTCGGTTCTAGCTCGTTGACTTTTGCCAACGGCGAACCGGGGATGACGGTATGACTCTCCGCGTGCTTGGCACGGAAGTAGCCCAAACTCTTGATTCGTCGCTCATCGGACGAGCCGCCGAGCATCCGGGAAAGAAGACGCACACATCCTTCGACGAAGGCATTGAACTTATCGCCGAGTCGCTCCAGGATGGTCGGTTCCATGCCCGTTTGCGTCGTTGCCATTGCCATCACTCCTCGCGAATACGCCCGCGCTGCGACCCAGCCGCGACTCCCGGCGCGCGGACTCCGCCGAATCCCAATCTAAGAAGCCTGGAAAAGGGGGTCAATACAGACCGCCCGCGCCACCGGCACAATCAGCGCAGGCGGCACAGGCGGTTTACCTGCAACGGGACGAGAATTAGGCGGGAAATCGCTCGTTGTGGGTTTACCCGGTATTAGAAGAGTGGATCCGGGTAATAGATTCCGAGAAGGGGGTGGCCGTGTTTGGTCGCATCGAACTCAAGCATGACGAGCGTGCGATCACTAGAGTGTGAATCCAGTTCGGTCGGTCTGGGAAGACCCGTTCGGATGGGCTGGACCGGAACCGGAGACAGATCAACGTTGTAAGCGATGTGGTAGGTCACCTTACCGTCGGCGACAATTGCGGGGAGAACGTGCGCCGGAGGAGGAATCCCGACGAGGCTCTCGACCTGCATTCGTGTCATTCCAAATTTGAGTTTCGACAGCGCCTGACCGGTTTGCTGTGGTGACTGCGGTCCTCCCGGAATAATCCCCGGAGGCATCGGAATCTTTCGTCGAACGGGTGCGTCCGGATTGGGGGGAATCGACGACTCGCGGTTGGATTGCCAAGTGGGGGTGGGGAGAGCATCACGCCACACCCAAGCGACGAAAACAACCGCGACTAATGCTAAAATCGCGATCGGATTGCGACGCAAGAAGCGGAGCAAACCCATGTCCGGCCCTCACGTTCGAGACCACGGGCGAAGGAGGCCAAGCTTCTCTCACCCATCATTCGCACTTCGCGCTCACTTCTTTGCCGTTCTGTCGGAAAGAACGCCGCGAAGGAGAGCCTGTTTCAGCGATTGACAGCCTCCACGCTCAAACGTGGAGCATATTGTGGGATTCCGGCCATAATCCCACGCTCATTACTGCCTTCAAAGTGGGAATTTCATTCAACAAAGTCAGGAAAATGCGGCAGTGAACAAATCTTGCCATCCTCTGTGACAAACAAGGCGAAAACCACGCAAGCAGTTGTGGATGGTTAACGTTGTGGAACCTCTTCACAGGTAAGTAGTTCGGAAATTCCAACGGCCGAACAAATCCATCGTCACCGAGGCCATATTTCTCGGCTCCACTCCACCGCATTCTCGATAAAAGGCCATATTCTGCGATGTCAGTTGCCAGATAAAGCTCGCGGAGTCAGGCGGGGAACGAGTGGAGGAAGGAGTTTATTTGTCGCTGTTTCCCGGAGAGGCCGGCAGCCAGTGCAGTAACTCCGCGAACGAATGCACCACGCGATCCGCGTGGAATTCACCTTCGATTGGCGTCGTAAGCCCAGTTACCTCGTGCAAAACGAGCCATACCGGCACGCCTGCAGCACGCGCCGTTTGCACGTCCACGCTCATATCGCCGACATAGACCGTTTCGCCCGGTGAAACGTTTAGCCGGTTCAGCCCCTCTAAGAGCATGGCCGGGTCTGGTTTTGGTCGCTGGCCGACATCGTCTGGGCCAAGGACGCACGCGAAATAGTCGTTCAGCCCCAGCGCGCGAACCAGTTTGCGCGTGAACTCGACGCGCTTGTTGCTACACACGCCCAGTCGCAATCCGCGGCGTGCCAGTTCCGGGATTGTCTCGGCCACACCCGGCATGAGTCGCGTTTCCGGGATCATCACCTGTTCGTGATGCGCACGGTAGCGGTTGATGGCTTCATCAATCGGAGCGCCGGGCACGAGATCGGCCAGGAGATGGGCGAGGCCGTAGCCGACGAACTTGCGGACTTCCGCTTCCGGTAACGGCGGCAGACCATAACTGACGCGAACGTGGTTCGTACTGGAGGTAATTGCGGCAAAACTATCCGCGAGGGTGCCGTCGAAGTCGAAAAGGACTGCCAGTGTTGGCATATGTGGAGAATCCACGGGGAGCAAATGTCTGGTAACAGTGTTGGTGTCGAGGGGCGCTACAATTATGCTATTACTTGCGCCCACCCTCGCCTCGCGAGCTGTTGAATGGTTGCACCCCTCCCCGAAAAACTCACACCTGAGCTGGTGTTCCGCGAATACGCCCCGCGAATCTACAATCTCGCCCGCCGGATGCTTGGCAACGATGCCGACGCCGAGGATGTCACACAGGACGTGTTGCTCCAGGTCGTGCGCAAACTGGATACGTTTCGCGGTGAGTCGCAGCTTTCCACATGGTTGCATCGCGTCACGGTGAACGCGGCGTTGGCCCACCGGCAGAAGCGAGCGAACCGGCAGAAACACGAGGCCAGCGAGCCAGGCGAAGACCTGCTGGAAACCGCCGCTCCGGAAACCGCGGTGAAGAGGTGGAATGTATCGCCGGAAGAACCGATCCTCGCCGCCGAACAGCAGGAAGTGATTGAGAAAGCGATCAACACACTGCCGGAGCCGTTCCGCGATGTCTATGTTCTGGCGGATGTGGAAGGACTGCCCAATGCCGAGATTGGCGAAATACTCGGCCTGTCGGTGCCCGCGGTCAAGAGTCGGCTGCACCGGGCACGGATGCGGATGCGGGATCTTCTCGCCCCGCACTTCGAGGGAGAACTGACGCCATGAATTGCGATGAGTTGATGGACATACTGGTCGATTACCTGGGTGAAGAGCTGGTGATTGAGCAGCGGACCACGGTCGAACTCCACATCCGTGGATGTACGAAATGCGAAGCCTATGTCGCAACGTATAGGCACACGGTTCGCATCACGCGTGCGTTGCCGAAGTGCGGTTCGCTCCCCCCCGCGGTTGAAGCACGCTTGCGAGAGGTCATCGAGCCAGAACTGAACCGCGAGGCAAAGGCGGGGTGAGCGGCGGTCTTGCAAACGGCTTTTGGCAAACCGCGTGGGTCTTGGCGAACGGCGTGGCAACGCACCTCGGTGGGCTTCCGCCGGCTTACGCCACGCCGTTCGCCAAGACTTACTCTTTCTTCGGTTCTTTTGCCTTCTGCGTGAGCAGATACGCGACGATGTGGTATAGGTCCGCCTCCGGGATCACGTCCGCGAAGTTTGCGGGCATCGCCGAGAGCATCGTTTCGCGATTGGTTTCGATCTCCTTGAGCGGAATGCGCTGTTCCTTCCCTTCCAGATCCGCAACCACCAATACCTGACCTTCGGTGCGGAGCACGAGCGCGGTCAGCGTCTTCTCGTTCGTGAGCGTAATCGCCCGCGCCCGGAACGCCTGATCCACGTTCCGGTTCGGGTCCAGCACATCTTCGAGCAGCCGTTCGACTCCACGCACCCCAACGCCATCGAGTTGCGGAGCGATCTTGCCGCCCATATCGCCGATCCGGTGGCACGCCGAGCAGTGCTTGGTGAAGAGTTTGGCGCCCAGTTCCGTATCCGGCTTGGTTTTAGCAAACCCCGCCGCACGCGATTTGATGAGTTCGGCGATCCGCTGATCGGCAGGGGGCAAGTTCTTCGTCAGGTCATTGACGCGTTTCTGCCAGTCGGGTGCATTGGACCCGCGCAGGCGCTCGAGAATGGCCTTCTCTTGCAGCAACCGGGCCGGCGCCTTGCCTTCTTTAATAGCCGTGAGCAAATCATCTGCCCCTGCGGGCGTGCTGGCGAGCGCCAGGCCAATGAGCACCGCCGTGCGGTAGGGGACCGTCTTCAGTGCGTTGCGGGCATCGAGGCGGGCTTCGCGATTGTTGGATGAAGCGAAGACGACGAGTAAGCGTTCGGCGAATGCCGGAGCCAATTTCGGGCTGTCGATGAGCTTGCGAAGGGTGGGATAACCTTGCTCGGGGGCAATGGTCAGAAGCGCATCCGCCGCCGTTGCCCGAAGATCGGTGGGGGCATTCGACCGCGCGACCCATTTCTCCAGCGCTTGTACCGTCTTCGCGGGCACCTTGACATTCCCCCACTTATCCGTGACCGCGGGGACGGCAATCAGAATGCGGAGAATGGCGGTGATTCGCTGCACATTTGCGGCCTGGAAGGGGTCGGCCGGGTCTTGCCGATTCAACTGATCGGCAGCGAGAGTGAAGAACCCCTCCGCGCGGGAATCCAGCTTTGTCCCACGTGACTGCATGGCTTTGAAGATGCCGAGGATCGATTCGCCGTGGGTCGCTGTGAACTCTTCGGATTTCATGTTCACGAGATAATTGATCACGCTGTACCGATCTCGCACATCGCCATAACGAGCGATGTGTTCGACCGTGGCGATCCAGCGCGAGAGCGGAATTTTCTTGTCTTCGAGTTGCGTCACCAGATAGGCCGCCGACCTTTGATTATCGACACCAAGAGCGACTTCCGCAAAGAGTGGATCGAAGCCCTTCTCTCGCTCCTTATCGTCCTTGTAAGCCGGCCACGCGTCGGCATCGCGCAGGCAGTTCCGTAGTGCAATGCGAGCCGCATGTTGCAAGTGTGAATCATCGGCGGTGCACCTGCGCAACACCTCGATGACCGGCTTCACGAAGTCCTCGTGCGGATGGGCAATCACGGCTTCAATCGCGGCTCGCGTCTGGTGAATGGAATCGAACGACGTGAAGATATCGAGCAAAAGCTTCCGTTCGTCGTCGCCCCACTTGGGGCGGCTGGACAGTGCACGTACGACCTGACCCGTCAACCATTCCGGCTTCACCTCCCTCTTCGGGTCTTTCGCGTAGTTCACCAAACCTTCGTAGTCCTTGACCTGCGGCGGGTTTGGCGCCGCCTCGGAGATGAACATATTCCAACCCGCAACGGATGCCGCACGCTCGGGCTGCTTCAGCAACTTTGTCAAGAGGACAGCATCGTTCGGGTTCTGCCCCTCGACCATTCGGCGGCGAAGTTGGTGTCCCGCCAGAAACCGCACGGTCAGGTTCGGGTGGAACAGATCATCCACCAATTCCTCGTCCGTCGCTTTCGTGAAGTCGGCACGGTGGAACTTCGCCACCGGGGCCTTGCCGTCTATTCCGCGCCACACGATCCGCCAGATGCGGCCGCGATCCTTGTCGCGGCGCGGATCGGTGAGCGGAACTTCGTAGTGGCCGATGATCTTGTTATAAAAGTCTGCCACATACAGCGCGCCATCCGGGCCCAGCTTGATGTCCACCGGCCGGAACCATCGGTCCGTGCTCGACAGGAAATCCGGTCGCTCTTTCGCCACTGGCGTGGCGCCGCGCCACTCGATCTTGTCAAAATTGATGCGATTGGTGACCACGTTGCCCAGAAACATTGTCCCCAGATATTCCTTTGGGAACTGGTCGGCGTCGTACCACGTCAGCCCACAGAGCGCCGTACTGCCGTGATCGTGATGAGTAACGTGTGGCGCGAAGCCAAGGCCGTCGTGCGGCTTGCCGAAGCTGTCGTAGTACGCGCCGGGGATGAGTTGCGTGATCGGCTTCGAGTGGCAGTCGGCCGTGTAGAGATTGAACCAGGGATCGATGGCCATTCCGAACGGATTCACTTGCCCGCGGGTCCAAACTTCAATTCGTGAGCCATCCGGACGGAAGCGGAAGGTGTGACCGGACTGCATTTTCACTTCGTGACCGTCTTTTCCGCGCACGGTGCTGTCGTTAGAGAAGCCGTGGCACGCGTATACCCAGCCATCGGGCATGAGTGTGTAGGAGTTGTACATGCCGTGCGTATCGCGAGAGCCGAAGCCCTTAAACAGCACTTCCATCTTGTCGGCTTTGCCGTCGTCGTCCGTGTCGGTGTATTTGCGAATCTCGCCGACGCTCGACACGATGCACGACTTGCAATCCGGCAGAGGAAGAATGCCGATGGGAATGTTCAAATCTTCCGCGAACTTCTGCACCTTCCGGGCCTTGCCGGTTTCGGGGTCGAAATCGGACAGCACGAAGAGCTTATCCGTGGCTTTCCCCTTCGCCGCGAAAGGGTAGTGGTAGGAGGTTGTCACCCACAGCCGCCCCCGAGCATCGAACGCCATCTGAATCGGCTTCTGGATGTCCGGTTCGCTGGCAACGAGTTGCGCGTCGAAGCCCGGTGGGAGCTTGAATGCCTTCCGCTCGTCCGCTGGTGAAAGCGGATCAGTGGGGGCCATCAAATTGGGTGGCAGATTCGGCAACTTTGGCTGCGCGAAGAGGGGCGAGGCAATCGCAAATACGAACGCGAATGAAAGAGGAAGCCGCATGAGCGTCTCCGCGGGAATAGCTGGCAGGGGAAAGTTGATTTAATCACACGGAACGGCCAGCGGAAAGGCTTGACGAGCCGGAAGCGCCTTTGATGCACCGAAGAGCAAGCATGAGCGACAGGTCAAGGTTCTGCCGAATTTCTCTTCTCGTCTTCTTCATTCGACCACTTTGAATATGCTGTTTTTTCCGCGCTCCACCGAAAATTCCGTGATAGGATCGCGTTTCATCAGCCGTAATCTAGGCATCCAAGACGCGGATCACGAGTCAACGATCCGAAAACCAAAGGGCTTCAAGTCCGGGGCACAGGCCCCACAACCAGGGAGATGGATCATGCCGATCTACGTGCAGTATGGGACTATCAAGGGTAACGTAACCGAAAAAGGACACAAGGACTGGGTGGAAGTCAGCAGCTTCCAGTGGGGAGTGGGTCGCGGCATCGGGTCGCCGGTGGGTCGGGCAGCGAACCGCGAATCTTCCGCTCCCTCGGTCAGCGAGATCGTGGTGAGCAAACTGATGGACAAGTCGTCGTTCGCGTGGCTTCAAGAAGGACTCAAGGGCAAGGGTGTGACCTGTACGATCCACTTCTGCTCGACCGACGCGAGCGAATTGCGGATGTACGCTGAATACAAGCTTACTGACTGCATGATTAGCGGATACTCGGTGTCCAGCGGCGGCGATCGCCCAACCGAGAGCATCTCAATCAACTTCACCAAGTTCGAGTACGTGTTCAAAGAATACGGCGCGGATAACTCGGTGACCGACAGCCCGCGCGTCTCCTACGACATGGCCCAGGCGGTCGCCTCGTAACACGAGTCGCAGGTCGAAAATCACAGAGTCGTAAAGTTGAAGACCTCCTGACTTGAGGTCTTCGACTTTACGGCTTTCGACTTTTCGACTTTCGACTTTACCATCTCGATTTCACGACTGGGAATCGTAAAGACATGGCTCTCTCTCAGAACCGCCGACGCGTCACGTTCACCAGTCCGCTTGGGGCCAATGCGTTTATCTGCACCGACTTTCACGGCCGCGAGCGGATCTCGACGCCATTCCATTTCGATCTCAGTCTCGTCTCGGAGAATGATTCTGTCGCCGCGGCCGACCTAGTTGGCAAAGCGGTCAGTTGGACCGTGAACCTGCCGGAAGAGTCGCCGCGACCGTTCAACGGCTTCGTTCGCAAACTCGTCGCTGGCCCCGACACGGATCGCGGGCTGCGCCACTATCAGATTGAAGTGGTGCCGTGGTTGTGGTTCCTCACGCGGACCACCGACTGCCGTATCTTCCAGAACATGACGGTGGACGCGATTATCACCGACACGTTCGATCGCTTCGGGCTAACCAATTACAAGAAACAACTTCAAGGCACCTACCCGACGCGAGAATTCTGTGTGCAGTACCGCGAAACGGCGTTCGCGTTCGTCTCGCGACTGATGGAAGAATACGGCATCTTTTATTACTTCGAGTTTTCCTCCGGCAGCCACACACTCGTGATGGCAGATTCGCCCTCGGCGTATTTCGATTGCGCCCAGAACGCGGTGGACTATCGGCCGGATGAACCGCTCGCGGAGGCCGTTTCCAGTTGGGATCGCGTCTTCGAGTTCCGTTCCGGCAAGCTCACGCACACCGATTACAACTTCATCACCCCCTCCACTAACCTGCTGAAGTCCACCGCGACTACGGTTTCGCTGGCGGGAATATCGCAGTTTGAGCTATTCGACTATCCCGGCGGCTACCCCGTCGCAGGCGAGGGGCAGACGCTCTCCAAGACGCGAATGGAGGAAGTGGAAGCCACATTCGACACCGCCACCGGCGCAAGCCGTTGTTCGTCGTTCACTCCCGGCGGCAAGTTCACGCTGCAAAATCACCCGGTCGATGACGGGAGTTACGTATTTGTCGAAGTGGAACATAGCGTCAAGGAAGAATGGGTGGCGGGGGGGACGAGCGGGTTCGCCGACTACCGCAATTCCTTCCTCGTCGCACCCGCGGCCGTGCCATTCCGTCCCACCCCGATCACGCCTCGCCCTCATATCGCCGGCGCGCAAACAGCGGTGGTTGTGGGGCCCAGCGGCGAGGAAATCTATACCGACCAGTACGGCCGCGTGAAGGTGCAATTCTTCTGGGACCGCGTCGGGCAGAAGAACGAGAACAGTTCGTGTTGGATTCGCGTTTCGGAAATGTGGGCCGGCAAGCAGTGGGGTATGGTTTTCACGCCGCGGATCGGACAGGAAGTCGTTGTTGAGTTTCTCGAAGGCGATCCCGACCGGCCGCTCATTACTGGCCGCGTATATAACGCGGAGCAAATGCCGCCCTACGCGCTACCTGCCAACATGACGCAGAGCGGCGTCAAAACACGTTCGAGCAAGGGCGGCGGGGAAGCCGACTTCAACGAACTGCGTTTCGAGGACTTGAAGGGCAAAGAAGACATCTATTTTCACGCGCAGAAGGATTTCCACCGCTTCGTGGAGCACGACGACGACCTCCAGGTGCTTCACGATCAGACCATCACCATCAAGAACAATCGCACACTCACAGTGCAGGAGGGCTACGAACACATCACGATTTCGAAAGGCGACCGCGAACGGACCGTGAGCAAAGGCAACGACAAACTCACGGTGGAGACCGGCACCCGCACGGTCACCGTGAAGTCCGATTACACCATGACGGTGCAGGAGGGCAACCGCTCGGTGACCGTGAGCAAAGGGAACGACACATTCACGGTGAGTAAGGGAAACCGCGAGGTGACTATCAGTACCGGCAATGACACCCACACGGTGAGTCAGGGCAACCGTGTAGTATCGGTAGATGCCGGCAACGACACACTGACGGTTGCGCAGGGGAATATCAGTGTCAAGGCCACGGCGGGGTCGATTACGATTGAAGCCGGAACCTCGATCACTCTCAAGGTCGGCGCGAACAAGATTGTGATCGACAGCAGCGGCGTCCTGATCGACGCCGCCAAGGTAACGCTGAACGCCAACCCCAGCACGGTCCAGGTGGCCCCATCCGGCGTGACGGTGAAAGGCCCGAACGTCGCTCTGACCGCCGATGCACAAGCGAAACTCGCCGGCGCGATGGTTCAGGTCTCCGGCTCCGGGATCACGCAGATTCAAGGCGCGCTGGTGAAGATCAATTGAGGCCAAGGGTCAGGGGTCAGGAATCAGGGATCGCCGACTGTCCACGAATAGCTGATAGCGTATAGCGAGGGTAAATGAGTAATTCCGAACCTCAACCGTGGCGAATCTCTAAGACTACGGACAATAGCCGCAGCCGCATCGATTACAATTTTGGTTTCCACGACTCCACAGAAGATATGCTCGCCGTCAGGAATGCGCTCATTGAGAAGTTTAATGCTGTGGTGGTGTCGGTTTTTCCCGGACCCTATTGCACTGTGACACAATTGTCTGTTCGGGGAATCCCGATAGTACTCATGGATGATTCTAATTATGAAATCTATTACTATACTGACCTAACGAATGAGCAAGTTGCTGATCAACTCGCGACTGAACTCGAATGTTACCTAAACGGATCAGAAGTCAGAGGTGTGACAATCTAATCCTGACTACTGATTCCTGTCTCCTGACCCCTGTCTCCTGATCCCTACGTGTGAGTTTTCAACGAGCCGCGACCGCAAGGGAGCGGGGTGTGTTAACCGCTCCCTTGCGGTCGCGGCTCGTTGAAAAACCTTACAAACTACCCTGGCCCGATGCTTAGTCAATCCACCAGTTCTGCGATGGGTTCGCCATCGTCGAGCAGTTGCACGGGTCGGCCAGTGAAGTCAGGCACCTTCTGCTTCCAGTCGATGCCGAGCGTGTGGTAGACGGTGCCAAGCACGTTTTGGGCGCCGAGGGCGCGGGTTTTGGGGCGCTGACCCTTGCTATCGGTTTCACCCACCACCAGACCTGTATTCACGGCTCCCGCAAAGAGCGCGAAGCCCACGTCCGGCCAGTGGTCGCGGCCGCTCTGCGAAATCTTCGGCGTGCGGCCGAACTCACCCCACACGAGCACCAGTACGTCCTTATCGAGTCCGCGTTCGTGCAGGTCAGTCACCAGGGCGTAAATGGAGCGGTCGAGGAGCGGAAGGGCTGACTTCAGGCTGATGAAAATCGTTCCGCCCGCGCCGGTGACGACGTTGCCGTGGTGGTCCCATCCGCCAGCGCGAAGCGTGACGACCGGCACGCCAGCTTCCACCAATCGACGCGCCAGCAGGAACTTGTGCCCGTCCCATGGCGAATCGGCCTTCTGGCCGACATAGATATACTTGTCGTCCTTGTTGCCGTACTTCGCCCGCACCTTTTCCGGCTCTTTCTCCAGGTCGAAAGCGTCGCGGGCTTTCGTGGACGTGATGATGTCGAGCGCCCGTGCGGTGTAGGCATCCACATCGGTGGCGTCGCGTTTCGCTTCGAGATCGCGGCGCATGGTGTCGAACGACTTCAGCAAGCCTTTGCGATCGTCGAGCCGCGTTTGGGGCACACTCCAGTGCCGGCTCAGATTGCGCACGCCTTCGGTACCGGCGATTTGCAGCGGGCGGTGTGCGGAGCCGAGGTATTGCGGACTTTCGTAGCTCGTTGTGGCGGTACCGTACTCCAGGCTCACGTAAGACGGCAGTTTGGGATCGCCGCCGCGGAACTTGCTCACCACCGCGCCGAACGAGGGCCGATGCGCGGCCTTTGGAAAGCCCGTGTAGACCTCTTCGAGTTCGTGCTGCATCGGCTCCACGAACTGCACGGTGCGAACGAGTGCCAGTTTGTCGGCGATCTTGGCCTGCATCGGCATATGTTCGCAGATGTCGAACCCGTTCACGTTCGTCTTGATCGGCCGGAACTCCCCGCGGTAGTCCTCCGGGGCATCGGGTTTCATGTCGTACATTTCCATGTGCGACGGGCCGCCCGCCAGACACACCATGATGACCGCGCGTGGCGTGCGCGTGTTTCCCGACTCGGCCCGCAAACGGAGGAGTTCCGGCAGTGTCAAACCGCCGAGGCCAAGAGCGCCGATCCGCAGAAAATCGCGACGATTGCCGTTCAAGAAGTTGAACACAGGACCCTCTTCGCGTGGACGTTCAGGAGTGAATTTGCGCGTGGAGGAGGCAGGATGGTAAAGAAAGTATATCTCACCCGCGGTAGCGCGTCAGTCCGAAAAGCGGTGTGCCCGAAGTGTTTGTAGTGACCCGCTTTAGCGGGTCTGGTCGCGTAGCGACCACAGGGACGCTGCGCGTCCCGACCGGCTGAAGCCGGTCACTACGAACAAAAGCTCAGCCGGTGATGACGGTCCGCCATTCCGCCGGGAAGGTTTGCCATGCGGCCATGTAGGTCGCTTCGAGCGGCACGTTTACATAGCGTTCGGTGTTGAGGAACAGCGGCTTGTCAGGGAGCACGTCGCCGACCGCGACCGGATCGACGAATGCAGTGATGTCTTCTCCGGAACAATAGGCGGCGAGCGTGAGTGGTTTGTCTGGTAGGAGGGTAAATGGCTTCTCGGTCATTGCTTCCCAGATTGCCGCGTGGATGCCGTTGGGGTCGCGCTTGGTCGGCGGGAAGGGGTCAATCACGATGAGGTGAATACCTTCATTCAACACTCCACATGCTTTTTGCACAAAGGAGTCGAAACTCACTGTGCTGGCCTTGTTGCCAGGCGAAACCAGTTCGATCAGCGCGACCATCTGGTGATCGCTGACATGCCGGATACTGAGTCGCCGCTGACCGGGTTTCGGTGGAACGCGTTTCTCCTTCGCCTCAATCTGCGATTTCGGTCGTGCAATCGCGACTGCCAGGCCACCCGCTTCGCCTGCTTCCCGTGCTGTCTCGTGACCAGTCGATCCATTGCCGGGATACTGAAGTGCCAGCACATCTGGTCCGAAGGTTCGAGTGATTTGCTCCGCGAGCGCATAGTAACCCTTCGGCAACACGCCAAGGTTAAGCGCATCAGCCATCGCGTAGAGCCACCGCCCGTGGAAATGATGGTAGATTCCCGCTTCCACTCGCGTCCAGTCGTGAATGGGCATCAGTGGCACCTCCGTGGCCTTATTCTACCCCACGATCGCCTGAATCGCTTTGCCGGTGCAGAGCGTGTAGGGCTTGTTCGTGGCGTCGTGGATCTCGGTTGCGGGGTCGATGCCCAGCGCGGTGTAGATCGTCGCGGCGATGTCTTCCGGGCCAACGGGGTTCTCGCGCGGATAGGCCGCCGTGCGATCGCTCGAACCATACACCGCACCGCCAGGGACACCCGCCCCGGCGAACAACACCGTGTAGCAGTACGGCCAGTGGTCGCGGCCGTTGTTCTTCACCGCGCCGGCGTTGCTCGTGACGTAGCCGATCTTTGGCGTCCGGCCGAATTCACCCATCACCACGACAAGCGTTTCGTCGAGCAATCCGCGTGTGTGCATGTCCGAAATGAGCGCGGAGAAGGCGCGATCGAACGGCGGGCACAGCGAACGTTTCATCAGGCCGAAGTGGTCGCGGTGCGTGTCCCACGCCTGATCGATTCGCCGACCCGTCATCACGGTGACGAGCCTCACGCCCGCCTCAATTAATCGCCTGGCCAGCAGGAATGTTTGCCCGATGTGCGGCAGCCCGCCGAACTTGCGTGCTTCGATGGTGCGATCGCTGCCGGGATCGGTGCCGTACCGCTCACGGACTTTCCACGGCTCTTGCGACAGGTCGAAGGCGTTCCGCGTATCAGGAGACGTCACCACTTCCACTGCTTTGCGCTGGAAACCATCCAGCCGCTCCGCGCCGGGCAATGTACCGCGTTTGGCAATGGCCGTGTCGAGTGCTTGCCGCAAGTCGTCGCGCTTCACCAGCCGATCCAGCGGCACATCCGGAAGCAACTCCAGCCCGGGTACTGCAAAGTTTGGCAAGCTCGGGTCGCCGCTCACGAATGGGTCACACTTCGCGCCGAGAAAGCCGCCCTTCTGCCCGCCGATATCCACGCCGTTATTCCACTGATATTCCGGGAGGAGCACGTACGACGGAAGAGCTTTCTCCGCCGGATGGAGCTTCGCTGCCACCGCGCCCACGGGCGGGAACGTCGTCGCCGAGTCGGTCTGAATCAGCTTCGAGCCGTTGGCCGGGTGCTTGCCCGTCAGCATGTAGAAGCTGCCGGCATTGTGATCGTTGACGCCGTGCTGAACCGATCGCACCTGCGCGAAGTGGTGCATCTCGCGGCTCGTCAGCGGAAGCAATTCGCCGACGGTCATTCCCGGCACGCTCGACTTGATCGGTTTGAATTCCCCGCGCACTTCGATCGGCGCATCGGGTTTCAGATCCCACATTTCGAGATGACTCGGTCCACCGTCCATGAAGATCAGCAAACACGACTTGGCTTTGGTTGTGGCAAGCGCGGGGCGCGAATCTCGGGAGTGCGCGAGCAGTTGCGGCAAGCTCAGCCCGCCAACGGCCAGCCCACCGACGCGAAGAAACTCGCGACGCGACACGCCCGAACACAATCGCGACGGTCGACCCGATAGCGAAAGCATGTTCAACACCCGCGCTATTGTGTTGAAATCCTCGGTTGAGGTGTCGCGCTCTTGGAGAAACAGCTTCACAAGAACCGAACTCGAGCGACAACCGACCCGAGGATTTCAACACCGAGTACCCACGGAAATGACGAACACCAGCTTACTCCTATCGAGTAGCCGATACCAGCCGTTGGCCTTCCACACCAACCATCAACAGGGAAATCTCTTCTTGAAGCGAGCAAATTTTGTCGATGATCTTCGATAATTTGGCTGCGTTCTCTTCCTTCGACTTGCCCGTGCAATGACCGGAAGTGATCGCAAATCCTATTCACCCAAGGAGAACCGATCATGACGATTGGCAGCGTTGGGGCAGCCGCCTTGCCGCCCATTCCTTCCACCAGTTCTGCGCCGGCAGCAACGAAAGCGCCGACGACTCCACCCGCACCGACGGCGCCCGCGCCTGCGCCGACCAAAGGCGCGGACAGTGATGGAGATAACGACGGGTCCGGTGGCGTGGGGAAATCGGTTAACGTCCTGGCGTAATGATTCTCGACCCTGCTCTGTTTGGGAATCTTGGTTGAGGTTGTCGCGATCGAAGAAGAAACCCATCTCAAGTACCAAGCTCAGCGACAACCGACCCAAGATTACCTAAACAGAACTCAACCAGGGAAAGGCACCCGAGCTGTTGTGCAACAACGCTCGGGTGTTTTTTTGCAACGACGGCACAATTCCCGCCTCAAATCTCTTTCTCTGCATGATCTCCTTCGGCGATTTCGCGTCGCGGCCATGCACGTGGTTCAACAGCCGCACCACCCGAGAACTACACAGCCCTGGGGGCAGATTGACCTTGTGTCACGCTTGAGTATTGGCGATATACCACCCGTGAATCTGCTTCGGGTGAAACTATGCTCATCTATCTCGCCGACCTTACCCACCGGGGTCTGATTCTCTCGTCCAACGTTTTCCCGCTATCGATCGGCTTGATCGCCGCCTATCTCCGCAAACGCCACCCCGGCGTGAAAGTTGAGCTTTTCAAATATCCGGAAGACTTCAGCGCCGCTCTGGAGGCTCGACAGCCCGATATCGTGGGCTTCGCCAACTACTCCTGGAACCTGGGACTGAGCTACAAGTACACGGAACTCATCAAGGAGCTGTGGCCCAAAACGACGGTGGTGTTCGGCGGCCCGAACTACGGGTTGACGGACGAGGAAGTGGAGGTTTTTTGGAAAACCTATCCTCTGATCGATTTCCACACGATCCGGGAGGGGGAAGAGGCGTTCACACAGTTGGTGGAGGCGTTGTTCGATGCCGACATGGATGCGCAAGCAATCAAGGCAGAGCGTAAGCCGCTGGCCAATTGCCATTATGCGGTCGCCGGGGAGATCATTTCTGGCCCAGAGCTGCCACGACTCGCGTTAACGGATATCCCGTCGCCCTACCTGATGGGGTTGATGGACAAGTTTTTCGACGAGAATCTGGGGCCGATGATTCATACGACGCGCGGGTGCCCGTTCAAATGCGCATTCTGCACGGAAGGGGCACCGTATTACAACATCGTGGAACAGCGGTTCGACAGCTTGCGGGACGAACTGCACTACATCTCGCAACGCGTTCGCGGGCCACGCGACCTGTACATTTCGGACGCTAACTTCGGCATGTTCAAGCAGGACTATGAAAAAGCGAAACTGATCGCCGAATGTCAGAAGGAATACGGCTATCCGAAGTATATTCACGTCTCGACGGGCAAGAATCAGAAGGAGCGGGTCATCGAAATTGCGCAGATGCTCGACGGCGCACTCAACATGGCGGCGTCTCTGCAATCGACCGATCCGATCGTCCTGCAAAACGTCTCCCGTTCGAACATCTCGCTGCCGAAACTGGCCGAAACCGGGCTTCGAGCGAACAAGGTGGACACGGGCACATACAGCGAACTGATCCTGGGACTTCCGGGCGATTCGATCGCCGCTCACTTTCAGTCGCTACGCGACACCGTGGAAGTCAACTTCGACAACATCCGGATGTATCAACTGATCATGCTTCCGCAAACGGAATTGAATACACCGGCGAACCGGCGGAAGTATCAGATGCGGACCAAGCACCGGATTATGCCGCGGTCGTTCGGCCGGTATCGCCTGGCCGGGCGCGAGTTCGTCGCGGTGGAGTCGGAAGAGATTCTGGTCGAAAACTCGACGCTCTCTTTCGACGACTACGTGAAATGCCGAGAAATGGACCTGACCGTGGAAATCCTTCACAACGGCAAGGTTTACTCCGAATTGCAGGGGCTGTGCAAAAGCTTCGGGTTGCCGTGGTTCGACTTCATTCTGCGTTTCTTCGAGAAACGCCGGAGCTATTCCCCCGAACTGCGACAGATGTACGACGACTTCAAGGCCAGCCATTCCGCACGTCTCTGGAACTCGCGACAAGAACTGGAGGAAAGCGTCGCCAGAAACATCGATGTCCTGCTGCACGACGACCGCGGAACGAACGAAATGTCCACGGGCAAGGCCACGGCGTTTTTCCGGCTTTTCGAGCAGATCAATACCATCCTGTTCCAGGAATTGGCCGACTGGCTCAACGAGTTGAACAGGCTGGACGACGCGACGCGCGACTATCTGAATGAGTGTCGTCGCTTCAGTTACGTTCGCAAGGCCGATCTGATCCGCTACGAGGAAGTCTTCGTCGAGACGTTCTCGTTCGACATGAACAAGCTGGAGGAGACGCGATTCGAGGCCCCGTCGGCCGCGATGCGGCTGGAAAAGCCGCGACTCTACACCGTGACGCACCAACCGCAGCAGCGTCAGCAACTCTCGGAGTACGTGAAGGAATTTGGCAGTTCGCACGACGGATTGGGAAAGATGCTGATGCGCTATCCGCATTTGCACCGCGTGTTCCGCCGGATCAGTGCGGCGGCGTGAGTAGAAGTCTGCGAGGGGCATGTCGTGCAGCGGACGGCGATTGTCACGGGAGGAACCGCGGGGATTGGGCTGGCAATTGCCGAGACGCTGGTGCGTCGCGGGCATTCGGTCTTTGTGTGCGGGCGCGACGCCGACCGCTTGGAGCGTGCGATTCGCCAGCTCGAGTCACTCGGAAAAGACCGCGTCGCGGGGACGACCTGCGATGTCCGCAGCCTGGCGTCCGTGGAATCGATGGTCGCCGCGGCGCGCGAACGATTCGCGAGAATTGACGCCTTGATCAATTCGGCGGGGATTGCCTTCATCAAGCCGTTCCCCGAGATTTCGCCCGAAGAGTGGCGCGATATTGTCGACACCAACCTCACGGGCGTCTTCAATTGTTGCTGCGCCGTATTGCCCTTGCTGCGGAAGGCGGGTGGTGGCGACATCGTCAATCTGGGAAGCCGGTCGGGGCGGTACGCGTTCCGCGGTGGTGTCGGATACAACACGACGAAATTCGGACTCCAGGGCTTGACGGAAGCTCTGTTTCTCGATCTGAGTTCCGAGGGAATCCGGGTCAGTCTGGTCGCTCCGGGAACGGTCGCTACGGGGTTGGGCGGCACAGCTCCCGAACCGTGGCATCTCCAGCCCGACGATGTTGCCAAAGTCGTCGTCGATTTGCTGGAAGCCGATCAGCGGGCCTGCCTGAACTGGGTGGAAATCCGCCCGGCACGTCCGCCGGGTGGCTGACCGAGGAAAATGGAACATGGCTCTGAGCGCGGAATTTCGACTCGATGGACGGGCAGCGATCGTCACCGGCGGCGCGCAGGGAATCGGAGAGGGAATCTGCGAAGAACTGGCCCGTGCCGGGGCGGCCGTGGCGATTGTCGATGTGCAGGCCGAGAAGGCGCAAACACTGGCCGAACGCCTCGCGACCGCGGGACATCGCTCTGTGGCGATCACGGCCGATATTGCGACGGAGGACGGATGCCGCTCCGTCGTGATGCAGGCAGTCCGTGCGCTGGGCGGACTTGACATTCTCGTGAACAACGCGGCTCCGAGACGCAACCGCGAGATGTTGGGACGGATCGCCGGTGCGGACTGGACTGTCCACGAGCAGGTGGTTCTCCAGGCGGTCGTGCATTTGACCGACGCCGCAGTGCCGCATCTATCGGAACGGGGACGGGGAGCCGTGGTGAACGTATCGTCTGCCGTTGGAACAGCGGTTGCCGCCGAGCAATGTTCCTGGCCATATCACGTTGCGAAGGCGGGACTCGATCATTTGACGCGGTGGCTGGCGTTCCGTCTTGGGAAACACCAGATTCGCGTCAACGCCGTTGCTCCGGGTCTCGTGGATCGCGATACCAGCCCCCGTTTAACGGACAATCCTCTACATCGGACGATCGTCAACGCCGTCGTGCCTCTGGCACGGGCCGGGCGGGCGGTGGATGTGGCCCGGGCGGTTGTTTTTTTGTGCTCGGACTTTTCCGCCTACATCACCGGGCAGGTTCTTGCGGTGGATGGCGGACTCGGCAGCGCCGAAGTTTTTGGCGCGTCCCTGCGCGCGTGCCGCGCAGCGCAGATCGGCGAGGGCCCGACGGGGTGAACACAAACACGGGCGGAGCGTTCGTGACGGAGTGAACGCGCGCAACCGCCCGGCTACTTCTTCTCGGGCTTGGCCCGCCTCAGCTTGTAGAGTTGCTGGTCGGAGCCTTTTTCCGCCTTGAACTCGGTCGGCCGGCGTTCGCACGGTTTTAGGTAGGGCAGGCAAATCATCAGATCGTCCCCATCCAACTTGTAGATGCCGAGGCACACTTCGTGCGCTTCCGGCTCCCTTGAGATGTCCAGGTCGATATTCCGTGGCGACGTCTTCGTGTTCAACTTGAAGGTGGCGAAGAGGAGTGAGCCGCCAGTTATTTGACCGCGAAGAGCTTCCTTCTTCTTTGGATCTGTTTCAAACATCCCTTTCGTCCAGAACATCAAGCGGAAGTCGTCGCCCTTGATGACGAGCCGGCCGTCAATGCCTGGGGGCGTTGGGTAGGTTTCGCCATACAGGCGGTTCTCGAGCACCTCCCAGGTGCCCTGTAACTTCTCCGTGTCGGTCTTGGGTTTCTCGGGCACCGGTGCAGGTGTGGCCTTATTGGCCGGCTCGGTCCGCTCGCCCCGCGCGTTGGTCGGCGGTTCGACTCGCGCCTGGAGATTGTGGAATGCCGACCCAACGGCACCGAGAACACCCACCGCGAGCAGCACCACAGCCGCGGCCTTGAACTTGTTCCAGGACATGACTTTCACTACCCCTTCGGTAAGAACGGCGATTTTGGGCGGGACATCGCTCACCGTCGCACGTCCAGTCGCCAACCGAGTCATGTTTTCGAGCGTTGCGGACGCCGCCGCGGGCGAGGCAACCCCACCAGAGACACAGTCGGACACCAGGACGGCGGCCAACGCGGACGAGCCGAACCCCCGCGATCGGAGCCGACGGCCCAGCGCTGCCCGCGCGGCTTCCAACCGCCGACGAAGGGTGTTGCCGCTGTAGCCGAGTTCCGCGGCAGCCTCGTCCTGCGTCCGCCCTTCGAGGTAGCACAGAACCAGCGGCAACCGCCACTTCTCGGGGAGTCGTGCCAGCTCGGCGTCCAGCGCGGCCCTCAGTTCCTTCCAGGTCAGGTCGTCGGGCGGTGCGGCTGAAGGGACCGGGGCGCGGGCCTCGTGCCGCCGGCGTGTGGCGCCGAGCGTCTGGGCCTTGAGCGCGACCCGACGAGCGACACCGTGGAGCCAACTGGCCAGGGAGTTACGGTCCCGCACGGCTGCGAGGTTCCGAGCCAGTACCAGGAACGTCGCCTGAAACGCGTCCTCGGCGTCCTCGGCCTGCTGGAGGACGCGCCAGCACACGCGGTAGACCATCGGCCCGTGTCGGTGCACCAGCACCTCAAAGACCGCCTCGTTCCGCTCGGCGAGAAAATCCTCGACGAGTTGCCGGTCGGCCCGGTGCTCGATCGTTTCGGCGGCCATCTTCCGCGTGAGTCGGCGGATGGCGGCTGTTATGTTGTCCTCGTTCATCCCCACCCCCACAATCGCCGGGTGTGTCAAACAGTAGTTCCGTGTGAAGGGGGTAACTACCCAACTTTTTCCAGAAATCATGGATGCGGCGGAAGCCATAAATGGGGCGGTCCGCCTGTCAGCGGCAGGTTTTTGGCATGAATTCCCTGGTTCCTCCGAGCGCTCTGCCCCTTGGGGGCAATACACAGTGACGGACACGAGACAAGTTCCCGGTTACATGTCTCAAGTTCCAAGTTGAAGAATGACTCTTTGTACCTTCAACTAGAACTTGGAACTTGGAACCTGGGACTTCCAAGAGAGGCTCCCATGCCCACCGGGCAAGCCAACCGGATCATACCAACCCTGCGGCGGGTCGTTCTGGCTCGTCAGTCCGCGTCGCATTCCGATGGCGAACTTCTCGGCGCGTTCGTTAACGAACGCGATGCCGATGCGTTCGCGGAGTTGGTTCGGCGACACGGGCCGATGGTTCTGGGCGTTTGTCGGCGTGTGGTGAGCGAACACGCTACCGCCGACGACGCCTTTCAGGCCGTGTTCCTGGTTCTCGCCCGGCGTGCGGCTTCCGTACGGCCGCGGGAGCAGGTGGGGAACTGGCTGTATGGGGTGGCGTATCGGACGGCGCTCAAGGCTCGAATGGTTCTGGCCCGCCGTCGGTCGCGCGAGAAGCAGGTGGACGTCATGCCCGAACCGACTGCTCCTGCCACCGCAACGGCCGCATGGAGCGACCTTCAAGTTGTGATCGATGAGGAACTGGCGAAACTACCGGACAAACTCCGGCTGCCGGTGGTTCTTTGCGATCTGGAAGGTCGTCCGCAGCGCGAAGTGGCGAAGCATCTAAACGTCCCGGCGGCCACGCTCGCGACCCGGCTCGCTACGGCCCGGCGCACACTGGCGCAGCGGCTCACGCGACGCGGTATCGTACTTTCCGGCGGAGCGCTTGCGGGGTTACTCGGCGTTCATGCCGCCGCGTCGGCTGTTCCCCCGGCGCTGACTAACGGCGCCGTTCGCGTGGGCGAAGCGATCGCCACCGGCACTTCTCTCCCGTCACTCGTGTCCGCAAAAGCCATTCAACTTTCTGAAGGGGTAATGCGGATGATGATGCTTGCCAAACTGAAGGCTGTCGCGGTCATGGCCGTGGCCGCACTGACTCTTACGACCGGCCTGGGGCTGGGCCTTATGCCCGCGATGGCCGGCGACCAACCCGGTTCCTCACCAGAGCCAATTGCCAAGCCTGCGCCAACAGCGCAAACAACAAGCAATTCGTCGGACACCAGTGAGTTCAAGAATGTCATCGACAAACGTATCTCCGTCCGCCTGATCGCTGATGACCGCGCTGACACCGTGGACGACGCCACGTTCCTGCGCCGACTTTGCCTCGACCTGCGCGGAACGCCGCCCACGCCCGTGGAGATGTTTTTTTTCGTCGCGGATGAGGATAAGGACAAGCGGGCGAAGGTCGTGGAGTGGGTCGTCGAGGACGAGGAGATGAAAGCAATTCTGGCGAAGAAGCTCGGCGTGTCGCCTGAACAAATCAAGGTCGTGCGGGCGAAACTCTCCTCCGATGGGATAGTTGAATTGCTCCTGGAAGGCCAGGCGAACCTGAATGCTCCGATCATCCTGGCCTCCACGACAGACGGCAAGAGGCTCGCTGTGAGGACCGAACACAAGGCAGTCGTTGCCGGGGGTCGATGGCTGCGTGTCGCCGCAAGCCCAGACGCCAATACGCGTCGGTTCTCGGTGTGGTTGGATAGCAACAACCCGCAGAAGGTGATCGACAACCTCGTCGCGCTTGATTGGGAGGCCGAGCCGAATACTCTGCTCGTTGCGGTTGATGACCTGGATCTCTTCTGGAATCAGATGGCATCACCGAACACACCAGTGGCGAACTTGTTCGTTACCAACCCCGTCGAACCGGATGCCGATTTCCTCAAGCGGGTGCTCACGGATGTTCGCGGTAGCGGACCAACCCCACTCGAACTGAAATACTTCACCGAGGACAAAGACCCCAAGAAGCGCGAAAAACTTCTCGATGCTCTTCTGAAAGACCCCGAAGTGCAGAAGAAACTCGGCACGGCATGGAAGAACAAGATACTCGCATACAGACCCGTTCCATCTATTGGATACCACTACTGGGTGCCAGCCGGACAGGACACATTGCTCCATCAACCGGGGCTGATGTTCTTGCCGACTTCGCCGCAGGGGAACTTCACGCCATTAGTGGTTCCTAACCAGCCTGCCCCACCCAACCCGAAGGTCGACAAGTTCGAGAAACTCGTGAACGAACTGATCGACGCGAAGAAATCAGACGAGGCGATTCTCGAATCGCTCACTCTCGCCACGCTCGGCCGGCTCCCCACTGACAGTGAGAAGAAGCTCACGCTCGCGAGCATCGCTACCGCGAAAGACCGTAAGGCCGCGTGGGTGGCCGTTGCAAAAGCGCTCGCCGGCACCGAGGAGTCGAAAAAGGCAGTTGGGTACAAGTTCAAAGCGCGGATCACCCTGCCCAACCCGCCAGCGCCGCCAGTTCCACCCGCACCGCCGGTTCCGCCCGCCAAGCCGTGAAATGCCATTGTGATAATGCAGTCCAGAGCGGGGCTCGTTGCGCAGTGACGAGCCTCAGTTCGTCGTGACCGGCTTCAGCCGGTCGGGACGCGGAGCGTCCCTCATTCAAACCGCCGCGAAGTGACGACGGCGTGCCGAAAATGGGATATTTTGCGCTCCCATCGTCGCGGAGCGACCTTCACGAGGCGACTCAGCCGCAACCGAGTCGCCTTTCTTCGTTTCACCCATACATTTCGCCGGTATCATCCAAAACATCGCACCACATCGGAGGCTGCCATGCGTTCGCGTTTCCTCTCCGCAGTCTTTTTTTTTGCATTTATCGCGTTCGGTCCGCCACTCGCTCGCGCGCAAGACAAGGCACTCCCGCCGGAGAAGGCAAAAGTCGCCTTCTTGAAGCTGCTCGACCGACCGAAGGTGCCCGCCGACGAGAAATCGGAAGGCGATCCGGTCGAAAAGAGCGGCCTCGTGTATTACAAGTGGTCGTTTGCGAGCGAGAAGAAAGCGGACGGGACCATTGAACGCGTCCCAGCGCTGACCGTGGCACCGGCCGGCAAGAAAGACAAGACGCTGCCTGTAATGATCGTGCTCCACGGCACCGGCGGGAGCAAAGAGGGTGTACAGTCGTGGCTGGAAGACTTTGCCCGGCAGGGTGTGGTCGGCATTGCCATTGATGCACGCTATCACGGCGCACGTAGCGGCGGTAAGAAGGGTGCAACCGCATATGTGGACGCCATCACGAAGGCGTGGCAAACACCCACCGGTAAGCCGATGGAACATCCGTTCTACTACGACACCGTCTGGGATCTCTGGCGGCTCGTCGATCTGCTCGAAAACAAGCCAGATGGCAAACCGCGTTCGATCGGCATGCTCGGAATCAGTATGGGCGGTATTCAAACGTGGCTCGCGGCATCGGTAGATAATCGCGTTGCAGTCGCAGCTCCGCTCATCGGTGTGCAAAGTTTCAAGTGGAGCCTGGAGAACGATAAGTGGCAGGGTCGAGCGAACACGATCAAGGGTGCTCACCTCGTCGCGGCGAAAGACCTCGGCGAACCAGACGTGAACAAGCACGTCTGTCGCGAATTGTGGTCGAAGGTGATTCCTGGCATTCTGGACGACTTCGACTGCCCAAACTTGCTACCGCTCTTCGCGATGGGCACGCCGCGCATGCTCTTCATCGCCAACGGCGATAAAGACGGCAACTGCCCCATTGAAGGTGCAAAGATCGCGATTTCCGCCGCGGAAAACGCCTATGCGAAAGCTGGCGCGAAAGAGAAACTCGTAGTTCGCGTCAATGCGGGCGTTGGGCACAAGCTGACTGACGACGACCGCAAGGCGGCGATTGAATTCTGCGTGAAGGGATTGAAATAGGAAGGCGAATCGTGCTTGCGTTACTTGCGGACATTCGACCCACCGGACCAATGGGCTTTTTCAGCCCCGCCAACGAAGCCGTTGTCATCGGCTTTGTTGCGGCCGGTATTGTTTTGCTGGCTCTGTTCGTTACCTGGCGGCTGAAAGGGAAACAACCGCCACCTGAAGAAGAGAGCGATCTCGGCTGATCCATGAACCTGCTGAGAGAGCCCGATTGGAATTAACGAGCTGCAACCGCCAGGAAGGGTTTCACCTATCCCCGCTCCCTGGCGGTTGCACCTCGTTAAAGCTGATACTCGGGCGAGAGACACTTTATTCCGCTCAACTTGTTGGCGGCGAAGCCGAATTCTCGCTGCCCACTGTTCCCTCTTCTGCCCTCACTTCTTCCGGCTTTTCCACCAGCTTGCTCACGAGTGCACGCGGAGTGGGTTCGCGGATGTCCCACACCAACCCGACGAAGCCCAAGAGCCGGAGGATGTAGTAACTCATGTCGAGTTCCCACCACTTGAACCCCTGGCGGGCGCAGCTCTGGTAGTGATGGTGATTGTTGTGCCAGCCTTCGCCCATCGTCAGGAGAGCCGCCCACCAACAGTTCTTGCTCTGGTCGGTGGTCTGATATCGACGCGTGCCGAACAAGTGACACGCCGAGTTGACGAGGAAGGTGGCGTGATACAGCAGCACGGTACTGACGAGGAAGCCCCACACCACGCCGCTCCAACCCGCGAGGACATAGCACAGCACAGCCAGCAACAATCCCGGCACCCAGGTGAGGAACGTATCCAGGAGCCGCAGTTCCGGGTACCTCTCGAAATCTTTCATGGCCGGGGCTTTTTGATACTGCCCGGAGATTACCCAGCCGACGTGCGCCCACCATACCGTCCGGACGATGGGCGAGTGCGGGTCATCTTCCTGATCGGAGTATTTGTGGTGATGGCGATGGTGACCGGCCCACCAGAGCGGCCCCTTCTGCATCGCGGCACAGCCAATCACCGCCAGCACAAATTGAAACCACCGACTTGTCTTGTACGCCCGGTGCGCGAAGTATCGGTGATACACCGCCGTGAGGCCAAACATGCGAAGAATGTAGAACCCCACCCCCAGCGCGATCGCTTCCCAGGTAATCGGCACCAGGAATGGCGTCACTGCCGCCGCCACGTGCAACAGAATGAATAGAGTGGCCCGGAATCGCGCGTACCAGTTCATGGCTGGTCGCGGAAGCTTCACTGCGGGAAGGGCAGGCAACGTTGGGATTGGGAGTGCGGGGAACACACCCGAGGGGGATGCAGTCGAAATCGGTCGGCTCCATTCGATGGTCGGGATAGCGCGCAAGTCCCGATTAAAATAGGACACGCGAGTTACGAATGCTCGCACGAAATCCGAAATCGTGCAACGGGATATAATGGAAAAACCTGTTCCGCGCCATCTTCGCGAGATCCACATGATTCACTTTGAAGGCGTTCAACATTTTCCGCAACCGGTCGCGGAGGTTGCGGCCAAACTCTCTGACGCCGGTTTTGTGGCACAGTGCGTGCCGGATGTGCAGGTGACCCAGGCCGAAACCGACCACGCCGTCGGGAAAGTGAAACCGAAGCTCTCGTTCCTCACCGGCACAATCACGCTTGAAGCCAGCGTGGCGACGCGTGAGGCGGGCAAGATGGTCACGTATGAAGTGCTCTCGAAGGTGATCGGCGCAAGCAGCACCGTGGTGACGAAACTCGAATTCCAGGAAGCCGAAGGCGGCGGGACCGCCGTTCGCTGGACGGGCGATCTTGTCTCAGTCACGGGGCTGATGAAGATGGTGCCGAAGGGATTAATGGAAGGCTCCGCCAAGAAGGTCATCGACGATGTGTGGGCGGCTGTGGCCGCGCGTCTGAAGGCGGGGTGATTGCGACAGGCGAACCCCGCCCGCAAGGGCGGTGGGTAGCGAATCTCGCCCGCACCCACCGCCCTTGCGGGCGGGGTTCGCCACAATTCATCGGACCGCTTCATACCGCAACATCTGCACGGTCTTCACCAGTTTGTCCATCGTCGGCTGGTCGATTGTGCCGTTGAGCTTCATGCGGGGGACTCCCGTCGCGTCGATGACCACCACGTTTGTTTCGCCTGCGGTCAGGCCGAACATGTCCTTCATGGCATTCGTGTAATCGAGCCACACGACCACATCCGGCGAGTTTTTCGCAATCTGCTTGCTGATCGCGGAGCGAATGGCCGCAGGCACCTTTCCACAGCACGCAACCGGCACCACAATCACGTTCGGCGACGTTTGCCCCGGCTTCAACCCCTCCAGCGGCACCACCGCGGCGGCTTGCGCCTTGGCCGGCGGTTGATCCTTCGCGCCGGGATGCCAGCAAACATGGAGTTGCTCGCCGAGGGTGCGGCACGCGTCGCTTCCTTTACGGTCGCCAAACACAAGGATGACAACACTACCGCGTAGGTCCGCCAGGTTGGCCTTCCGGTCGAACTGATCTTCCAGAGCAAGTGTAATTGGCTGGGGCGCGGGAGCCATGCGCGGCGGTTGAGCGTGAATCGGCGCCAGCACAACGAACGGGAGGCACGTGGCCCAAAGGAAGTGCTTCATCTCAGTCCCTCTCTGGTTGCTTGTTGTGGGGCAGGTCTCCCGGTCTGCCGCAGCCCGAAGGGCTGCATTTGTGGGCTTGCCCTCCTAACACATGAACCCGCTGGAAATGTCACGTTTCTGAACGAGCCGCGTTGCAGGAGTAGATGAGAACACGGCTTGCCGTGTTCTCATCTCTCGCAAGGGAGCGGCAACGATTCCCGCTCCCTTGCGGCTCGTTAAATGCGACGCTCACAGCAGGTCCGTGTATAGGAGATCCGAGGCAGGCGTTGCCGGCAGCAGGCCAGGAGGCCGGCCCCACAATGAATCACGTCTTTCCTTGTCGCGCGGATCGTTCCGCAAGCTTCAATCGCAGTGCGGCTACCCCCAGGATCCCCACCGCAAAACCGATCACAGCAATCGCGCTCGGCAACGCCGCGAACAATCCACCGCCCTGCCAGGTCACCGTCTCAAGTCCACGCATCGCCCACGTTGTGGGTAGAGCTAGCGCTGCGTCGCGAATCCCTGAGGGGAGCAGGAAGGCCGGCACCCACAGTCCGCCAAGTAGCGAGATGCCGAGAATCACCAGCACACTCACGCTCCGGGCACGAGCTTCGGTCACTCCCAGCGCCGCAACGAGCAATCCGGTGGCCGCTGCCAATGCACACGCCGCCACGGCGAGCAACGCAAAGCCAAGCAGCGAACCATCGATCTTCACGCCAAAGGCCAGATAGCCCACGCAGAATGTCACCAGCACTTGCAGAAGCGCGATGAACGCGGTGGCGAGTGCCTTTCCTCCAATCACGCACGAGAGTGGCACCGCCGATGCCCGAACGCGCTTCCACACGCTCCGTTTCCGCTCACGCAGAAGGAGCAGCCCACTCTCCATTCCCCAGAACAGCAGGTATTGAATCGTCATTCCGCAGAAGCTGTGCGTATACGAATTGAATCGCATATGCGGATACGGCGACACGACTGCGGATTCCACCTTGAAGGGCGGGATCAGTTCGCTTTCCTTTGCGTTAAATGCCTCGCGGGCCACTTGCTTCATTGCAATTTCGGTCACCACACCTTCTGCCCACTGCCGCTCAGCGCTTGCGTTCGCATGATGCAGCAAGCGAATCTCTGGCCGCTCAGCGGGAGTGCCTGGTTGCCACTGTTTGGCTCGCTCGAGCCCTGCGGGCAGCACTACTGCTACCGCACGCTGTTGGGCCACAGCTCTTTCAGCTTCTTCCTGGGAAACTTCCTTCGCCTCGAATTGCGGCGACGTCAGTAACTCGGCCGCGATCTGGCGTGTGAATGGACCATCTTCTTCAACCACCACTACCACCGGCAAACGGGTGTTCGCGGCATCGGGAGTGGGTCGATGGAAGATGATGCCGAACGTGGAGGCCAGTACCACCGGCACCACGAAACACAACAGTGCTGCCCGTCGGTCGGCCCAGAATAGCCGCCAGTCCTTGCGGGCAAACGCGAGAGTCAGGGATAGCTTGCTGGTCACTCCCGAGTCTCCACACTGCATTCTTCCAGCCGCAAAATCCGCTCGATTGTGCCGGCTGGTGTACGGTACGCGTCCAGTTCGATTCCTTCCGCCAAGAGCGAAGCCAGCGCCTGTCCCAGTTCCGTGCTCGTTTCGGCGGAGAGCCGCAATCGGCGGCCTGTGATTTCCAGTTCAACGCGCGGACCGAGCCTGCGGCGAATGGCGCGGACCAGATACTTTGGTGGGCGCGTTCGCAGATGCCCATACAACACGGCACGGTCAATCACGGGACCGCGAAGCAGTTCCGAAGGAACACCGAATGCCACGAGTTTTCCTTGTTCCAGGACCGCGACGCGGTCGCAGCCCGTTTCGGCTTCGTCAACGTGGTGCGTGGTTAGCAGAATGGCGTAGCCGTCGTCGCGGAAACGGGTGAGATCGGCGAAAAAAGCGTCTCGGCTGGCGGGGTCGAGCGATGCGGTTGGTTCATCGAGCAGCAGCACCGGCGGATCGTGTAGCAGAGCGGCCGCGAGATTGAGCCGCTGCTTGAGCCCACCCGAAAAAGTAGCAACGCGATGATCGGCGCGGTCGGAGAGCTTCATTCGCGAAAGCGCGCGTGTGACGCGGCGCCGAAGATCGCTCCCCACAAGGCCATAGAGTTCGCCGAAGAACGTGAGGTTGTCGAATGCGGTAAGTTCGTCGTAAATGGCGGGTTCTTGTGGCACCAGCCCCACGCGAAGCGCAAAGCGAGTCGGATCCTTCGCTCGCGTATGGCCTTCCACCATGACGGTGCCGGAAACCGGGTCGATTACTCCGGCCGCAACCGCGAGTGTGCTGCTTTTGCCGGAACCATTCGGACCGAGCAGCCCGACGATTTCCCCGCGGCGCACGTCGAGCGACACGCGATCCACGGCGACTCGGTCGCCGTATCGCACGGTCACCTCAACGAGACTGAGAGCCACTGGCAGCGGCATGCGAACCCCGGCATTGAGATTGATTGGCCGGGGGAATAGCAAGCTGCTCTGCGGAGTGCAAGTGCTCTGTTGAAACCTCGGGTCGGTTGTCACGGGTTTGTTTTTTGGGAGTGATTTTCTCCATCGCGACAACCTCAACCGAAGTTTCAACAGAGGGGAGTGCAAGACGAACGGATGCAATCAGGGTTGCACGGGTTTGGTTTCCTCCACCGTCACGCGAATGTCCTTGAACGGCGAATCGAGCTCGCTGGGAACCACTTCCACCGTCACGCTCCGGAAGCCCAGTTTCGCGAGCTTGAGGCGCGACGCTTCGATCGCGGGGTATTGCAGAATCTGACCGGGGCGAAGATCCAGTTTCTCCAGAATCTTTTCGTCGGGGGTCTTGGTGTTCCCCTGAATGATGATCCGGCCGACGCGATCGGGTTCCTTCGCGATCACACCGAGTTTCTGCAGCCGCTCGGACTGTTGTTCCAACTTCTTGCGGAGCGTGGCTTTCAGTTCCTTTTCTTTCTTCTCCAATTCGGCCTTCTGTGCTTGCAGGCGTTCCAGTTCGTTGAGCAACTCATCGACCGACGGCTCCTTCGGCGTGACAGGTTCATAAGCAAGCAGAAGCCGCGACGACCCAATGCCAAACGCGACCAGAAGTGCAGCCGACACGAGTAAAGTCCGCATGTTCATGTTCCTCCTCACAGTTCGGGAGAGAGAAGGCTACTCTTGCGTGCGAACGAGCGTCAACCCCGATCGATCGTCCCCAGAATGGGACGGATAAGTCCAAGTCGTTTGTGTGAACTTCAGGTAGGAAGTCTTGCTTCCTCACCGACCCCATCTAGGAGTAACCGTAACGAACAGCGATGACCTGTTACCCACAGTTCCTGCCGCGCTTGTTCCTTTCTCCCCCCTCGATCCACTCGAAATGGAGATCGTCTCATGCTTTGGTTTCGCGTGGCGATGATTCTCCTGGCACTGGTCAGTCTCGCTGCAACGGTCCAGGCGAAACCCACGCCCGTCAAGGTGTTAGCACGCGATGTTGCTATCGACGATGTTGTTCTCGTTGCGAAGGTACCGGACTTGAAGCAAAGCCCGATCATCTCCATCGTGATCATCGATCAATCCAAGAATTCGCGGCGGTGTACATTCATCGCCCGCGAGGGTGAACATGCTTATGACGTGCGCGATCACGGGAAGTTACACGGACGTGTTTTGCTGGTCGGCACGCCAGACCAGAGCCTGGAAGCTTCTCTGCGGCAGCCCACAGCGGAGGACGAACTCGACATGTTTCTTACGCCCCAGCCCATGGTGCCAGCCACGGTAAACCTACTTACCGAGCACACCCTGTTGGGTGTACCGTGGGATCGTTTTCTACTGTTGTTGTTCGCTGCGGCAGCAACCATCATTTACTTTTTGACCCAACGCATTCCCCTTGCATTGTTCCTTGGTTTTTGTGCCGCCTGGGCCATCATGGACTTGCGAACGATGTGGGACCACGCTGCGATTGTTCAGACGCAGGAGGAGCACCCCGACTGCCTCATCGGCCTGAACAATGCCGTCACATTCGTGCAAGAGGCCGCACCAATCATCGGTGAGGGGAGCTGGACCGTGGACGAGACACTCAGCCGCAGGGACGTGACCAGGAATTACATCGTTGGTTACGGCTTCGCCGACCGGCGCTACCTGCCTCTTCAGTCGGACGACCCTCCCGTTGACTTCGTCATTACGTCTGATCCAAGTGGGGGCGAAGTTATGGTCTCGCGACCGCCGCTCTACCTCGTCCGGAGGCATGCCCGGTGAGTTCGATCCTGGTTGCTCTGGTTCACTCGTTGTTTGATCTCCTGCTCGGCTGGGCTTTACTCTGTTTTCGTTCCGGCTGGCGACCTCAGGCCGCACACCTCCCGGCAGCGTTTTTGCTCGGTCTTTATGTGGAAACGTTGTTCGTCGGGAGCCTGGTCTTGAGTGGAGTCCCGCTGACGGCCGCAGTGGGCGTGATGGTCGGGGTGGCCCTGGCGGTGGTTGTGGTGGCCTGGCGGCGCGGGGTGCTGCAGTCTCCCGTTCTTTCGCTCCCGCCGCTTAAGTGGTACGAGTGGCTGGTTCTGGTGAGTATTGCCGAGAAGCTGATTTTCGCCGCCTGGCAGTTGACCCGGGTTCCATTGTACTTCGACGACGCTTCGACTCACTGGGCCGGTCGAGCCCGGGCCCTGTTCTCCGGATTCAACTGGTCTCTCGATCCGAATTCGCCAGTACGTCTCGGAGTTCGAGGCGGACTTGGGCATCCGCAGTATCCACTGATGCTAATCGTTTGGCGGGCGGAATCGGCCGTCGTCAATGGATCCTGGGATGATTTTCTGGCCCGTGCCGATGGGTGGTTCTTTCTACTGGTGATCGTGGCGACGGTCTGGTTCGCAGTGTGGCAGTTCTCGCAGACGCGTTGGTTCGCGGCTCTGGCGGCCTTCGCAACGGCCGCCGTCCCGCACTTCGCATGGCATGCGGCAGCGGGGTATAGCGACATCGCCGTTGCCGCCTTTGCCATCGCGGCGTTGGCAGCATTGCTCAGGGGCGAGTGGGGGCTGGGCGGCATTCTCGCTGCCGGAAGCGCCTGGGCCAAGAATGACGGCCTCGTTCTGGTTCTCCCAGCCATGTTCGTTGCATCGCTGCTGCTCCCCCGCTGGGGAGAAAGACGCCGCGCTGTGGGTTGGTTCCTGGTCGGATGCGCGACGCTGACCCCCTGGTTCCTCGCCAAAGCCGCTCTGGGTCTTGGGGTGACTCCCAACGACAACAAACTGGCCTGGCACCCCGAGGCGATTGAACAGATCTGGGACTTGGTCATCACCGGGCCAACGAGCAGTATCCTCTGGATCGGTGTCGCAATCGCCATTCTTGGCAGCGGTCGGAAGTTGTTTCGAGACAGCACGGGGCGGGCACTACTGGCGGCGTTCACCGTCACCTGCGCCGCCCTCTATTTCGTGTTCGGCTGCACAGACGCCTACGTATTTCTCGAGAACCAGATGACAATTCATCGGAGCGTCCTGCAGATCGCTCCCGTGGCCATCCTGGTGTCTTTCTACGCGGTGTGGCTGCAAATCCGAGATTGGTCCAACCCGACCGTTCAGCCCAAAAATGCCTCACCGCAAGCAAAATCCGCGGGAGGTCGCTGAACGAGTAGACCGTGGAAAATGGAGGTGCAAGTCCTCCCCAGTCTCCCTCCCAACTGGGATTCGACCCATTTGGACCAGCACGCGATACTTCGTTTCTCTCATGCCTGAACTCGCTGTGTGTCGCAGTAGTGAACTGGATCAGCGGGTCTCGTGTTTGCCAAGGGAAAGAACAACATCTGCCGTTCTGCAAACGCGATACCCCGTTGGTTGAGTGGGTGCCGCTTGACCCGCGGCATGGAGCAACCGTGCCGCTGGGCACTCGGCACCTCTCAGCAGTTTACCTCGCCAGTTCCTCCTCGTAATGCGCCTGTTTCAGCGGATTCATGTATCATGGCAGAAGTTTGAATATTCCCCAAGAGGACCAAACCATGTTCACGCGAATCCTTCTCGCCTTCGTTGCGGCGGTACTGTTCACCACACCTGCTCTTGCACAGAAAAAGCCGGCACTTAACGACTTTCCGTTCTGGAGCGCGCCGAAGAATCCACGCGCACACGCATTCGTACCCGGTCTGCAAGCGGCTCTCGAACTCACCCCGGAACAAGTGGAGAAGATCCTTGCGGTCCGCGCTGAGACTGTCGAGAGCCCCGAGATCCTCAAGTTGCCAAGGAAGGGCGATCCGAACGCCACCGCTGACGAACTCGCCGCAGCCAACGTCAAACGGGCCGACGCGACCGATAAGCTCTACAAGGAGGTCGACACCATCCTGACGAAGGATCAGAAGGCGCTGATCGAGAAGATTAACGACGCTTACGCGAAGGTAGCGGCGGAGGTGAGCGAAGAATTTCAGCCCAAGTTTGGCGCGGCGAAGGGCAACGCCGAGGATACGGCTGCGGTGAAGAAGGAGATGAGTGAAGCGATCGCCGCGGCGTTCAACAAGAAACTCGACGGTATCCTGACCAACGATCAGAAAGCCGCCGTGAAGAAAGCCGCGGAGGAAGAAGCGAAGCGCGCCGAAGAAAACAAGAACAAACCGAAGCCGAACAAGTAACTGATCGGTTAAGGACCGCGAAACGGGTGATCTTCTTCGCCAGAGTGTCGAAATGAATTCCCCGCTCCACCGAACTACATCACAACCGATGTACGGAGGTGGACAATGGGCCTGGCACTCTGGATCGGCTTGTTTGTCATCTCGTCGTTATTCTGGGCGTGGGTCATTTTTGGCGCGGGTGCCGATTGGCTGGAAGGCTCGTGGCTGGCGGCGGTGTTCATTCACGTCCGGGCAATGGAATGGAATGCCGAAACCATCAGACTCTGCGCGGGTTTGATGTGGCTGGCCGAAGGCATTTGGTTCGCAATCGGGCTCTTCGTTCCACACGCGCGCCTGTTCCTGTTGTGAGGAGAGAAGTCTCCTCACATGACCAAAGCGCATTTCTCGACCCAGCCCCATTTCTCGCTGTCGAATGCATGAAAACAAAACGGGCTGGGTGTGGCGGTCAGTTCTGGAGGAGTTCCTCGATCTGGGCGCGAAGGTCGGGGTCGGTTTCAGTCTTCTGCATCTCGCGGAGGATGTCCGGAGCCTTTTGGCCAGCCAGGTTGATAACCGCCCCGCGGACCAACGGCGAGGGGTGTGCCATGTACGGGCGTACATAGCCAGCGATATCGGGATTGGTCAGGATTGCGAGGCAGTAGAGGTAGAATTGCAATCGGGGCGGATCCTCAAGTCGACGGCCCATGTGTTCCTGGAGAGCAGGAACTGAGATGGCTTCAAACCCCAACAACAAAGCTGGCACGTCTACGGGCATATCGAGTGGATAGTAGAGGCCGAATCGCTCGTTGAGTGCCCGGATCGTGTCCTGCTGATTCGCCGGGGAGTAGTAGATTTCGGCGAAGAGCGTACCGGCGAGGCTGTCGTACCAGTCCAGACGCACGGTGGAGCGTGAGTAGAGTGTGCGGACGACAGTCGCAGTCGGATTGCTGTTCGGGTTCCCCAGCGCGGTCCCCTGGAGCAAGAAACGCGGATCGCAGAACTTGCACATAATCAGATGATTCTCGATTTGCGACAACTCCTGTTCCAACTGAGCCAGCGCGATGCCCACCATCAGCCGTGCGCGTGAGTCCTGGCCTTCACAGGCGCCCGGGATCGGCTCCAGGACTGCCTGACGCTGGTAAGCGATCAGCGCGAGAGGACTCGCATGCTTACGCGGTTGGGCCAGATCCGTTGGCAAGTAAGGTCGCACAGCAGTCAACAGTGTGGTGGCATCCTGTCCGGCCGGGAACCAAAGGAATGGCGGCAGGTTTTGCACGCTGACCCACAGGGTGTTGGGGTGCTGTGTATCCAACCAGAACTCCAGATGGGAACTGGTTGTGTGGTCCCAATATGTTTCTGGTCCTTTACCCACCGGCAATTTGTTCTCCCAGCCTTCGTTGGCAGCCTCCTGCATGGCCTCGCTCAGCCAGAGCGAACTACCAGTGAACGTTTCCCCCCGGCTTTGTGCTGCCGCGGCCCGTTCCTCCGGCGTGTACCAACGTAGACCCTCGGTCGCTCCCGCTTTCGAGTCGATCATGGCCTGTAGCCAGACCGGAATGTCGTTCGCCATATCAGGCTCCATTTGCCTCAAGGCAATTCTCGCGAAATGAATAAGTCAGTAGACGTGATCTGGAGAAACTTGAACCATGAAAAAAATATGAAGTCTAGCTGCCGCGCGCTTCCTGATAGCGTTCAGGTGCGTAGCGCGACGCGAACAAACCGGTGGCATCCTCGACGTTGATGGCTTGCACCAGGATGCCTTCCTGTCCGTATGGCAAGTACGCCTGACACTCGCCGGATGGAGCGATGAGACTGGTTGCGGATTCGGGAAATCGCAGTGCGTAATTGACGCTGGCGAAGTAGATCGTGTTCTCCACGCTGCGCATCATCATCGCTTTCTCGTAGTACGGATTGTCGGCAGCGCCCCACTGCGTGAGCTTCGGGCCTTCGCGCTCGTACCCTGAATGTTGGGGGTGGAAGACAATTTTGGCTCCGCGCACAGCCGCCCAGCGCACCGTCTCGGGGTAACGCCAGCCCTCATGGCAGATCGCGATTCCGAACTTCACGTTGTTGATTTCGAATAATTGCCGCGTATTTCCGGGCACGTAGAAGTGTTCTTCGGTCGGGTAGAGTTGGTTCTTGGTTTGATACCCCAGAACTTTCCCGGAAGCATCGATCACGTAGGCGGCAATCTGGCGACCAGATTCGGTGATCCTCTCGGTTCCGAGAATTGCAGCCACGGAATACGTTTTCGCCCACTGTCTGACGATTTGGATGACCCGTTCCTGCGTCGGCAGATCCAAGGGCGGGACTTCAAAATCCAACCCTCGCAAACCCGGAAGGTAGGCTTCCGGAAAGCAAACGATCTCCGCGCCTTGCGCGGATGCTTCGGACAAGAACCGCTTGATTTTCTCCAGGCCCTCATCGAGGGTTGTGGCGACACGAGGAGATGCCAGAGCGATGATCATCGTCCACCCCGGGAAAGTGATGAGCTACCGACCCGTTCATCGGCGAACGGATGATTCAGTGGAACGTGTCTCTGAAGTGCCGGGGTCGGGACGGCGATCACCATACCAGAGCTCCAGTCCCTGGCGTTGCCGCACCGCGCTCGGTCCACCGAAGGCCAGCCGGGTTAATTGCCCGAAGATTTCGCGGGCCGAGTATGCCCGTAGCTTTCGGCCGGAGGTGGTAACCACTTCCCGCAACACAACGAACCGCCCCAGCCGACCGAGCCGCCAGCTCATCGTCGCTTCTTCCGACGCATAGAGACTTTCGTCGAATCCCCCGACGTCACTGAAGGCTTGACGAGTGCAGAACAGGAAACACCCACTGGCCAGACCCAACGTGTGGTAGAGCGGTCGCGCCACCGCCGCCATGATGCGGCCGTGGAGCGGTACGCGACCATCGAAACGGAATGCACATCCGCCGCCAACCGCCCCTCTTCGCATCGCCCGGATTGCGCCGCGGACGGCGGCGCTCGTAACCGTTGTGTCGGCGTCGACGAAAAGGAGCATTTCGCCGCTGGCGGCTCGTGCGCCGGCGTTACGAGTCGCCGCGATCTGCCGGTGGCCGCTGCGCACGACGCGGGCTCCGTGTTCCAGAGCGATGGCGGCCGTGCGGTCGTTTGATGCGTCATCAGCAACGATCACCTCGAACCGTTCCCCCACGGCACCAACCGAGCCGTTGATAGCCCGCAGCGTTTGGCCGATCAACAACTCCTCGTTGTAGGCCGGGATGATGAAGGAGATCATGTCCCCATCTCGGTTTGCTCGGCGGAAGCGGCGGAGATTGTTTCCACATGACCCTGGAGGAGGGGGAAGAACTCGGCGAAGTCGCTCCTCAACCCGTCGAAATTCACGCGAAGTTCTGATATGGCCCGCTCCAATGCAAACTCCTTCCCTGTTCGCGCCGATAGGCGTGCCGACACTCGATGCAGGGAAGCTTCGATACCGTCCAACCGGCGATATGATCCAAGGCGATCTTCGCAGAGCATCCGATCAATCGCGGCCTGAGCTTCTGCTGGCAAAGGGATGGGGTGCGCCCGGATATCAGCGTACAGGCGAGCGGTGAACACCTCCAGTGATTCGGCGGAGTACCGGTCCCAATCGATTGCCAGGAAATGGTCGTAGAAGACATCGACGAGAATGCCGGTGACGTGCCGGTAGTTCCCCCCAATCCGTCCCCGGCTGTGGTGGACGATCGGGTGCGAATCGGTGAAGGCGTCAATCGCCTGGTGTTGCCGCACGCCATCCAGAAACGCGGCCGGCATTGAATCGCGTTCGCGCCCCTTGACCAGATCCGCGAGCAAGTTGCCGAGGCGGAACTCGATATTGGGCTTCGACAATAATACATGGGCTAACCAGTTCACGGTTTCTCCTCTGTTCCCTGGCTATATCGGTCCCTTTGCTGCCTGAAGCAGCCATTCCGTTGGGTCGAGCAGGCCAGTTGGCTGGCTTTCCTCAAGCCGCCACCAGACTGGTTCACGGACTCCGCGAGCGTAAAGCTCCAGGTGCAACATCGTGGTGGGCAATCCGCGATCTTGCCGCAACACGCGCACGACTTTACCGAGCACGTCCCCCGCTCGCACTGGCGTTCCCACCGTCAGTACAGAAGACTCGGCGATTTCGCCATACAAAACGACGTACTCTGCCCCTTCGACCATCACGGCGTTGGTGTCCCGCCACCAGAAGGAGCCGGCATTTGCGCCCGTGAATTGCAGAATAGCCACGACCGTACCCGGCTCGACCGCCTGAACGGGTTGCCCCTCCGCACAATACAGATCGACACCGGTGTGAATGTCGTGCTTGCGGATCGCTCCAAACTTGCCCGGCCCGTCAATTGGAACAGTGGGTGTTACCCCAGGTAACGGCCACAGCCAGACAGGTTGCGATTGGGACACGGTAGACCTGCTTTCTGAGCGATAAGCGGGAACGAGTCAGACGAGCGGAACCAGTCGTCCCGCCCAAACGCGAACTCGATAGCGCGAAACCCTCTTCGGAGATCGCTGCCGCCAATTCTTCCAGTCGCTTCCACTGCTGGGCACTGAGCGGAACCTTCCCCACCTTGTCCGCGTCGGGTAAACCGGGGCGCCCGCCGGTTGATTGTAATCGGCGGAACAATTCCTGCCGGACGGCGAACAGCGTGATCGGCCCGGGCGCACCTTCGACTTTCGCTCCGGCCGGCTTCGCGCCCAGCGCTTTCGCCACCTCAGCCGGGTCCAGTTTGGGCATCGTCGATGGCTTCAAGTTCCGAAAGGGGTTGGGTTCCTCAGAGGGACGTGGGGTACGTTCATTTCACATCTCCATTCGATTCCGCAAGGGGATCGTAATCGCGGATCAAGTAGAACTCGGTTTCGAACTCGAATGCGACTTCTCCTTGATTCGTCTCGCGTCCCATCCGGTGAAGGAACTCGCGAATACGAGGAAGGTTCGCATGGAACTTCTCAGCTCGGATGAATGAATACACCACGACGGTATGCTTCCAAATCAACTCGCCCTGATCGTCGCCCCACACACCCTCGGTTGGCGGCGTGGCGGTCGCTCCGGCATGGAGTTCGGTCAAGAGTGCCAAGGCTTCGAGTATCCACTTCCTTTGATTGCCGATTTCCTTCCCGTTTTTTATCCTTGTTCGGAACGTAGATAGTAAAGCATTGTGTCGCGTACCCTCTTGCGCGCCGAGTGCCGCAGCAAGATCGAATTCACCTGTACCGTTCGGGCTTTGGCCATTGCCGCTAACCATCGTGGGCGTCTCCAGGGTTCACTTCCACGCTGCCTCTTTCGGGCCAGAAAGTCAACGCGGTGAAATCGTTGACAGAACTGTGGCGTCAAGTCATAGTGGCGATTGTTCTCATTTCTCGTTCCGGAGATCCTCTCCATGTTCTCTCCCAAGCGAAGATCGAGTGGCTTTACGCTCATTGAACTCCTGGTTGTGATCGCGATTATTGCCATCCTGATTGGGCTGTTGTTACCCGCGGTGCAAAAGGTGCGTGAGGCGGCGGCCCGGATGTCGTGCAGCAACAACGTGAAACAACTCGGTATTGCCACGCACAGTTACAACGATGCGTACAGCAAGTTACCGCCCGCGTGGGACAACAACGGGCCGGTGGCATGGCATTTGATGCCGTACATTGAACAAGGTAATGTCTACCAACTCTGTCAAGGGAACGTGAACCTTTACTACCCGGTCAGCGGTGGAAGCACGTACGGCAGCAACACGACCGTGAAGACGGAACTGTGCCCCTCCGACGCCTCCGGACCAGACAACGGCCTCTGGCCCCGCGGTGCGCTGGCGAATGAAGTTGGCAATTGGGGGTTCGGCAACTACGGCGTCAACTTTCAGGTATTCGGCAATCCAGACGCGGGCGATAATGCCGGCGCCAACATGATTACCGGCCTGCAGATCAACACCATTGCCGACGGCACCTCCAACACACTTCTCTTCGCCGAGAAATACCGCCGGTGTGGAAACAATGGCAGCCTGTGGGGGCATGGATCGTGGAACGTGCCGTGGATGGCGCTCTTTGCCTACGGCAACCGAGCCGGTACCGCCGGGTACGCTTCGAACAGCAGCCCGCCGGGCGTAGTTGGCCCCGCATCCAAGTTCCAGACGCAGCCGAATCCGTGGGCCACGGCATGCAATCCCAGCATTACCGCCAGTCCGCACACAGGCGGCATCAACGTTGGTTTCGGCGATGGCAGCGTCCGCTTTCTCTCCGCTGGTATCGACCAGACAACATGGTGGTGGCTCTGCACCGCCAACGGTGGCGAGACGCCAAGCAACTTCTAATTGCGAACGTTCAACTTTTTCCACCCGGCGAGGCAGTCTCGCCGGGCTTCTTTCTCTCCTGGGTTGATTCCATGCGGCGGCTGTTCTTCCCTGCGCTGACGGGGTTGCTCGTGTTTCTCTCCGGTTGTAGCGGTGGATTGGGAAGCGTGTCCGGTGAAGTGAAGTTCAATGCCCAACCGCTTCCCAACGGACGAATCACGTTCATCTGTTCGGGCGGTCAGAAGCCGGCTCTCTCGGCCGACATCACCAATGGCCGGTACGCGATCGCGAACGTTCCGGTCGGGCATGTCGATGTGGTGGTGGAGACGTTCAATCTCCGCTCCGACCCAGTTCCGGGCGGTCCTCCTCCACCGCCAGTTCCGAAGGACTATAAATACGTCAAGATTCCCACCCGCTACGGCGACGCGAAGGAATCCGGCCTCGGCTTCGATGTCGTTCGCGGCGACCAGACGAAAGACTTCAACCTCACCCCCTGACGTCGCTCGCACTTCGAGGAAATGAAATGTTGCATCGGCAACCTCCACTGCTCGCGGTGATCGCGTGCGCTCTGGGCGTAACATTCGCTACGGCCGCAGACTGGTCCGGCTGGCGTGGGCCGACCGGTATGGGTCAGACCGACGACAAGAAATTGCCGCTCACCTGGAACGGCAAAACTGGCGAGAACGTCCTCTGGAAAATGCCGTTGCCGGGCGTGGAGGAGCAGGCCGCACAGGATCAGAACCAGTCCAGCCCCATTGTTCATCGCGGCCGGGTGTTCGTGACCGTGAGTTACTGGCCGGGCAAGATTGATGCGAAAAAACAGCCCGAGCATCACGTGGCGTGCTATCGCGCCACCGACGGCAAGCTGCTCTGGGACGCGAAGGTGGAACCCGGTCCGTGGCTGTTCGCCGATCTGCGTGGCGGCTACACCGCTCCAACACCAGCCGCGGACGACGACCGCGTGTACGTCGTCTTTGGTTCATCGGTGATTGCGGCGCTGGATTACGATGGTAAGCCACTGTGGCGCAAAGAAATCAAACCATTCAAGTTCGATGTGGCCCTGGCGGCCAGTCCCATGCTCTTCGGCGAGACCGTCATTCTTCAGTGTGATGAGAATGATCGCCAGTCGCGACTGATCGCCTACGACCGCAAAACCGGCGATGTGAAATGGGAAGAACTGCGGCCGATGGCCGGCTTCGCCCACAGCACGCCGGTAATCGCCGAAATTGACGGTAAGAAGCAACTCCTCGTCGCCGCGAGCAATGCATTGCAAGGCGTCGATCCGGCCAACGGCAAGGTGCTCTGGTCGTGCGATGCGAAAGGCGACACCGTTTCGCCGGTGCTGGGCGGCGGAGTGGTGTACCTCGATAGCGGACGCGGCGGAACGGGTGTGGCGATCGACCCCACCGGCAGCGGCGATGTGACCAAAACGCATCAGAAATGGAAGACGGGGAACATGCCCGAAGGTTTCGGCTCGCCGGTCATCGTCGGCGAATACCTGTATCGGTTGCATTCACCTGGCGTGCTGAAGTGTCTGAAACTCTCGACGGGCGCGGTTGTCTATAGCGAACGGCTCACGAGCGTATCGAATCATGCCAGCCCCATCGCCGCACCCGACGGGCGGATCTACCTCGCCTCCGCTGGCAGGACGTATGTGGTGAAGGCAGGCGAGAAGTTCGAGATTCTCGCGACCAACGACCTCGGCGACGACAGCCACGCATCCCCCGCTGTCGCCGACGGCAGGATGTTCCTGAAGGGTCGTAAGATGCTGTATTGTGTCGGCGAGAAGTGAGAGCGGCCATCACGCTCCGCGTAATGGACCACGCCTCGTGAATGTCGTGTTTCGGCTCATCCAAACAGCAGCAGGACGTTCCACGGTGGAGTTTTCTCGAACTCGCAGCCAAATTCGTAGTGGTCGTCGTTCTTGCGGCAACTGCGGACAATGAGCGTGACGAAGCCGATGGTGTCCGGGGCATCCACGGCCCGGACCTGGAGCGTGCTGCCGGGAGCAACCGCGACTTGCGCCGCGATCTTCAGCCCGCCGGTGGAGCGGTCGATGACGTAGCCATCGCAAACGCCATTGCGGAAGGTCGCGGCGGCGAGAACCACGCGAACGGGTTGCCCCTCGCGGCGAACCGAGCCGCGGCGGTCGGCATAGGACTGCTCGGTCGGCTCCCAGTTCAGCGCCTTTTCGCCGGTGGTGGCTTTCGCCCCCGCACCGGCAGCGGCGCTGGCGAGTTTTTCCGGGTCCAGCGTCCGGCGGCGGAAGGCCGCGCTGATACAGAGGAACGTCAACACGACAATGGCCACGAATCCGCCGACAGCGATCGGCAGGTTCGCAGAGGCCCAATTTCGAGCTTCTTCGAGCATTTCCGCAAACAGCATTGTCCCCGCTCCCGGCGGTCGTCCCTATTTCGACAGGCAGGTACGGAACTCTAGCACGCAGGCCGCAGGTTGCAAAAAACAGGCACGAACTGTGCAACCGGAACATCGGGAAGAGACCAGTGAAAGGGTGAAGGGGTGAAAAAGCAGGCAAATTGCCTGCTTTTTCACCCCTTCACTCAGGCTCAGAAGCCCGAACTTTTAGGGCTTGATCTGCCCACCCACGGCGCTGGCGTCGATTTTGTACTTCAGGGTGCCGCTGGTCAGTTCGGACTCCACGCGGCCGAGCTTATCTTTCACCTGGACTTTCACATCGCCGCTCATGCTCACTTCGCCAGTGCCGGCGAAGAACTTCAACTCGTCGCAGGTCCCCTCCGCACCAAAGCCAGCGAACCGCACCTTCCCGCGAGCGATGACTTCGGACATGCCAGGGCCCTTCTCCGGCGACTTGATGTCCACCTTCTCGCAGGCGACCTTGAGCACGAGGTTATCGCCGTTCTTCACTTCAAAGGTCGGCTCGCCTTCACCCACGCGAAGCACGATGCGGAACGGTGTGGTTCCAGCCAGGGCTTGCGCGGGTGCCGGGGTGGGCTTGCTGGGTGGAACGTTAACCAGCGGATCGGCGGACAACGCCGGGGAACCGGGAAGACCGGGGCTAGCCGGTGGGGTTGAGCTGCTGGGCTGCATCCCAACCGGCGCAACCGGCGGCTTAGCGAGCGGTGGAGTGCCGACTGGCGGCGGAGCGAGTTCGATTCCCGTTGGCGCGGCCGGGGTGACCGATGGCATCGGCTTGCCGGGCAGAGGCGGAGCCACGGCTGGGGCCGGCGTAGTGGCGATGGGCTTCGTCGGCCCGGCCGGTGGCGGAAGCGGTTCGCCCGGCAACTTCGGCTCGGTCGGCTTGGCGGCGGGATCGGTTCCACTCGCGGGAATCACCGGCAACGGCGGAAGCGCTCCGCTCGTCGGCTTTGCGTCCACCGGCTTGACTTCCATCATCGGCTTGGTCGCGGGCTTATCCGGGACGGGCGGAGTGGTCGGGAAATCGGGCACCGGTGGGAGAGCACTGGGTGTCGGCAAAACTGCATTGGGCGTCGGCAGAGGAGGAGTGGTGGGGGTGCCCGCATCCAAAGCGAGCGGCGGGGGCGTTGGGCCGGTGGGGACCAGTTGCGGTGCCTTGGGGGAACTGGGAGGCGCAACATCCGGCATCGGTAACAGCGGCGACGAAGGCGGGCCAGCCGGGGGCAACTTCACGTCGGTATCGGCCTTCGCGCTCGATTTTTCTGGTTGCCGGCCCTTCGATTTATCCCACTTCGGACACTGGCTGGCGGCCGCGGCCAGCCCGCCAATCGAAATGCCCAGCACGCCGGCCATCATTTTCCAGCGGGACAACATGGGGGAAGCTCCTCGGATCAGGAAACGAGAATGCCGCTTGTGGCGTTCTCAGGGGAAACGGCGGGGCAACCGGGGGAAACCGCGAGCATCCGCACCCACGGGGTCGCCGAGCGCCAGGTCAATCGCCGAGGCACATAGCCGCCTGTTCTTTCCGTGTCTGCGCCACTTTCCCAGAGACAACGCCGCTTGCTCCCGGTGCCGCTTCACTCCCGGTAGCCCCAAACCTACACTTTCCCTGCCTTCTGTGATTTGATTCCAGAGTCTCACGACCCCTGGCTCCCTCCATTTTCCGCCCTCTGACCCCCGATTCTCATGGCACGTCCCAAGGTGTTTGTTTCCCGTCGGATTCCAGACGAGGGCCTGAACGCGATCGCCGCCGCGTGCGAGGTCGATCTGTGGCCCGATCGCCTTCCACCTCCAGCCGATGAGTTGAAGCGACGCGTGCAGGGCTGCGATGGTCTCGTGTCACTCCTGACCGACCGCATCGACAGCACGCTGCTCGACGCGGCCCCGAAACTGAAAGTGGTAAGCAATTACGCCGTTGGCTTCAACAACGTGGATGTGCCTGCTTGTACCGCGCGTGGCGTATGCGTGGGGAATACGCCGGGCGTGCTCACCGACGCGACCGCCGATATCGCGGTGACGCTCTTGCTGGCCGCGGCTCGCCGCCTGGGGGAAAGTACGGACGATGCGAAAGCGGGGCGATGGTTGACGTGGGAACCTCTGGGGTGGCTCGGTCAGGACTTATCGGGCCGGACGCTCGGCATCGTGGGCATGGGGCGAATTGGCTTTGCCACCGCGAAACGGCTGCACCACGGTTGGGGTATGAAAGTGCTCTACACCGCACGCGGAGTGAAACCAGACGCCGACCAGACACTCAGCGCCAGGCGCGTGGAGCTGGACGAACTCCTGGCACAAAGCGATTTCGTTTCCGTTCATGCCGACCTGAACCCAACCACGAAGGGGCTGTTCAATGCCGCGCAGTTCGCCAAGATGAAGCGAACCGCAGTGTTCGTGAATACATCGCGCGGCCCGCTGGTCGATCAAGTTGCACTGGCAGAGGCACTGCGGAGCGGAACAATCTTCGCCGCGGGGTTAGACGTGACCGATCCCGAACCGCTTCCGCCGGATCACGAACTCTACCAGCTTCCTAACTGCGTGATCGCGCCGCACATTGCCAGCGCAACCATCGACACGCGCAACGCGATGGCTCGCCTTTGCGCGAACAACCTACTTGCGGGGGTGAAAGGCGAGCCGTTGCCGAACTGGGTGAACCCCGAAGTGGCGGCGAAACGCAGGAAGTAGGAGAAAGCAGAACCCACCAGTAACGTCTCTGTAACCAGCCAATCTCTCCTGCGTGTGGGATCGTCTTGTGGTTGTTACCATCACCAGTGGCTTTAAGCTGCCGCTGGGCAACCAGGAGACACTTCCATGCACCAGTTCCCCCTCAACCGACGCCAGTTCCTGACCGTTTCCAGCGCGGCCGCGTTTGGCTCGCTTGTTCCGTTTGCCCACGCGCGTCCAGGTTCCGATATGCCCGATCCTCTGCAAATGCAGAAAAACGCCGCCGCCGCGATCAATAACTTCGCGGCTGAACTCTACAAGCAACTCGCCGGTGGCGACAGCAAAGAAAAGGGCAATCTCTTCCTCTCGCCATTCAGCATCGAAGCGGCACTCACCATGACGAGCGCCGGGGCACGCGGAAAGACGCTCGAAGAGATGGAGAAGGTCCTGCACCTGCCCAAAGAGCCGCACGCGGCATTCAGCGCACTGATCGACCGCTTGAACGCAGCCGGCATCGACAAAAAACGGCCCTACGAACTGTCGGTCGCCAATGCCATCTGGGCGCAACGTGGTTACCCGTGGGAGAAGGAGTTTATCGACCTGACGCACAAGCACTACGGTGCCGGGATGGTCGAAGTGAACTTTGGCGAATCGGAAGCCGTCCGCAAGCAGATTAATGCGTGGGTCGAGAAGGAAACGAAAGAGAAGATCAAGGAACTAATCCCACAGGGCGTCATCACTGCACTTACGCGCATGGTTCTGGCGAACGCCATCTACTTCAAGAGCAATTGGCTCTACCAGTTCGACAAGAAGCTCACGAAAGATGCTCCGTTCACGTGCGATGACGGCACGAAGGCCGAGGTGCCGCTCATGTCGCTGACAGGAACTCTCAACTGCGGCGAGATACATCTGGGCGGGCGCAGCGGGTTGCAAGTGCAGGTACTGGAACTGCCGTACGCGGGCAAGGAACTCTCCATGCTGGTGTTTCTGCCCGCGAAGGGGCATGGAGTGGAGCGGATTGCACCTCGGTTACCCGCGCAAACGCTCGCCAAACCGGCACTCACACCGACCGACGTGAAAGTGTTCCTGCCGCGATTCAAGGCGGAGAGTTTCATCAGCCTCAGGCCCGTGCTGATGGATATGGGTATGAAACTGGCATTCACCAATGCGGACTTCACGGGACTGTCGTCCAAGGGGAAGGAACTGGCCATCACGCACGTCCTGCACAAGGCGTTCGTGGATGTGAACGAGGAAGGCACCGAAGCCGCCGCCGCGACCGCGGTTGTGATCGGACGCGCGAGCGCGGGACCGGAGCCGAAAGTGTTCCGCGCGGACCGACCGTTCGTATTCGTCATCCGCGACAACGCGACGGGCGCAGCGCTGTTCATGGGCCGGTATATGGGGCCGAACTGACCGCGCGGCATTTGGCGAAGGGCGGGCGGTGTGGGGCAGCCCCGTTCCCACCCGCCGAGGTGGATTTTCCAGGCGAGCGACTCGGCGGGTTTACGCCGCGCCGTTCGCCTAAACCCGGAGTTGGAGGTGTTCCATGCGTTACCTGATGCTCGGTGCTGTGGCCGCGTTGTTCGCGGCCCCGGCAGCCGCGGCGGAGACCTGCGGGCACGGCACGAAGCTCGACTTCGTGGACGACCCCAAGGTGGCTGCCACCATTGCGAAGAAAGAACAGAAGCTCGTCCTGGTTCTGCACGTGTCCGGGCACTTCGAAGACCCGGGCTTGACGTGAAACAACGCCGAAGCGCTCCGTGTGGGCGCCCTGAACAATGTCGAAGTCGGTAAGTACGTCAACGAGTATTTCGTCTCGTCGTACCAGAAGGTTGCGACGTTCCGTATCGTGAACGGCCAGAAGCAAGGTGGGAATGTGGCGGCGTACTTCTGTGCCCCCGATGGCCGTGTGCTACACTGCGTGGCCGGACCGGTCGATGCTCAGACGTTCCTTCATGAAGCGAAGTGGGTCGTCGAGACAACGAAGACCTGCATGAAGGAAGCAAAGAATAACGGCGCCAAGTTCAAAACGCTCTTCCGCCAGGCACACAGCGAAAAACTGCGGCGTGAATATGGCATCGTGGTTGAAGCTGTCACCTACGATCCACCGGACCCGATGGACGCCAATGACACGCTCACCTATCGCGACCCGAGCGGCCGGCCGCTGGCGCCGAAACTCCCGCCGCCGCCCATCAACGGCCCGGACGTGACACTGACCGACAAGAAGTTCGAGGAACTCCAGAAAGCCGCCGCGGCCGTGCCGGGCAACCGCATTGTCCGCGATGCGAAGGGACGCCGATTGGTGGTCACCAACCAGAACCTCGTTCACCAGATCATGGCCGCGCACTGCCTCGTCCCCATCGAGCGAGTCTACGGTACGGTGTTCGAGAACATCCTGGGGGAGAAGATTTCCACCAAGCCGGTCGATGTCGTGAAGCCGTTCACCTGGCTCGACAAGGACGGCAACCGCCTCAAACCGGAGAAGGCGCTTCCGCCAGGCTGACCGGAACAACCGCGCCAGCAACAATCCCGAAACCCCAGCACTTCATGTGCTGGGGTTTCTCATTTCGCAAACAGCGTGATGCGGGGCGAGGGTACAATAAGCCCGTCGCTCACCGACATTCGGAGAATGTCGGCCACCCGAGAAACACCGAGTCATCATGTCGCAAGCCATCACGATCACCTCACGGCCCGACGGCGTTGCGGTACTCACATTCGACCAGCCGGGCAGCAAGGCGAACGTCCTCACACGCGAACTCTGGAAGGAGTTTGGCGACGCTCTCACCAATCTCGCCACGCGCACCGATCTGAAGGGACTGGTGCTGGCTAGCGCGAAACCAGGCATTTTCATCGCCGGAGCCGATCTGAAGCTGCTTGCCAGTGCACCCGGCCCCAACGATCCCGAAGTGCGAGCGTTCATCGAGCAGGGGTTGCGGGTGTTGGAGCAACTCGAAGCCCTTCCATTCCCCACTTGCGCTGTCATCGACGGCGCTGCGCTGGGAGGAGGATTGGAGGTAGCACTGGCGTGTGACTACCGCATCTGTGGTAGTAATCCAAAGATTCAGCTTGGGCTGCCAGAAGTGAAATTGGGGCTGGTTCCCGGCTGGGGCGGGACACAGCGATTACCGCGGCTACTCGGAGTTGCGAACGCCTTGGCCGCGATGCACTCTGGCGCCCCGGTTGCGCCGGTGGAGGTAGCTGCTGTCGTTTCGTCGGATGGATTGATCGAGCAGGCAGCGGAGGCTATTACCAGGCATGACTGGCGGAGTATTCGCAACATCCGAAAGGCAGCGATTTCGCCGGACAACCGAATGTCGGATGACTTCTACGAAAATGTCCGCGAGGCTGTCCCCCAAATGTACGAGGAATCGGTCACGGCTCGGCTGGCCGTTCTGGAGGTGGTTTATCAGGGCGGCTCACTTCCGCTTTATGACGCCATCAAACTGGAAACGGAAGCCTTTATGCGGCTGGCCGGATCGGATGAGTCGAAGCGGCTCATCGCCGAGTTCTTCGCCAGCCGAAAGAAGTAGTACGACTTACTACCCACGACTCACCACTCACCAACCCACATGATTCGTCTCGTACTCGGCAGCCGCAACAAGAAGAAGCTGAAGGAAATGGTCGCGTTACTCGGCGATCTGCCGCTCGAACTCACCGATCTGACGCCCTATCCGGACGCCCCCGCGGTGGAAGAGACCGCCGGCACATTCGTCGGCAACGCCACGCTGAAAGCAACGCAACTTGCTGTCGCTCTGGGAACGTGGGTGATTGGCGAAGATAGCGGCTTGTGCGTGCCCGCACTGGGCGGGGATCCGGGTGTTGATTCCGCTCTCTACGCCGGGACACACGGCAACGATGAAGCGAACAATGACAAGCTCTTGCGCGAAATGGCTGCACTCAGGGGGGACCAGCGAGCAGCTTATTACATCAGCACGGCCGTACTCGCCGACCCAACGGGGCGGGTGGTGGCGGCGGTGGAGGGGCGGTGTCACGGAGTCATTGTGGAGGAACGCCGCGGGAGTGGCGGATTCGGCTACGATCCGCTGTTTCTGGTGCCGGAATATGGCAAGACCTTCGGCGAACTGCCGCCCGAAGTGAAGCAACAGATGAGCCACCGCGCGCGGGCGTTCGAACAACTTCGGCCCATCATCGAACGCGAAGTGCTGGGTCAATCATGACCTGATTGGTTGGTGGATCAACGCGACGAACGCAGTGGCTGATTCCGCACGGATGAATTGAATCGCCGCACCAGAACCGCCGGAGCTACTTTCGATCTGTAAGCACGCATCACGCGGCATTATTACCTGTAACTCCGCCGCGTGATGCCGATTTGAACAGGCAGGCCTTGCGAACCATCCGCGGCGTTGCGCCGCAGTCATCGCTAACTTGGCTGGCGGTTCCGGTACGACTTCCGCCAGCATACACGCAAGACCCCATGCAAGCCATCTTGGGATTAAGAGGTGCGTCCATGTCCTTCTCTGAACTCCAGTCCGACATTGGCGCGTTCCGACATTATCTGCAATCCGAACGCGGCATGTCTGACAACACGGTGCAAGCCTATGGCCGCGACCTCGAGCGGTTTGCGAAGTGGGCCGTACTCATTCGCTTCCCGGAATACCGGAAGCCGACGCTCAAGGATCTTGCCCGCTACCTGAGCTTCCTGCACGACGAACAGCTTGCGCCGCCGAGCATCGCCCGGCATCTGGTTGCGCTCAAAATGTTCTACCGCTTCCTGCGGCTGGAAGAACGTGCCGATGCTTCCGCCGTCGATCTGCTCGGTTCACCGAAACTCTGGGAACGCGTACCGGAAGTGCTTCCGCCAACTGCCGTGGAATCACTCATCAACGCGCCACAGCCGGGCGATCGCTTCTTTCTTCGCGACCGCGCGATGCTCGAAACGCTCTACGCCACCGGTTGCCGCGCCTCGGAAGTGGTGAATCTGAAGCTGGCAGACGTGTATCTTGACGCGGGGTTCTGCAAGTGTTTTGGGAAAGGAAGCAAGCAGCGCGTGGTACCGCTGGGCAAGCCGGCGGTTGCGGCGTTGCGCGCGTACATTGGCGGAAGCATCGAAGAAGGGTCACGCCCCAAATCGGACGCGGATGTGGTGTTCCTCAGTAAGTCCGGCCAGCGACTCACACGCATCCACCTTTGGGCGCTGGTCAAAAAGTACTGCAAGCGCGCGGGGTTGCCGAGCACGGTCAGCCCGCACACGCTGCGGCACAGTTTCGCGACCCACCTGCTCGCTGGCGGCGCGGATTTACGCAGCGTGCAGGAAATGCTCGGTCACGCGTCGATTCAAACGACGCAGATTTACACACACATCGATCGCGACCGCCTCAAAGCCATGCACCGGCAGTTTCACCCGAAGGGAAAGCGGGAAGAAGGTACAGGCGGAGAGGAAGGAAAGTAGCACCATGCTCCGCGCGATGACGAAATTCACATCCCCCACGCTTTCAGCACGCGTTCGCAGGCATCGGGGGTATCGGCGGGCACGGGCACAAGCGAAGGCAAATGCCGGAACCACGTCAATTGCCGCTTGGCAAACTGACGCGTATGCGTGCGGATCAGTTCCACGGTTTCGTTCCAGTCGCCGCCACAATCGAGCCATTCGAGCAGTTCGCGATAACCGAGTGCTTGCCGGGCCTCGCGGCTGAGCGGTTGCGGAAGTTCGCGCAATGCACGCACTTCGTCCAGCCAACCCGCCGCGAGCATGGCATCGACGCGGCGGTTGATGCGCTCGTAAAGCACTTCCCGCGGGAGTTCCAACACCGCGGCTGGGATCTTCGCTGGCGGCGGAGCGGCTGCGGGCGAGTCCGCAAAGGAGGCCGTGTCCCACGTTTGCTGCCAGTCGGAAATTGGCTTTCCGGTCAGCGTGTGAACTTCGAGTGCCCGCACCACTCGGCGCACGTCGTTGGGATGTAACCGCGCCGCCGTCTTCGGATCGACCACGGCGAGCCTTGCGTGCAGAGCGAGGTTGCCGGCGCTGGCGGCTTCCACTTCCAGCGACTGACGAAGGGCTGTATCCGCCGGCGGCCCTTCGAATAGCCCATGCAGCAGCGATTTCAGGTAAAAGGGCGTGCCGCCGACAAAGATCGGTCGTTTCCCGCGTACGGCGATGTCCGCGCAGGCCAATTCGGCTTGCGCCATCCACCACGCCACCGTGAGCGAATCCCACGGGTCGAGCACATCGGTCAGGTGATGTGGTACACGGGCTCGCTCGGCGGCGGTGGGCTTAGCAGTGCCGATATCCATGCCGCGATAGACGGTCATGGAATCGAGCGCGACGATTTCGCCGCCGATGCGTTGGGCCAGTTCGAGCGCCAACGCAGTCTTGCCACACGCCGTCGGGCCAGTCAGGATGAGCGCATTCGCAAACATGCAACGATTGTAGCAGTAGTAAGGATGTGCGGAGCGCTCCGCTTGCTGCTTGCTGGGACTCTCGCAGTTGCCCTTGACTCACGTCCATACTGCCGGTTCTAATTCTCGTTGGATAACCGCGCACCCGTTTGAGATTTGCACATGGCCACGGACTCGGTCGTTGCTACTCAGGCTCCGCCCATCGACCACACGCGCAACCTGTGGCAGTTGCCGGTGCTTGTGCTCGGCATCGCGGTTTTCGTCTGCGAATGGAGAGGGTGGTTGACCACAACCGTAGACCCTCCAGAGGGGAGCTTCGCACGCGAGATCGCTGCGCTCAAAGCAGCTCACGAGAAAGTCGCAGTCGAACCGGCCGAACTGAAGACGCTGCTCACCAAGGTCGCAGGCAAGGTGGAGAATTATCCGCTTCAGGCCCCGCAGGCCCGCTTTCATCTCGGCAGCGGGTACGTGCGGCTTGCGGAAATCACTCCGGCACCGGACGAGGCGCAGGGCTACTGGATACTTGCACACCAGCATTTCGGACTCGTCAGCGAAAAGGATCTGCGCGACCCCGCCGATGCGTCGAAGCTGACGTTTCGTGCCGCGAAGGCGCGCGCCGTGGTCGGTCTGACGCCCGACACATCCAACGCCGATCTTTTGGCGTTAATCGCTATTCTCGGAGCACAGCAATCGGGGGAGGAGGCAGGCGAAGCACAGCGGATCATTGCCGAACTCGCGCTGCGTCTCAACCCGCCGGACATCTCCCGGGCAAAGGTCGCGCTCACTCGCTACCTCGAGGCGACGGGGATCTCCACGCCGAGTGCATCGCTGGCTCGTGGGCGGTTGCGGCTTGCCGAACTGTATTTGCGGGAGAACGACTACGAAATGGCGCGGAAGTGGCTCAAGGAGATTGGCCCCGATGCACCGTCGGATGTCTCCGGCCCCACAAGAAGCTATCTGGCACGGGTGTTCATGGCCGAGGGCCACTGGATGGACGCTGCCAGGGAACTGGAAGCGCTTCGCGCGATGCCCGGCGTTCCGCCGCCGCTTCGTCTGGGTGCCGCATATCAACTGGGTGTCTGCCAGCTGAAACTCCAGCAACCGGAAGCCGCAGCGAGGCTCTTCGAGGAAGTCGCGAAGAGCGACAGTGCAGAAGCCATCGCGGCCGCAATTCAACTAGCCGATCTGCGATTGCATAGCGCCGATCCGAAACAACACCAAAGTGCGGTTGGTCTCCTGGCAAACGCGATGAGAGGGATCACCAACCCCGCCAGTTATGACTCCACATTCATTCCGCTCAACGATGCCCAGGCGGTCTTTGAACTGGCCGTGACGACGCTGCTCGCGGATGGCGCGTACGAGGAGGCGCTGCAGGTTGCGGAAAAGTACGCGGTGATCGCAACCCCCGGCCGCGACCGCGAGAAGCGGGCCGATGTTCTCGGTGCATGGGGCGAGGCGATTCAGAAAGCCAAGTCCGGCGATCCGAAACCGAAGTTCAAGGCGGCGGCCGATGAGTTCGCCGCGCTCGCCGCATTCCAGCCGAAGACCGACGGCAAAATCAACATGCTGCGCCGCGCCGCGTCGTTCTCGCGACTGGCGGACGATCCCACCACAGCCGCCAATCGACTGGAAGAAGCCGCAAAATTGCCGGATATTCCAGAACAAATCATGCCGACCGTGTGGGTCGAACTGGCCGATGCGCTTCTGGCCGCGGGGCGGCCAACGGAAGTGTTCCCCCTCTTCAATAAGGTGATGACAGGTCAAACGCCACTGGCCACCGCGACGCGATACCGACTGGCGCGTGTGTTTGTCGATTCGCGCCACCCCGGTCTGGTTCAAACCGGCCGTGAACTCTTCGCACAGATCGCCAAAAAGGAGAACGTTGAGCCGAGCGAACGCGAGTATCACGAACGGTCGCTCACCGAACTGGCGAACGCCCTGATTCGCGAAGGGAAATTCGCCGACGCCGAATTCTGGCTCCGCAAGCAAATCGGTTTCTACCCCACCGGACCCGAAGCTCCGCTCGCCCGGTTGCTCCTGGGTGTGTGTCTGCTTCAACGCGCCGCTGCCCCGAATGTGCCTGAAGCCGAAGCGACCAAGTTTCGCAATGAATCGCTTGTGAACTTCAAGCAGATCGTGAAGGATTGCGACGATATCGAACGCCGCAGCCGCAAGCTCAACGAACGCGAGGCGTGGTTGCGGCTCCAGGCCGCGCTGCGGGTGCTTCAGACATATCAGCAGATGAAGAAGCCAGTGGAGTTGCTGTCCGAAGCAGCCCCGCTGCTCGATCGGCACAAGGGGACGGTCGAGGAACTCATCATCCTCAGCCTCGTGTATCACGCGTTCCGGCAGATGAATCAACCGGGTAAGGCCCTGGACACACGCGACCGGATGAAAGAAGCGTTCGACGTCCTTCCGCCGTCCGCGTTTCCGCAACAGACGGGTGAATACAGCCGCGACTACTGGCTGACTGTCTGGTTTACACCGGAAAAGAAGTGAGTGGGGTTGGTTGCGACCGCGAGCAAGGGAATGGGAAGAGCGAATCGTCGTTGCCAGCCGTTTCAGGGTGCCCTCCGTTTCAAGGCACCTTCACGACCCCTAAGCAGATGGCCACAGTTGCGTGTGAGCTTTCAACGAGCCGGGTCGCGGCTCGTTGAAAGACCTTACAAGCTACCTCGGTCTCGTGCTTAGCTACGGACAGTCGCCCCTCTGGGACTCGTCCTCAACAGCCCCAGAGGGGCGACTGTCCGTAGCCACGGTGTGAGGCCCTGGAATCTGCAGAAACATTTACTTCGCCTTGACGGCTGCCTTCACGAGCTCCTCAATAGCCGCGTCGATCTTGTCGTTACCGGGGTTGCCGACCCACTTGTGCCGGATTACGCCGGTGTGGTCGATGACGTAGAGCGTGGGGAATGCCTTGACCCGATATTTCTTCAGCACTTCGCTCTCCGGGCCGTTGTCCCACCAGTGCGTCCACGGCATCTTTTCCTTCTCAAGGAACTTCTCCAACGTTTCCTTCTTGTCGTCGGCGCTGACGCTGACCAACACAAACGGTTTGTCCTTATTCTTCTCCACCAGTTCGCGTTCGTGTGGAATCATCGCACGGCACGGCCCGCACCACGTCGCCCAGATGTCGAGCAGCACGACCTTGCCCTTGTAGTCGGAGAGCTTTACCTTCTTGCCATCAAGCAGGGTCGATTCTACTTGTGGAGCGGGCTTGCCGACGCCCAGTGCCAGAACGGCCTTCAGCCCTTCGACCTCTTTGGTCGCGAACTTGCCGATGGTGCTGCGGCCAATCACCGTGTCCGGAGCGAGCTTCGCCGCCTGTTCCAGAAGCTCAGTCGCTTCCTTCACCATCTCGGCCAGTTTCTTCTCGTCCTCCTCATCGTCGATTTGCTGACCGATCTGGTAGCCGCGAATGAACAGCGCGGTGGCCTTTGCTTCCTTGTCGGTGGCTTTCTCGCTTACGGCTTTAAGCAGTTTTTCGCCTGCGGTGCCCATGCGCATGGCCGGAATAAGGTAGTCTTTCACCTTGGCGTTGTTGACGTGGTATTCCGCGATAATGCCGACGGCCTTCTCGACATCCGGCCCACTTGCGCCGACCTTGCCGGCCGACTCCACAATGAACGCGGCCGCATCGAAGCCGATCTCATCCTTCGGATTTTCCTCCGCCACCTTCAGCACCTTGCCGGCAGTAATGATCGCAAGTTCGCGCATCTCGGCCTGAATGCCGCGTGCATCCACTGGCGTTTCTGCCTTCTGGAGCTTCGCGATCAATTCCTTGTTTTCTTCTTCAAACTTCTTCTTCAGCTCGGCGAGTTTGGCGGCCCGGTCGGTCTTGGCATCGGCCGGCTTCTTGGCGTCAGCCCAAGCGATCCACAGGCCAAACGAGAGAGCCAGCGCGGCGGCACAGAGTAATCGCATTGGGTGCGTCCTCTGGAGCGGGAATAAGGCGACGGCTCACATGAGCCGCTCGATTCTGTCAGTCTACGGTAAGTGGATAGACGGGCCAAGCAGAACCGGTATTCAGGCGCGGTGAGGCGAACCCTGCCCGCGAGGGCAGTGAGTCCACCCACCGGCCGGGGTTCGCCTCACCCCCTGCCCTCGCGGGCAGGGTTCGCCTCTCCCCGGTGGCTTGTTTCCGGCACGGTCAGGAACCCCCATCGCAGGGCCTGATCCTGCGTGTAGCTCTTCCCGAGCGTCAGAGCCGTCACGGCCTTGGCAAATTCGTAGCCCAGATAGAACGCGTGTGATGCGTCGAGTTTCGGATCAGACGCCACCAGTTGCGCGAAGAGGGCGAACGGGTCGGTCCCGCGCAGATAAATGCTCCCATTGAGAACGTGAATCTCCCCGCGTTCCGCGAAGATGCGGTAATTGCGATCCGTGACGCGGCGAGCCAGTTCCTGCAATGCCTCTTCGCCCTGTTCGTACACTTTGGGGTCGCGAAGCAAGACGAGATTTGGCTCTAATCGCTTGGGAAGCACTTTTTCTCGCACGGCGTGATACACCAGCCGTCGGGCCAAGTCGAACTCCTTCACCGCGGATCGTGCCCAGTTAATCACTTCCGTGGTCAGCACGCTCCGGATGCCGATTTCCTGGCAGAAACCTGCCAGCAGCACGTTGATCCCCGCGGTGTCGGCGTCGGTGAGTTCGGTGAGATTCCCCACACCCATCATGATTTCCGCTTCTGGAAATTGCAGCCGTGTTTCGAGATAGCGGCCAAGCGAAGCGGCGAAACCAAAGCCGACCGGCTCCAGAATCGGGTCGAGCCGGTATTTGATTCCAATGTCGTGAAGAACATCCACTGTTCGGGCGAGACTATCAAGATCGTTGGGTGTATCCGGGATTGCAACCACTTCGACTTCGGGGTGCTTGATCCGCCAGCGGCGTGCGTGTTCCACGTTCGTGCTATTCACGCTCAGCACGAGTTCCGCACCGGCCGCGAGTGCCGCTTCCACTTCCTCTGGGTTGAAGCTGTCGATGGAAACACGAAAGCCATCGGCTTTGAGCATACGCACTGCATCGCCAACGCCTGCCCACGTTGCGCCCGGATCGCAGCCCACGTCGATCACATCAGCGCCGCCACCGCGATACCGGCGTGCCTCCGCCAGAATCGCGTCCAGTGATTTCTTGGGGGCGTGATTGACTTCCGCCATAATCTCGATGTCGAACATGCCATACCCCGGCGGTGGACCTGCTCGCTTGCCGAAGAACTCCGGTAGATCGCGCAGATCGTCTGGTCCGCGTACGGTCGGCGTGCCAGTGGAGTGCGAGACTTCTTCGAGTTCCCCGCGACACAAACCCGGCAGCACGACGCGATCCAGCTTGGAAGGGAGCGGCGGGAGATGCCGGGCGACCCAGTTGGTCGTCATGAGCGCCGCGACAGTGATCGGCAAAACAGCGATGTGCGGCTCAAAACCAGCCTTGGGAGCAAGTTCACTCACTACGCGCCGCAACGCCGGTTCCGCGAGCTTGCCGGTGATGAAGAGAATGTGGAGGGGGGCGTTCACGTCGCGGGGACTGGAGAGCCGGGGGAACTGAGTCCCCCGGCATTGGTCTCCGCTTGTGCCGCAGCGGGGGCAGGTGTGTTGCTTGCTTCGGGCGGCTTCGTTTCAGGCGGCTCGGCTGCTGGCGGCTTCGTTTCGGGCGGCTTTGCTTCCGGCGACGTTGATTGCGGTGCGGGTTTACGCATCGCGAATTGGGGATCGCGGAAGACTTTCCGCTCGTCGTCCGAGTTGAGCTGCAGCGCCGGCAGCGGCGATTCTTTGGGCGTCAGCGGCACCTCGTCCATGATGCTCGTGAGGAACGTCGCCTTGGCGACCAGTTCCGTATGCACGAAATCGCCATCGGACTGAATCGGGAATCGTCTCAAGAAGTCGGTGCGGTATAGCTTGAACGCGCTGTTCACGTCAGCCAGCGGAACGCCGTACACCCAACTGACGCGAATGCGATGCCACCACTCGTCCCAGCCATACCACGGCGGTGTCTCGGTGATCGGCAGTCCCGCGAAGATCCGCCAGAAAATCTTCCACACCTGACCGATCCACGTCACCAGTTGCGGTCGCTCCTGACCGGAACGTGCTCCGCTAATCAGATCCGGCTGTTTGCCGAAGACTTCATCGCGCAGCTCGATACGTTCGAGCATGGGGCGAATATCGGACGGCGTGTACGGGTAGTCGACGCCCGCATACATGAGCAGTGGTTGTTTCGCTTCCGCGAGAGCGGTGTTCAAGCACGCCCCGAATCCACGTTGCATGTCGTGCTTCAGCACGCGAAGGTGAGGCACATTTCCGAGACGCTTTTCCAGCACTTCGGCGGTATTGTCCGTGCTGCCGTCATTGACGACGATGATTTCGAACGGTCGATTCAGATTGGTCAGCACTTGGCCCCAGGCTGGCAGCACCTGATCGAGTGCCGCCGCCGCGTTGTGAGTTGGGATGACGACGGTTACGCCGTCGCGCGGAGCCTTGCTCATGGGGAAGAGACCCGGGCAGAACAATTACGAGCCGAAAACTCGCAAATGAGAACACGCCCTCGCGTGTTCTCATTTATTCAACCAGCAAATGAGAACATGCCCTGGCGTGTTCTCATTTATTCAACTGGCAGCCTAATCTACTGTGCAGAGACACACCAGCGGACGGTAGGGCCGAGCGGTCATGCACTCCGCGAGCGTTGCGACCGGTACGAGCTTGCGTCCGGTGATTCGCTCGGCGTCGGCCGTGTATTCCGGCGGCATCACCACCGTATGCGGGCCGGGTGCGGAGAGCACGTCTTTCAACTCGCCCCATTCCACCAGGGTATGAATCGGTGGGCCGAGATGGAAGGTAAGCAAGTGCGACTCTGTCCGAAATAGCAGAATTGTTCGCGGTTTCGGGGCGTGTGAACGAATCGCGGCAGCAAACGGCCGCTTTTCCTGCTTGGCGGCCTCGGCCGGTTCCACCGCAAACCACATCACCGGCCACACGGCCACCCCACCCATAAGCACAACGCCGAATAGCCACTTCGCGGCCGTTACCGATCGCGGCGATTGGCGTGCAGCGAGCCACTGCTCCGCCGCACAGCCGAGAGCGATTGCAGCACCGGGAAACGCCGGTAGGAGGTAATCCGCCCGTTTGAAGTTCGCTGTGGAGAGAACCACCACCATCACCACCAGCCACACGATTCCAAAGCGGAACAGCCGGCTTTCGCGCCACACGCCAGATCGAATTGACCAGAGGGTAAGGAAATTGAGTGGAAGCGTCCACGGCAGGAATGCCATCGCGAAACGCGGAATGTAGAACCACCACGGGTGCGACGCCAGCGACTCCGATTCGCCCGTGAATCGCTCGACATTATGATGCCAGACGAAGACGCGAACGAACTCGCCGTCGGTGGCGTGATTCGCCCACACGAACCACGGTAACGCCACCACCGCAACGATGAGTGTGCCAGTTAGTGCCCAGAGCAGCGGAAGCCGCGGGCGTTCGGCTGCGGGCGAAGCGAATCGCTCCACCAGGAGGAATGCCACCGCAACCGGCCCAAGAAGCGCAAGTGCAATCGGGCCTTTGAGAAGTACCGCAATGCCTGCGGCGAGGGCCGCGCCGATCAGGCAAACGGCGTGGCGTAAGCCCGCCGAGGCAGTATCAACGCTCGGCGGGCTTACGCCACGCCGTTCGCCCACTTCGCTTACGACACGATAGAAGCTCACGAGTGCCACCGCGACAGCACACGCCAGCGGCACATCAATCCGAGCAGTGCGGCCAATCGCGACAAAGTGATTCGCGGTCGCCAGGACGATCGCCGCCACCAGTGCGGCGGTACGGAAGCCTTCACGCCGCAGAAATGCGTATACGAGCAGGACCGCGACGAGCGAACTCATCGCTGCGGGGAAGCGAGCCACCCACGGCGACACCTGCCCACCGTTGAGCCAACCCACCGCCGCGACCAGCCAGTAAAAGCCGGGCGGCTTCTGTAAATCGACCTGGCCGTCGAAGAGTGTGGGTAGGCCCCACTCGCCGGTGTCGAGCATGCGCTGCGCATTTTGCGCGGCGCGTGCTTCGTGGCTGCTGACCAGGTCGCGCGTACCAAGTTGGAAGAAGAACAAGAAGAAAAGTGGAAGAAGTGGAGAAAAAGAAACGAGCAGAGGACGCAATCGCGCGGACCGACGCGGCAACAGAAGCCGGAATCGAACTGGCCCCACACCCTTCATGCTGCTTTCCGCACCGGTGCCGATTCGAAGAGCCGGCGGTAAGGCTCGCACCGGGCCAACAGTTCAGCGTGAGTGCCGATGTCGAGCACCCGGCCCTCTTCCATCATCAACACGCGCTCGGCGATTTCCGGCACGGTATGGAGCTTGTGGGTGATGAGGAAGGTAGTGCGTCCCCTCACAAACTCCTTGATGGTCGCGTGAATATCGGCTTCGCTCGGCGCATCAATGGCGCTAGTAAATTCGTCCAGAATGAGGATTTTAGGGTCGCGGAGGATGGCACGCGCCAGTGCGATCTTCTGTCGCTCACCGCCGGAGAAACTCCCCCCCGCGACGCCCATCATGGCATCATATCCGCCATGTTTCTTCTCAATGAACTCGTGAGCACGGGCCTTCTTCGCCGCTTCGATCACTTCCTCGCGGCTGGCCCCGGGCTTGCCGTAAGCGATATTGGCAAAAACGGTATCATCGAAGAGTTGCGTGTCCTGTGTGACGATACCGATCAGCTTGCGCAGCGAGCGCAGGTGTGCGGTGCGGAGATTGACGCCATCAATCAGGACCGAGCCGGAATCGGGGTCGAAGAATCGCGGCAGTAGCGAGAGTAACGTGGTCTTTCCGCAGCCGTTACCGCCGACCACGGCGATGGTTTCGCCGGCCCTCACCTTAAACGAGACATAGTCCAGCGTCGGCGCCTTGGCGGCCGGGTTATACGCGAAGCAGACGTGTCGGAATTCGATCTCCGTCGCCACATCAGTGAGACGCGGGCCGTCCGGATTGCCGCACAGAGTAGGCTCGCGATCGTACACTTCAAAAATGCGTGCCGATGCGGATTCTCCTGCCTGGAGTTTCGCATAGACGCTGGAGAGCTTCCGCACTGGGTCGGCAATGGCGGCGAGGAACACATAGAACTGGAGCAGCGTCTCGAAGCTCAGCGGCTGCGTACACATGCGGAAAATGCCAATGTGCGTGCTTTTGGTCAGCACCAGATAGATCCCGGTCGTGAGAGCCAACCCCACGGCGAGGACGATCAGCACTTCAATCGCCGGGTTGGTGAACGCGTCGAGATTCACCAGCCGCATCGCCTTGTGGAAAAACTCCTGGTTGAACGTGCGGAATCGCCGGCGTTCGTGGGCTTCGCGCGTGAACCCCTTCACCACGCGAATACTGTCAAGAGTTTCGCGCAGAATCTTGTACATCGCCGACATGCGTTCGAGCACCCTCCTCGCCGCTTTCCGCATTGCCTTGCTCACCTTGGTGAGCACGTAGAGCGCCAGCGGAACGATCACGATGAACAAGAGCGTGAGTTGCCAGCTGATCCAGCATGCGGCGAGAAGGCATGCAAACGCCTTGAGCGGTTCCGCGATCACGCGGCCGTAGATCACCTTTAACCCCTGCCCTACCTGCTCCGTGTCGGTCGTAAACCGTGACATCAAATCGGCGGTGCCGGCTGCGGTCAGTTGCCGTACGTCCTGACGAAGAACGCGCCGAAAGAATGCGTTGCGGAGGTCGAATAGCGTGCGGTTGGTAACACTTCCAACAAGCGACTCTTGCAAAAACTCGAAGACTCCCTTCACGATCACGCAGACCATCACTGCGGTAATGATCCAGAGAAAGGTCTCGAACGGGTCGGTCGGGAGATGCCGGATGAGCTTGGCACGCAGCAATTGGTAGCGATAGGCCCACGCGGCGTGATAATCCTGTGCGTCCGTCTCGCGAGCGAGGACTTCAGAGTATCCCCGCTTCCATTTCTCGTAATCGCGGGCATTTGGTTTCTGTTCCAGGTCCTGGAGTGCCCCGTTCAGCTTGTTCACTTCCTCCGCGTGTTTGTCACGCAGTTTCTGATGGTCTGCGATCTCGTCATCCACCCACTGTTGGAGGTTCTGATTGGTTCTGAGTATTCTCAGAACCGGAAAGATGAGCGAGAGGTTCGCGCTCCACAGAATGGATACGACCAGCGCACAGAGAACGGAGATGACGAACCGCCGCCGGTACGGCCACGAAAACCACATACTCCGCCGGAAGTTCCGCATCGTTCTCGTCTTTCACCTTCACGTGCCTCGCCCACTCCAGGCTGAGCGCGAGCGGCGTTATAACTCGCCCCTCCGAACAGAACAAGCCGGTTTACCTGATCCACCAACTTGAGTTCCATACCCCATCGCCCAAGTCCTAAGTTGAAGACTGAAGTCGTGCTGTCTGGCTCAGGAACTCGACCCTTGGATCCCACCCCCCACGACCGCCTCTGTTCCTGGCTGGGATTGCCGGCCGGCTCGTGGCCGCCGGATCACTATCTGCTGCTTGGCCTTGCGCGCGGGGCTGGCGACATTTCCGACATCGAAGCCCGCGTTCTGGATCGCATGGAATTGCTTCGCCCGCATCAACTTCTTCACCCGGAACTGGTAACGGAGGGAATGAATCGCCTGGCGCAGGCCCTTGTGTGCCTGACCGATCCGGTTGCTCGCGCGCCGTATGATCGCTCGCTCGGTATTGTCGCGCCGCCATTTGAAGTGGTCGAAGACGAACCAGAACCGCCAAAACATTCCAACGAGACGCGACCGACCGACCAGCCCACGGAAGTACCATTTGGACCAGGTTTACGTCCGCCAGGGGAACCTCAGAAGCCCGTTTACGAAGTGGTGTGGGAACCAGAATCCGCTCCGCTTCCGTCCCGAATCGCTTCGTACGACCTGCTGCCGGCTGAGTCGCAGGAGGAAGTCTCTCCGGCATTGCAAAGCGATCGGGCAAACCAGCCTGAGGGACAGGAAGCCGAACCCCTGCCAGTGGAAGCCCCCAAACCTGCCCCCGCACGCATCAACCGCCGTGAAGTCTATCGCCAACTTGCCGTTCTTCGTAAGTCGTTACGGGCATGGGAGGGGTTGCGGTCCGTATTCGGAACGCCAACCGAGACCCTGGCGACGCCTGTTGCGGTGCTGTTGTTCATGCAAGCCCTGACCGCGGCCCGTGATTCGCTGCCCGGACTGGCGCGGGTGATTCGCCCAGAGCTTGGTAGCACCATCCTGGCGCTGGTCCGGTTACCACACGCGATTCATACCGTCCGCACCTTATTACCTTCCCAGCGGTCAGAGGTCGCTCTCGACTGGCAGCGTGGATACGACGCGCTCCGCCGTGAACAGAAGCGACTGCGCGAGTTGGCGTTCGTTGCTCGTCCGCGCCGGCGGGGTAGCACCGTGCTTCGTCTGGCTCACGCTGTCCGCCGAACGCCGGAGTGGATTCTCGTGATTGCGGCAATTGTGGCGATTCTACTCACTCTCCTGCGGCGCAACTCGTAACGAGCGGGAGATACACCTCGATTGGCTATTTTCTTGACGTGAATCTGTGTCCTGTCTAGACTTAGGTCAACAGCTCCCGGCTGAAGATACCGAGCCGACCTCCACCGAGGGCCCACTCTCGTGACCAAAAAAGAGATCGTCAAAACCATCTGCGACCGGGCGAACAAGAAAAAGCTCATGAAGAGCAACTTGACGCAACTGGCCACCAAAGAAATCGTCCAGTGGACGTTTGAAGCGATCATTGAGACTCTGGTCCAAGAGGGCCGGATCGAACTGCGCAACTTCGGCGTCTTTGAAGTAAAGCAGCGCAAGCCGCGAAAGGCACGAAATCCGCGCACCGGAGCTGCCGTGAGCGTGGACGCGAAAAACGTCGTCACGTTCCAGCCCGGCAAGGAGATGGAAGAGCAGGTACGGAAATTCGCCAAACCCGCGGAACCCAAGAAAAAGACACGCAAGAGCCGAGCGGTGAAGTCCGTAGAGGCGAAGCCGGTGGAGACGAAACCAACTGAGCCGAAGATTACCGAACCAAAGGTCGTGGAGCCATTGAGCAACGGCACCGGGCCAGAGGAGTTAACGCACGAGCCGCTTGTCGCGGCCGCACCCGTCGCCACAAAACCAATGCCCGAACCGGTTACCTCCGACGCCTCTTGATTGTGTGAAACAACCAAGCAAACGCCAACCGCCGGGAAATCCGGCGGTTGGCGTTTGGAGGGTCTTGCTTGAGTTTCTCGCGTGGAATGGGGTATGCTGAAAAATGAGGTGTCTTTATGAGTCGCCTTGTGGTTCGGCACTGGATCGCCTGTCTGGAATCCGTGTTCGAATTCCGCGACGAATGGCTTTTGCCGTACAACTTGCTTGGGGTCGGTTACAGTCACACGGTCGCCGCAGACATTGAGTTTCCGTGTGTCGTTCCACGACTCGATTTATTCGCACGCTTCTTTCATGGTCGCGGGACGCGACTATTCGAGGTCGAGGTGTCCTGGCTCGACGATCCGACGCCGACAGCACCCGTGAACAGTTACGGCCCGTTTACGGTGTTCTTCCGAAGGGATCAATCAGCGCGGAATTACGTCTTCCGTCTCCAGAATATCCCGCTGCCGGGGCCAGGACGGTATCAGGTCGCGTTGCGAATGATCAAGCCACTTCGGAGGCGACCGCTCGCCTCGGAGTTCTTTGAGGTACTGCAAAGGTCATGAAACCTCGCAAATACAACGGCCCGCCGCCGGCGCGGTCCGAGGGTACGACCTCATCGCCGGGGCAAGATCAGTCTGCTCCTCCGGGCATTCTGAACCCCGCCGACGAGGTCGAGATACTAATCGCTCCTCGCATCCCAAGACGGTGGTTGCGGGTCGCGTTCAAACTGGCGCCGGGGGCTGACGCAGCGCGGGTGGCCCTGGACGCGGCCTGGTTCGTCACCCGGATGCGTGCTGCCGATAAGCGGCTGCGTCTGACCCTCGACGGGGAAAAGTCCCGTGCCGCCGGTGGTGAACTGGTGCTGATATTCGCGCCAGTCTGCGGCGGGTCGCTGGCGGCCGAGTGGCTGGAAGAAGTGAAGCCCATTGCAAGTGATCTCGCAGCCGGAGTCGACGGCGCTGAAATCACGTCCGTCGAGGTGGTTTCGGAGGAGTGACGGGTGGGGGTCCTGCCTACTGTCCTGAGCTCGCTGTGGACCGTGCCGCAGATAGCGCCGCTTTGAGTCGCGCCACCTCCTGAACCAGATCGTCACGCTCAGCCCGGAGGCGGAGAGCCTCGCTCATCTTCTCCAATTCCGTCATCTGCTTCGGTTTGAGCCTCGCGACCTCTCGAACCAATTCATCGCGTTCGGCTCGAAGAGAGGCATTCTCCTCCGCCAGTGTCATTCGATTTACATCGGGTGAAATCCACGGCTCCGGTTCCGGGGTCAGGGGCATTATCAGTCCAAGGAATTCCATTCCAGCGTGCGTACTCCGTACCACGACTGGCTTGTTCAGACCGCGTGAGTCAATTTCCACTCGCGGGGTGGAACTTCCTTGGCAGAAATCGGCTGCGGTCGTCAAGAGTTGCGCCATCCGCGTCGGGTCCACCGCGAACTGTGTATTCAGAGGTTCGGCCAGAGCCTTGGTAATCACGTCCTGGTATGGAACGTAGCGCCCAGTTGAGTTCGTGGCCCTTTCCCACCACGGATGTTCACCATCACTTACGCCAAAAGTGGTTTCCTGCGGGCCAATGCGCACCGCCACACTCCGACAGGCTGGATTTGTCACTTCCATGCGAGCAGTGAGCTTGCGTGCCCAGGTAAATGCCTGCCTCCAAATGAACACAGGAATGAGAGCCGTGGTGCCGTCGTCGGGCGCCTCCGCAAGTTCCGCGAAGATGGGGTAATCGCCCGGCGGCGCGACACACGGTCCGGTGACACGCACGAGAGTTTTCGTGTCCGTGGCGACGGCCTCGAATGTGTTGTCGTTGTTGAGGCGCAGGAACACGGCACCAAGTGCATATTTGGCGGTCTCGCGGTCGGCGTGGTCCGCGAGGCGACCCAGCAAGAGCGGAAGCAAGTGCATGGGCGGCACTCCCGATTACGTCTGTTGCCGCGCGAGCTTCTTGCGGTCGCTTTCCTTCAACCACAGTTTCCGCATTCGGACCGCCTTGGGCGTGATTTCGACCAACTCGTCGTCTTCGATGAACTCCAGCGACATTTCCATCGAGAATCTCGTTGGTGGCTTGATCACAGCCTTGGCGTCGCTGCCGGAGGCTCGCATGTTGGTCAACGGCTTCGGGTCGGTCACATTCACCACCATGTCTTTGTCACGACCGTGCTCGCCAACAATCTGCCCCTCGTACACCTCGTCCCCCGGGGCCACGAACAGCGTACCCGCCAGACCATCGACCGAGTATGCGGTCACCTTCGCCGTGTTCTTCGAGATGTACACCCCGGTTGCGCGCCCGGCCTGCACGCCCTTTAGCGGCCGGTAGTCCAGGAAATTGTGGTGCATGATGGCCGTGCCTTGCGTCGCGGTCAACATCCGCGTACGAAGCCCGATCAGCGACCGCGCCGGGATGTGGAACTCGACCTGCGTACTCCCGCGGTGGCTCTCCATCCGTTGGAACTCGCCCTGTCGCTCCAGGACCAATCTCATCACGACGTTCTGGTGATCGTTGGGCACTTCCACCACGAGGTACTCATACGGCTCCAGTTTCTGGCCGTCGATCTCCTTGACAATCACACGCGGTTTACCAACCGCGACCTCGGAACCCTCGCGGCGCATCGTTTCGAGTAACACACCGAGGTGCAAGAGCCCGCGGCCGCTCACGATGAATTCACTTTCACGCTCACCTGGTGTCACCCGCAACGCGACGTTGTGCTGAAGCTCCTTTTCGAGCCGGTCGCGGAGTTCGCGGCTCGTCAGCGGTTTTCCTTCCTTGCTGGCGAACGGCGAGTCGTTCACGCGGAACACCATGTCGAGTGTCGGCTCGTCGATGGTCAGCGGCGGCAGCGCCTTCGGGATGTCAAAGCTGCAAATCGTATCGCCGATGTCCGCGTCGTCGATGCCGACCACCGCGCATACGTCACCGGCGCGGATTTCTTCCACTTCACGTTTGGCGAGCCGGTCGAATTCCAGCACCTGCACAACGGTATCCGTGAACGTGGTGCCGTCCTTCTGCTTGACCACGGTCACCTTCTGATTCTTGCGAATCTTGCCGTTGAACACACGGCCGACGACGATCTTCCCGACGAACTCGTTGTACTGGAGTGCCGCGACCTGCATTTGGAGCGGAGCTTCCTCGTTCACGTCCGGCGCGGGGACGTTATTCAGAATGGCGTCGAACAGCGGCCGAAGATCCTTCGGCTCAACCGCCATATCGGTGGTGGCAACTCCACTCCGCCCGCTGGCGTAGATTACGGGGAAGTTCGCGGTATCGTCGTCCGCGCCCAGTTCGATGAACAGGTCGAACATCAGGGCGTGAACGTCGGTAATGCGCGCATCCGGCCGGTCGATCTTGTTGATGACGACGATCGGCTTCAACCCCGCCGCGAAGGCTTTCTTGAGCACGAAACGCGTCTGCGGCAGCGGGCCTTCGGCGGCGTCCACGAGTACGAATGCACCATCGGCCATTTTCAGAATTCGTTCGACTTCGCCGCCGAAGTCGGCGTGGCCGGGCGTGTCGATGAGATTCACCTTCACGTCGCCGATGCGGATGCCGCAATTCTTCGCCAGGATGGTAATACCGCGTTCGCGTTCCTGGTCGTTGGAATCCATGATGAGGCCGTGCTGGCCGCCGACGAGTTTATCCAGCTCCTCGGAGCGGAATAGACCAGACTGCCGCAGCATTTGATCGACAAGTGTAGTTTTGCCGTGGTCAACGTGGGCGATGACGGCAACATTTCGGACGTCGTTCCGCTTCATGGATTGATTTCAATGTGCAAAGTTCAAAGTTTCAGGTTCGTACTTACTTAGAGGCCCGAGCGGGGAGAGCGGTTCAGTAAATGAGAACTCGGCACGCCGTGTTCTCGTTTGGGCTGTCGGTCGGGTGGCCTGTGGGGAACTTTGAACTTTGAACTTGAAACATTGAACTCCCCACTGGCGCTTCCTGTAATTTAGGAGTTAGAGCGGTGGCCCGGAAGGGCAGGTCTTGTAATGATTCGATGAAGCGCGGCCCTCCTGGGCATGCAAGACGCGGCGCGGGGTGTTCGCGATGCTGCTGTATTTGATTCGTCACGCCGAGGCTGTGGAGTTGGGTTCGCCCGGCGCGGGTCGCGATTTCGACCGTGTTCTCACAGCACGTGGCCGCGAGCAAGCTCATGCTCTGGCCGAAGCCTTTGTGCGTCTCAAACGAACAGTTGATGCGGTGGTGGCCAGCCCGCTTGTCCGCGCCCATCAAACCGCGGTGGAATTGCTCCGTGTCTGGCAACCGGACACGCATGTGGTGACGTGTGACGCACTTTCACCTGATCGGCTGAAACCGGGCAAATTATCAGATTTCCTCGCCGCCGTGCCAGGACAGAATATCGCGGCAGTGGGGCATATGCCGGAGATCGGTGCCTACGCCGAATGGCTTCTCGGCGCGGTGGAAGGAAGCATCCCAATGGCCAAAGCGGCGGTGGCGTGCATCGCTTTCAAGGGTGATCCACAGAAAGCAGCCGGCAAGTTAGAATGGCTCATGACTCCGGAGTGGTTCATGTAAGGCATGAACGAGGCGGGCCTACCATTTGGGCAGAGCGAATTTAGTCTCGGGGGTTGAAGCCGGTTTGAAGCCCCTGGCTATTGCCGATGATCCCTTCGGGGTCGCAATTTTGGCCCTAACGGGATCATCGGCAGTAGCCAGGGCTTCAAACCCCGACACCAATCGAGATTAAGAAGCCACTACCCTTCGTCTTCGTCCTCATCATCCTTCCCCTTCTTCGCAGTCGCAACTTTTGCTGCTTTCTTCTTACCCTTTTTCTTCTTTGTATTCGCTCCCTCTTCCTCCTTCTTTTTCCTGCGTTTGACGATGAAAAAGGCCAAGCCACCGCCGGCAGCACCAGCCAGGAACATCGCGATCACGATCGGTAGCCACGGTGTTTTCTTCGCGGGGCGGGTGGCCTCTGGTTCCGAGGGCGGTGTGGGTTTCGGCGCTGGTGGAGTTACCGTGGGGGTCGGTTTAGGTTCCACGGTGTGAGGAGGAGGGGCGATTTCGATCGTTGGTGATGGGGTTTCGACCTTTGGACTGGGCGGTGGAGGCGGTGGGGGCGCGACGATCGTATCCACCTTTGCGGTGAGTACCTTGGGATCGAGAAGCAACTTCTTGGAGAGGTCTGGCGTCAAGTTGGCCCGACGCAGGAACAACAGCGCGAAGCACGTGTTCAAAACCGGCGTTTGACCGTGATAACCGCCTTCCGTGTCCCAACTTCCGTTCCCAGCTTGATGGCAGAGGAGAATCTCTGCTCCCCACAGATACCAGTCCTTTTTGCCGAGAGTCTTGACATCGAAGAGAACGGCGATGCGCTCCATGCTCCATAAGTAATACAACCCGCCCACATCCTTGATTGTCGGTCGGTTGGCGGTGTCGTTAACGGGTTCGCCAACCATTTTGCTCAGCGCGACGAAGGCTTTGATCGTGATGGGGTCGGTTTCGGGGCGAATGTCCGGTTCCGGTGCGACGACGTGACCGATGGCGACACCAAGCAGCGCGACGCACGTTGTCGACCCGCCACCATCGGCCCCTTTCGGCGCAAAGCCATAGCCCCAGGTGCCGCTTCCTCCCTGACTGGTGCGGAATCGCCGCGTGACGAGAGTGAATGTGCGGTCGGTGGGGACATCGTACTTGCGTGCCGCCCACAGGCCAAGCATGGCAAAGTGCGTATTGGAGTTGTCGGTGGTTTTATCTTTCGGATCCGCGGGCAAGCGATCTTCGGGATCAAAGAAGACGGGGAGGGACTTCAGCTTTCCGGTCAGTGGAGCCAGAGCGGCGGCCCGCGCCTTGGCGATATCGAACGGCGGCGGTTTCTCGCCGGGTTTGGCGGGTGGCGGGGTCATCCGCTTCAGGGAAATGAGCAGTTGAGCAACATCCGGTAAGTTAAGCTTCTCGACCGTGTAGCCCCACCCGCCGCTCGCCGACTGCGCGACGATCAACTTGCAAGCGAGCCACTGTATCGTTTGCTTATCGCCTTTGCTCTTCATCCGGTCGAGAAACAGGATCGACAACGAGACTTCGTAGGTGGAGTCCAGTTCGGCCACATTGGCGCGAATCAGGTTCGCGGCTTTCTTGATGTGGGGATCGGTCGTTGGGACGCCACATTCGAGCAAAGCCAGCCCGGCCAGAGCAGTGTAGCCAATCCCCCAACCCTTGCCGGACCCCGGTCCCGTACCCTCACCCCAGTGGCCCTCCGGTTTCTGCTCCTTCAGGAGGTAGCTCTTACCTCGCTCGATTGCGAGGTCGATCGCGACCTGATCGGCGGGGGTCTGCGCAACCGCCGGTCGCGCGGAAACGAACACACACAACGACGCGGCAATAAAGACAGGTGCGCTGATGGAAGCGCGACATGCGAGCATAATAACGTTCCTCGGAGAGCTGAGGTGCGAACCCTCCATGCGCCCGGAAGCAACACCGAGTTGGAGCGAGCGCGACCGATCAACAGAGAATCGTAAATTTGTCGAAGAGGGCAACTCAAAGGTAGCGTGCATTAACCCGCAACAGCAAGAAAAAAGCAAGCGGGCTCGGAAGTGCAAGTGATGACTGGTGGGAAGTGAGGTTCACTCAAACAAACCAACCCACCCAAGTTTTGGGTGGGTCGGAATTGATCGCTCATGGAAGCGATCACGAACAACCGCAGTTATCGGCCTTGTCCTTGGCGTCTTCCTTCGCTTCTTCGGCCCGATCTTGGGTCTTGTCGGCGGCCTCATCCGCGCGGTTCTGGGCCATGTGATACTTCTCCTTCGCCCAGTCCTTCGCTTCTTCCGCCTTCTCGCTGATGCGGTTGCCCACCTTCTTCGCGGTCTCGGAAACGGCGTTACCTGCTTCCTTCAGTTTGCCTTTGGTTGTATCCGCCATGACATCTCTCCTTGAGGCGACTGAGACGGGCGATGTCGGGTTTATCGGCCCGACTACCGGTTGTTGAAAGAAAGAGATGCAAGCTGCGTGCCGCAGGTTTGGCTCGCTTCAATTCTGAACCCGCAAGTCGCGCTTTGTGTGGTGGCTCTCACTTCTTCGGCCACCCGTCTTTTTTCGGCGGGGGGCCGTCTTTTTTGCCCCAGGGACCACCCGGTCCTCCTCCTTTTCCGCCGGGGTGGAAGCCGCCAAAACGGTCGCCGTACTGATTCGCCTTCCGGTACGCGGAGTCGGCGCCGTTGCGGTCGCTGAGCCTTTCGCATAGTCCCCCCAAGCTCCAGTACGTCATCCCCATCAGTTCGCGCGTCGGCGGTCGGTGTCCTTCGCCGCGGCTGGGCGGTCGACCTTCGGGCCGGTCTGCGAACGGACGCAATTCATCAACCGATTCTTCCAGTACCTTGCGTGCGGCGGCCATGCGTCCACCCAGCGAGAGTATTCTCGCTAGACGGAGCCGAGCAAAAGCCAAATCGATGTGACCATACGACGGCCGGTTCGCTAGCTCGACAGAGGTGAGCGAAGCAATGGCGTCGCGGTAGGCACTTTCAGCGCCGGGAAGGTCGTGGGCTTGTTCTCGTGCAAAGCCGATGCGGAATTGTCCCGTGCCGGCCAGCCATGCATTGCCGTTGGCCAGTTCCGCCACGCGCCGCAGAGGAAGGTCGCGATCATTGGGAAACGCCTCGGGAGGGGCGACCGCGTAAACCATGAGCAGTTCCGAGCGATACTCGTCTTTCTCCGGGGACAGGGCAACAAGTGGTCCGAGCAATCCCACGCCCCGGCGAAACGCGGCGACCGCTTTCTCCGGCCGTTTCAGCCAGACGTATGCCTCGCACATGCGTCGTGAAGCCTTCGCGGCTTCAAACTGAAGCCGCCTCGTCGCCTCGGCCGGAAGTTGCGTGTTCGACGAATTCTGTTCGGCAAACTTGTCGTAGAAGTTCAGCACGACTTCGAGAACCGCGGCCTTGTCAGAGGCGGAATCCGCCGCCGGCCCACCCGCTGGGTCGCCAGGCCCTCCTTCGAGCCCACCGGGGCCGCCAGGGCCACCGTGACCGCCCGGTCCGTGTCCCGCTCCACCCACCGGAGGCGGCATGGGAATACCAAAGCCCTGGCCATCGGTTCCTCCTGCTGCATCGAACACTTTCGCGAAGGTGTCGAGCGAGAGCTTCAGGTTCTCTTCCAATTGCTTGGACGCCTCCTCCGCCTTCTTTTGCTCACGTTCGGCGTCGTGGCGGCGGTCCTCTTCTCGCTTCAGTGCTGCGGTGGTGCGTGCATAACCCACCCACCCTGCGGTTGCCGCAAGCAAGAGAGCAACCAACGTGCTGAGTGTGAGGGAAGCAACCGCGGGGTTTCGTCGGCACCAACGCCACGCTCGCGAAATGGCGGATGTGCGCCGCGCCTTGATTGGCCGATCTTCAAGGAACGCTTCGAGGTCTGCGGCGAGTTCGCGGGCAGTGGCGTAGCGGTCCTCCGGCCGTCGGGCCATCGCCTTGAGGACGATCGTTTCCAGATCGCGCGGAATATCGGGGTTGAGTTCGCGCGGAGGAGGAGGATCGGCATCCGCCACTTGTTTGATGAGCCGAGCGGGACTATCCGACGCATACGGCGGTTCGAGCGTGAGCAGTTCGTAGAGCGTGGCGCCGAGGCCGTACACGTCGCTGCGAGCATCAACTTCGCCAGCGAGACTTTCGGGCGGCAGATATTGCAGCGTGCCGAGGATGTCGCCGGTTGCGGTCAAGCCATCGGCATTCAGCAATTTCGCCAGTCCGAAATCGGTCACCCAGACGGTTTCGCCATCGAAGATCAGGTTTGCGGGCTTCATGTCGCGGTGCAGAATGCCCTGCTTATGTGCGTAGTGCAGGGCGTAAGCTGTCTGGAGGCCCACCTCCGCGATGAACTGCCAGTTGCCATACTCCGGCGCGTCGATCTCGCCTTCGGAAGATGTGGGGCCGCTTGGGCCATTGGGCTTGGTATCGGGCTGTTTGACGCGCGTCTCATTTGCGATGGAGCTGATTTTACCCGCCTGCTTTCGCCATTGCCAGACAATGGCGTGCAGTCCGTGGCCGCGGATCAGTTGCATGGCGTAGTACGGCAGTCCGTCCTGCTCGCCGACACCGAACACCGGCACGATGTTCGTGTGGTGTAGTCGGGCGGCAGCCTGTGCTTCGCGAATGAACCGTTCGCGGCGTGTGGAATCGAGTTGCGCGTGTCGGGCGAGAATCTTCAGCGCGACCGACCGTCCAAGCGATTCCTGCACCGCCTCGAACACCACCCCCATTCCCCCGCGGCCGAGTTCGCGGATGATGCGGAATTCGCCGAGGCGGTCTGGAAGCGACGGTTCCGCCGCCGCCGGATGACGGAATCGCTTCAGCATCTCCATCTGCGCGACGGCCGGTAGCAGTTCTTTCAGTTGATCAGCATACTCGGGGTGTGCTGCGGCGTAGGCGCTGACGGAAGGATGCTCGCCACGCCGAAGTCGGTCGGCGAATTCCTCGGCCAGCACATCTACCGGATCGCGATCGTCGGAGAACATGGGAAGCTCCATTGCATTGGCGCGTTGTGTTCATCACGCCTTTGAATCGCCAAATCCCGGAAGTGTTTCCAGAATCTGCTTCAACCGCGCGAGCGCCCGAACGTACCGTTTGCTGGCGGCGGCGGGTTGGATGCCGAGTACCGAAGCAGTCTCGGTGTTGCTCAACTCCTCGAAGTGCCGCAACGCCAGCACCTCGCGGTCGAGCGGGTCCATCTGGTTCAATGCTGCTTCGAGCCGACTGAAGGCCTCGGTGCGGGCGGCGGCATGACTCGGGCTGGTTCCACTACCGAGCAAGCACGCGGCCAGACACGCCGAGTCCGCGCCCGGCCCACCGTGATGGATCGGGACTTCCTGCCCCACGTTGCGCTTCTGGGCCAGGTGTTCGCGGTGAACGTCGGCCAATCGCTGTCCGACAATGAGCCGCAGCCAGCCAAAGAAAGGCTGGTCCGGTTTCTCGAAGTAGTGATCGATTCGTTTTACCGCGTCGATGTATGCTTCCTGAAGCACATCCGACGGCGACACACGACCCGCAAGGCGATGATCGAGCCGCAGTTGCACCATTCGGCGGAGTTTGTCACGATGGCGTGCGAAAAGCTCGGCCAGTGCCTGCTGGTCGCCTCCGCGTACCTTCGCAAGCAGTTCGGCCAGGTCTGCTTCGCCTTCGGCTGGCATGGGATGTCCTCGCAGTGACCCCTTCAGGATAAACGAAAGCACCAGACTCACGCGACCCACACGCGGCGGGAATGAAAAAGCTCTGAAACCGGTCTTGGCGACGCGAAAACCGAGTTTCCATTTCCAGAGTGAAGCGCTGCGAACTTTTCCAAACGACCTTCGCTCTGGTTCCCATGAAAGGATTGTAACGATGTCCTGGGTTTCGAAAGTCATCGCCCCACTGGCTCTGCTCGCGGGGATCGCGACCACTACCGCGCTAGTAACGGCGGAGGAAGAAGGCAATCAGCCGCCGTTTGGAAAGGGTAAGTTTGACAAGAAGTTCGACAAGAAAGGGAGGAAAGGCGACAAAAAGGAGGAAATGAAGGAAGAAAAGAAGGAAGAGAAAAAAGCACCACCAGGCGACAAGAAGGGGCCCGCGCCCAAGTCCGATGCCGTTGTCGATGCGTGGTTGAAGGTGCTTCTCGAGAAGATTACCGATCCACACGACACGGTGCGCGACAGCGCTCGCGGCGCGGTGGTGGCTATCGGCCCGGCGGCGATTCCCGCTCTCCAGAAACTCGCGGAAGGCAACGATCCCGCGAAAGCAGTCGCGGCCCAGAAACTGATTCACGCAATTCATCAGCACCACGGCCACGGCCAACATGGTCCAGGTGGGCCCGGCGGGCCTGGCCACGGTTTCGGGCATTCGTTCGGGATGGGCGGTCCCGGTCATCCGGGGACGGAAGGTCACGGCTGGGGCGGGTGGGGACATGGAATGGGCCGAGGTGGCCCAGGCGGTCCTGGTGGATGGGGACACGGGCCGGGTGGTCCTCCCGGCAAGGGGCCAGACGGCCCTCCTGGTAAGATGGGACCGGGCAAGGGACCGGGTGGTCCTCCGGGCAAAGGCCCGAAAGGTCCGCGCGGTGGCCGCGAGGAAGAGGAAAACGAAACGCAAGTCGCTCCGATGCCGCACGACGCGGTCCGGCGCTGATTGGAGCGACCGTGAAGCAGCGTTCCGCTGCGACAGAGCGCAAGTTCCAATGGAACGCGAAAAAACGAATGCGACTCCGGCCATCGCAGACTCCCATAACCAAACGGGAGTCTGCAATGGCCGGAGTCGTATCATTGTTGGGTTCGCTCCTCAAGACTGCGCGAACCGCTTGGCAACAGCCGCTTTCACTCGCCGGGAAGCCTTGTTGTAGCCGAAATCGAGCTTCTTCAGATTTTGGCAATGCGGCGAGTCGATCAGCGCTTTCGCGCCGGCGTCGCCAATCTTGTTCGAACCCAGATACAGCACTTCGACCGTCTCCATTTGCGGCGACTTTGCCAGGGCGATGGCACCTGCGTCACCGATGGAATTGTTGTTCAATGCCAGTTCGCGAAGCGCGGGGAAATTGTTGGCCTTGGCGATGGCCTTCGCGCCCTCGTCGCCAATCTGATTGCGGCCCAAGGCAAGGTGCGTCAACGAACACAACACCTCACTTCTGGCGATGGCCTTCGCGCCCGCTTCCTTGATCGAACATCCGTCGAGATTCAGGCGAATGAGTTGCATCAGTTGCGGTGAACACGCAAGTTGAGTCGCTCCCCCATCGCCAAGTCCATTGGTGGACAAATCTAAAACGCGAAGTTGGGCGAATGCAGGCGCATCCGCGAACACTTTCGTGCCGGCGGCGCGAAGATTGTTGTTCCGCCATTCCAGCCGACGGAGGTTGTGAATGTGTTTGGATTGCGCCAGAGCTGCGAGGGAGTCCGAGTTGGGCCGGATGCTATTGAGTTCGAGCACCCGCAACCCGGCCAGACGCGGACTTTGGGCAATCGCCACGACGCCTTCGTCTCGGATCTGGTTCCCGCCAAGGTTCAGGTACCACAGCGGGCCGAGATGTGGCGATTCCGCCAGGGCGGTTGCGCCGACACCCGTGATCTGACAACCACCGAGGTTCAACCACTCCAATCGCGAGATCGCGGGCGATTGTGCCAGCGCCTCCGCACCGGCATTGCCGCAGGTGCTCTCCCAGCCGGTCAGCCGCCGCAGGCGCAACGTTTTGGACTGCGCTAGCGCAATCGCTGCACCGAGTGGGAATTGATACTGCCAGAAGGTCGCGGTCTCCAACCCCGCGAACGTTTCGGAACTCGCTACGGTTTCCGCGACTATCGTCGCGAGGTTCTGCATCCACGCAATCCTCAACTCGCGCAGGTCGCTGAGGTGTGGTGAGGAGAACAGTTGCCGAATGTGAGTTTCGGTCAGTCGCGATTCCCCGAAAATCTCGGCACCGGAAATGTCGAGCGAACGAATTCGCTGCAAGTATGGGCACTTCGCGAGTGGTTCGATCATTTCTGGAGTGAGCGATCCACTGAGCGCCCGAATCGGTGCGAGGGCAAACAGCTTTTGGGCCAGAGCCGGGAACCGGGCGAGCATGTGATGTACGCCTTCGACGAAGCCGCGGCGGCATTCGAAGCCCCAGTAACCTTCGCCCTCCGGAAATGGCGGTACCCACGAACGCCAGTAACGGGAACGAATTTCGGAAACACGCTCCCGTGCAGCGTCGAAATCCGGGTCTTCGTCTCGTCCTTCGCATGCGATCTGTAAGCGGATGAACTCGGCGCGGGCGCGGGCTTCCTTCGGGTCGCGGCCCGGAAGCGAATCGGCGTGCTCGTCGAGCCAGTCGGCGTAGACCAGTCGCGGCGTGTCCTCATCCGGGTGCGCCAGAACCGCCGCCAGCAGTGCGGCCTCAGTGCTCACGGGATACCCGCATCATTTCTTCAATTCCTCGAATGTCTTGTTCAGGATCGGGTACTTTTTCCAATCCTTGTAGTCGAAGTGCCACCACTCTTCTTCGTACACGCTGAAACCTTCGGCCTGCATCGCGTGGCGCAGCAAGTCGCGATGCCAGCGCTGACGCGATGTGCCGCCGGGGTAATCGGGGAAGGCGCGATCGGAGAATTCGTCATAGCCGCTCACCATCTCCACCGGCTTGCCGGTTTTGAGATCATAGAGGGTGAGATCGACCGCGCAGCCGCGATTGTGGCGCGATCCTTTTGATGGGTCGGCTACGAAACCGTGAAACTTCTCTGGCGTCGCGTCCCAGAACATCTTCGTCACGTGCCAGGGACGGTAAGCATCGAATACGAGCAGACCATACCCACGCTCTTTCAGTTTGGTGTGAACGTTTGCCAGAGCTTCGGCCGCGGGCTTCTGCATGTATGCTTTCGCGGATGTGTAGAACGGCGTGCTGAGGAAATTGTTGTCGGTGGCGTAGCGAATGTCGAACTTGATACCCTCAATCGTGGCGAGATCGACCAGTTCCGGCTGGCGGAATTCACCTTTTTCCACAGGCGGCTTTGCCGCCAGGGCTTCTTTGCGAATCTCCGCGACTGGACGCACCGGCTTGATCTTGAACGTCTCACCGTTCTCGCCATCGATCCTTCGGCGTTCGAACACGACACTCGCGGCTGTAACTTTCGTGGCGCGGCCGGTCTTGTCGCGTGTGAAGATGAGCTTTTCGCCGTGATACATTCCGCGATCAGCGGGGAACGCAAACACATTCTCGGATTCCTCCGTGAGCGGATCGATTTCGGTGTGTTCGATCAACGCGTGGAGTTTGCCGTTCTTTTCGTAGATGTAGAGCGGCAGGTGATCGTAGCCGTATTCGCCAATCAGCCCCGCGTACTTCGCGGGCGGTCCAGGTGGTGGAGTGAAAGACGGCTTCTGTTTGGTGTAAGTTGTGCCGCCGATGGTGAGAGTCTCTGGTCCGCGGCCAATGCGGATGCCCCACGCCTCCGTGTCGTCGACGATCAAGTCTTTGCCGGATTTGCGAAGCCGCACGATCGAGCCGCCGCGACTGGAGAGCAAATAGAGACTTCCGAAGCTCTCAAAGAGTTCGACCTCTCGGTCGTTGGCCTGGTAATGACCAACCAAGGCACGAGCTTCATCCACGGGAAGTGGATTACTGAACTCGATCTTGGGCAGCGGCTTGCCCGTTTTCACCGCGAGCATTTGGCGGAGGGCATCGTCGGCGATACGCGAACCAACGGCGTTGGAAACGTCACGCGATGTGACGACAATCACGCCAATCTTCTCGCTGGGCAGCGCATAGAAGGTGGTGGCGAAGCCGTAGATCGCGCCGCCATGCCCCACTCGCCTCTTACCCTCAAATTCACTCAGCGAGAAACCGAGCCCGAAGCCGCTTTTGGCGTCTTTGTCCGCGAACTGAGGACGGAACATTTCTGCTATGGTCTCAGGCTTGATGACGGGTTTGCCATCCACCTTGCCATTCGCGAACAGACACGACTGAAACTTCGCGAGGTCGAGGACCGTGGAGTACATGCAGCCAGCCGGGGCGACGCCAAGTTGAAATGCCGGCGCGGGGAACTCGCGACCGTGATACGTCCACATCACAGCGTCCGCGAGACCCTTTTTCACTTCCGGAGTGAGCAGAAACGAACTCGACTTCATCCCGAGTGCATCGAGTACCCGGCGCTGCACGTATTTCTCGTACTTCTCCTTTTGCGATTTCTCCACCGCATAGCCGACAACGCCAATGGCGGCGTTGGAATACTTGAGATGCGATTCTGGTGGATAGATGAGGCCGATACCGTTGAGACTCTGCACGCTCTTTTCAAGCGATGGCTCGGTGGGGTCAAAGTAATTGCCAACGGGTGGTTCGCGGATCAGGCCGGAGCGATGCGACATCAGCATTCGCAACGTGATCGGCTTTTCGCCTTCTTTGTATGTGGGCTTGAATTCGGGAATGTACTTCCCCACGGGCGCGTCGAGATCGATCTTCCCCTCCTCCACCAACTGCATCACCGCGACATCAGTGAAGAGCTTCGACACGGAACCCACGCGGTAGATGGTTTCGGCCGTCGCGGGGATCTTCCGTTCGCGATCCTGAAAGCCGAACCCGGCCGCCCATACCACTTTCTGATCGTCCACGAGCGCGATCGAGAGCGCGGGGAGTTTCTTGTCGTCGAGTTCGTGCTTGATGAGCTTTTCCAGTTCCACCACAACGTCCTTGTACGGCTCTGCCGGAGGGATTTCTGGCTGTGCGAACGCGGGGGATGTGGATGTGAGGAGCAGAAGGGGGATGGCAAAGCGCGAAGTGACCATGAGGGGACCTTTCAGTGATTTGCGGAGCGCGCAAGCGGCGCAGGGTCAGCCCGCCGGTAGGCAATCACCGGCGGGCTGACCGCGCCGCTCATGTGCTTCACTTCGCCTTTCTGGCGGCTTCGGCGAGTTCCTGGCAGTGACCTTCAAGGTCGCGGTTGTTCGTTCGCTGGGCGGCTTCCAGACCCGCTTCCGCGAAGTGGAGCGCCTTCGCACCGGCCTTGAGCCGCAACATCTCCTCGGCGGCGGTGGTGTAGAACTTCCCCTCGTCCGGATGCATCGCGATGAGTGCATCGAACTCCGTGGCCGCCTTCTCTGCGTCCTTGGCCTTCACGTATAGTTGTGCTTTACGGAGTTTGTAATCGGTGGCGCGGTGGCCACCGTTGTGGTCGGCGTCGTATTTCGCGCCCTGATCGATCAACTCGGCCGCGCGAGCCGTATCGCCCGAGGCCGCGGCGCCTGTGATGGCGGTGGCGTAGAGTGGATAGCGGTCGGGTTTGGCAGCGTCGAAGGGTTTGAGAATTCCTGCTTGCGCGAACGCGACCGCCAGATCACGCGCGTCGAGTTTCACAGCCGCCCGCATCGCCTGTTCCAGTTCGTCGACCGAGAGAGTTGCCACATCCAAGCCTGCGAGTTCGGCAGCATTCATGGCGCCAATCTCGCGTTTCGCGGGTGTGGGGGGAACACCTGCCTCTGCTTGCGGTTGCGATGCAGTAGGTTCTTCGGGCACTTTCACCGTTGGTGGCGCAGCCGTGATGTATTCCAGCCCCAGTTTGTGCCGTAGGTTCGCGAAGTCGTACAGATTGATCGGGATCATCTGCTCGCCGATCTGTTTGTAGGGCTGCACAACCTTGAGGCAATCTTCGAGGAACTTCACGACGCCAAAGACGTGTTTGCGAAGCACCTTGCTACCCACGGCATCAATCGGAGTGTTGCCAGAGAGGGCTTTGAGCGGTCGGTGAATCCACCGTTCTTCGAAGTAGCGTGTGGCGTAGTCGCGAAGTTTTGTTTCCATTGCGGCTTCATCGCCGGAACCGCTTGGCTGTGCAAGTGCTTCCAGGACCACGTCACCAAAGTTGAGGGGGGTGGCACTCTCCACCGGTTGCTCGACAGCCAGTTGCAGCGCGGTACGAATGTCATCGGCGACCTTGGCCACCGATTCACGGTTCGAGTGGGTGAGACGGATCGCACCCTGACCGATCATGAACCGGGCCGCAACCCGAGCGAGGTTGATCGCTCCAACTGCAATGAGTGACGGCAATTCCTCGACAATCAGCCCGATGATGGTGCCGGTTTCCCGGTTGGCGCGAATCCCGCGCAGCTTTCCGCTCTGGCTGTATGACTTGAGCAGGTTTTCCACCGGCTGTGGGTCGCGGATCGGCAGGATAAACGAATAGGCAATGTGGTCGGTATCGTTCTCCATGCCATAACCGCAACGCAGCACTTCCGCAAGCGCGCCGGCTTCTTCCGCCCGGTAGTCATCCGTTTCGAGTTCAACCGACTTGACCAGAGCGGCGACCGCTTTGGGTTGCTCGCCCATCCACGCCAGCACCACCCCGAGGTTAAACCACGCGGCTGGGTCGTCAGGCGTCAGTTGCGTGAGGTCTTCAAACGCTTTGCGCGCATCGGAGTATCGACCGGTCGCGGCGGCTTCGGGAACCGGTTTGGCGGTGGGTCGGAAAGTATATTTCTTGCTCGCGGCGGCCGGGTAGGGGCTTTCGGGGCCGAATTCACCTTCGAGCTGCGCGCGGAGTTCGGCATCGGCCGGTTGGTAGTGGATGGCCCGCTCCAGAGCGGCATGCGCGGCTACCGGGCGGTTCAACATTGTCGCTTCGTACTGGTAGATCTTCAGGAACACGGAGGTGAGCTGGTCATGCGCCTGAGGGTCGATCGTCTCGGCCGCTTTGCGGTAGAGCAACAGTGCGCCAATCAGTTCGCCCTCGTTCTCGCGGAACTGACCGCGGAGATAGTGCGACATCCCAAATTTCGGGTTCAATTCCAGTGATTTGGAGAGCGATTCTTCTGCCTGTTCAATCTTCTTCGTTTGCTCATCCTGGTTCTGCTCGGCCATCGCCGCGTTGTAGAGGAACTGCGCGTAGTAGAACCATACCGATGGGTTGGTCGCATGCGCGGTGAGCAGGCCCTTGATGGTTTGGAGCGCGGCCTCGTGCTGGCCCTGCTGCTCCTGTTCGAACGCCTTCTCGACGGTGGCGAAGTAGGGGGCGCAGCACCACCGGAACTTCTTCCCGCTGCCGCAGGGACAAGGTTGGTATGGATCGAGAGGCATGAGTGATTCCTATCAAAGTTGAATTCGGGCGTCGCGGGAGTCGGAATTATTGTCTCTAATGAGAACGCGGCCCGCGATGTTCTCATTTACCCTACAGATTCAGAGAGGTAATTCGGCCGGTGCGGTATGCGGAGCACCCGCCGAAGCGCGGTCTGGAGTTTTGCCAAATCGGTCGTTGCTCGCACTTTCGTTTCCACTTCTGGCGATACGCTCCCAAACCGCTCTTGGAGCAGCGCGAGGACGTCATCCTGTCGGCCGAGAACAAGCCCACTCGCGAGACCCTCTTCTCGCCCTTTTTCAAGTCCTTCTTCCAGAATCGCCCGGTAGGTGGAGGATTCCCGCATCTGTTGCACTCCGTGGAAGAGCGTTTGGGCCACGGCTTTATCGTATCGCAAGCCCATGAGAATGAAACCGCAGCTCAATAAGAGGCTGGCATCGGCGGGCGTTGGTGCTTCACGCACGACGCGATCCGAGAATCGATTCACCTCAGCCGACAAGCGCACTTCCGCATCATCAGTGAGAAGCGCAAGCGGAGTCGCTCCCAACCCACTCGCCAGAAGCGTATCCGCAGCAAGTTCCCAGACGCGTACCAGCGTGTAAGTAAACCGCAGATACTCGCGCCGGTTCATGTCGTGTCGCACGACGGGCCCGTCGATCCTGTGGCACCGGCTTCACGCCGGAGGAGAAGTGCCACAGTCTGCACCGGTCCAGCGTACCCATCTTCCAGAAGCACGTTGTAGAGCGCAGCGACCAGGAAAGTCTCCATCCCAGCTCGACTGGACTTCGAGGTGAAGCAAGCCTGCCGCGGGTGGCCGCAGCCGGAACACTTTATCCGCAACCGGTTGAACCGTGGACAGATCCACGTCCAATGGGTCGGCACCGGCCGGTGCCGATAAACCGACAAGCGGTGCCAGCTATGCGATCCAGTCCGGTGCACAGGCATCAAGCAACTGTTTTAAGGTCGCGTCAAAGGCACCGGCCATAAAGTCTCCATTTCAGGCCGATCTCGCAAAAGACGCCCCGAATCTGGATCACTCTCTGGTCCGGTTATGCGGCCTATTCCGCTCAGAATAGCGGGTTGGGTTACGCCTGAAAACGGGGGAGTGCGAGTTTGACACCCCCAAAAGCCGTCCTAGTTTTGCGTGAGCAATCCGCCGCTCCGGAGCGCGAACACGTCGGCAGGCCCGACACTGCGGTACCGCCCGAAATACTTTTCCGGCCCGGCCCGGCTTCAATTAAGGATGAATTTCTCATGGTGACGAGTGACCTCGGCGCGTGCGAATGGTTCGTGTGGGATTTGCGGCGCAGCGGTCTGATCGATCGCGGTCCGCTCGACCAGATCGTTGGCGAGTTCCTTCGCCGCAACCCGCGCGCGGAAGCGCCGGCTCTGGCCGAATATCTTGTCGATCAAGGCACGCTCACCGCATTTCAAGCCGAACGAATCCTCAATGGCAAAAGTCAGGGGTTGGTCCTTGGGCCGTACGTCCTTCTGGACGCCATCGGTGCCGGCAGCATGGGTCAGGTGTATCGTGCCAATTCCAAGAACGACAACAATCTCTTCGCAGTGAAGGTTCTGCCCCGGCGGAGTATGTGGAACGTCCGCCTGGCTCGCCGACAGGTGCGTTCGTTCGGGAACTTCACACACCCCGCCGTGGTGCCGTTTGTCGATGTCGGCACGGCTGGCGGGTTGCACTACCTGGCGTGGCCGCTGGTTGAAGGGCAAACGTTGGAAGCTCTCGTTCAGAAAGAAGGCAAGCTCCCACACAACCAGGCCGCGCTCTACGCGGTGCAAGTGGCCCAGGGGTTGACCGCCGCACACCAGAACAACCTGTTCCACGGGCTGATCAAAGCCTCGAACATCATGATCGGCTCGGACAATCAGGCCCGTATTCTCGATTTCGGCATCGGTTCCTTGCTCGTCGAGAACGAGGGCGAGAGCCTCGTGGATACGATGTCCACCGCGAACACGCTCACCAGCGGACTGGACTGCGCCAGCCCCGAAAGCATCATGGAGCCGACCAACCGCACGCCGGCCGGCGACCAGTACAGCTTGGGTTGCGTCCTCTACTACATCCTGACGGGCCGGGTGCCGTTCCCCGAAGGCTCGGCAGTCGAAAAGATGATGGCGCACCAGACAAAGGAACCAATGCCGATTCGCGAACTGTCGCCGAATGTGCCAGCCGGACTCGAAGAGATCGTCAAGCGATTGATGGCGAAGGAGCCCGAGGCACGGTTCTCCGGCTGCGATGAATTGGTGGAAGCGCTGGAACCATTCTTGGGCGACCTGAACCAGATTCCCGGCGGCGTCCCTGGGGCCAAACCGGGAAGCCGACCAGCGCTGCCGGGTTTGTCGAGCGGAAGCCGACCGGGTTTGTCAGGCCGATCCAACCCCGGCGCGAAGATCACTCTGCCCAGCAAGGCCCCTCCGGCGGCACCAGCCTCCTCACCTGGGGCTGTTCCGCCGAACGTCCGCACACCCAACCCCCAACCGCCATCATCGCCGCAGCCAGCACGCGGACCCGCAAAACTCCCCAGCCGGGCGTCGTTCCAACTGCCGGCGCTGAGCGATAGCACAATCGATACGGGCCTTCCCGCCAAAGCACCAACGCCGGTGGAAGCACCTCGCGGAGCAATGCCCAAGCTCCCCCCTCGCGGTGCTGCGACGCAGCCGACGCAGAAGGCCAAATCGCCTGCGCCGCAACTCGAAGCCGTCGAAGATCTTGAGAACACGCCCGCCTGGGCTGAGGAAGTGCCAGAGCGGAAAGCGAGCTTCGGCGCTGTCGGGATTATCGCCGCGGCTCTTCTGCTCATGGTCGCTGTCTATTTCGGTGCCACCCTGCTGATGAAGTAACGATTCGTACCCCTCGCCCGCCGACTCGCACACCCCGGAGGCCTTCGCTCCGGGGTGCTTCTGTTGTGTGCCAGGCAGCAAGACAAGCCAGGTAATCGTTGACTCGCTCGCGGCACCGAATTAACATCCTTTAGACCAATTGGAACTCGCGACCAGTACACCGTGCTGTGCCTTCCGACTCTTGGCGAAGAGCACCGGGGCATACAATTTCGGTGCCTCGCGAGCGAATTACGAGCAGGCAACCTTGGCTGTTTTTTGAATGAGGAGCCAGTATCCGATGGCCGAACAACAACCGTTTGCCGACGTTGGCCTGGCAACGAATCCCGAACCTCGCTGCCCTTGTGTGCTCTTGCTTGATACGTCCGGTTCGATGGGCGAAGTCGTGAGCAACGCGGGTCAAAGTCTGGGTTACACCGTTCAGCAAGATGGGCAGACTTACCAGGTCGTTTCCGGCGGAGTCACTCGGCTCGATTTGCTGAATGAGGGGCTGCGTGCGTATCACGCTGACCTGATGAGCGATCCGCTTGCGCCCAAACGCGTGGAGATTTCGATCATCACCTTCGGCGGCACCGTGCAAACGGTTTGTCCCTTCGTGACCGCTCAGGAATTCACTCTGCCGATCCTCAAGGCCGACGGCGAAACGCCAATGGGTGGCGCTATCCTCAAAGCCATCGATGCTGTCACCGAACGGAAGCGGTTGTACAAACAAAATGCACTCCACTACTACCGCCCCTGGATTTTCTTGATCACCGATGGCGAACCCACCGACGCCTGGCAAGCCGCCGCGGCAAGAGTGAAAGAAGGCGAGAAGAACAAGTCGTTCGCCTTCTTCTCGGTGGGGGTGGAGGGTGCGAACTTCGAGAAGTTGCAGCAAATCTCCACGCGAACCCCACTTGCGCTGAAGGGCAACAGGTTCCGCGAAATGTTCCAGTGGTTGTCCGTCAGCCAGCGCAGCGTCTCGCAGTCCACGCCGGGGCAAGAGGACCAAGTGAAGTTGTCGCCGCCGACCGGTTGGGCCAACCTGTGAGGTGCGAATGGTCTGGGTCGCTCTCGGTGAAAGCGTGACTGGAACCGCACACCGCGCCAGGAACCTGCCCTGTCAGGATGCTTTCCGTTATCGAACTATCGGCACAACGGGGGAATGGCTGGCCATTGCCACCGCCGATGGCGCTGGCAGCGCTTCGCGTTCCGATATCGGCTCAGCGCTCGTTTGCGATGAGTTTGTGCAACGCGTCGAGAAACTCGATCCTGACTCGCTCTTCACACGCGAGGGGATGACGCGATTGTTCGCCGACGTAAGAATTGCCCTCCACGAGAAAGCCGAGCACCTGAGCATCCCTCCGCGTGAATTAGCCTGTACCGGGCTGTTCGCTTTTCTCGGACCCACGGCCGCGACGTTCGGTCAAATTGGCGATGGCGCTATCGTAATTGGCCACGGGGAAATGTTACGAACCATCTTCTGGCCGGAGCCGTCTGAGTACGCCAACGCTACGGATTTCCTCAGTGATGAGCATTTCGCGGAGGCGATGCAGTTTCACACCCTGAGCGAACCGATTCACGAAGTCGCCGTCTTGACCGATGGCCTGCAACGGCTCGCGCTCGACTTCGCGGCACGTTCGGTTCACCTCCCCTTTTTCCGCCCTCTTTTTCATCACCTGCGCACGACGGCTGATCCCGAATCGCTCGTCGCGCCGTTCCGGAACTTCCTCGATTCTCCGCGAATCAATGAACGAACCGATGACGACAAAACACTCGTCTTCGCCGTCCGCCCATGACTGCACCTCCCCAACTCATCGATGCCGCTGGCCGGCCCTTCCCGCTCGATAGCCAGCTTGGCTCCGGCGGTGAAGGAGCGGTCTTCGCGATACCCGGCAACGGTAACCTCGCCGCCAAAATCTACCACCCCAACTACCGAACGCCGGAACGATTCGAAAAGCTCAGCGCGATGATTGCACAGAGCAACTCCGAGTTGCTCAAAGTGGCGGCGTGGCCCACCGGCTTACTGTTTGATGCGCGATCGCGAGCGCCAGTGGGCTTCGTGATGCCGCGGCTCATCGATTTTCGCGAGATCTGGTATCTGTATCTGCCGGTCGAGCGTCTCAAGTTCTTTCCGCGCGCCGGCTGGAAATTCCAGGTCCGCACGGCCTCCAACCTGGCAGCCGCGTTCGACGAAGTGCATAAGGCCGGTTGCGTGATTGGCGACGTGCAATTGCGAAACGCGCATGTCTCGCCGCAGGCACTCGTCCGGCTAGTGGATTGTGACTCGTTTCAGATCATTGCGAGAGGGAAACAGTACCTCTGCGAGGTTGGGCTGCCGCACTACATTCCTCCTGAGCTACAAGGAAAGTCGCTCCGTGGACTGGTGCGTACCGAAAACCACGATCGATTCGGCCTGGCGGTGCTGATCTACCAACTTCTGTTCGTCGGCCGCCACCCCTACGCTGGTGTGTATCGCGGGTCGGGCGATCCATCGTTCGAGCAGCTTATTACAGAGTTTCGCTTCGCGCAGGGTCCGATGGCAAGTTCCTGGGGCATGGACCCGCCGCCCTTCACTCCGACGTTTGCTGATGTTCCGCCCGATGTGGGAATGCTCTTCCGCCGGGCGTTTGAACGAGGCAGCGAGAAGGGCACACGCCCCAAACCAGCCGAATGGCTTCAGGTCCTCAAGCAACTGGAACAGAGCACGGTTGAGTGTACAGCCGATTCCGGACATCAGTTCTGGCGTGGGGCCAAACGCTGTGTGTGGTGCGAAATCGCAGCGAAGGGGGGACCGGAGTATTACTTTGGCGTCTCAAGCGGCACCAGCACATTTGCCGTCGATGAAGAGCAATTGCGCGAAGTAATCAAGCGACTGGAGACATTACGCCCGGTCGAGTTTGAGTACGACCGCAATCGATTCGCATCAGCAGAACCGGTGGAAGGAGAAGAGTTGCCGGAAGGTCTCCACGACCAGCGCACCGCGACGACGATTCTCATTCTCGTGATTTCTTTGTGCGTGCTGATGATGCCACTCGGGTTCATTCGCGGGTTCATTTGCGTTATCGCCTTCCTGGCGGCGTTGGCCTTCAGCACGTGGCTGGCTCTGCTTCATTGGCTCTCGCCGTGGCAGAAGGAGGTGCAGCGCCGGCAGAAACGTCTGCGGCGCGAACGCAACAAGCTCCACGAACTGGAAGACGAGTGGCAGGACGCCGTGGCGCGGTATCACCGCGAATACGATAAATTGAGCCGGTCGATTCGGGGGTTGATTGCCGATTGTCGTGCGTTGGCATCGAAGTATCAGGCGGAGTTGCACCGATTAACTGCCAATGCAGAAGCCGTTGCCCGGTTGCGACACTTGCGGTTCCATCTTCTGGCCGATGCCGAAATCCCGAAAATCGGTGCCGGGCGGAAACAGATCCTGGCTTCCTACAACATCTTCACAGCCGCCGAGATCGATGAACACACCATCCTCGGCATCAAAGGCTTCGGCGAGACATTGACCGGAAACTTGATGGCCTGGAAGGCCGAAGTCCTCCAGAAGTTCCGATTCGATCCCTCAACCGCCGTCTCGCCTGGTGAACAAAAAGCGTTGACCATGCAATTTCGTGCTCGTCAGCAGCAGATTCTCGCGGAAACGAACGACCGACTCCAAAAAATGACCACGCTTGCCCCGGCGTGCCAGGCCGAGATCAAAAAGATCCTTCCCGAACTACGCGAGGCCGTGGCGGCCTGGGAACAAGCCGATGCCGATCTGCGTGTCATTCAAAGACGCCGATAGTTACCCTCACGGCTATGAGTCATCCTGAAACCGCCTGGCAAAAGACAACTTCTCCCTTCGATCGCGAACTCATCGCCCGCCGCTTGGCGCAGTGCGTGTCGTGATAGTTCAATCGCTCTCGTCTTCGGATTCACCATCAGGTACAGTGCTGCCAGGTGTCGTTCAACCGTTTGCCACCAGCGTACCAACAGCCGGTGATTCTCATGCCAGGAAACGAAACGGACACACCGCAAGGACCTTTTGAAGGGTCACGTTGCGTGGCTGGCCCCGGTGGGCACTGGGGACTCGCCACGATCCGACGCGTCAATGAAGACGGCACCTTCCAGATCGAGTTCGATGTCAAGCAGATGGTTCTTATGCGGTATTGGTACGGCGCCACTTCCGCAGAGATTTCGTTTGATGACGCTCGTCAGTGGGGCGCGGTGTTCGCTCAGATCAGCCCGGATGGGCGGTCATTCACACTGACCAACTTTCAAGACGCAGCCTCACGCATGGGCTATCAGGTTACTCTGGACCAGTCGCGACAACTCTGGTCCGAAAGTTGCCAAAAACTGTTCAACATTTCGGAATCGGAGACTGAAAGTTCTGCTCTTGATGAGGCGATGGCCTACCAACTTTTTCTGCATCTCAGAGCCTCGGCCAAGCAGTGTTCGGAGTTGCTCCGGGCCGACTGGACGAGGCCGTACTTCAAGCTGTACTGGAATCAGACGCGGATGGGTGGTCGGGAGCCTGCCGAGATACATCGACGGGTAACTCTGGACGATGCGCTCGCAGCTCTCGGACTTACGGCGAATGAGGTTGATGAATCGGCGGTGGCCTTCTTCCAGCGATTTGAACAGGAACACGCCATCCGCCTGCCGGGAACCTTGAAGGAACTGTTGCAATGCGATGGGATCGCGGATGCAGTGACGGATTGTCACCCGAATAACCCAAATCTCGTCCCGCTCGAGGATGGTGAGTGGATTCTTCAGCGCGGCATGCGGGAAAAGCAACTGGGCGGCGATTACGCAATTGTGATTATGCTTCCGCACCAGGGCGACCATGAATGGGCCGTCGTTTTCGATGATGGCGAGGACGACGCTCGCGTCTATTTGAGGTGGGATTTGGGCGAAGGAGTCGAGTGGCAGCTCACGGCTCCGGGGATCGGCATGTTTTTTTGGGATCTGGCACAAACCGGGCTGGCATGGTATCAGCACACCCGATTTGAGGGCGGCAAACCGGTGAAGCGGAGCGACATCGGTTTGGTCCTCGATTTATAAATCGTTACACGAGACGCGGAAATGGACTTCTTCGTCGGCACGAGCGGCTATTCGTATCCGGAGTGGAAGGGCAGTTTCTATCCGGCGAAGATGCCCGCCAAACAGATGCTCGGCTTCTACGCCTCGCACTTCTGCACCGTTGAAATCAACAATACCTTTTACCGCCTGCCGACAGCATCGGTGTTGGAATCGTGGGCCACGCAGGTTCCCGCCCACTTCCGTTTCGTACTGAAGGCACCACAAGAGATCACGCACACCAAGAAACTCATGAATGTGGGCGAAGTGGTGGCGGCATTTGTGAAAAGTGCCGGCACGCTGAAAGAGCGGCTTGGCCCGCTCTTGTTCCAGTTGCCGCCGTACTTCAAGAAGGACACTCCTCTTCTCCGCGCGTTCTTGGAGATCTTGCCGAGGGACAGCCGCGTGGCATTCGAGTTTCGGCACGCGTCGTGGTTTGGTGAAGACGTCTTCGCGATTCTTCGCGAACACCAGATCGGATTGTGCATCGCGGATGCCGAGGACGATCTGGAAGTGCCGTTTGTATCCACGGCGGAGTGGGGCTACCTGCGGTTGCGGCGGCCCAATTACGATGACGCCGCATTACAGATATGGGCGAAAAAGATGCAAGCGCAGGACTGGCGAGAATGCTTCGTGTTCTTCAAGCACGAAGACGCCGGCCGAGGACCGCAAATGGCAACGCGACTCCTGGAATTGCTCCCGGGTGACCCAAAGCAGAAACGCATCGCGTAGTCGTGTAGTTCACCATCGTTGGCTGGTCTGGATTCCACGCATGGAGGTTGCTACACGGTTGTGGCGTTTCTTGGTTGGCCGTCCCTTCCGGACCTCGCTGGCATGACACGCTTATTGCGCGCTGGCCTGTTCGTCCTGATCTCAGTCCCGGCCGTTGGCGGGTGTGGATTACTCCCAACGGATCGGCCGCCAAAAACCAGCTACCCGGTGAACCAGTGGCCTGACCCCAAGCAACCGAAGTGGCACCGCATCCTCTTCGGCACGAAGTGGATTGCCGAGGGTCCTCCTCCGCCACAACTCGGTTCTCCCCCCGCGCCGCAGTCCGGATCGACTTTTGCCGAGGAGCGAGATTCCACGCGACCACCTTCACGCTGACGGCAATAAAGCCTAACCGCACCCCAAAGGCTAGCTCCCATCAGGACTTCGGCGATTGCGCAGATTTCCTGGTTTTTCGCTGCGTAAAATAGGGTCCAGCCGGCCGGTTCCCTGGCCGTCTGGAGAAGCCCATCATGCCTGTAACAGAAAGCGCGTCCGGCAATTCGCCGGACCCTCCGTCTAGTCGTTCAATCCCCGAAGCAACCTCAGCACCAAGCCAAACGCCAACCCCAACACCCACGCCGTTTCGGACCGCGTGGCCGTGGGTGATGTGCGTCATTGGGCTGGACTACCTCAGCACGCTGGCGTACCAGCCGTCGATTGCATTCGCGGCGGCGGGCCGGCTCGCTCCGCTCGTGACCGTGCTGGTCGCGTGTGTCACGCTGTTCTTCGCGCTGCCGGTGTACTGGTACATCGCGGGACGCTCGCCACACGGCGGTGGGTCCACCGCGCTCCTTGAGCGCGTCATACCCGGCTGGTTCGGCAAATTACTGTTGCTCGTGCTCCTGGGGTTCGGCGCTGTCGACCTGGTATTCACACGCACCTTCTCCGCGGCGGCTGCGGCCGAACACCTCACGTTCAACCCGCATCCTCAGTGGCAACTGACGCTCGACTCCACCACGCAGCAAGGAGAAGAATGGCGTCAGCAACTCCCGCCCTGGGCGAAAGTCCGCAGTGAAGGCTTCTGGCACCGACAGACCGTTGTCATGCTCATCGTGCTCGTGCTGGGCACTGTCGCGGGGCTGATTTTCTTTAAGGGATACACGCGGAACTTCATCCGGCTCGCGGTGCTTACGGTAGCTCTTTACCTGGGCCTGACTCTCATCGTGGTTGGAAGTGGCGTCTGGTATCTGATCGAACGCCCGGAGTTGGTGAACGCGTGGTGGGTCGATGTCTGGACTGGGAACTGGAAGCCAGGCGCACACGTGCGCCCCGCAACGGATTGGGGTGTGCTGCTCGGCACGTGCATACCGCTTCTGCCGGCACTTTGCCTCGGGCTCAGCGGTTTTGAATTCACTCTCATGGCGATGCCGCTCGTTCGCGGCCGGGCGAGCGATTCGCCGGAGAATCCGCGTGGAGTGATTCGCAATACGCGAATACTCCTGGCGGTCGCGGCTATCACCATGTCCTGCTACCTGTTGACCTCAACACTGGTTACCACGGTACTCATTCCGCCCGCCGCGCATGACGTGAATGGACAGGCGAAGTATCGCTCGCTTGCGTATCTCGCACACGGCGGAGCACTGACCGATGGCCAGCCCGCGACCGCGATGAACCCGGTATTCGGTCTCGCGTTCGGCACCGTCTACGATGCCGTGACAGTGGGCATTCTCGCACTTGCTGGCCTGAGCTTCGCACTCACGCTGGCGTCATGGATTCCGCCGTACTTGAATCGGTTGGGGATGGAGTTCACCTGGTCGATGAATTGGGGTGTGTTGGCGTATCTGTTTCTCGGCGTGAAGTTTGGTGTGACTCTGTATTACGGGGCCGATATGGACGCCCACCGCGCTGCGTACCTTACTTCGGTGCTAGCACTTTTCGCCTTCGCTTCGCTGGCTGCGATGGTGGACGCGTGGCAACGCCGGCGTGAGAAGGGATGGCAAAAGGCATTCCGCGTTCCGCCACTGTTCCTGCTGGCAGTGATCGTGTTCGTCGTATGTGCAACATCGGTAGCGTGGGACCGTCGAGTGGGCGCTGTGATGGCCGGAGGGTTCATCGCGGTGGTGCTGGGGGTGTCTATTGCCACGCGTGCATGGCGTAGTACGGAATTTCGCTTTGAAGCATTCGAGTTCGCGGACAAGACGAGCGAATTTGAGTGGGGTCGGCTGAAAACGTCCGAGTACCCGATTCTGGTGCCCATCCGAGCAGGGTTAAAGGATCTGCGCGAGAAGGAGATCGAAGTTCGAACACGCCATCGCATTCCTGGCGCCGTGCCGGTGATGTTCGTGATGGCGGAGTTGGCTGATCCGAGCGATTTCCACCAAAAGCCACTGGTGCGGATTGCCCGCGAGGATGGCCGGATCGTGATCCACATCACGCGGTGTTGCTCGATCCCGCATGCCCTGGCGGCGGCCGCGGTCGAGATTGCAACGGATGGGGCTGTACCGGAGGTTCATTTTGGCTGGTCGGCGGAGAACCCGGTAACGGCGAACTTGAACTTCGTGCTGTTCGGAATGGGGAATGTGCCGTGGATGGTCTACACGCTCATTCGCCGGGCCAATGTGCCGGAAAACCGCAAGCCGCACGTTGTGGTGGCTTGAAGATTTCAAATTCACCACAAAGAGGGTCGCCGCCTGCAGGCACCCTCTTTGTGGTGAGATCTTTTTTACTTCAATGCCTTTGCAATCGCTTCCATCATTCGCTTCTCGCTGCCGGGGTTGACCCAACACCAGTCGGTCAGGTTACCGTCGTTTTCTTTCCACGCACGCTCAATTGGAATGTACCCCGGTCCACACTCGCCGTACCCCGCGACGAGCACGAAGCTGTTCGGTCGCGTCTTCTGTGCAGCGAGTTGAAACTCGACGTAACTCTCGGCCGGCAAAAGTGCGATTGCTGCGTTGCCGAAGTCGAGGACAGGCAGGTCGATTGGCTTGCCGGCATCGCAGCGGTGTTTCCAGCTCAACCCGAGCGCTGCGAGACACTGGCCGAAGGGCCGCGGATCGGTCTTTAATCGTTTGAGGAGTACTTCTTCAGAAAAGCCGTCGGATGTACGGACTTCCAACGTGAGTGGTACGGAGCGGAAGTTCACGTCTTTCACGGCGACTTTCTTCGTCGCCTTCCACGCCGCACTCATCGCAGCATACATGCGGTCGGCGAGAATCGGGCGGTTGGCTGGGTCGCCGTCGTTGTACTTCCCGACCGTCACATTGCCGCTACAGCCGCTTGCGTACATCTGTACCGTCCCCGGCGTGTCCGCCTGGCGGCGTTTGCGCGCCATGCCAATAAAGTCTGCCGACACTCCTCCTCTGCCGTAGTAGCTCATCGGGTGCGTGGCATAAGCGGAAAGGCCCAGCAGTGGTTTGTCGCCAGTCCAGAAACTGAGTGTTTTCAAGAGCGGATCGATGGTCCCCTCCTCGCCGGCGCGAATCTTGGGGTCGCGCGTCGCCGACATGCGGTTGTAATGCACTCGGCCGTTCTCATCGAGGTAGCGTCGATTCGAGGCGACCTTTTCCACTTTCGCTTCACCGGTACCAATGTGCGTGACCTGGCTGGCATCCTTGAGACAGGCTTTTGCGGCATCCGCCACCCGCGAGACAGCCTTCTCAAAGAAAGTGAGATCGCAAATCGCACCCCCAGCTTTGTGCTTTTCGAGAAGTTGTTGGCCCTCCAGATCGAAGATCGGCGCATCGTGCTGATGGAGCGCACACAGCATCACGCGGACCGCCTCGGTGCCAACGGCTTTCGCCACCTTCTCGCGAAGCAGATCGTAGGCGCCATTGCGGATTTCGCACCAGTCCAGCGCCAGAAATACTATCGGCTTACCAACTCCCCGAAGGACAAAGCCATACGCGAAAAGCGGATCGAGGATTTCCTTTGCCGGCGCGATTCCGCCGCCCATGCACGGATGACCGATGGGAATTGTGATCTCTGTATGGAATGTCGAAAGAGTCAGTTTGGATTCTGCGCGGGCGATCGCGGAGTTCGCGCCGACCGAAACCGCAAGAGCAGCCGCAATGGCTTCACGACGGGTGGGGTTCATGGTTCGCCTCTGGTAAGCTGGAAGCAACCACGAGTGTACCCGGAATTGCGCCCATGATCAGCGACGGCGAAGCTCTCCTCCACGCGATTTGTGAACAGCCGTGGGAGAACACCCCCCGGTTGATCTACGCTGACTGGCTGGAAGAGAACGGCCAACCCGAACGGGCCGAGTTCATACGCCTCCAGATCGAACTGGAAAGTATTCCGCAGGACAAGCGGTTCGACACGCCACAGTACGATCGCGCGGAGTCGTTGCGTTTGAAATACACCAGGCCGGAAATCATGGTCGGACGCGAGCTCGCGGCACAACCAACACACCCTTGGTCGGCTGGACTACCCACACGTCGTGGAGTGGCGTGGCACGAGAGGTACACACGAGGATTCCTGAGCGCCGTCACGTTCTCCAGCCTGAAGGCCATTCGTGACCACGGTGCAGCGGTAATGATGGCCAGCCCGGTGGATGACGTGACCGTTATACACATCCAGGGGCGAGGTGAAGTTGAAGAGTTGCTCGCGTTACCGTGGATAACCCGACTGACCGCGCTGCATCTTTCGGGTTCCGTGGGGGCGATCGGAGCCGAACTGATTGCTCAAAGAGGAGCGTTAAAACGACTCGAATACCTCGACCTTGCCAACTCACAGACGGCGGATGGCGGCTTGCGGGCAATCGCTTCTTCCATCGGCTTTCCAAATTTGAAACGCCTGGGTTTGAGAGGGAATGCCCCCGGCGTGACGGTCGTTGGTTTGCACGCACTACTCAATTCGTTGACACTGGACAGACTCAAGGCCGTTGACGACGTGCGCGGTACTCTCCGGTCAATGACGAATCTACTTTACATTTACGATCAGTTCTACGCGCGATTCCCCGATTCGCGCTAATCACCGGAGTTACTCCAGCTGCGCATCTTCGAAGTTCGACAAGAAGTTCTCGGAATGGTACTGACTGAGGGAAGCCGTGCCCCTTGGCTCCGGCTTGTGGTACGCTGGAATGTGTTACTCACGTCACTTCTGGTGCCATCATGTCACGCCCCGTATTCACAGCCGACGACAGGGCATTTATCCGCGCCATCCTCTCGAACCCGGCCGAACTCACGGCGTGGCTCGTCTATGCCGACTGGCTCGACGAACACGGTAACGCGGTCCACGCGGAGTTTCTCCGACTGATGATCCGTCGGGGGCAGCTCTGTAACACGGATTTGGAGTGGTACAGCGTTGAAGAGCGACTGCAAGAACTCCGTGCCAGACTCGATCCGGTATGGATTGATGTCTTCGATCGGCCGAAGATCGAGAACTGTGAACCCGCGTTTCGCTTCCAATGTCCCAAGCAATGGGAGAATCTGGAAATCACCCGCGACCCCACCATTCGCCACTGCAACGCCTGCGAGAAGAAGGTCTATTACTGCCGCACGTTGCCTGATGCCCAGAACCATGCGCGGCAGGGGCATTGTGTTGCAGTGCAACTGGGGGTGTTGCGATACCCCGACGATCTGAAACCGTCGCGAGAAGGAGAGGAGGAGCTTGTCGATGTGATTGGGATGTTCGATTTAGATTACGCTCCATCCGAACCGCCTCGGCGGCCATGGTGGAAGTTCTGGTAGGGAGCGCTCATGACCAGCGACGGCGAAACTCTCTTTCGCGTGATCTGCGAGCAGCCGTGGGAAGATACTCCGCGGTTGATGTATGCCGATTGGCTCGAAGAGAACGATCAGCCCGAACGGGCGGAGTTCATACGGTTGCAGTGTGCCTCACACGCACTCCAGCCGGAGTATCTCTGCGAAGAAGACCGCACCCGCATGACCCAGCTCCTGCACGAACACGGCAAGGTGTGGCGAGAGGAATTGCCGATCCTTCCCGGAGTGCATTGGAACGCACTCTTCGCGCGGGGATTCATCGAGTTCGCGGAGGTACACGCACACAGCGATCTCGGCGATCAACTCGCCCAGGTGTTCGCTTCAGCGCCGCTTGTTCGCTTGGTTGTCCAGAACCTGAACGAAGAACGGTTACTCGCGCTTTTGGAATGCCCCTTCCTGGGCCGGTTAACTACCCTGGCTATGCTGGATCTGCACGCCTCCCGCTTGAGTACCGCGGCAAATGAAAAACTGACCCAGACCGCACGGCGGCACGAGTACACGCGATTCATCTACCACCGAGATTAACCGCCGGGAGAAGAAACGCCGCTATTCCACCACGACATCCGGGTAATGGTGACCGGGCGGGGCTTCTGAATCGATGATGCGAATCCGGCCGCGAAACTTCCCTCTCAGCCAGTCGCGGATCTGCTCGTTGGTCAGCGCGCCCATCGGTGGGAATCCCTTTGGAGCGCGGCCGCTGTAACCATTGAGCACCGGCACATTCGCCCGCAAACCCACCCACATGCCGAATACCTCGCCATACGGCCCAACGCCAACTTCGCCCGTCGGGTCGACATAACGCGGCACCACCCAGCCCACCTCCGCGCCCTTCAACTGCTCCGCAGCTTTATCCACCAGCGGGTAGAAGTCCTGCCGGACGTAGCTCGGTTGCTGGTATTCCGTCTGCTCGAAGATCATCGCGCCGACCACGATCGCCTGCACCGCATAGCGTATCCACGCCCGGCGAATCCGCTCAGTGATTTGCGTCAACCACATCAAACCCGCAATGCTGCCGAACAGATACACGATGAGATACACGCGCGTCACGCACCGAATTGCCAGCCCACCGGGAATATATCGCACCACGCGCCAGAGCGATTCACCCCGCTCGTGTGGAGTCAGGGTCAAGAGGATCCAGAGCACAACGGTGAACATCGAGGCTGCAATGATGGCCCACTCCAGCGGCCGATCTTCCCGACGGTAGAAGAACAGGCTGAATACCGACGCGATCATGAGTGTATAAATGGTGAATCCAGAGAAGAGCCAGCCCTCCAGATACACGGGGTTGCGATACGGCGACGTGGTGATAATCCACTTCGAATCCGGCGGACCGGTGATCCACGACGATGGCGTTGGCATCAGGCTATACGATTCCTCATATGTTCGGCCGATTCCCCAGTTCACGAGGAGATACGGCCCGAACAACGCCACCATCGCCATTCCCCACAGGACGACGATGCGAAATACCTTTCCTCGATTCGCACGCAGCCACTGCTTCAGCGCAACAGCCGCACCCGGCCGCAGCATCGTCATCACGGGCATGAATGTTGCCAGCCCCACCGCCAGAAACCAACCCGTGTAAATGCAGGCCAGATTTTGCATAAAAACGCAGCCCAGCAACCGGTTGAGTGATTTCGCCGAGGGTTCGGTGATGAGCGCAATCGCGTAATAGACCGCCAGCGGCATCCAGAACCGACAGATCAACTGTTGGTGTTTGATCTGATCGGCGTGGACCATTGCGAAGGCCCACATGAACGCCCCGCCGAGCGCAATCAGATGCGGCCACTTCAGCCAGCGCGCCACCATCGCGAACACCACGAAGTTCAGCAGATTCAAGAGAATCTGCCACCACGCATAGGCAAGATCAAACGGCAGAAACAGCCGCAGAAACCAGTACAGCGGTGCCACGCCGAACAGGTTCTCGGAGTAGTAGACCGTGTATTTCGCGGGGAAGAAGAACGGCGGCGACAGGAGCGAACCGCAATAGTTCGCATCGCTAATTGCCAGCCAGGAGTTTTCAAGCAGATAATGGTTCAAAAGACCGTCGCCGCGTTCGGTCTGGATCGACGCGAAGTAGGAATCGAACGTGGGGCAGAACGTGAAGTACGTTCCGAGAGCGGCAGCGGCAGTGTACAGGAACAGCAGAGCAGCGGTGCGCATAGGTGAAGTGGTACGGCGCCGCCACGGAGTTGGACATTCCGGGGGAATCGGTTAACCTGAGTCTGCAAGTCACAAGGTCGAAAGTCAAACCCCTCAACACACCGGGTTTTTGACTTGATGACTTTCGACCTTACGGCCTTACGACGACGGTACGAAATGTCTGAGCAACTGACCGGCGTGATCGAGCGAATCACGTTCCACAACGAGGACAACGGTTATTGCGTGCTGCGCGTTTCCGCGCGTGGGCATCGCGACATTGTCACCGTTGTCGGGCATTGCCAGCAAGTCGTCGCCGGGGAATACATCACCGCAACCGGCGACTGGGTCACCGATCGCTCACACGGACTGCAATTCAAAGCGACAGAGATTCAGACGAACCCACCACACACGGCCGAGGGAATTGCCCGCTACCTCGGGTCGGGGCTGGTGAAGGGCGTGGGGCCGAAGTACGCCAAACGCATCGTGGAAGTATTCGGCGACAGGACACTGGAGGTGATCGACAAGTCGCCGACTTTTCTCGCCCAGGTGAAAGGGATTGGCCCCAAGCTGATCGATAAGATCCGCAAGAGTTGGGAAGAAACGCGCGGCGCGCGGAAGATCATGGTCTTCTTGCATTCGCTGCAGATCGGCACTGCCCTGGCCACCAAAATCTATCGCCACTTCACCGAACGCAACGAAGAACCCATCACCGCGATCAAGGCAAACCCCTACCGACTGGGCAATGAAATCTGGGGTATCGGTTTCAAAAAATCCGACGAGGTGGCGCTGGGGCTTGGCATTGCGCTCAATTCACCCTACCGGGCCCAGGCCGCCGTCCGACACGTCCTTCAGGAAGAAACAAGCAACGGACACGTCGGTTACCCCGAAGAACTGCTCCGTGAGCAAGCGAGTGAACTGACCGGCATCGACCTGATCGGCATCACCGACGCCATCGAGCAGCTGCGTATCACGGACGAAATCGTGCGTGATAGCGTGGCGGCCGCCAGTGGAGGACGGGCGTGGGCAACTCAACCCGTTGAGGAGAGTCGTCGAACCGCCGGCGTCAGCCGGCTGGGTACACCATCCACCGAAGAGGGTGAAGAGAAGGCAACTCAGCCGGCTGACGCTAACGGTTCGACAGAACACCTGCTTTTCCTCCGTCCCTTTTTTCTCGCAGAACTTGGCGTGGCGCGTTCCGTGAAGTCGCTCGCGTCTGGTCCGCATCCGCTGCCGAATGTGAATGTGGACGCCGCGATCAAGTGGGCCGAAGCCAAGATGCGGATCGCGTTCGCTGAAAGTCAGCGTGCTGCAATTCGCGCAGCGGTGACGCACAAGCTCATGGTCATCACCGGCGGACCCGGTACCGGCAAGACGACCATTGTTCGCGCCATTATCGAGATGTTCGAGGCGAAGTCGCTGCGTGTGCTTCTAACAGCGCCAACCGGCCGAGCATCGAAGCGACTCACGGAATCGACCGGGCGTGAAGCAAAGACCATCCACCGCTTGCTGGAATTCGATCCACGAACGCGCGACTTCGCCCGCAATCGCGAGAACCCGCTCGATGTTGACCTGCTTGTCGTCGATGAAACGTCGATGGTCGATGTCGCACTCATGAACAAGCTGCTCCAGGCCGTACCGCCGTGGGCATGTGTGGTGCTTGTGGGCGATGTCGATCAGCTCCCTTCGGTCGGTGCCGGAGCGGTACTCACGGATCTGATCGAATCGAATGTGATCCCGGTTGCCCGACTCACCGAAGTTCACCGGCAGGCGGAAAGTAGCTGGATCGTGCGGGCGGCACACGCGATCAACCACGGCGAGGAGCCGGAATCCGCGCCGCCCGGCGGTGACGGCGACTTCTACTTCATCGAAGCGAACGAACCGGAGGGGATCATCGAGCGCATCGTGCAGATGGTGCGTGACCGCATCCCGGCGAAGTTCAAACTCGATCCCTTCCGCGACATTCAGATACTTTCGCCGCAGGTGAAGACGGTTCTGGGTGTGGCGAATTTGAATCGCGAACTGCAAGCGGTGCTGAACCCTGCCCGGCAGGGCATGGTGGAAGTGAAAAAGTACGACTCGGTGTTCCGCGTCGGCGACAAGGTGATGCAGATTCGAAATAACTACGACCGCGAAGTATTCAATGGCGATATCGGTCGCGTTGCGGAGATCGATCCACAGGAGCAAACGCTCTTTGTGGATTTCGATGGTCGCTCGGTCGAGTACGACTTCGCCGATCTGGACGAATTACAACTCGCTTATGCAGTGAGTGTGCATAAAAGCCAGGGAAGCGAGTACCCCGCGGTGGTGATTCCGGTACACACGCAGCATTTCGTGATGCTGCAGCGGAACCTGCTTTACACCGGCATTACGCGTGGGCGGAAGTTAGTGGTGTTGGTGGGGAGCCGCAAGGCATTGTGGATCGCGGCGAAGACCGCCGATACGAAGAAGCGCTATTCGCTGCTGAAGTGGCGGCTGACACCGGCAGAGGAATAAACGAGTTCGACGGCGATCGTGTCGGACACTGCAGTTCCCTTCAGCTTGAAGAAGCCCGTGTGTCCTCTGGTGCTTCGTCTTCGGCAAACTCGACCCGCTCGAAATCCGTGATACCATCAACGCGACTGATGCGTGGAAGTCGCCGCAGGGTCGCTTTGAATGCGACTGGATCCGAGGCGAGGTGAGCGGCAGCCGCAATCGCGTAATCATCGACATTCAGCGTGCCTCTCACCCGAATCTCTCCCTCCTCCTCATCGAGCAAGGTGAAGTCTACTTCACCCGAGGGCCGAGAGTCATCTTGACTTGGTTGGCCGCTGAGAGCATCCACGAACCCCAGAAACCGGGAGGGGCGGGGTGTTGGTGCGGTGCGCAGGCGAGGAGCGATGGCTTCTGCCACCTCGAACACGGCTTGGGGCAGTTGAACTTGCCGAACCGGTTCGCGCGACTCGGGAAGCAACGCCCGTGACCACACCGCCGAGACCGTCAAGCTCGCACGGTCCCCGTTCGGTCTGAGCAGTAGGAGAGATTCGCACAGATTCGCACTGATGCCGGGATTCTGTGTCTGGTCAAGCAGATCGTTGGCCCGGGCAGTGTCTGCCGCTCGCGTCAGGGCTTCCAATGACCGGATCAAGAGGTTCGTAACCCGCCGAGCGAACGGCTCGACCACCATCCCCGGCAACGCCAGTTGCAGTTCGAGAGGACAGGCCACATTGAGGACGAAACTGCCTCGTTCGGTCTGCCCGAGACGACAGCGGTTGACGAACTCTTCCGCCTCACTGCGGGACAAACGCGGGTGGTACGACTGTGGTGCCAGAACGCTGTGAGCCACCGACAAGAGGAGCCGACGAGTGCCGTTGATCATCCGAACCGCATGCTCGAACGGAAGATTCCCGGCCTCGGCGTCCGGACTGACCTCACGGAACCGTAACACATCGGCTGCCGGGAGGAGGAGATGTTCGAGAACTTCCCGTGCTGGTCGTCGCTCAAACTCTGCCAACCTCTGCACCGCATCCGCCACCGCCTCCCCGAAGTCCGCAAGCGTTGGATCGGTTGGAATGATGACTTGATGCAGTCGAGAATCGGGCCTGTGGAATACGACGACATCGGGTCGTCGGCCGTTCGGTAACTGCTGCCAGCCCAGGCCTCGCGCGTATCCGGTTAGTGCCCGGGGGGGCACTTGTCGGGCAGCGTCGAGTGAGAGGGTTTCACGCGACATAGTTCATCTCCTCGTCCCGTGAGCAGCGGGTCATGATCTCCGTGAAGGATGCGACGGACAGTACTTGGGAGCGGGGGATGTACACAGTTTGTGCGGTATCGTTCGTGCTGGCGGCAGCCGCACGGAGGCTAACCCAATAGGCACACCGCTTCGCGATCAGCGCATCCTCCGAGTGTTGAAGCCACTCGATGGGATCGGGCGGAAGGTACAGCACGACCAACAGCCGAGGCGTGACAAGCCGTGTCTCCCGCAGACGGTTGTACTGCCGCAGGGGGAGGCTGAAGGAGAAGCGTCCATTCTGCTCAATGGGTACAACGCGGGTCGCCTTGAGTTGGACGTGCAGGGCGAATGAGGCATGGATCGAGTCAGCCGCAAGCAATCGCCCGTCCTCGTGGATCTGGGCGTCCACCCCGACGTCATCGAGGTGCCTGTGGGTGTACGAACACGAAAACCCGCCCCGCGTAGCCACGGCGTGCAAGTAGGCGTAGCTAAGTTCAGCCTCGATGTTCTGCTCCGTCAACACGGCGGCACTCTAAATAGGTCACGGTTAGGAAGTCAAAGCCTCCGTCCGGTTGCATGAACCAGAGTCTCCCAAACTGGAGGCGTGTTTGTCGCGTTATTGTCCTCTGCTCGGCGCAAAAAAGTTCTACGTCGTGTCAGTCCACTCGATTGGTGAGTTAGTCGCCATGTCAGGCCCCCTTCGGTGGGAACTGAATCTCGACGTGGTCGGCGAGCGTGTTCTCACGTCGCTGGTCCGCTGGCGGCTTGGTGACGACCTTGTTTTCGGACTCCAGCAGCTTCAGGACTTCTTTGTATTGTGCCGGCGTGTGCGGACGCTCCAGACCGTGGTTGAAGTAGATGTCGGCGACGGTGATTGTCTTACCCGCGAAGGCGATGAGGAGTTCCTTGGCCAGCTCCAACACCGAGTCGATCATGTCGAGGATGGTGGCCTCCTTCAGCGACTGGATCGTTTGGTCCCTGAAGAACCCCTCGGTGAAGTGGGCATCGGCGACACCTCGGATGGCAACCAGCATGTGTCCACCTGAACACTAAACTAAGACCCGCCGACTGTCCAGATGTTTTTCTGTTTGTTGAGCCGCAAAGTAGGCCACGCTGCGAGGTCTACCGACGACTTCGCGAAAGGACTTCGGGGCTGGCCGCAGATAATGGCAAGGAGCGAACAAGGACATTTCGGAGCCGAGAGTAAGAAACGGCCGGTTGGGAGACGGCAATGTCTGGAAATCATCCCGAATTTGCCAGTGCTTTTGCCAGTTAAAGCTTTGCCGGAAGTGCTTGCAGAAGGGGTTACTAGAGCGGGATAGGGGAGTCGAACCCCTCTCACAGCCTTGGGAAGGCTGGGCACAGCCGATATACCAATCCCGCAATAAAACGGATTGTAACTCGCGGCCTCTTCCTGACAAGACATCTTTCCATTTCGGCAGGTTCGCCGATCCACTCGTTTTCTTGCGGGGTTGATTTGGGTACCGTTCTCTACCTGAGCGGGCTGTGTTGAAATCCTCGGGTCGGTTGTCGCTGGATTTTGTTTTTGCAATCAGTTGCCCTGCGATCGCGACAACCTCGACCGAGGATTTCAACACAACTCCTGGAGCGAAACATGCGATTCCTGTTGACCATCCCAGCATTCGTACTGGCGGCGGCGTTGATCGCGACACTTCCGCTCACCCCCGCGCTCTCACAAGAAAAAGACAAAGACAAGGCCAAGGCGCAACCGAAAGCGCCGAAGTTGCCGGAAGGCACCGCCGAGCATCGCAATCTGAGCTACGGGGCGCACAAAGAACGGAACACGCTCGACCTGTTCGTGCCGAAGTCCGAGAAGCCGCTGCCACTCCTGATCTGGGTGCATGGTGGTGGATGGAGTGCGGGGAGCAAGGACGGCGGGAATCCCCTGTTGCATTTCCTCACGCAAGGCTACGCCGTTGCTGCCATTAATTATCGGCTGAGTCAGCACGCGGTGTTCCCCGCACAGATTCAGGACTGCAAGGAGGCCGTGCGGTTCCTCCGCGCCAGCGCGAAGAAATACAACCTCAACCCCGACGCCTTCGGCGTGAGCGGCGGGTCGGCCGGCGGACATCTAGTGGCGCTTTTGGGAACGAGCGGTGGAGTCAAAGAACTGCAACTCCCCGACAGCCCACACAAGGACGTTTCGGACAAGGTGCAGTGTGTGGTAGATCTCTTTGGTCCCACCGATCTGACGAAGATGGCGGTGCAATCCGGCCCCAATAGCAAGATCGACCACGACAACCCGAAATCGCCGGAGTCGCGGTTAATTGGCGGGCCGATTCAGGAGAACAAGGACAAGGCAGCGAAAGCGAACCCGCTCACATACATCGACAAGGACGACCCGCCGGTGCTGATTCTGCACGGCGACCAGGATCCGCTGGTACCGCTCGGGCAAAGTGAAATCTTCGTGGAAGCACTCAAGAAGGTCGGCGTGCCGTGTGAGTTGGTTGTGGTGAAGGGTGGGGGTCACGGCGGTCCAGGCTTCGCGAGCAAAGAGAATCAGGACAAGATCGCGAAGTTCTTCGAGACGCACCTGAAAAAATAAGCTTTGCGTTCGGTTTAGAGCCGGAGTGAGGGAACTCCCCCAAGACCCGCAGCGTCTAAATTGAATAGTGGGATTTGGTAGACATTGAACACGAACAGAGAACGCGGCCTGCCGAGTTCTCATTTACCAAACCGAGGCACGGCAATGGACTTCTTCAAACTGGTGCTGCAATCACCGGGATGGATCTTCGGCCCGCTGATGCTTATTGCGGGTCTGGTGGCCATTGTGATGTGCGTGCGGGCAATGAGCCGGGATCGCTCCGCCGCACGGCGAGCACTACTGTGGTCGCTGTTGCCAGTTGTGTTCGGCGTGGTGGGCGCAATCACGGGTGGAATTGTCTGGATGGCAACGGGGCAGGTCGCCCCCGCTCCGACAATGGTCTGGATGGCGCTGGGCGGCACGATTCTGTTTGGTGTCTTCGTTGCGATTATTCCCACACTCTGGTCAATCATCCTTCTTCAACGCCGCCCACCTGTGCTGGCTTGAAGTACCTGCGGTTCGGATGCTCTCCACGTACGCTGCTCGCGCCACCGACGACAGAGATCGCGAGCGGCGTCCGGCCACGACGGGAAGCGGAAAACGAATCCCGCTTCCAATAGCCGACCGGGCACCACACATCGGCTCTTCAGCACCAGTTCCGATTCTGTGCGGAGTGCCCAGGCGCCAAGTTCCACCATCCACCGCGACGCGGGCAAACCGAACCGAACACCCCACGCTTCTCGCAACGCTTGCATGAACGCGGCGTTCGGCAGTGGTTCGGGCGCGGACACATTGACCGGGCCGCTTATCTCATCGTGTTGAATCAAGAATTCGATGGTAGCGATGAAATCGACTTCGTGAATCCACGAAACGAACTGCTTGCCGTCACCCACTCGTCCGCCCAACCGCCGGCGCACCAGCCCGAGTAACACGTCGAAGACGCCGCCGCGATCGGGGCTCATTACTATCGCGGAACGCAACGCGACTTTTCGCGTGTACGGAGTGGGGATCGCATCGAGTGCCTTTTCCCATTGCGCCGCCACGTCGATACTGAACTTCCACGTATCCGGCGCGTTGGGTTCGTTCCCGCCCAGAATGCCGGTGCATTCGTCGTTTGGCGCATCAAAACGGTGAGCGTAAATGGTCGCAGTGCTGGATTGAAGCCACAGGCGAGGTGGTTGCCTGCACGATGCAATGGCTTCGCCCACAACATGAGTGGATTGCACGCGCGAATCGATAATCGCGCGGCGATTGGCGGGTGTATATCGACAGTTCACGCTGCGACCGGCGAGGTTGACGACCACATCCGCGCCATCGAGTTCTCTGGCCCACGGGCCGAGCGTCCGTGCATCCCAAGAAACGACGCGCCACGTGGCAGACGCAGGCTTGCGGCTCAAGACAACGACTTCGTGCCCGCCAGCGTGGAAATATCGCGCAAGGATTGTGCCTACCTGACCCGAGCCGCCAGAAAGAATGATCTTCATGGTTGATTCTCCATCGCGGAAAGCAACCGATGGAGAATCAACCGCGACACGTCGGGCAAGTTCACAAGCAAAATGCAGTTGCGGCACGGATGGGCACGGCAGGATCAATGTGCGGTATCCACGCCGAGCGCGGAGTAGAGGGAACAGTGGCCGGTGGTGCCGCGGAGGATGAGCGATGCGCCGAGAGCGGCGAGGGCCAGCCCACTGAGCCCACCGCGGCTCACTCCCAGCCCAGCCAGCAATGCGCCGCCGACAGTGGAGATGGCTCGTTCGGTCTTCCCGACGTTCACTCCCGAGGAACGCCGGGATTGCCGCGGCTGATCCAGATCCCGAACTCCCTGATGGGTCATGGGGTAGTCGTATGTGTTCGCCATCGCTTCCCTCTCACTCATTCGTGCGATTGAATAAGCGCCGACAAAAAGCCAGCGGGGAATATTCAGCAACTCGAATGCCGCTAACGGTTCTCTTCAACATTGCTTTTGATCACGGCCGAGTACAATGGTCGCAGTTTCGACAGAGCACCGCTTCATCCGAGGGCCGCCCATGAAAATCAAACTCGCCTACATCCAGGCCCAGAGCGGCATTCCTGCCGCCGAGTCCTTCTATCGCGCCTGGGACGGTTTTCGCAAACGCGGCGTTCGATGCGAACTGTTTGAACCTCGGCAACTCGAACAGGGAGTATTGCCACTCGCACGCGATACGCTCGTTGCCGGTGGGGTGCCCGTCGTTGAAGCCGCGCTGACCGCACTTGGTATTCCTGTTCCCGTCGCGGATAACCTCCCCGCTTGCCTGGCAAAGTATCGCGGCCGTAAGGTTTGGTCTTCTACCTGGGGGGAACTCCGCACGCAGTATGCGAAGAAGGGCCCGCCCGAGCCGCTCTGGGTGAAACCTCTTCGCAAAAATAAAGGCTTCCCCTCTGTCGCGGTCTATGACGCAGACGATATGCCCGATGCCACACGATTGCCCGACAGCTATGAAGTGTTGGCGTCGGAATACGTCACGTTTGTTTCGGAGTGGCGTTGCTTCGTGCGGCATGGGCAAATCCTCGATTTGTGCCGCTATCAGGGTGATGTGTTCCGCTACCCCGACCCGGACGTCATCAAGGACGCGATCGCCGATTACAGCCGCATCGCACCGGCTGCGTATGGCATCGACTTCGGCGTGCTCACCACGGGCCGCACGGTATTGGTTGAAGCGAATGAAGGCTACTCGCTGAATCCTTACGGTCTGGAAGCAATGGAGTATTCCGAACTGCTGGAAGCCCGCTGGGTGCAACTGGCAGGTCTGT